>Ga0255344_1005984_pt1 | contig 11237 bp, 18 predicted proteins | sample wastewater_treat_5_FD_192414 | JGI IMG/M metagenome (GOLD analysis project Ga0255344, IMG submission 192414) | Wastewater microbial communities from Lulu Island WWTP, Vancouver, Canada - plant18 | ecosystem: Engineered > WWTP > Wastewater > Unclassified | place: Canada: Vancouver, British...
AGATCATCACATAAAATATCTTTGGTAACAATCTGACTTTCAAGTATGTTTGCTTCTTCCCTGGTTTTACATTCTGCGATGATCGATTTCGAGAAGGCTTTTGACCCGTACTTCTTGATAGAGGCTGTTATCAACTTCCCAGAACCAAGATATTTTATATCTTCGCGCGGAGGTTTTGGTGATGATCTAACGCCAAAGTAATATTGCCCAGTGTCAAGTTTTGTGATTTTGTAAAGGTAGTGGAACACATCATTCTCCCTAGTGATGTGTTATTTATAGTAAAACCTCTACTAAGATCCTTCTTATTCTTGGTCGAAGGTCACTCCAGACCCTTTTGAATAGCAACGAGGCCTTGAATGAACAAAGCCAGATGTCGCTTAGGCAACCGCTTGGCAGCGACCGTCAACCTGTGGAGCAGCAAATCTGCTTCGGCACCACGCAACTTGGATCCGCGAGAGCGCCGCTTCGGGCGTTGAATGGATGTACAGTCGTAGTTGTGTTTGACCGCTGCTGGCGTCTGAAGAACACCCATCACTTCCTTCCACTCTTTGCCGTGAGGACGCATTGACTTGCCAGTATCCTTCAGGATCTTGTCGTAGAACAAAGTGCCAGCGATACAGTGAGCGAGTTCGTGCGGCACAGTCGTGTTGAGGAAGTGTTCCTTGTTCTCAACGCACAGGATGAGGTTGAAGCGAACATAGTTGCCAACGTGATTGGCACGACCGCCATCAGTGTTCTTGACGTCCCAGCGGATTTCAGGCATCTCGAGATCTGGGCGTTTGTAGTGTTCACGAGCGATGTTCAGGTAGGCGAGGAGTTTTACAGCAACCTCCTCACGCAGTTCCTTGGACAGCAGCAGATTTTGATTCTTGGACATTTTGATTCTCGTGGCGTGTTCGCGACTTACTTGTTAGCGTAGAACTCTTTTGCCTGAGGAGTTGGTTCGAATACCAACTTGGCAGAAACTTGCCAGTTACAACCAACACGACCAGCGCTGAGTTGGGTGCCTTTGATCTTGGCCATGTCGCGGCTGAAGCCAGTGATGCGCATTGTGACGATGCCGTTTCGAGCACCACCGTCGAATTGAACGATGTCACGAACATTGAACTTGGACGAAGCAGCCACACTTGCGATCTTGGAGGCCAGATTGAGGTTAGCGACGAGACGCTTATTCAGATCACGCTGCTCTTCGTAGGAGAGTTTCTTGATTTGTTCCATCAGCATTGCGACTTGGTTCATGATTCATCCTTAAGTTGTCGATGAATGAATTATACCACGAACCTAGGAAATGAACATACTCAAGTTGTAACTAAGTTTTGCTTCGTTACAATTGCGTCCCACTGCTTCTTTAAAGAATCTATCTTGTGCTGCTCAAGACATTTGTATCTCTCGAATCGACAGTCGCCGAATTTCCATCCTGGCGGCATTTCGTTTTTCGAGTTCTTATAGTAGGAGTTGATCAGCGCGTTGTCTGCTGCCGTGACATGGACCACCACGAAAATGTAGTCCTCAAGAATCTTTGCTAGTTTCTTGAGATCATCCTCGCTGTCTAAGTCTAATGTTTGTGCGTACGCCCACGCAACATCAATTGGGGTTATGTGTTCCCAAACGCAACCTGGCGATGGAACATCAACCAGCGATAATTGTTTGTGGAGGTGTTTCTTTGGGCGAATGCCTGAGTTTACTCGCTGCTTGATAGCGACGATGTTCGATGCTAGAAACAATTCATCGCACGGTCGATCACGAGACTTCATTGCTCGAACGTCCTCGTTAAATCGTCTAATTCTTCTTAACTCGTAAAAGATTGTACTTGCTACATCTAAGTAACCGGTTTTGACCGCCATTTATCATGCCCCAATATGTGTTAATCGATAGGTGTACCTCCAAAGTAAAAGTAAAGTGAAAACAAAAAATGCGCGGTATTCAAACTATAAATAGGTTGAAACTAATTTATTCTAGGATTCCAAGTGGCAAAAAAGAAAGTCCCAAATTTGATTGTGGAGTTTGCGAGCGACTCCGGCACAATGTTTTTCCTCAGTGTGCTTGAGTATCGTCGGGAGAATTATCTTGTCATTGTTGACAATGTATCTTCCGAAGAAATTGGGGCATATGTCCTTGACTTCGCTCAACAAGAACGCCTCGATGTTCGTCAATTGATGACGATAGTGACTCGCTGGTTTTATAGCGGATCATCCTCTTACCCCCTAAGTTTCGAATTCTCGAAACTTGGTATTTCTCCGTTAGCAAATCGAATCTATAAAACATTCGAACTTGCTCACGTTACCCGTCTTATCGGGTATGACTTCAGGTATGACCTAGAGACGCCGCCTAAGATTAGACGACGTCGTGCTAGTTTAATTCCTGCTGGAACTGAAGTTCGTCTTAAGCGCTCGTCTCAAGACAGTAAAGCACTCTCAACACTTCAAGCAGCCATTGTTCCGATTGCTCAACCAACTCAGGAGTCTTCTTCCGCTGAGTCGATGTGATCATCTTTGCCTGAACTTCGGCATCGAGTTCACGAAGCAGATCTTTGACCTTTTCAAGGTCTGCTCGCCCTTCCTTGATTTCAAGTAATTGTACCGCATTTGGGCGTGGGAACGTAACTTTTCCATGGTCAAGGATTTCGATCGCTTGCTGATACACGCGAACCGCATGACTCAACGATTTGAAGTCGACATCAGTGTCGGCAGCAGCGGTTGATCGTACACCGTATTGCTTGATCAACTTATCAAGTTGTGTCAGCAAATGTGCGATCGTTGTAGTTTCTGAATAACTACGTCCGCCCATCTCGAGAGTGCGCAACTTTCTATTGTTGTTCGTCACTTCACCGATTGGCAGCCCAGAGCGCTCTGAGATGACATCCAACAGTGACTTGCCTTGATACCTTGACGCTGTGTCCAACCGCAAAACAAAGGTGTCGTCATCAACCCAAACTTTTTCATTGACAACGGCGTCGATGATCTGGCTCACGTTAACCACTTCATTCAACCGTTCCCCACGCCGAACATAGTCAAAGGTCTGCTTCATCGCAAACCCAACCATCGAGTAGACTTCATTGTTGCCGAACTTGTTGATCATGTCGACAACCGTGTTGTATTCGAACACACTCAACTTATCAGGCGCAGAGGGTCCGTCCTTGAGAATCGCATAAGCGATTTCAACAGCATAGGTTTGACCGTTGACAAAATCGCGAACGAATGTTTGGAACGGGATGAACTCGTTTTCAACGCCATTGTCCGGCATCGACAATCCATCTGGCACAGGATCGCCACGCTCGTCAACGCGAGTCTTGAAGGCGACTTGTCGCTTTGTCAACAACAAATCGTCGATTGGTGGAAGATAGACCGACTTCAGATCAGTGTCTGATGTAGGTGTTGAGGTGCCATACAAGCGGCTACCGTAGACACACGTAAATAGAATATCGTCAGGAGAGTTCATATGAAATCCATATTAGTTCATTCAATTATACCACAACCATTCACGTATCTTATAGGATGGTCAACCGCTAAAAAATTCTATTACGGGGTTCGATATGCCAACAATTGTCATCCAGCTGATCTATGGACGACATATTTTACTAGTTCAGCTTTCGTAGCAAGATATAGGGAAGAGTTTGGTGAACCAGATATTATTCAAATTAGACATACTTTCGACAATAAACTTTCAGCAAAACTCTGGGAGCATCGGGTTCTTAGAAGGATGCGAGCAGCAACAAGAACGGATTTTCTTAATAGAAATAACGGTAAATCTTTTTTAAGAAATGTCGGAAAACCCTTGTCTGAAGAACATAAGAGAAGTATTAGTCTGCGATTAAAGGGCGGAAAACAAACGGCAGATCAAATCTCAAAAAGAGCAAAGGCGTGGATCGGGAGAAAACATTCGCAAGAATCAAAGGCAAAAATGAGCGCGAAACAAAGGGCACTACCATTTCGCCCACACGGTCCTATGTCGAACGATCAAAAAGAAAAACTTAAAAGTTGGCACGCAGCAAATAAACCATCTCTCGGACTTAAACGGTCTTCAGACACTATTGAGAAATTAAAACTCTTAAACCAAGGACCCAACAATCCTAATTTCGGGAAGAAGTGGTTTAACAATGGCGTTGAATCGAAGATGTTAAAAATCTGCCCTGCTGGTTGGGTAGCAGGAAGACGTCTATAACTTGCCCTGCTCAATCAAATTTAGCTGAATAACAACGTTGAAGCTGTATGCTAAAGCGTGAGATTTTTTGAATGCGTATCCAGTATCGTCAGCTACATATAACGCTTTCCTAGCAGAGACACGATCCTTCAAATACAGACCTAACAAACTTTTCTTTCCAGGTCGAATCAGCGCCATCACATCAGACAATTCTTCTACCGATTTTGGTTTAATTTTCGACAACAGCTCGCCGTGTTTTGACAACTGAAACAATTTTGGGTGCGTTGACTGAAGTTGTAATAGCGTCCAATCTGGTTCTTTTTCCACTAGCATTTCTAGTTGCTCTCTGGATCCTATGGATTTCAGATAATGAAGGTGAAGGAAGTCTATTTTAAGATACCCGAGTTCTTCGGCAGCATCATACGGTATCGCAGACAATCCAGACATCGGATCCCTAGGGATCGTTTGTGGATAGACGCCGCACGGGTGAGGCGTCATCTTGCCATCTCGAACTACCGCTGCTCGAATCCAACTTGGAAAAACCTTAGTTGAGTCGAACGATGGAGGAGTGTCGACATCGACGTCCATTTATAAACCCTCTGCTTGAGTTACACGACCAAAGAACTGGAACAGACCAGAGTCTTTTTGAATCCGAGCAATCATAGCGCCCATGTTCATAGCGCGCTCTAACTTTTCCTTGTCAAGAGATTCGCATGCCATCAAGTGGTCACGAAAGACTTTTGACGCTGCGAGGAACCAAGGACTTAATTTACGACGTTTGATGTAGGTCACTAGCGTATCGACAGGGACAACTTTGAAAATGTCAGGTGTCTCGCACTCGTAGTCTTCAACAAGTTGCTTCAAGAATTCTAGCGACTCGAGAACCTGAACTTCAGGCGGATATGCCTGATCGTACCATTCAAGATACATCGCATAGATGTTGTCGCGACACCACAGCATCGGAGAAATATCCTTGTGATCCACCATCAACTTGATAAACTGCTTGGTGTTCGGAATATTTGTTTTGACCGCGTGCTCTGCGAATTTCACAAACGAGTTGTAGAGGCGAGATTCAGCAAAGGTCTCGATTGGAACAACCGAACGCTTCTTTGCTTTCAACCAATCGCAGTAATGCGCATACGCTGCTTGTCCAACAGAACTACGAAGTTCTTCGATGCGCTCGCGCTCTCGGCAACGATGGTTCATGAAAGACTTCTCGTGAACAAAGTCGCGAATACAAAACTCGCAATGCCAAACAACCTTCTTTACCGGTTCGTCACTTTGCTCTGGTTGACTTCTTCGGTTTGCTGCTGACTTTCGTAGTTGGTCCCGTTCCGTCATCAAATTCTTTCTTCAGTTTTGCGATCTCATCCTTATCCCAGCCGAGTTCTTCAGCCATGGTTAGAAGATCATCGTTTGCTACGGTGTAAGTAACTGCTTCTCTAGTAGAGCAATCATAATACTGTTTGATCACCTCAATTGAGGATTTCTTGGTCTTAGCACCAGGACCTTTGACCCAAGCATAGCGTGATGTTCTACCAGTTGCTGCCGCTGCGAGTGACTTGAACAGCGCGCTCTTGTCTGATGATCCGCTGAACACATATGGGTTGACCATAGTGTTGAGGCGAATGATTTGCGCCATGTCTGATGTTCCAGTCATCCAACGCATCATGACATACGGCGCTGCTGCCTTCTGACCTTCTGGTGTCAGTTTGTCATACCAAGTTAGATCGCCCTTTGACAGCGCTGACAGACCAGCAAACAGATCAAATGCTGTTTTATCCAGTGCCATCAGTCGCCAATACGCATGTCGATGCCATTGTCATCGCGGAAGAAGGTGATCTTCTCGACAAGGACACCAGCATCATCGACGGTGTCGTTAATCAATGCCGCTTCTTTTCCGACGGCAATGGTTACTTGATCGCCGACATTTGGGAGCAACGCCTTCACTGCGAGTCGAAGAACATGTTCAAGCGTAACCATCGTGTCGAGGGTTGTCTGAAGAATTTCAATCGTATCGGTTTGCTCGCGAACCTTGGCAGCAAGTGCCAATTCAAGTTCAGTGTGGTCGTGGTCGTGGTGATGTGACATGGTGGTACTCACAGTTAAGAAAGGAGAGCAAGTTCGCCGAACAACGCGTAAACGTTTAGTTCTTTGTCGCCGACAAACACGTGTTTGTATTGGTAGTCGTTAATGCGGAGAACCGCTTCTTCAACATTCGCTTTGAGGCATTTGATGCGATGAAGATTGTCGAACAGAAAACGAAACACATCTTGAAGTTCTTCTGTTGTCGCGGAGTCGCAAACAACTTTGCGAGCTGCTTTCAAATCACCAGCTTCAAGCAGCGGGAGCAATTCAAGTTTCCAATCGGCAGCGGCGGCGCCAGTAGTAAGACTCAACTTGCCGTTAATTGAGCTGCCTTCGAGCAGCTGAATCATCTTGCGAACGTCTGGGTAGGATGCTGCTACGACCTTGTCGAGATCGTCAACATCAAACTCGATACCTTCTGCTTCGAGAATTTCAGCGGCGAGAACAACAATGTCTTCACGTGCTGGTGCTTTGATTGCGAATTCTTGAAAGCGGGAACGAAGTGGCGGAGTCACCTTGTTGATGTAGTTACATGTCGCAATGAAGCGGCATGAACTAGAGACATCTTCGATGAGCGCGCGGAGCAGCGCTTGTGCGTCGTGACCGAGGTAATCGAATTCTTCGAGACGAACGACTTTGAACTTGCCCATTGGCATTGTCGTGGCAAACCCTTTCACCTTGTCGCGCAAGGCATCGATCTTCTCGTCCGAGCAATTGATCTTCATCACGTCCATCTTGTTGACACCAAGATCTCGAATCAGCGCGAGTGAGAGGGATGTTTTGCCTGTACCTGGTCCGCCGTACATAAGCAGATTCGGGATTTCGCCGTTGTCGATGAACTCTTTGAATTTCAAACGAGTGCGTTCATCCGGCATGATGACACGATCAACCGATCGTGGACGGTGTTGTTCTACCCAAACCTTCTTCATTTATAGATCTCCAATTGAACCGAGAATTTCGCCAGCACCATCAACAACAGCACCGCCTGCTGCGAGAACTGCTTCAAGACCTGCGGCAGAAACATCGCTAACAGACTCAAATGCCGACCCAACGACCTCACCGGTAGTTTCGGCAGCAGCGGTAGTTGCTTTAGTGGTATTTGCTAATGCCGTTTCAATGATGTCTGTTGCCAGATCAATTGCGACACTCGCGTTATTCAGCATCGTCGACATCAAAGGCGATGTTGACTTCTTTTTATCTTTGTCGTTAGACATTTATTCTCCAATAGTGACATGTAATTTTATCTTGTCGCTATTGGAGTGTGTAACCAAATGATTAGGTTAGCTTGACACCAGTTTTGTATCCGACTTCAAACGGTTCCGCCGCATCAACTACTGTGTGCGGGTCTGGTTTAACAGCGCCGAGAGACGACAGAGTAATTACCTCGCGATCGGCAGGCGCCGCTGGAGGTGTCTCGTCAATCGCTAGTGTCTGTTCTTCTTCCTCAGGAGGAATTGTTTCCTCTGCGCCGCCCTGCTCAATCGTAGGTTCTTCTGCTACAGCATACTGCTCTTCAAAAAAACCTTTATGATCGCTGTCAAGCATTTCGGTAATTTCCGAATTTGATGTGTACGGAATATCTGATGGGAGACGTTCGACTAGTGGTCCATCTTCCATTGGAGCAGAATATGTCGCAACTTGAGTTGCGGATTCAGGTTCGTCAAAAATGTATTGAAGGTTAGAAGTTTTGACATCAACTGGCGTTTCTTCTTCAAAAGATTCCGAGCTGTTAATCTCAGGATCTATCGCTTGCTCAGCACGCTTGCTCTTCTCAAGTCGAAATTGGGCAAGCAAGAAATTGCCGGCAATAATCAAAAACACCGCCAACGGGTCGAAGACTGGAATAATCATTGCAATCACCCATTTGACAGCAGACTCAACTGGGATGTCAAACGCCTTTGCGATGTACAGAATAGGACCTGCTTTTGCCTCAACACCGATTTGCGCAGTTTGAAGTTCAGGCAATTTCTTATCGATCTCAGCGATCTTATTCTGAAGATCTTGCTGCTCTGCTTTGAACCCGTTCATAAGGCGAAGACGCTGATTCACCGTAGTCTTTTCTGGTAGTGCTGCGATCTGAGCGTCAATTTGTTTCTTGCGCTCTTCGTACTTTGCCTGTTGATTCTTCAGAACCTCAACCTTCAATGCGCCTTCTTGAGTTCCAAGAATCGCCTTCTGAAATTCGCCTGAAAGAAATGAAAATGCTCCGGCGGAAGTAATAACCATCGTGATCGTTGCTGCGGCAAGTGCGTAACCACGCATCAACCTAGAGAGTTTGTCCCAATAGGTATACAACAGGGGAACGATTACCAATTTCCCAGCATCTAACGAGACAGCAAGCGAAATGATAACTGGATTGGCGCCGAATAATGTCGACAACCCGATTACAGACACGTAGGTGCCGATTGCTTCAATCGCAAACGCGACGATGAAGGTTAGAACCGCTAGGACCGGGAAGTTCATTGTCTTGTACAGGAGTCAATATCGTTTGTAACCACGAGGATTTTCGAGTCGTCTGTTTTCCACATACGAACACCATCAACCTCAGTGCCTTCCATCCACATCAATGATTCGATGAGAACGTAGTCGCCAACTGCTAACCCTTCGACCTTTGGTCCAATCGCGAGAACTTCTCCCCAGCGATGAACCTTCTGACTCGCCTCAGTAGCAACCATAATGATGCCGCTGCGGAGTGTGTCGGTAAACTTTCCTTTTTGACCGCCAGTGTGATCCAGAAACCGAAACATCACATTGTTGCCAAGGGGTTTAACTATTGCCATTTGTTTTCCTAGTTATGTGTTATATGTTATTTGCGCTTGAGCTGCTTGCCTTGAGTCGCAGAAGCGCTAACATCTGCCGCCTCCATCGAAATGGCAAGAAAATCCACATCAGGTTGAACGCTAGTGCGAACACCATCTTTTTCGTCAATTGCCTTCTTTCGGTCTTCAACAACCTTTGGGACAGGCGCAGACGCAAGTTGCTGCTTGATCGCTAACAATTCAAAGTCGACAATTTCGCCGCGTGCGCTACGAATTACTTGGGACATACGGTAATCTCCAAAAGAATAGAGCGCCTACAGCGGCGCACTATATTTATACCAGAAAATTCAATCGTGAAAAAACTCTTCCATCGGGACGTTGAATTTCACGCAATCTACAACGTGGAGACCGATAATGAATAGAATGTATGAGGCGCATGACGATCCTCGACCAACTCCCCAAACCACGTTGTTTTTGCGAAAAGTGTCGAGGACGAAAATGACGGTCTTGGTAAACTCGACCATACCGCGCTTCCGAATCTCCTTTAACTCAGCGTCAATACGATTGATCGCCATTGTTGTCTGGTCATCGGTATATTTCAACTTTGGCAGGCGATTAGCAAAATCATCTGCTATTCGATCTTCAAGGTTGAGGTTGCGATATTCTTCTGGGAGTTGCCAACCCATCTTGATGTTGATTGGCGGTGCCTCAGATTCTTCTTGATAAAGACGATCCGCTTCAGCAACTTGTCGATTGAAGTTGTCTAAATCTTCGGACCAGCCGCGAACGCGAAGTTGTTGTGGAAGGACACCGCGAATAAGTGCCTCATCAACATCTTCGGCATTTACGACAGACACTCCGTCAAAACGAAGTGTCCGATCATCAAGTTCAGTTTGTAGTCGATTCATTGATTCTCATCAAGCGCTCATCAGCGGTCTCGCGATTCGATTTCAATTCATGACCTGCGAACTTCATCAGCACTGTCATCGGCACATCAGAGAAGGGTGCCTCGCAATAGAACTGTGTATTGCCCCAGTTGCCGGTCTTGACAAACTTTGCCAGCGATTCACGATGCTCGGTATTCGTTGGGTCAAAGAACTGACGACTTACGCCAGCGCGGCGCAGAACAGTGGAGTTGCTCAAAAAGTCAGGGGTTTCGCAAAAATCGGGCATGGTGTCCTCGTTGGTGGTTGAAATTTATTTGAGTTGCTCTACTTCGATGCCGAGAGTTTTCAGCATCGCAAGTCCATCGGTCAAGCGATATTGGTTACGGAAAACTACTCTTTTTATTCCAGACTGAGCAATTAGTTTTGCGCAGTCTGGACATGGAGAAAAAGTTGTGTAGATAGTGCCGCCATCAGACCCTAGACCGCCTGTACGAGCTAATTTCAAAATCGAATTTGATTCAGCATGAAGAACTTCTGGACGTGTAACTAACGCGCCTTCACCGTTATCAAATTCGCAATTGTTGTCAAAACCAGAAGGAGTCCCATTCCAGCCCATTGAAATAATGTTTCCGTCAGAAACAATAACGGCGCCAACTTTGGCGCGCCTTGAATGTGACATCTCCGCAACGCGGTCGGAGATGTCCAAGAACATTTTGTCGAGATCATTTAAAGAAGCCATAAATAGATTATATCTGACAGGTGATAACTTTTGTAAGGATTTTTAGGATGGATACGAAGCGAATTCACGACCAAATTATCAAGAGAGCATTGACGAGAGGTCGGCAATCTGAATATGTTGAGAGTCATCATATTGTTCCGCGATCGATGGGAGGGTCTGATGATCCATCGAATTTAGTTTTTCTCACCGCTAGGGAGCATTTAATTGTTCATAAACTTATGGTAAGACATACCGAGGGCGCGGCAAAGAGAAAAGCGATAAACGCTTATTGGGCGATGGTATCTCTTAGAAGTAAAGACACATCTGGACGTTTAACGCTCTCTACTAGAGAATTTGAAAAAGCTCGAACTCTAATGGTAAAAGCACGTACTGGCGTACCTCGTTCAGATGCCACAAAAGCAAAAGTGTCAGAGTCGCTAAAGAGACATTTCAAAGAAAACGGATGTCATAATAAAGGGAGATCATATTCTCATCTTACAAAAGAGCAGAGAAGTTTAACATTCGGCATCGGCAATAAAGGGAGAAAACAATCACAAGAAGAAAAGGATCGGCGTGCAAGCGCATTAAAAGGGCAAAAACGGTCTGAAGAAGTTAAACAAAAAATGCGCGTCGCAGCAGCTGAAC
>Ga0255344_1005985_pt1 | contig 11237 bp, 11 predicted proteins | sample wastewater_treat_5_FD_192414 | JGI IMG/M metagenome (GOLD analysis project Ga0255344, IMG submission 192414) | Wastewater microbial communities from Lulu Island WWTP, Vancouver, Canada - plant18 | ecosystem: Engineered > WWTP > Wastewater > Unclassified | place: Canada: Vancouver, British...
CCGACGCTGTGTTCCGTGACGAGATACGCAAAAGCGGTATCGAAGATCAGCTGAAGCAGTTCTTCGCTGTTCTCCCCGATGTTCGCACTGTAGGTGTTATGGGTGACCACCGTACATACGATCACCTCATTGCTATCCGTGCCATTACTACCGATGACTTCATGACAGCCGACTGGGCCCGCATCCCTTATGATGTCCTCGCCCGTGTTTCAAACCGTCTCACAAACGAAGTAGAGCACGTTAACAGAGTTGTGTACGATATCACTTCCAAGCCTCCGGGAACTGTGGAGTGGGAATAATAAACAAGACCTCAGAAACGGCGTAGATACGCCATTTCCGAAGTCTCAAAATCTCAGTGATAACAATTTGATAACAGGGAGCTAAGCGGAATTGTTCTGCGGTTCAAGTGGCTTACAGGTTGCGCCACTCTTTCGCAGGTTCATGCTTTCCGCAGTCATCGGTCGTTTTCGGCCAATTGAGCTTCCATTCTGTATATTCGGCCTTGCTGATCTTACCGTCAGCAAGGTCTTTTTTTCGTCTCTGCCACTCAGAAAGGAGGTCAGTCATAAGGATAGAGCCGAAAACAATGCCCTTTCTTCTGTTGCCGTCCTCGTCATCGCAGTCCTCAATGCTGATCGGGTAATGCTCGTCAAGCTCAAAGAGCATCATCATAACGCCCTCAGCTCCGAGTATCTCATCATCAGCAAGAAAACGGGGATTCACGTCCAATGCCTCGGCAAGCAATTCGACAAGTGCCTGCTTGGGTGTACGTGTGCCTGATTCATACTGTGCGATGCGGACATCGGCAGACTTCTCGTCAAAGCCGACAGCCATACCGAGCTGTTTCTGCGTCATTCCTCTGAAATCACGAATGCGGTGTATCTTATCGCCTATTATGCTCATGGTGGTTGGCTCCTTATTCTATAATCCAATCTATATAGATGGATTTGGTGATAGTCTTGGTTGGATTCTTTAACATGGTTTCCAAATCAGGATAATCTTCAACGCAAACCGATTTAGCAAGACTTCTATATTTACCCCCATATGGAGTATCAAAGTTGATCTCATCAACACCTTGAATTGTTTTTCCTAAAGAAGAAGCAATCAATTCCGCTTTTTCCCTTGAATTACTGATAGCAGCATCAATAACCTGTTTAACTTTTTCATCTTCATCTGAAAAGTCAAAGTCAACATTATATTCGACATTGTTCAATTCTCCAAGAAGAGATGTTATTTGTGACAGAGCTGCAAGGTCGGCTTTTATTTCAAGTGACAACTTTTTTGTATAACTATAAGTATTCTTGTTGTTATATTCTTCTTTTACGGAATCTGTTTCAAGTTTGAAGCAAGAAGGCTCAATTCCGAGCTTATCTTGCATCGTAGCAAGAAACTGCTCTGTTTTCTTTTTGCCGGATTGAATAACTTCTCCGGTAGAAGGTGCCGTTGCACGAATCGTAATGGTTACTATAAAGAGATCAACAGTAAAATCCATATCGGCGGTTCCCTTAACACTTAGCTTACTCATAAATAACAACTCCTTGAAAATATAGTGAGAATAATCTCCTGACTGCATTATAACATATTTGTTTAGGATAGTCAATAGATACTAAACAAAAAAATTTAGAATAATTTCAATTTAGGGGTTGACAAAAGCAAAAATGTTTAGTATAATAAGACTAAGCAAAAATGTTTATATAGAGAATTTTGCTGATCGGATACGCAAATGCGCCCAATACCACACAGAACAATATTTTAAGAAAGGGTTGACTACTATGTCAGAAAAATTTATCCGTGCAGAGGAACTGGCAGAGATCATGGAGATCTCCGTTCCGTATGCATACAAGATCATCAAGCAGCTCAATGAGGAGCTTGACGCAAAGGGCTACATCACCATCACAGGCAGAGTGAATCGTGAGTATTTCAACGAGAGAGTGTACTCGGCGGAACGCCCGGTGAAAGCACCTGAAAAGAAAGAGGGTGAGGACTGATGTCCGTATACAAGGACAAAAACGGCACTTGGTATGTCATGACTCGCTGTGATGACTGGCAGGGACAGCGCAAGCAGAAGTGCAAGCGTGGCTTCAAGACAAAGCGTGAGGCTCAGGATTGGGAGCGCAGATTTCTTCTCCAGCAGGGCGGCGACCTCGATATGCTGTTCAAAGACTTCTACAAGCTGTATGAGCAGGACATGAAAGCACGTTTGAAGCAGAACACCTGGGAGCATAAGGCTTGTGTCATCAAGTCGAAGATACTGCCCTATTTCGGTGAGAAGTCCATGAAGGACATCCAGGCAAGGGACGTGCTGACGTGGCAGAATGAACTGCTCCGCCACCGTGACAAGAACGGCAAGCCCTATTCGGAGACCTACCTGAAGAACCTGCATAATCAGCTCTCTTGTATCTTCAATCACGCTGTCCGATACTATGACCTGAGTACCAATCCAGCCGCAAAAGCAGGAAGCATCGGCGTAAAGAATGCTAAGGAGATGAACTTCTGGACGAAGGACGAGTATATGCAGTTTTCCGAGGTTATGATGGATAAGCCGATCTCGTTCTACGCCTTTGAGATGCTGTACTGGTGCGGTATCCGACTCGGTGAGTTGCTGGCTCTTACGACTGCGGACTTCGATTTCAAGAACAGAAAGCTCCGCATCAACAAGTCCTATCAGCGTATCAAGGGGGCAGGATGTCATCACAGAGCCGAAGACCAAGAAAAGCAACCGCACCATTGAAATGCCCGATTTTCTTTGTGAGGAGATGCAGGAGTATTTCAGTATGCTGTACGACCAGAAGCCTGACGAGCGGATTTTCCCCATATCCAAGAGTTATCTTCACCATGAGATGGACAGGGGCGTGAAAGCGACAGGGTTGAAGCGTATCCGCATTCACGATCTGCGTCACAGCCACGTTTCGCTCCTGATCGAGCTGGGCTTTTCGGCAGTGGCAATCGCTGACCGTGTGGGACATGAGAGCATCGAGATCACCTATCGCTATGCACATCTGTTCCCGTCCAAGCAGGCGGAAATGGCAAATAGGCTCGGTGAGCTGAAGAAGGAAGGTGATTTTAATGTCAGCAAAGAATCTTGACAGCAAGGGACGATTCAGGGCAAGAACCATCGGTTTCCGTGTCTCGCCCGAAGAAGACAAGCTGATAAATTCGGCTGTGGCACTGTCAGGACTGACCAAGCAGGACTACATCGTGAAGCGGCTGCTGTGCCGTGATGTGGTCGTGCAGGGCAATCCGAGAGTGTACAAGGCTCTGAAAAATCAGCTTGCGGAAGTCCTCGGCGAGCTGAAAAGAATCAAGAATGGCTCTGCTGTGGACGATGAGCTGCTGTCTACGATACAGCTCATTACAACAACTCTGAATGGTCTGAAAGGAGATAGAGAATGACCGAAGAAAGAGAAATGACCGCTCTTGACGCACCTGTTGGCGCAGGTGCAGAGCAGTCATCAGAATTAACACCTACTATTATACCAGATTACGGGGAGGATTTCAAGCCCTCGGAGGAGGAATTGTTTGAAGCTCAGATGCAGTATGAACAGGAAATGCAGGCACATGCTCAGGCGGAGCGTGAATCTGCACCAGGCTTTATGCAGACAGTTTCGATGCCGGAGCTTTATGAGATGGTCTATCCGGGCAAACCGCCGATCATTGACCATTTCCTCTACCCAGGCACTTACCTGTTCGTAGGAGCGCCAAAGGTCGGCAAGAGCTTTATGATGGCTCAGATTGCTTATCATGTCAGCTCAGGAACGCCGATGTGGAATTATTCCGTACGTAAGGGTACGGTGTTGTATCTCGCTTTGGAGGACGATTACCGCAGATTGCAGGAGCGCCTGTACCGAATGTTCGGCACGGAAACAACGCCTGATCTTTTCTTTTCAGTTGCTTCCAAGTCGCTGAATGAGGGACTGCTCGATCAGCTCGACACCTTCATGCACGAACACCCCGAAACCTCAGTTGTCATCATCGACACCTTGCAGAAAGTCCGTGAAGCCGAGGGCGACACTTACAGCTATGCGAGGGACTACGATATTATCGCAGGGCTGAAAGCATTTGCTGACAAAACGGGTATCTGCCTGATACTTGTTCACCACACCCGCAAGCAGAAGTCCGATGATAATTTCGACCGTATCTCCGGCACGAACGGTCTGCTCGGTGCAGCAGACGGAGCGTTCATCATGTATAAGAATAAGCGTTCCGATGGCGATGCGACGATTGAGGTATCAGGCAGAGATCAGCCGGACAAGAAGTTCATACTCTCCCGAAACAAGGAAACGCTGTGTTGGGAACTGAGCGGAGAGAAATCTCCCGAATACACGGAGCCGCCTGAGCCTGTGCTTGAAGCGATAGGCAATTTCATCAATGCGGATAATCCGACTAGGGAGGGTACGGCGACCGAGCTGATCGAAAAGCTGGAGCTTGACATCAAGCCGAATGCCCTGTCGCTGAAGCTGAATGTCAATGCAGGAAAGCTGTACAATATATACTTCGTGCAGTACAACAATTCCAGAAGTCACAAGGGCAGGAAGATAACGCTCCGCTATGACGAGGATCACCCTATCATAGTTGAACCTGAATCGGATACCGATGATACTGACGAGGACGAGTTTCAGTATCAGCCCGTTGAGGGCAATCCGAAAGCAACGGTTTGTTATGTCAGAGGTGATAGTGGAAACAAGTCTTTCCATGATATGACCGATGCAGAAAAGGAAAACTTTCTCGCTACAAGTTATTGAGCGTGACGATGTGTGACGGTCGTGACGATGTTTGTGAGGTCTTTAAAAGACCGTCACCATCGACACGCATCGTCACGGGGGCAGAAGTTTTCACAAAAAGTAATGCGGATATTTGCAGATTTTTTCTTTTCAGAAGATACGATTTCTGCAAAAACTGCGGTAACGATTTTTGATTCCTGTACCCACATTTCGGCTGCTGAGTCAGCCGATAAAAGCCCCGCAGGGCGCAATAGATACTTTTGATAGACGGTCACTCGGCTGTCGAAAGTATCTTTGCGTTACTCTTGCCAAGAGTAACAGAAGCTAATTCGGCTCCTGCCGAATTATTCGGTGCTCCGCACCGATCGCCTGCTGTGCAGGCTCATCCATTTTCTCAGCCGCTTCAGCGGCATATTCATAAGGAGAGTGATCGTATAGTACAAAGAACTCTGAGCGGCTGTTTCGGTCGTGGAGACCTCAACCACAACAACCGTTCTATCATAACTGAAAATGTCAATAAGGACAGGATCCGTGACGATATAATCATCTGTCAGCGTTCTCTGAAAACGCTCTATCATGAGCTGTTCGATGAAGCGCTTGCAGAGTATAATGATAAACAGAAAAGGCGTGATCGGAAGATCGCAAATTATCAGGAACATATCCGCCACAGCCGACAGGAAAAAGAATTCCATGAAGCGATATTCCAGGTTGGCAACCGTGATGACACCGGAGTGGATTCCGATATGTGTAAAGAAGCGGCTGCGGTGCTTGAAGAATATGCCCGCAGCTTTGAGGAGAGAAATCCTCATCTGAAACTGTTCAATGCTGTGATCCACATGGACGAAAGCACTCCGCACCTGCACCTTGATTTCGTTCCGGTCTGCGATGAAAAGAGAAAGAACGGAATGCGTGTCCGTAATTCTCTGACCGGAGCTTTACGGCAGCAAGGACTTGAAGGAGAGGGCATCTCCAATACCATTACTATGGCGTGGCTCGAACAGGAGAAAGAGCATATCGGTCAGCTCATGCTCGAACACTGTATCGAGTGGGTAAAGCTCGGCACTCATGAAAAACACAAGAGTGTTTCTAAATACAAGGCTGAGAAGCTACGTGATGAGATCGAAGCTGCGAACAAACTGTTAGACATGAAAAAGTCGGAACTAAGCTCGATCGAAGATCAGGTCAGAGCGGCAGAGAGTACGCTTGAAGATACGAAACATGAACTATCCGAAAGCGAAGAAAAGCTCTCCTCGGTGACAGCAGAAACCAAAAAGGCTGATGCCGAGCTTTCCGAAAAGGTGGAGCAGATAAACAGGACTCTGAAATATCTGCCTGACCTGAAGAAACATGAGGGCGCTGAACACGAATACCTTGTTGCTGTATCTGAGCTGCACGATATGCTGAAAAGTGGTATGTCTATTCTTAGAAACAAGGATTCGATCATCAGCCGTATCGACACCTTAAAGAGCCTTACTCAAAAGGCAATGGACAAACGGGACAAAGCTGAACTCACCATTTATGATCTGCGTCAGCGCGGCGAAGAAGTTACTAACGAGCGTGATAATGCTCTTGAAAAGCTGAATGCTGTCAGGGCGGAGAAATCTGCACTGTACTCCGAACTGAAAACAGTTAAGGCTGAAAACATGGAGTACAGCGAGCTACTTGCTATGCTCGAAAGGATAGCACCTACTATTCTCAGGCAGGCGAAAGAGATGCTTCGGGAACAGCGGCAGCGTGAACAGGAGCAGCAGTTAGCATATCGGCCATCAAAAAAGAAAAAGTCTTGGGACTTGGAATAACAGGAGGAATTATTATGATCATCAGAAGTAAAGACAAGGTTCAGGTAAACGGCAAGGACAAGCCCGTATGGGTGCTTGACACCGATGCCCTGACCGTCACTCACAACACACCCGATACCGAGCCGAGCGTGACAACATTCAGCTCCGACCACATCAAGTATCACCTGCACTATTCGGCTGAGTACCGTCCCGCAAGACTGAAAAAGCTCGTCAACGACGGTACGATACTCAGCTACCTGACCGAGTTTGACCGTTCCGTAGCGGAAGCCATTGAACGCCAGGTCGGAATGATGCTCGAAAATGATACCGAGTATCTCAGAGCCGTAGCGGTCGGTGATCTTGCCAAAGCAAGAGGTCTGGAGAACATGGATCGCCTGATTGCCAGAGAGCCTGTGTATGCGGCTATGGTGTATGTGTGATATAGCAATATAGATTATATGCCCCTTGCTTCTCGTATCAAAAGCAAGGGGCAAACACATTTACATTTCCAGATTTTCTGCAAGAACATCCTTAGCTTGTTTTCTAATCATATAATTTGCGTCATTTATAAGTCTGAGTGTGATTCTATTTATCAATGTTTTATGAATCGTATTGTTTTCCTTGAAAATACGTAACAATTTGCTTCGTATAGCTGGAGCTGGGTCTATTGACATTTCGTCTATTTTTTCTTCTGCTTGTCTTATATATGGTGATTCGAGAATATACCATAAACATTCGCAAGCCGTCGTCCTAATGAAAACATCTTGATCTTCACAACATTGGAATATAATAGAGATGATTAATGAATCAACATCCGAATTAACATCATCAGAATACTGAAGATATGTTTTTAGACATTGTACTAACGCACGGCGTTCCTTTGCATCTTTTTTACTATAAGAGAAACACCATTGAATCAAAACCTGTTTTTCAAGAACGCCAACAAGTATTTTTAGTGTAATAAGTCTGCACCATAATCCTTCATTACTTCTATACGTCATTATGAAATCAGATGAATTATCTAAAGAGACGTTTTTAATGCAATCAATCATAGCTGAAGGAATAGCGATACCATTTTTATGGTAGTAACCAAGAGCCGTACACAGACATTCTGCACATTGATCTTTTGTATCAACAGCACATTTGCTATTAAGCACATCTATACATAATGGAAAAAGATTTTCTGTAATACATTTAATAATTTTAGGCGATGGCTCATATTCAAACACGCAAGATATGGTGTAATATGGATTAATAGCAAATTCGTGATAGACACCTTTTTGATTATTAGCGTCAAACTGTTGTCTGGCATTTTTTATTTCCGATTGTAATACAGCGTACCAATCGCCCTTATTTGTATTGAGAGCATAAATTAACGCTTGTTCCCCAGAAAGCCCATTATTAGGTAGGGTCTCTAATTCCGAAAAGACATCTGGTTTAGCATTGACTAAGGCAGCTATACATTGTGGATCTCCGTTTCTACTCACCATATCAGGTAAGTTTTCTTTTAAAACTTTACAAAGCGTTTTTAATAATTCGAGTGATACGGACTGCAAATCAAGGCAACCTATTAAATGGGTTATACGATTGGCAGTTATATATTTATGCTTGTCTATAATAGTGGTAAGAATCTTTATCGTATTTTCATTACTCAGACGTCCACAGTTATTAATTATGCAATCCGTGTAATTATCTGATATATCCCACGGCAGACGTACAGATAATTCTAATAAGTAACGTTCTGCTTCTGTAAACGAACTGTCACTGAGATAAAGACCTATTCTGTACAATACTCCTATGCATATAGTATCTTTTGAGTTCTCTTGGAAGTTATAGGCTTGATGCCATAATTCATCAGCATTCATAATAAATAGGTTACTAATATTATTCCACTCAAGATTGCTCAGACGTATAAATTCTTTATATTGCCCGCCCAAAAGGTGCATTTTCATCGCAGAGTATAGCAGTTCAGGGCTGTTATATAATTTTCCGGTACGATAGAAAATAGTTGCAAATATCTTTCGAGTAAGAACCAAATGAGTATATGAACCGTATAAGAGAGAGGAAAAAAGATAGTTTTCTACACCAGAAATGACTTCATCAATGTTACTTCCAAAAAAGGTTGTTCCAAACGAAGCAGTATTTCGTTTTATCTCCTCGTTCAAAAGCGATTCATATGTATTTTCCAAATATCGATCAAGCACAGGAACGTGAACGATAGAATCAAGTGCATCCAGTCTCTTTTGGTAAGCCTCATCTTCCGATTCAGTTTTATCTTTAGGACATAGTATCTGGAGGTTACGTAAATCTATCAGAATATTTGTTTTTATCCAAGCTGCGATATTCGCTTCTTCAGCCAACTTGAGTGCTTCTTTCTCAGAAAGATATGCATTAACTAAGTCACCTTGAATAAAAAAATCAATAGCATCAAGGCGCTTTAAATACCAGTGTGTATTAGGATATATTGATGTGACCGATGTAACGAGCGCTGATTTTACATCTGACGATAAGAAACATACTCCATTTATTACCCATTCTATTGCTTTTTCTCCAATGGAGTGCAATTCTGAAAGATTCGTTTCTGTATTACTTCTTATATAATCAGACATACCAATAAATTTGTAGATTGATTGATAACTTGTTTTAAACTGAGATAAGACTGTTTTGGTTGGTATAAATGAATCGTTGTCAAAAGATGCTTGTATGGGGACGGCGTCTATATCAATTGTTTGCGATGTGGAAGACTGATAATGCTCATACTGATAGTAGCTTATGACATTTTGAATAACATCATTAGCAATAATCTGTCCAACATTCTTGATGTCATCAATCTGTTTGAATGTACAGTAGTCTTTGGTGATTAAATCTTGCTTTAGTTCCTTTGCGCTTTTTTAAGACGTTTTTCAGTAAAAAAATACCCGAGTAGTGGCTTTTTATGCTCTTGACAATATATATATTCTTTATGTGTTCCGGGGCGCACTTCATCTTTTACAATCAAAACAACAATATCTGATTTTTCGACATTGTATAGCATATACTCTGTCGAAGGGATTTCACTTGCGTGACTTTCAATTGTAAATGCTTGAATATAGGGGCACTGATTCAGTGCATCTTTTACTGCTTTGCGAATCTCAAGCCAATCAAAACTATCGCTTGATTTGGTTTTCTTTTTGACTCCCATAGCAGAGCTTACAAATACTTTAAGCTTATTATCAATGACAGGATTATCCATAAAGATACCTCCTTACGCTTTTTACTTATTATACCACAAAACGACATTTAATTCAAGAGGAAAACAACAAGCCGAAGGATTCTGCGTGAGTCCTTCGGCTTTATTTTGTCAGCTCGGCTGTAATTTTCCCCAGCACAGCAAACTGCTCCTGCGTGAGCTGCCTGCCCGTCTGAGCGTTTTTGATACGATAGGCATCGACCAGGGCTTTGACAGTCTCGGTCTGTGCTTCGGTCAGTCCGTGAGTAGAGAGCGTCCCCTGATGCTTCATACCGCAGAGGGTGTCCATAGAAACATTGAAGATACTGGCGATAGAGCGAAGTGTCTCAAATGGTGGAATAGAGGTGTTATTCTCATATTTGCATACTGTAGCTTCGGAAACGCCTAACTGATCCGCTAACTGTTTTTGCGTGATTTTTCTTTCTGTACGCAGTTTTCGTATAAGCTCGCCTCTGTCATATATTTCCATAGTCACACCTCACTTTCGTTCTGGTACTATTATGCACCAAATCACTTGCATTAAAATTAAGATTGTGCTATAATACTTAATGTAGGCGCAAGTAAGCGAACAAAAACTTGCTTGACTCGCAAGTTTTGGAGGTGCGATATGGCAAATAATAACAAAGCTCTGTACGCAGCGGGACAGGCTAAGAAGGATGAGTTTTACACACAGCTTGTTGATATTGAGAATGAACTAAGACACTACAAGGAGCATTTCAAGGGGAAAGTCGTATTCTGTAACTGCGATGATCCCTATGAGAGCAATTTCTTCAAGTATTTTGCTATCAACTTCAATCACTTGGGACTGAAAAAGCTGATCTGCACCTGTTATGCAGGTTCTCCCGTAGTATATACGCAACTGAGTCTGTTCGGAGATGAGGAAGTCATCGGAGAAGAACCTTCAGACAGAAAACCGTATAAAATCGAGATCACTCATGTGGACGATTTGAACGGTGATGGTGCAGTCGATCTGACCGATGTAGAACTGCTGCTCCGCTCGGTGGACGGCAAACCTACACTTCTTGAAGGAGACGGAGATTTCCGTTCTCAGGAATGTATTGAGCTTCTAAAGCAAGCTGACATCGTGGTAACGAACCCGCCTTTTTCGCTGTTTCGGGAGTATGTGGCTCAGCTCGTAGCGTATGATAAGAAGTTTATTATTATCGGGAATCAGAATGCTATCCATTACAAAGAAATATTCCCTCTAATTCGTGATAATAAGTTGTGGCTTGGTTTCGGATTTCAAGGAAATGTCGGATTCTTTATCAATACACATTACGAGGATTATGCTAAATCCAGTCAGCATAAGGAAGGTATGATTCGTGTTTCTGGTGTAATGTGGTATACAAATCTCGATGTAACTAAAAGACATGAGGATATGGTACTTTATAAATCTTATTCTCCTGAAGAATTGAAGTGTTATACTGAAAGAGCAGTCGACAAACACCCAAAAATCTGGTAGAATAAAAATAACAAAACCAGAAAGGGAAAACGACTATGAAGTACAGT
>Ga0255344_1005987_pt1 | contig 11235 bp, 16 predicted proteins | sample wastewater_treat_5_FD_192414 | JGI IMG/M metagenome (GOLD analysis project Ga0255344, IMG submission 192414) | Wastewater microbial communities from Lulu Island WWTP, Vancouver, Canada - plant18 | ecosystem: Engineered > WWTP > Wastewater > Unclassified | place: Canada: Vancouver, British...
ACGTTCGAGTCGTGCCGGGCGCACCAAACATAGACAGCCGAATATCTTGGGCCGCTAGCTCAGTTGGTAGAGCAGCTGACTCTTAATCAGCGGGTCGCAGGTTCGATCCCTGTGCGGCCCACCAGGAAGAAGAGCCGTTTCGCATACTTGCGAAGCGGCTTTTTCTTTGGCGGGGTTGTCGGAGGCGGGAAAATCGCATTTTGTGACATTTTGTGACATGGCCGTGAGCCCATTGAGTAGATTGACGGCCTTTTTCTTGTGCTCCTCGCCGAGGTGGGCATACCGGAGCGTCATGGTCATGGTTTTGTGTCCCAGGAGCTCCTGGACCTCTTTCAGGCTTGCGCCGCGCATGACCATGTGGCTCGCGAAGGTATGCCGCAGGTCGTGGAAACGGAAATTCTCGATCCCTGCCTTTTTCAGGGCCGTCGAGAAGGACCTTTTCACCTCCTTCACGCCATTCCCGACGATCGTGTTGATGACCTTCAAGCCCTGGGGTGACGGCGCTTCCTTGCGTTTGTTTTTCAGCGAGTAGACGAATACATGCTCGGATCCGATCTGTTGCGATTTACGGATCTCTTGGAAAACCGCCTTGAGCGTTTCATTCACCGGGATCTGCCGTGGCTCGTCGGTCTTTGTCTTTTGCAGGTAAATGAACCCGTCTCGGATCTGCGACCATTTCAGGTCGAGGATCTCGCCGCGGCGCATCCCGGTATTCAGGGCGCAAATCACGATGTTTCGGAGATGGACGGGGCAGGCCGCCAGGAGCTTCGAGATTTCATTTTCGGAGAGGTAGCGAAGCCGTGAGTTATTCTCCTTGAGGATGAGCGAGCGGCCGCGCCGGAAAGGACTGCTCTCGATTAGCTCCCACTCGACGGCCTTCGAGAACAAGTGCCGGAGGCATGACAATTCCCGGTTGATCGTCGCCGTGGCCCGGATCTTATCGCTTGGGGTCCGCTTTTCTCGGAGATGGTTTTGGTAGGTTTCAAGATCCACGTAGCGGATGCTGGAGATCCTGGTTTCTTCGCCAAAGTAGGCCCGGAAATTCTTTAGACAGCTTCTTTTGAACCCAGAGAAGCTCCGCTGATGCTTGAAATTCTCCTCGTAGCGGTCCAGGAGTTCCTTGAACGTGGTCTTGCAGTCCTTCTTGACGTCGAGGTAACGGCCCTCCGCGATCAAAGAAACCCGCTTTGCGAGCTCGGCCTCGGCCTCCTTCTTCTTCTTGAAGCACTTCCTGATTCGTTTTCCGGCAGGGTCGACGTAGTCGATCTGCCAGGTCTGTCCTCGCTTTCTGATTGCCATGAATTACCTCCTTTCAGGCCCTCCCTTCAAGCCTCCAAAGCCTTCAGTTCTCCCATGACCCCTTCGATGTCCTGGACGGCTCGCCTGACTGCATCCAGAGTGATGACCGAAGCCGCGAGCATACGGTCCTCCGTGCCCATCTCTGCCGATTGCCAGATATGCTCCAGGACTTCCAGTGATGCCTTTGTCAGTGTGAGATCCGTCATGACCGCCCCTACATCAAAACGCTTTTCCATGCTCAAACCTCCTTGCTGTGAAAGTAAAAATGCCTGAGATCTTCCCCGGGCCGCAAGTGCCCGCCCAGGCGTCGCCGCCGTGGGGATCTCAGGCTTTCGTTCTTCTTTTTGTATCATGGCCTGCGGTTCGGGAAATTGACCTTGATTTTTCTTTACACCAAGTAGTATATATTGTCAAACAATATATATCATTGATGGGGTTGTAAAATTATGGAAAAAGAAGTCATGGCAAAGGACGAATACATCGGGTTTCGGACCTCTTCCGAAGTCAAGAAGTTGCTTCAAAAGATAGCCGACGAGGGCTACCGTACCCTCTCACAGCAAAGCGAGATGATTATCATCGAATGGCTGAAGGAAAAAGGGCATCTCAAAAAGACCACCTCCAAATTGAAACCTTGAAAGGAGGACCCTCCATGGCAGGCAAGCTCCCCGAAAATCTCTCGTTTAGGACCAATTCCTCCGGCCGAGTTTTCGCCTGGGACAAGACCTCCATGACGGCGTTCCGGGTCGATTCCTTCACGAAGCTGGTCCCGATCGAGGATTCGCATACATCCCTCAAGGTTTGGCTCAATATGCCTATCGTTTCCAGGGAAGAAGCGGAGTCCTTGCTCTCCGCCTCGGAGTAGCCCTGATCACTCCCCAAGTAATTTTTTGCGTGCCACCCCGGCCGTGCCTGTGAGTCCCTGGGCTCCAGTGAGAAGGGTCTGCGTTTTCTTCCTCCTCGCGGCCGCTAGGACCCGGAGGCGCTCGGCCTGGGCCTCACTCGATTCGCTTGCGGAGGCGCCCGGGCCGGCCGGCTCCGCCGGCGGCGTTGACGTCATGGTCGGGATCTCGGGCATCTGCGGCGTGAGGAGACCACCGATGCTGCTGATCACGTTGCTTGCTGCCTGGCCGACCCACTCGAACGGTTTCGAAACTGTCCTGGCTACACTTCCCATCTTTCAAAACCTCCTGTCGTTGAATTGTGATGATACTGAAGGCTCTCCGCCTCCGCCTGAAAACAAGATCCTCAGATCCTCGGCCTCAAGGAGTTTCGCGGACTCGAGCCGGATCGCTCCTATGGCCGGGCTCGTTTTCGGGTTGCGTTCTCCCCTGATAGGTTTCATCTCTAGAGGGAACAGGGATCGAACAGCCTCGCGCAATCTGGTCTCATACTCGCTCATCATGGCTTCACCTCGCGTGCCTGGCGGCCCCCGTTGTTGCGATCTTTTTCCCTGAAGGTCATCTATCGGACCGACCCGAGAAAATCGCTCCTGGGCCGTTTAAACGCGTCGCTTTTCCTGGAAATCTGCCGAAATCCGCATTTTCAAAGGATCGGGGCCTATTTGAAGATCTCACGATCCGACGGCTGGCGATCCCAGGACGAAGAATCGAACGGATCGTAGTCCACTGCGGCTCTCATTCGCGTCTCCGGCCTCCAGGCCTGCCAGGTGTCCAGGGCCGTCAGGACATAGCCGAGCGCCGCGATAGCCGGGAAGTCATCCGGCTTGCCGCTGCGGATCTGCTCCTGGCCGAATTCCAGGAGATACGCCGGCAGCTTGCTCGCGGGTCCGAAGTGCAGGGTCTTTTTCCCCGCCCTGACGTGCTTGAAGATCACCTGGCATAGATGCTCGAATTGCCCCTTCTCGCCCAACAGCGGGGGCCTCGAGAGATAAAAACCCCGCTGGCGCCTCTCCTGCAACTCCCGGTTGAACGCGTAGAGGAACTCCTGGGCCGTCCGGTCGTTCGGATCCCCATAGACGTCAACGATGGAGAAGATCTGCGTGAGCTCGTAGACCCGCTCGATGAATGTCTGGAGCCCTGCTTCCTCGATTTCCGCGAGGAGATAGTAATTCCGGCCCAGGCCGGCAGCGTCCCGGATCTCCGTCTCGCCCAGGACACAGGCGAAGCCCGGCTTCTTGCCGGGAAACTGCACGCCTGCCGCAAGCCTGGCGTATTCCGCTCCTGTCTCGGGATTCACCCAGTAAACATCTCCACAGAAAGCAATCTTCTTTTCGAACGTGTTCATAAAACCCCCGTCATCGTAAATCGCACTCCGCGAAGAAGCCGCCGGCCAGGAACGTCAGGCACAGGGCGTCCGCCCGGTCGGGCGATCGCCTTAGGAGCTCGCGCATCGTGTCCTTCGACATCACGCGGATCTTTCCATTCTTGATCTCATAGGTCGGAACCAGGAGCTCCTCGGCCAGGGACTCATCGGGCGGGAGCATCGCGCCCGGATCCGCACGGAGCCATTCACGGCAGGCCCACCATAGCTGATCCCGCAAGATCTGAAATTCGCCCATATCTGTTTTCTGCGTCGGCGAGCTCGCGACCTTGACGGGAACGGCCGAACATCCCTGGCGCGCCATGTACGGCGCCACTCCCGCCCCTATGCCCGTCGCATCGACGTTGCACCGCAGGGCGTTGCGCTCTCGATAAAGACCGATGGCCCGGTCGGCCGTCTGGATCGTGTCGATGCCGCCCCAGGTCGTGAGCCGCTCCACGAAACCGCCGGACCGGAAGCAGGCGGCGTTCGAATCGGAGCCGTACTCCCCGACGTCCAGGCCCATGACCGCCATGGAATACTGCGGCGGCTGCTCCCCGTGCTCCGCGACGTAGGCGTCCCACCTCTGCCGGGCCTGGATGACCCAAGCACGGGAGATCAACTGCGCGCTTCCCTTCGAAGGGTACTGGCCCAGGACCATGTACGAGAAAGCCGGTTCCATGACCTTGTACCATCCAGGCCGGAGGGGATCATACGATTGCCCGTCCTGTGTCGAGGCGACGGCGCCCTCGAGGAACCCAGGGAGCTCGAAGCACTCGCCGTCGACGGGCTCGCCCTCTGCCAGGGGCCGGCACCATTGGTTGATCCTGCGCACCGTCGTTTCGCGTGTCACAGCGCCAGGGATCACGTCCCGGCCCTCCACGACGTTCGGGTGATTGAAGGCCGAAAGCGAAACGACCTTCGCCTTTCGGTCCCGGCTCATCCGGTAGGCCTCGCCGGCCTCGGCCCTGGGGTTGAGCATGATCAAGAGCCGCGCATGACCGCCTGACATACAGGACTCGATCCCGCGAAAGACTTCATCCGGCACGGCGTCGCCTTCGTCGACGACGAAAAGCAGGTTGGGGCTGTGCTTGCCGGAGAACTTCGCTTCTCGCTGTGCCTCGGAGCCCGACGTAGGGATCGTCACGCCTGTCAGAAACGATTGAGCCGAGCGGGAGACATGGAGATTTTTCACCTCGTCACGCTTGAACAGATCCGGGTGCCTCTCGATGATGCTCCCAATCTCGCCCCATAAGAGGTTCCGGAGGTTCGACTCCGGAGGGGCCGCGGCCGTGTAGACCTGGCAATTGCCGAAGCACTTGTAAAACCAGATCGCCACCCGGGCCGCCCCGTGGGTCTTGCCCACGGCATTCGCCGACCTCGCAAGCGTGATAATATTGTCCCTGACGCTCTCCATCATGACCTTCACGTCATCCGTGAACCGCTCGCCCAGGATCTCCTCGCCGAAGCCCACGGGGTCCGCCTGGTACCGCTTGAAATCCAGGGACTCTCCGACCCGACGCTCAATCGACCCCACCAGGGAATCGAAGATCTCGACGGCGTTTAATCCTCTCGCGTATCCTTGCCTGGCACTCGGCCGACTCATGCCCGATTTCCTCGTCTATGATCCGCAAAACCTCTGCGACCTCGTTCGCCTGAAACAAACGATAGCCAATGTCTCCAATGGCCGTAATGAGCTTCCGCATCTCGCCCGAAAAGGCGATCTTCTGCGCCTGCCAGGCGCGGTATTCCGGATCCGTCGCCCTCGGCACTTCCTCCTCGAGCCAGGAGAGCTCGTCCTTCATCTTCCCGACCAGAAAAAGAAGGTGATCCGTGGCCGTTTCTTTCTTCTCCACGTATGCACCGGCCGCCGGCAAAGCCGCCTTTGTGACGGCAATGTTCATCTGTTTCAGCACCTTGCAAATAGCGCCCTTCGTGCTTCCTGTTTCCCTTGCGATATCAGCAAGATTGAGCCCCTTGTCGTAGAGCTCTTTCACTTTCAATCTGCTTATGGTTGCCTTTGCCATACTTTCCCTTTGGAAACCGATTGGAAAAAAATCGGAAACGTTTCCAATGCTAGGAAACCCTACGCGGCTCCGAGCCTCTGCCGGACCTCTTTCCTCTCCAGGTAGCTCTGATGAGCGCCGATGGGATCGACGAACGAAACAAGCAGATCCGGAATGCCCTGGCACGCCAGGAAACGACCGAGGCCTGTCTCTTTCTCTCGGGGGAGCAGGTCGCACAGGCCATGCTGCTGGAAGAGCTCGAGCCCCTGGGACTCGAAGGAGGCCATGAGCGCGAGCGATTCGTCGAGTAAGCCCTTGACCCGATCCTCGAGGATGCTCCGATACTCTAGCAGGGAAGCCCACAGGACGCTTTCCAGGGCCTTCAGGGCGGCTTTCTCTTTTTCCGCGAGCTCCGCGTCGTCCCGGCGAAGTTTCGAGGCCTGGCGGCCAAATGCGTCGATCTCGGCCCTTCTCAATTCGACTTGGCGAAGGTGAGCACCAGGGTTGCCGTTGGCCAGGATCGTCTCCGAGACCTTCGCCTCGGCCTGTACAAGGGCCGCCTGGGATCCGGCCGCTCTGTCCTCTAGCTCCTTCAACTGTTTCTCGATTCCGGCCCGCTCCCGGCGGATCTTGTCCAGGGCCTTGACGTGATCCGATAGTTTCGGCGTGACATAGACGGCCATCTCGTCGGCAATTTGCTTTTTCGCTTTTTCCATCTGGTTACCTCCTGCTGGTTACTTTGTGAGAATTCGAGAAATCGAAGACGCCGGCCGGCGCGTTGACTTTTACTGCTTTGTTCGGAGCTCCCCGCTCCCCGACGACGATCTCGGTGAGCCTCTGCACCTCCCGGACGGCCCGCTCGTGAAGAGGATGCGTGTTCTTCTGATAGGCGTCGTGAAGTGGATGCGCCTTGTCGTGGAGAATAGCGTCCTTCATGGCCGCGGCGTCATAGCCTGTGTCGGTCCGTTCGAGTGGCCAGGGGTTCCGCGACGAAGCCCCCACCGATGCCGGTTCCTTGTCCTTGCCAAAAAAGTTTTTCATGGTTTCACCTCTGTCGTGGATTTGAATGACACTTTGTGTCACTTGCGTTTCGCAAATATTGAATATTGCTAATCATTTCTTGATGCATTCCGATTCATAATCAGCGGGCCGCTGTAGTGCTCTTCGATGAACCGTTGGACGTCCTCTGCCTTGAACCGTACCATCGCCCGTTGCCGCTCCTTGCCGACGCCAGGGCAGGGAATCCGCACGGCTGGCAAGCGGCCTTGATCGGCAAGCTTATAGACTAGTGGTAAGCTGCAACGGAGAATGCATTTTACGTCTTTAGCGTCTAGGAGTGCGTCCATCATCTACCTAAAGTTCGGGAAGCCTTCTTCGCTTTACCTTTTCTGAGCTTCGGCGATTCGGTCCAGATCGCGGGCAACGGCGTAATTCAAGGGCTCATCCTCGGAGATCCGGCAACCAAGCCCTTCGAGAGCGACCGCGATCTTCTCCAAGCCATCCCTTATTGCGTCAGCGATTTTTTTGCCTGCCTGTCGGTCATTATTTTTTCCTTCAAGTCGTTCACCTTCCCCCGTTCACCAACCCCCCTGTAAGGGGGGGTTTTGGTGAACGATAGGGGTGTTGTTCACTTAGTGTTCACCAAATCGTTCACCTCGCCAACCATGTAACTGCTTGATATTGCGATGCTTTGTTTTTTGACCGTTCACCAATCGTTCACCAATCGTTCACCAAAAAAGTGTTCACCAAGGGCCGAAAAACGGGGTTTTTGGTGAACACCTGTTTTGTCAGTAATATCAGATACATGCAGAATAGCGTTCACCGAATCGTTCACCTAGTTTTCTCCATTTTTGCGGTCCTGGTTGACCTTCGAGACGTATGATTTTGAGCATCCGACGATGCGCGCCGTTTCGCTGATGCTCTCGCCCTGCTCGAGAAGGGCGATGATTTCCGCTTTGCGCTCTGCCCGTACTCGCTCCCATGTCCAGGCAAGCGATCCGTTCTCGTTCGTGGTCAGGGTAAAATGAACGTCACCCAGGTAAGCGAGATCCTCGAAGGAAACCCGGCTTTTGCTGAAGGTAAGAATGAAGTCTGCACCCCGGTCGGCCTCATAATCGGCCGGTTGCTTCAGGATGAGGCTCGTGTCGATGTTGTCCTCGCGGGCCGAGGTCCCGCGCTGCCCGCCTTCCTTGTTCGTATGATGCAGGAGCAGGGTCGTGATGCCGGCGAAGCGAAGATCGAGAAGCCAAGAGTTGATTGGATCCCATTCCTTTTTCGCGTTTTCGTCGATGCCTGACGCCAGGCTTGCGATATTGTCCACGGCCCACAGCTTGACGCCCCTGGTGAGGAGGATCCTCTTCATCGTTGTGCGCCAGGATTCGCTGAGAAGGTTCGCCCGGGCTAGGCCGAGATGATTCGCGTAGGCGTCAGAATAGACGTATAAGGGGCTTTTTCTTTCTTCCGAGGGGTTGAGGTCGCGAATTCGTTTTTTCGTGTCCTCCGCGGCCATTTCGCCGTCCATGTAGAGGCACGGCACCGACGTTTCGATTTCCCAGGGGCCGAAATTGATTCCCCGTGTCACGGCGTCAAGCAGTCCCAGGGCGAACCACGACTTGCCAACGCCTCTCCAGCCGGATGCCAGGATGATCTGCTGTTCGCAGACGATCGGCCGAAGTATGGTTTGCTTCCTGGGAAGGTCAATCCGATGATAATCGGCAACGTTGAGGACGGCGTCCTCGATGGTGTAGACCTTCGGGGCGTCGTAGGGTCCCGCCGCTTCGATCATCATGGCCAGGCGCTCGGCCGCTTCTTCCTTCGTTGAGAAGGTAGCCACCCAATCGGAAACATCCCCTTTGCTCGGCAGGCCCGGCAGGTCGAGCCACCTCATCGACCGGGCGATGCCGCGAAGGGCCGCGCCAACCTGAGCCATGTGCTCGCGTCCTTCCTGGTCATTGTCGGGGATGAGCACAACGTCTTTGCCCTTGAGGCTGTCGCTATACTCTGGCCGCCACTTCTTCGCGCCCATCGGCGAGGTGGTCCCGGTAAATCCCAGGCCCGCCACGGTGTCAGCATCCTTCTCACCCTCCACTATCAGCACCTCGTCCGCCTTCAATACCTCGGGCAGGCGATACAGGACCCGACGCACACCGTTGAGCCTGTAATCCCACTTGCCGGAGCCTGCCGGCATGCGCTGCTTGAAAGATTTGGGTTCGTATCGGCAGACCTGGAAAAGAAGCGAGCCCGCCTCGTCGGTGTAGTCGTAGGTTTTGACGAGCCGTGCTTTGACTTCCTCGGCCTCGATTCCGAAGTCGCGGGCAATGCCGGCCAGGATCTTCGGGAAGTCTCGGCGGTCGTCCAGGCCGTTGAGCTTCGCATAGAAGTGCAGAAAGCCGCCCTTCTTGCCGCAGCCGTGACAAAAGTAGGCACCAGTCTTCGCGTTGATGCTCAATGAGGGCTTGCTGTCGGCGTGAAACGGGCAGAGGGCCTGCCATTCATCCCCGCCGATCTTTTTGACGCCGGCAGGGAGATACCGTTGGAAAAACTCCTCGAATCGGTCAGCGAAGCGGTTTTCGATGGCTCGCCTATCCATTCGCACGCTCTCCACTTTGGTCATCTAAAAGGATGAGAAGGGCATCGAGCTTGCGCGATAGGACGGGATCGAAGCTCTCGGAGATCTCATTTTCGAGTTCGCGACGGATGCGCATAAGGACTTTCTTACGACGGAGATCCGCGATGTCTCGACGAACGATCGAGAGCGCCTGCTTCTTCAGGAATAGCTTACGGTCGATGATTTCTTCAGTCTTCATTTTCCTGTCCCCTTTATAGGGATTACGGCAGGAAAACGAAATAACAGGAAATAGAAAACGAGGATATTTTAAGTAGGCGGGATTATTTAATGATATCGCGTAATTTTTTAATATAGCTTCGAAGCGTGCGGTCGGACACGCCACTTCTCAATGCAGCCTCCTCCTGGGAATATCCGGCACGCATAAATTCGAAGGCTAGGCGAATCTTATCGGCTTTGCGCGATCCTTCATTCTCGAGGATGCCGTCAAGCGATCGGAGGAGATTATCCGCGTCTAATTTATTGATTATGTCATCACGCTTGTCTTCCTTGGGCTCGTTTTGCTGCATCGTGTCGATACTGAACGGTTCATTCCGGAGTTGCTTTTGTCTTCGACGGAAGGCCGTGAGATGGGCATCATATATTTTCAGCGGAACTTCTTCCATGCTTCCTTCGAGAATAGGAAGAAGTTGTAGCACGTGGTCCTTTATGTCTTGACGCATGATACCCGGAGCCGCTCTGTCCCATGCGGGAATGGGAAGAATTTCCGCAAGTGGGCTAAGAGGGAAGGTGTCTGTTTCGAAGTCTTTGAGCTTCTCGATCTGATTCAAAAAAGCCTTATAGGTAACAACCAGAGCGTCGCTAAGAGCCTCGGGATCCTTTCGAAGAGATAAATGTACGGTTTTCACCTGTTTGTTTTTCCATTGTTTGCTTTTCCATGCCCTGATATGCGATTCTATGACTGTTAGTAAATCGTCAAGTGCTCCTTTGTCGCTTTCCTTTGTCCAATGGCGAAAATAATGTTTGCCTACCGGAAGTGTCTCGAGCCTTACTTGGAGCTCATTGCGTGTCTTGATGCGATCGACGAGGTAGCGCAGAAATATCTCGAATGCCTGATGGTTGTTAGTCTGGAGCCACAGTTTTGCGAGGCGCTCAAGTGGATCTGGCTGTGTTAAAAATCGTTCCCCCGCTTCGATCACCGGCCACCAATTCGTGACCTGATCAGGTTTCTTGATGCCTAGGAGTCTGATCACGGCGTCGGCGCAGTAAAACCGCAGTATGCTGTCCAGAACAATCAAGGACCTGTTATTGATCTCGCGGAGTCTATCAAAGATGAGATGATGTTTTTCTGTGGTAAATTCTGCGACCGTATCGAGAAGAGCATTTTTCGCTGCTTCGATTGGAACGCGATGGCTATTTGGCATCATCCCGCCTCCTGGAAGCGGCCTGGTGAGTGATCCGGGGCAGGGCGGCCAGGATACCGCCTTTTCGGGAGCGACCCTAGCCCCGGTATTTCTTTATTACATGAAACCGCGCTGACACTTGATCCCCTTGCTCGTCAACCATCCCTCAACTTCCAAAAAGCTCGAGAAACGTTCTTTCAGAAGGAGAAGAAGAATGGTGTCCTTGTACTCCCCAGGAACTGTGAACCAATACTCATAGTCCCAGTCGCCGTGATATTTCTCGACGAATGGGCCTGAATCAAAACCGTAAACGACGAGGTCGCCGCTTTTCTCAATGGCTGCAGACTGCACCCTGCGCTCTTCTCCCGTCGTTTCTTCGCATAATCGAATGGAGGTGATCTTCTCGCTCATCAGGTCCCCCTTTCACGTGAGAGATTTCGTCTGGGGATTTTGTGACAAAATGTGACAGTCATAGTTTATATCGGCTATTTTCTTTCTATTGTTTATATAAGCGAGGTTGAAAAAAATCAATTACTTACGTCATTCCCGCCACTTGCAGAAACCTCATTGACGCCTCTCTTAATCAGCGGGTCGCAGGTTCGATCCCTGTGCGGCCCACCAGGACAAGGGAGCCGTCCCGCCTTCGTGGCGAGGCGGCTCTCTTGTCTTGCGCGCGTCTTGTTCAGGGTCCGGATGCGCCGTG
>Ga0255344_1006001_pt1 | contig 11217 bp, 7 predicted proteins | sample wastewater_treat_5_FD_192414 | JGI IMG/M metagenome (GOLD analysis project Ga0255344, IMG submission 192414) | Wastewater microbial communities from Lulu Island WWTP, Vancouver, Canada - plant18 | ecosystem: Engineered > WWTP > Wastewater > Unclassified | place: Canada: Vancouver, British...
ACGAACACCTGATGACGATCAGAAATCCGGCGGACCGCTTTGGCTTCGATTCGTTGGAACATTTCGGGATGCCGGAGTACGCAGCGCTGCCTTGGGGCGAAGTGCGCGAGCCGCTTCTGCAGGAGTTCAACGTGTGGCGCACGAAGCGTATGACAGCGCTCTTTAAGCGCTTCTACGACTATGCTCATTCGGTGAAACGTGACTGCGTGGTCGCCGCAAACATCTGTCCTTACCGTGCACCCAATACCGCAGGCAACAAGTCTGTGGACATGACGGAGCTTCCGAAGTGCTTTGACCTCGTGATGGGGCAGGCCAACATGTATCCGCACCTCGAAGGCGATGTGATCGTCAACCGCGTGCGCGATCTGAAATATGCGCGGGAGTTTCCGGCCACCTACTTCGCCTCGTGCGACGGTGCCGCAGGCGACAGCCAGAACGAAATTGAAGAGACGTATCTGCTGCCGATGGTCGAGGACGTTGTTTTCGGCGGCGTGCCGGCTGACCGCACGATCATGGCCCCCTATGCCGATCCGGACGGGGGGTTCATCAATCGACAGCGTCTCGCGCGGCGTCGGCCCCAGCTTGCCGCGTTCCAGAAGTTCGTAAAGACGAATCGCGCGCTGTTCGCCGCGAAAGACTGGATGCCTGTGCGTTTGCTCGTGTCGGGACCGGCGATGCTCCATTCTCAACTTTCGCACGAGTCGCTTCTGGCTGCCGAGGGTGCGGCGCTGAGAGGGCATGTACCGTTCGGCTATTCGATCTCTACCGAGGCGAATCTGTTGCCGCATGCGGAGAATGCCGCAGTGATCGTCGTGGCAAATCAAACGTGCCTCTCGGATGCGCAGATCACTGCGCTCGTCTCCTATGCGAAGAAGGGGGGACGCCTCGTCTGCACCGGCGAGTCGGGGCGTTATGACGAGTGGAACCGCCAGCGCCACACAAATCCGCTCAAAGCTGCGGTTGCCGAGTTACCGAATGTCGCATGGCGCGACGAAGCCGATTCCGCCAAGATGAAGTACCTGACGCACATCAAGTACGCGATACACCGTCCCGTGAAGGGGCCCGCGCCGTTTCTTGCCGACCTCGCCAAGACTGGCTGGAAGCCGTCCGTGGAGGTTGTCGCCGCGCCGGAGACGGTGTTCGCTCAATTCAAGGTCGCCGGGACCGACGTCGCTTCGGTGCACTTCGTTAACTACGAGTTTCTGCATCCGGTAACAGGTGTGCGGCTGCGTCTTCCGGCGGGTAAGAAGCCCGTATTCTTCGCTCCGCTTGACGATCCCGCCGCAACCGATCCACCACGCGAGGTTGCGCCCGGCGTCTGGGAGTTGCCGCCGTTCGTCAAGTATGCGTATTGCACGATTAACAGTAAAGGAGGGTGATATGCGATCAAAAAGAAAGTTGGCCGCACGTGCGGCTTTTTGGCTCAAAAAAGAGAACAGGAGTGCATGATGAAAATGACAAGCCGACGCAGTTTTATGGTGGGGACAGCCCAATTAACGGGCCTGTTGACGACGGGGTTAACTCTTAAGGCGGGAACCGATGGTGGCGCCGAAGCCTCCAACCTGCCCATTGATATCTGGCCCAAACTTAAACCTAAGCTTTGTGCCGAGGCGGACAAGAAGGTCGTCAAGTTAACGCCGGGTTCACAAATAACTCTTGATGCCGCCAACGGTGTGCTGGCCCCCGACATCAGGAACGTGTCGGTTCAGTCTGTCAGTGACAAGACCGCAGTCATTCCGTCCGAGGGCTTTCTTACGTTTGCGCTTGATGTCGTTGAACCGTTGTATGTGACCGGTACCGCGTTTGCCGTGCCCGACGGTGACTTGCGCCCGGGGCTGCGCTTCTACGTGCTGTCCGATGACACAGTCGTTGCCGCGCCCATGGTTGCTGCGCCTGCCTGGGTGGGCGTCGGCAATGCTGGGACCGGCCCCGCGCCCGACTGCAGAGGGACGAAACCCCCTGATGCCGTGCCGTTGGTGAAATGGTTCCTCTCCAAGGGCCGACATTACATCACTGTCGCCGGACCACATTTCCGTCCCGGCGGGACTTTCGAGCGCTTGGAGATCACCGTACTCAACAACAACGTGGAGAATCCGCAGTATCAGTTCGCCCTTGTGGCTGATTCCCACTTGAGCCTGGGGAAGCGGTATAAGTGGACAAACGTGATCATGACTGAGCCCAGCATTGCGAAAGAGTTGGTCGCCACGTTTAAAGCTCTTCGGGAGGAGGGTGTCGATTTTGCCATGTTTGCCGGTGACATGACCAACAGCGCGACCCGCGATCAGTTCCAACAGCTCGCAGATGTTTTAGATGAATCCAAGATGCCGTGCTATGGCTGCGTTGGCAATCACGATGCCTACCATAAAACGTCCCGGCCAGATCAGCTCGAACTTTTATCGGGAATGTTTCCGGGAGTGGCAACCGACTATATCCTTTACAAGCGGCCTCTCCGTTTTATCGTGTTGGACGGTTCCTTCTGGAAGCACAAAGACGGAAAATTCCACGACTTTTATGACAAGAAACAATCCGTTGGCATCGGGATGAAACCCGAGCAGATTGAGTGGCTGCAATGGGCTCTGGCCAGCGATGTAACCACCCCGACGGTGATTGTCTCGCATTATGCGTTTAAGGTTAACAATGACATCTCCTCTGCTGGATTTAATCTCGCGAAAACTCCCCCGGCCTCTGTAGGCCCCAAAGTCATGGAACTTTTGAGCAAGGCACCTAATGTCGTTGCGACACTGAACGGCCATACGCACTGGAATGAACTGGCGTCGCATGGAGACATCCAATGCATTCAAAACGCCGCTTTCGCTGAGTGGCCCTGCATGTACCGGGTTTTCCGTGTCTATGCAGATCGGGTGGAATGGGAAGTCCGGCAGGCAGGGAACCGCGGCCTAATATGCGAAGCCTGTCTGCCTGAAAAAGCGCTTACCTGGATGATTTCTACCCACGCGGGAGATCTGGCAGGAGAGGTTCGGTTTCGTGCGGGAAACAAATGATCTTCGCGCGCCCCCTGTCACTAACCGATTACTTGTTTTGGTGTGACGGGTATTGAAAAACGGCCGGAGTTGTCCTATCCTTAAATCGACCCGGTCGCGTTCTGTCACAATGGACGGACGGCGGGGAGTGTCAAAATCATGAAACTGGGAGAGACAACATGAGTATGCAGGGAACAGTTTTTTCACGTCGTTCTTTCATGGGAGGCTTGGCAGCCGCAGGCGCGGTGCCGCTCTTGCCGGGGTGCCGTTCGATGTGTGCGGGCAAGGGGCCGTGCTCGAAGTTTGGCGGGGTGCAGGTCGGCGTGATTACCTACAGCTATCGTTCGATGCCCGACAAGAGTGCTGAGGCGGTGTTGAAGCAGGTTGTGGACAGTGGCATCAATTCGATCGAGTTGATGGGGGACGTGGTTGAGAAGTACGCCGGCTCGTCGCTGGAAAAGGTCGCGGATCTGCGTAAGATGTATGCGGATGCCGGGGTCGGCATTCATATCGTCAAGTTCGGCAATATCGGTGACAAGAATTGCACGGACGAACGAATCGCTTACTACTTCAACGTCGCCAAGGCGCTGGGCGCCAAAGCCATCACGCGCGAAATCTCGGAAGAGGCGGCTAAGCGCGTCGGGCCGATGGCGGACCAGCACGGCGTGAAGGTGGCGTTCCACAACCATACGCAGATCAACGCGACAACCTATGACGGACCGATCCTGTCGTATGGCAAGAACCTCGCGATCAATCTCGATATCGGCCACTATGTGGCGGCGAACGACGATTGCGTGCTGGCGGTCATTAAGAAATACCACGACCGTATCTTCAGCCTGCATCTCAAGGACCGCAAGCGCAAGGCGAACAAGGGCACCAACATGCCGTTCGGTCAGGGCGACACGCCGATCATCGAGGCGCTGCAATTGCTCAAGAAAAACAAGTGGCGCATCTACGCCGACATTGAACTGGAGTACCCGATACCGCAAGGTTCGGACGCCGTGCAGGAAGTGGCCAAGTGTGTGCAGTACTGCAGGCAGGCCCTGATCTAACGCGGGCGAAGCCCGCAACCCTCGTGCGCCCAGGGGGCGAGGGGAATCGGTTCGGTAGTGACAGGGATGTGTGAAGATCATGCGTCTTTGGTGAAAGGAGAGCAGGGAGTCGGGAGCGCGGGCGTCCTCGCCCGCAACAACGTGTCTTGCAAAAGGCTGATGCACACATTTCCTTTAGGGACCAAACCGCGCATCGAAATCACGAGTTGCCTTTCACAGAGCGGGCGGGGACGCCCGCGCTCCCGACTGTGCACACACAAAACACGCATTCGACTCGTATGTCCCCTTGTCGCTAACCGATTACAGGGCGAGGGTGAAGAAACCTTATCGTGCTCGTCGAGCCGCAAGGCACTAAACCGGCGACATCGCGCACGCCGGTCGCACAACAAAAGTAGAGGTGTGGCAATGAACACATGGGGAATTCGTTTGGTGCGGTTGTCAGCGATCTGCTTGCTCTATGTGAGTGCGGCCGCGTGCGCATACTCGGTTGATGGGGTCAACACGGTGAACGGGGTTTCGAACGCGGTTCCGCCCGGTTATGTGCCGCCGCTGGTCAGTAACGGCAGCCTCTGCTTGCAGGTCGACCAGACCGGCGGCCAATTGCAGCAGGCCTACGTCAATATGGTGCCCACGATCTTCTGGGCAGGACGTCGTTACGATCCGCCAGCTTCGCGCCTGATCCCGTTCGGCCATTTTGACTGGCGGCTCGAAGCCGATGGCCAGCCGTGTCCGGTGCCGGCGGCGTGGTCGCAGACGCTGGATACGCGCGCCGGGGTCGTGGGTTGCCGCAGTCATTTCGGGCAGGGCGTGGAGGTGGAGACGACCGTTTTCACGCCGCTGGGACGCGATCTGATTGTATTGCAGCGCCGCTACCGTTCTGCCGATGGACAACCGCACCGTGTGCGCGCGGCGTTTGCATACGCGTTTTCCGAGCCGCGTAAGAGTGAAGGCTTTCCGCGGCGCGTGACCGGCACAAGTGTTGGGGATGAGTCCGCGCGTTGTGCGCGCATCACGTATCAGGCCGACGGTTATCCGGCCAGTTCCGGGATCGTGACGCTCGCCGCCGATACGCCAGTCACAGTCAAAGCCGATGGTGCGCGGGTTGAACTGGCTTTCGAGGGCAGCGTGAGTGAAGGACAATCGCTCGCGCAGACCATCTACCTGATTTTTACCGACTCGCTCGACGGCAAGGATGTTGAAGCGCGCGAGCAAAAGATACGGGCCGAAATACTTGCACTGGGATACGACGCGCTCTTGGCTGAACAACGGGCGGCGTGGGCCGCGTATTGGGAGCGCTCATTTGTGCGACTGCCCGAAGCCGCGCTGATGCGTATGTATACCACCGCGCAATACCACCTGCGTGCCAATGCCACCCGGTGGTCGTTTCCGGTCGGTCTCTTCAACACGCACTGGGCCGGACGTTATTTCGGTTGGGATGAAATGTTCTGCTATCAAGCGCTGGAGAGCAGCAACCGGCCTGATCTGGCACGCCGCTGTCCTGAGTTTCGTTTCAAGGGGTTGAAAAAAGCGCTGTACCGCAAAGCGCACTACGGGCGTCCCGGTCTGTTCGGCGCACATTATCCGTGGGAAGCACTGGAAGACGGTGCCGAGGGCGCGCCGCCTTATGGGTTTTGGGCCGATCACATCTTTCACATGTCCAACATTGCCCTGTCGGCTTGGCATCACTATCTTTACACGGGAGATGTCGACTACCTGTCGAAAGTCGGCTATCCGGTCATCAAAGAGTGCGCGCGCTTCTTCTTGGCGAACATGATCTACGAATGGCCCGACGGCTCGATGATTATTGGCAAGTGCACCGACTTGGAGAGGCTGGGTACATCGCGCCTCAATCCCTTCCTTACCTCCTGTGGCGCGATCTATACGTTGGAGTCGGCGGCGGCCGGGGCCGAACTGCTCAAGCTCGATTCTGATGAGGCCGCGTCTTGGCGTCATGCCGCGTTAAAGTTGCGTGAAAGCCTGCCGCACGAGAACGGACGTTATGTGCCCTACAAAGGGTGTGCGGAAGAGAGCGTGGCCTCGATGGGCGGACTCTTCCCGTATCCGCTCTTCGACGAAACGAACGAGTTGCAACGAAACGCGGCCTACCATTTTGTGCAGCACGGCCGAGCGTTCGGCAACATGTATCAGGTGGGCTCCTCCGTGTGCGCGTGGTATCTGGGTTGGATGGCGGCGGCGCTGGCTGAACTGGGCGATACGGTCGAACCGGCGCGCATGCTGCGGGAAGCGGCGGACGGAGCGGGATGCTTCGGTGAGATGTTTGAAATCAACGAGGAGAAGGTGCGTCGTTGTCCCTGGTTTTCCACGGCCTCCGGCAACGTTGTTTACGCGCTCAATCAGATGCTGGTGCAAAACCGCGAGGGGCGCATCCTGCTTGCGCGCGGCGTGCCTGCGGCGTGGCGGGATTACGCCTTCAAACTCGCCTGCCACGGCAATCTGGCGGTGGAGGCCGAGGTCAAGGACGGCCGTCTTGCACGGCTGGCGCTACTGCCGGGCGATCCCTCGCGCGAGCAGCGGCGGACCGTCATACTGCCCGCCGGTCTTGCCGAACACGTCACGTTCGACAAGGCATCGGTCCTCAACGTCACGCGGCAGGATGGGAGTGTGCGGCTGGAGGTTCTTGTCAAAGGCCCTGTTGAGTTGGTGCAAAGATGAAAGCAATAAAAGTCATCCATACGCTTGCTGCTTGGGTTGCCATTCTTGCCGCAGGTCTCTATGTTGTCGACGCTATTGGGGGCATACATTTTGCCACAACGGTTGAGCGCCGTTTTGGGTTTCGATTGATGGTGCTAGCGGATGACCCAAGTCGGCTCCATCAGACGGTTGAAGATTTTTTCGTAGGATTGCCACCCCCGCGGACATTGTATAAGGAGATATTCGCGACACGTCAATTGATGCAGAGATTGGCTTGTGATGGTTGTGTTCTTTTCCTTTCCGTGTTCGTGTGGCGCATCACACGGACGAAAAAACGTCAGCCCGGCGACGCACCTTAACGTGCATAACCGCGTGCTACAGATCAACTTGACACGTGATGGTGGAGGAGCGTATGGACATTGTCAGCAGCGAGATCCTTGTGTGGGCATTGTTTGGTCTTGTCGTGGCACTTTTATTTGGATTTGACGCCGTCGCGGCTCGTCGACGTAAAAGACAAAGAGGTTCCAATCACGCCTCGCAAGCGACCTCGGCCACCGGAGAAGATCAGCCGTCTGCCGCTGATCTTGCTGATGACCCAAACATGATCAAAGTCTATGATGGCTATGGGCGCGAGATGTTCATTACCAAACAGCAGTGGCGGGACGGTATACTCCTCGATAATCTCAAGAAGCATCGCGATGATCCGGATCAACTCTACGGGATGCTTGTCGGAGCGTTACAGGATGGATTTGCAGCAGACATAGTCGCCTTTGCGGAACACTTGCATCGTACAGACCCCGTTCCTTACAGGGGAACGACCCTCCTCGCGATTGTTTACATGGAAAACAATCGACTAGATGAAGCAGAGAAGACGCTCACGGACTTCTTGTCCAAGCATGGCGATAATGGCGTGGTCCTCACCAATTTGGCAAAGATCTACAGTCGGCGGGGAGACGACAGTCGCGCTGAATCCACGCTTTGGCGCGGGTTGGAGCTTGACCCCAATCAAGACAACGGACTTGATTGGTATGCAGCAATCTGTCGGGATCGCGGTGGCGAGGCCGAAGCGCTTGACGCTTATCGACGCGTGGCCAAACTGCCTCAAAGTTGGCGTGCCCAGCTTTGGTTGGCGCGGGATGCGTTGCAGCGTAAAGAGATCTCCGCTGCGATGGCCCTGTACGACGAAGCACTGGCAAAAGTTAAGACACCGGTGCCTGCGGACATGCTGATGCAGATGAGCGGCGACTTGGGCAACAACGGATATTTACAGGAAGCAATCCAACTCGTTGAGCCGTGTTTCGACCCCGCCATACATGGAGTGCTGGTTGGCAATAACCTCATCAAGACCAATTATGACCTTGGCCGCATTGACCGCGCACGGCATCTCCTGCATCAACTTTACGCGGAGAAACGTCCCGATTGGCAAGAGACGCTCAGGTATTGGGATACCGAATTGGCAAAGGCAGAGGTCGCCCAGCGCGCTCCCCAAAAACAGGAGCTCCCGTCCGTTGCGATGATGTCGGTGGAGGGACCTCTGTGGTTGCGGTGCGGCTCGCCCTTTGCTGCACTTCTCCCATCCAAGAAGGATACGGCGCGATCGATTGCCATCCTCGGGAGTACCGTGCTACAAGCCGATCCTTCTGGGGAACCAAGAACGCAGATGAGCGACAATTCTGGGCGCATAAGCCGTGCTATCCCTCTTCTACTTGCGGAGAGAATTCATCTCCAGACCGATGCGACAGGTATTGCTCTCATCCCCTGGGCACAGAATTTCGGTTTTGCCGTATTCGGCCGCCCCTATGACGACGGAGACATATGCGACCTCGCGAAACAAAACGACCGTCCCCCTGATTTCTTAGTTGGACTCACCGTGGATGCCACGCAACCCACGTGGAACTTTTCGATTCGTTTAGTACGAGCGGCGGATGGCATCCGCATTGTCGAGATGCAGGTCGCATCGGATCCACAAGACCTTAGCTTAGCCGGCGAGCGAGTTGCCGAAATAACCCAACTTATGCTTGTGAAGCATGTCGGTGTCCGTACGATCCGTCCGCCCAAATGGTATCGTACTCCCACGGGGCCGGACTTCTTCAACTACCTCTTGCGGCTCGAACAGCAACTTGCGGTCACCTGCATGAATCTAGATTTTCTTGAGGGCGGCGGATTGATTGGCGAGCATGAGATCCTAGACGGTATTATCCATCTCTGCGTGAGCCAGCCCGACAACGAACTTGTCCGGATGGTGCTTGTCCAAACGTTACGCCAGATGAAAAAGGTGCATCCTGCGTTGCTTGCCGAATACAGGGAAAAACTGGAGCTTCTGCAGCGTGAACATCCCCTTAAAGGCGATATCGGAAAGATGATAGCCGCCAACATTTCGGGGACGATGTCCGACGATGCCCCCGTAGTTGAGGTGAAGGAGTGAAGGAAACCCGAATCATGTGGATCGAAAGAAAGGACGGGTTGGCCGGTCCGGCCCGGATCGGTCGCGTCACATTCTCCAAGAGTCGAAAGTCGCTCCACTACGACGGCAAAACCTTTCACACTTTGGCCGGGCGCGGATTCAAGACGAACTACGTCGATGTCGAGACCGGGGAAGAGTACTGGATTTCCGGTTGCCACAAAGACGGTCGGGATGCCTTGTACACGACGGATGTTGAGGTTGACGAAGACGTGTGCGCGTGGAATATTGGACGGAGATCCGAGGGCAACCGGACAAGGTGCGAGTCGCGCGCTTCCGAGCAGTCGGCAAATGCAAATGAAGTGACGAGCGGCATCGGTTGGAATGTGTTGCGACAAGCCTGAAAAAATGGATTGGATTGCAGCAGATGTGCGTTTTTTTCCTCTCCGTCCTCACGTAAATAAAGTGGGGAATACGTCAAAATTTCATTTCTTCATAAAACAGTTGACATCATGTCCGCCTTTTAGTTTCATGTCATCCTGAAAAAAGGGCAAAAAACGGACCATGATCGAGAAACGGCGCTTGATCCATGTGTGGTTGGCGCTAGAATACGCGATCTGCGTCGGCGGGCGCACCTGTCGCAGGGCGAGTTGGCGCGCCGCCTAGGCATGCGGCAAGGACCGGTGTGTAACATTGAACTGGGCAAGAACCTCCCGTCCACGCCGGTACTGTTGCGTCTGGCTGAGGTTCTTGGCGTCACGGCAGATGCAATCCTGCGTCCTGATGCCGAGGCTCCCCTTCAGGTCAAAGAAGCGTTAGCGGAATACGCGCCGTACGAAGTGCCGCCCATCCGGGATGGCGTATCGTTGCCCGACGCGGGTATTGCGGCCATCAACGCCATCGCCCGCGACTATCTGGCTTTGGAAGACATCTGCTGCGTACCACGTCAGGCGCGCGTGCCGCTGCAGGTGCCCTTCGAAATCTCGTTCGCGGGTCTCTCTCGGCTGGCCACGCAGTTCCGCGCGCTCTTCGGGGTCAACGACGCGGTGGTTTTCGATCCGCTGGAGCTGTTTGAAAACCATGGCCTGCGGGTGATCTTCATGCCGCTGGAAACGGTGCAGCGTTTTTCCTTCTACGATGCGGCGAATGCCAACGTGTTCATCTTCATCTGCGCCGACATCAATCCGGAAAGACAGATCTTCGGACTGGCGTACGAACTTGGCCGCACCCTGCTCCATACACGGTCGGCGTTTCCCGGTACGGAACCGCAGCTCGATGAGGCTGAGTCCGACAAAGCTGCACGCCACTTCGCCGCTTGTTTCCTGATGCCCGAACAGGCGGTGCGGGTCAGCGTGGCGCAAACTGGCGTGTTGCCGGACGAGTGGGACATGGAGATGCTCTTGCGTCTCAAGCACCGTTTCGGTGTGTCGGCTGAGGCTTTTAACTACCGTTTGCTTGAACTCGGGCTGATCACGGCTGCGCGGCAGGACGCACTCCGCGCCGCCATCAAGCGGCACTATGCGTTGCATGATTTTGCCGAACCCGGCGACAGCCGCCGCATCCTCTCGCCCAACGGCCGCCTTGGTGACCTGCTCCATATTGCCCTGCGCCGTGGCGACACCGAAGCCCGCACGATTGCCGCCCGGCTAAAACGGCTGAAGGTGAACTGTAAACGATAAATTGCAGGAGTCAAGACCATGCCGCCACGTCTGAGAAAAAATGAGAACAAACCGCATATCCCCGCCATCCCGTTTGAAAAGTGTGCGGCCAAAACGACGACGGACGGCAAGCCCGGCACGACGGTATTGGATCACGGCATCCATGTCGGGCGTGTCGCCGAGGCGCTCGCTGCGCTGAAACCTGAGTGCGTCAAACGCCTCTTGCCCCCTCGTCCTGGGTTGCCTACCGGTGTGCATGATGTCGGCAAAGTCTCACCCGGCTATGCATTGAAATATTTCGCCAATACTGTCGTCCGTGAACACGCACCGGAACTATGTAACCAAAGCTCTTTCTGCAAGCTTCACGCTACGATCAGTGCCGCCGCGATCGAACGCTGGCTGAACACGCCCGTCACGCGTCACTCACCCGTTGCGCTGGCAGCAGCGGCGCATCACGGCAAGATGGAAACACC
>Ga0255344_1006002_pt1 | contig 11217 bp, 24 predicted proteins | sample wastewater_treat_5_FD_192414 | JGI IMG/M metagenome (GOLD analysis project Ga0255344, IMG submission 192414) | Wastewater microbial communities from Lulu Island WWTP, Vancouver, Canada - plant18 | ecosystem: Engineered > WWTP > Wastewater > Unclassified | place: Canada: Vancouver, British...
ATATGCACAAATGTGGAAATAAACCTGCCACCAGAGAAAGATGTATAAAATGGTTAGAACAGAATATAGAAGCGAAAGAAAACAATATTAGAGAACTTCAAAATGAAATTAGTAGAAAAGAGATAACTATTAAAACCTGGGGAATATGGTAACCATATTTTAGTAATCATTTCGTAAAAGTTCAATAAAATCAACCCTCCAAATTTTTTGAGAAAATTTTTTCCACGATAGGAAATCATATGATCCCAGACACCGCAGCACAGAGGATGTGGAGAGAAGCAAGTAGTAAAGAATATAAGATCAAAAGAATCTCCCTCAAGAATATAGATAGCATATATGAACTCGGTAAGCAGGAATTCGCAGGTCAACTCTGGTATACCAAAAAGTTCCTTAAAGAGACCCTCCGTCATCCTGGTTATCATTATGGAGCATACGCAGGAAAGAAACTGGTCGGATACATTCTTAGTAAGAAATTCGACCGACCCAAAATTTGGATTATGTCCCTTATAGTCGATGTAGAGTTCCGCAAGCAAGGGATAGCGAGCAAGTTAGTAAATAAAATTCAGACTGAGTCTGTAAGCTCCTCCCCCCTAGAATTCTTTATTATGTTTGTAGACACAGAACCAGAACTGGGACCCTTCTATGAGAAGCTTGGATTCACATTCAGAGCAGAGATCAATGACTGGTATGATATCAATAAACCAGGATTGATATATTCCAAGATTATGACAAGGGATGGGGATTTTATTATTAGTTAAGGGAACATAATCCAAAATTCAAACATGGAAAGCAAGCGAATATGAAAGTATGGGAATTGTTTAAAAAGGTTTTCTGTATAGATTATAATCCACCAAATCTTATTCCAAGAACATGTCCAAAATGCTTTTATCACTTTTGGTCTCCTCCTGATATAAAGAATCCAGAATTGTGCTCTATATGCAAAGGTGAGAAAGAGGCTAGGGATAAGTTGAGAGCAAAAGATAGTTTTGCTAATAAGATGGGTTTTGATGGGATTAGAGATTTTTAGGATCTTATACACCCAAATTCCTATTACTTGAAATCCTGGATTGAATAAAGAAAACGAAGAAGGGGGAAGGCGAATGATTAATCTAACAGACCAGGAAAAAGAGAAATTCATTCTATATTTAGAGCAAGAAGCAGCATCATCAAAAATAATAATGGAACAAATGGAGAAGTTATCAATAGGAACTGGTCCTTTAAATCAATTAGTCCAAAGGGAAAAGAATAAGATTGCTGCATATTTATTTGTTGCTCGGGATATGAAATCATATGAGAAACAAACTATATAAAAAGGAATATATATGTATTATGTAGCTGAAGAATATATTGTATTGAAATTGAAGTATCCTATTGGATGTCAAATTAAATGTCTAAATGAACCTGAGGTAGTAGAGAAAGCTAAAGATCTTTTATTGAAAACTGCTTTTGCTGTTATTAAGACTGATACATTTGGAGTGTGAAAATATGAAATGGATTCGATATGGGAAAGAGCGAAACTTATTAAATCTAAATCAATGTTTAAGAATTTATAAATCAGATCAGGGAATTCATAAGGATGGACCACTTCTATATAGTGTTATAGCTGATAGTCCAAATACATCAAAGATAATTATATCTAGAGACCTTCCTGAGATTGCAGCTGATAACCTTCTTAGATTCCTGAATGAACATCTTAGTAATGATGATACTTCAGTTATTACAGTATTGGGAGGTTGATATGAGTGATGTAATGTTATTGGGAATTTTGAGAATGCCTTTTGATGACCATGGTGATCTTCACTTAATTCAATTGCGTGGGGCATGTAATGAAGCTGCTGATAGGATTGAGAGTGATGAAAGGATTATTATTAACCATGAGAAGACTATAGAGAAATTAGAAGAGAAGATATCGGATTTGGAAGAGCAGTTATATGATATGCAAAAGACATATGAGGATAAGATTGAAAGTTTAACTGAGCAGTTTGAAATTAGAATAGAGGAACTGGAAATAGCATTAGATGAAGGAGATTAGTTAGAACAAATTTAAAATACTGTTGGTGTGGGGAATATTATATGAAAAAAGATTATAAGTCTTTAATTACGGAACACGTTAAAGAAAAAGTATTATTAAAAGAAGCTACTCGTATTTTTAAGAAGTCTTCTATAGTACCTCTTGATGAACAGGCTAAAGTTATTCCTTTATTTAAGGGTGCTGCTGCTACTAAGGAACTTGAGATGCTTGGAAAAGAGTATATAGAGTTGTCTGGAAAGCATAGTAAAATTATGGCAGCTTATAGGGAAGAACTTACTAAAGTTGTTTCTAATCCTAAGGGTGCTTTGGAAAAGATAAAGAAGTTATCTGCTGAAAAGGATGCTATTGTTGCCAGATTGAAAGCGATAGTTGATAAGAGGAGTGCATTGATTTCTAAACTTGGAAAAAAATAGAATCTTATACACCAGAAGATTTATAATATGGGGGATATGATTTTGATATTATCTGAGTATCTTGATTACTTGTATGAGATGGCAGCTATTGATAAATGGATTGCAAAGCAAGTTGCAAAAGGAAATAGACAAGCTATTCGTAATTATATTCATAGAATGATTAATCAGGGAGATCGTGCAATACGGGGAAATATTGTAACTTTTCATAGACCTTTATATATTGATATGGTTAAGGCATTTCACACAAGAGAAACACCCATTGAAAAACTTGCTGATTTAGCTAAAAAGGCGGGAAGGTTACAACATAAAGTTCCTGCCAAATATCAATATTCAGATGGTAGGAATCTTTTACAAAAATTGAAATCTAAGAATATGAATAGAAGATTATCTTCCAGAAAAGGGGATATGTTACCATATCATAAGCATGTTGAAAAAGATCCTGAAGAATATATTAATATTTCCCATGGTGGTGGTATTAGATATTTGAAAAAGTTTATGAGAGGAAAGAGTAAAGGATATGAATTAGAAAGAAGAGCAGGAAAAGGAATTCAAGTTACACCACATGAAAAAGATATTAGTGATTCCATTACAAGTAGAGGACCTGATTATGCATCTAGAGCTTCTGCTAGACATTTTGATGATCCTGTTCTGATGACTGCAAAGATTAAAAGAAAACATTTAATGGCAGCAAATAATAAATATGAAGCTGGATTAACAGCAGATAAAATTAAAAAACTAAAGGATATTAAAATTAAGAAATTAAGAATTAATAAAGGTGATTTTCCTGTTTAGAATCTTATACACCCAAATTCCTATAACTTGAAATCCTGGATTGAGAAGGGGGGAAGAAAAAGAAAGGGAATAGAGAATGAAATATATACTTATATTTATAGCAGGATTTATTATTGATTTGATAATAACTAAGTATACTAAAGATGTGGCAAGAAATAGGATTTGGAGTGCTACATTATTTAGTGGATTGATTACTATTGCTAACTTTACTTTTTTAAATATTATCTTGAGAGATCCTATATATGAAAGTGTTATCAGTATATTGATATTTGCTGTAGGAAATTGTTTTGGTACATATTTTATTATGAAGAGAAATGGAGCATAAAGAAACAAAAAAAAGAGAAGGATGGAAAACATCACATCTCTTTTTCTTAAGATTGTTATATTTCAACTCTTGGTCCTCTTGATGGTGTTCCGCCATTAGAAGTGGGTTTCATAATACCTATATAGAAACATTCGGCATATATCAGAAGTTCTTTTGGAACAAGAACAAAAGATATTATGTCATCTGATCTTAGTTTGTGATGGCTACCCAATCTAAGACGAAGAGAAAGATTTGTACTTTGTCCTACATATCTCAATTCTCCTCCACTAGACCATATAAAATAAATTCCACTTTCTTCTGGTATTCCATGACCATATTGATGTGGTTTTATTAATGGTTCAGGTACTGGAGGATATTCTAAAGAGGAAGTGTTTGATCCTGTACATATTTCATGTACAGAAATACTTTTGTAGATACCATTTAATCTTGCTTCCGCTTTCTTCAGTTCTGCTTGCTTTTCTGCTACTTGATATTTTAATTCTTTCAATCTCTTTCTAGCGGATACAAGATTCTCAGCTACTTTTTTTCTGAGTTTTATTTCCTCCTCTTCTATTTTCTTATAAACTTTCTCTATCTTTCTTTTCGTGTAATCTGTTTGAGAACAGATTTCAATTATAGCTTCACAATTCTTTTTTATTACTCGTTCAAGAATTGTTGCAACCTTTGTCATATAATCACTTCTTGCATACATATCCACTTTTGATTCAACTGCAGGAACTTTTCTCATTGCCTCTTTAACAACTCTTTCTATGCAATTATAAAAGAGTCTCTCATTAAAAGTTTTTGATTTCCAAGCAGGTTCTGGTTGTTTAAATTCTGCTACTATTGCTTGTTTTTGTACGTTATTTATCTTATCATAAAATCCCTGTATTATTTCGTTATTATTCATAACTAATATCTCCTTGTTGATAAATTAGTTTTCTTATTAGATATTAATATATATCTTTTTCTGGTTTATATAAGAACAAATTATAAATGTATGTGTTACGGGGATTTTCTATGAAAAAGAAAATGAACAAATAGAACGGAGAATTTCTTGATTACTAAACTACTATTAATATTCATAGCAGGTTTTGTTATTGACTTGATTATAACTAAATATACCAGTGCTGTAGCAGAAAGAAAAATTCTATCAGCAACTGCATTTAGTGGGTTGATTACTATTGCCAATTTTACATTTTTAACTATTATACTGAGGGATAGTTTATCTGAAAGTGTTGTTAGTATTACTGTGTTTGCTATTGGCAATTGTTTGGGAACTTATTATGTAATGAAGAAATGCAAATAAACAAGAAACTCAAAAGGTGAGTAGAGATTATGAGTAATAGTGCTGTCATGTGTGGTAGATGTTATGATATTGTAGATATAGTTTATCCTTCTAATTGTCAACATAGACCTGAGACATTAGTTAATGCTTCTATTGGTCAGCATCACTGTCCTGATTGTGGAGCGATGGTAATGGCAGGAATAAGTCATCCAGATATATGTAAATTGTGTATAGATAGAAAGAATCCAGAGTTTGATATAGAAACAGGATAACCCGAAAGACTATTACTTAAAATTCTAGATTGAATAAAGGAATGGGTAATAGAAACAAAAAAAGAGAGGGAGGTGGAAGACCTCGATCTCTTTTTGGATCTATACTTCTACCCAACCTTTTCGCATGTAATGCTTCCTTATAATTGATCCAGCAAAGAATGGATATATGATCCAGGAAATACCACCAGTAAGAATGGCCAGAAGAAATGCAATGAAGAAGTGAGTCCATACCCCCTTCACTGCAAAATATAACCCACCAAACAACAGACACCACAACCAGCACAAATAGGAACTTTCTTCATAATTGTTTTGTAGATTTTTAAATGTCATATCATAATCTCCTTGCCGTTTAAATTGTCTACCAAGCTACTCCAATTCCCTGATTACTATTGTGAATTACCAATCCAGTTTTAAGGACTACGTAACCCCCCAGAAAATATTTTCGATACTTGGGATCAATCGCTCCAGCAATGATTGGTACAGCTAACCCACTTGCTAGCATATACAAATCAACCTGACTGGTACTGGGATGATTTCCCATTATTGGATTGTACTCATAATGCTCATTGGGATGTTTTGCTATATACCGAGTTTGCCCCCAGTCGATAACATGAAGAGCTGCTCCAGTAATAGCAAGTGTCGTATCCGTCTTATCCCAACCAGAACCATAATGCGAAGCACAACCTGATAGACAGATTGCCATCACTAAGATGATGAATATCTTTTTCATTTGATTTGAATCTCCTTGCCGTTTAGATTCGTTAATATTGTGGGGGGAAACGCTCAACATATACTTCCGTTGAGCGATTCACCCCCGTCGGTGGTAAGGTAATAGCCGGTTATTTTTTCCTGGTCGTACCATGCCCAGGTTGTTTATCCTTATGATCACTCAGTCCGAGTTTGGCAACATGGTAAGGAAGACTGAGTTCCAGTCCAAGAGAACTTCTCTGAGCCATCCAGAATTCAATGAGGAATTGCTTCATGACAGGTCTCATTGCCATGGCAGCGAGATGTGCTTTTGGTTTGTCCTTGTGTTCTGGATGGTTCTGATACCGGTTGAGGTAGTTGTCATACATTTGCCGACGATGAATGTTCTTCACGCTTTTCTTTCGGAAGTTCATCGTGCAAGTTGAAACAAACTTCGACTTCAACCATGGGTTATATGTGAGACTTTTCTTCTTTTTTATCTCACCATTTTTGGCCACGTATTCTTTCATGACCATATGATCTTTTCTCCTGCTGGTACCCTTTCCATCAGGACCAACATCTAAACCCATGTAGCGAATATATGCACTGGGATACTTGGCGATGAATGGATTGAGTCTTGAAAGAAGTGCTGCTCCGAGTTTCACACCAATTCCAAATTGGTTGCTCAACCAATCATTCCACACATCAAAAGCAGGGAGAAGATCAGCAACTTCTTTCTCCAGTTCTTTTTCAAACTGGCAAAGATCGAAGTAGTATCTTGCCTGAATCAACTCACTTTTATTTGTAATGAGCTGACCTGTTTTGAAGATAGTCTTTAAAATCTTTTCTTCCTCTGCTTTTTTCACATCGTTTGCTATGACGTCGGTGATTCGTTTGTGCTCGAGTTTGAGGACATCCAAAACCTTCATGGCTTTTTTCTGTTCCTCTTGAGTCTCTGCATCATCCGGATCATCGCTTTCGAGAACATCGTTGATTTTCTTTCCCGGTTTGATACCCATCTTGGCATAGAATTCGGAAACGATTCTTCCGCCAGCTGCAATTCTCTGCTTCTGCATATCATACAGAGAATTGACTCGGGGTCTGAGTTGGGATTGAATATCCATGAACTGTTCTTCCGTCATAAAAACTTTTTCCTTCTCCAACACTTTTACTTCCATTTGTAAAACCTCCTTGCCGTATAGGCTTAATTTGATTCACTCGGTCCACTTGGGTTTCTGGCGGTTAACTGGTTCACTTATCCATGCTTGGGTTTCTTACACCGTATGGTTTTGATTCACTGCGGTCCAATGGGATTTCTTCGATCGACCTGGTTCACTTGTCCAGTATGGTTTTCTCAAAGCTTGTGATTCACTCGAAACGAATAGATTTCTTACGTGGAATGGTTCATTCAGCAAGCGATGGGTTACTCGGAACATTTGATTCACTTTCAAGCCATAGATTTCTTCGCCACAAAGGTTCACTTATCCACTCTTGGGTTTCTTCTTCTGCTTGATTTTCATTCACTCTTTTTTTATTGGGTTTCTGCCGACCCCATGGTTCACTTAAATGTAATGGATTTGTCTGACATTTTGATTCACTGTCGACCTTTGGATTTCTTAAGCAAGATGATTCACTGTTGCTCATTGGTTTACTAGAGCGTTATGATTCACTTTTCGGACATGGGATTCTGTCTTCTTAAGATTCACTTGTCCCAGATAAATTATTTGGTGTCGATTGGTATCACTTCTACGAGGTGGTTTTCTTCATAGGGATGATTCACTTCACCTCCTTGGGTTTCTTCTTACATGATGATTCATTAAAAGACTTTGGATTTCTTTGGCATCTTTGATTCACTGGTGTTCAATGGATTTCTCGCACAGTACGGTTCATTGCATCATAATGGTTTTCTCCCGACATGAGATAACACTTGCCTAGATTGGATTTATCCTCTTCTGTGGTTCACTAACCTCCGTTTGGTTTTCTTGAGTTATGTGGTTCACTATCTGATCTTGGATTTATCAGGAATGTTGGTTCACTAAACTGCTGATGGGATACTTTAATTCAATGATTCACTCGATATTCAATGGATTTCTTGCACGAGACGATTCACTTTGGATAAGTGATTGTATTAAAGTAACGTGGTTCATTTCCTGTCCGTGGGTTTCTGGTGGGTAATGATTCACTTGCCTCAATTGGTTTTCTTGAAGGCTGTGGTTTATTAAAGTGATTCCACCCATCCTTCACCTGAGTTTTCAATTGATTTATTACAGTGTTTACATACACTGAATGATGCTCTTCCATTGAAACCAAGTTTTGGCATTGGGTGATGACCAAGGATTTCACACCCACCTTTCACTGAGTGTTCATAAAATCCCATCCATTCTGGTTTATAATCTATGTTATTCAGTTTTTTACCATGAACCAGAACAGGTGTTTTAATTTCGTTTATTTTCCATACTGCCCAGATATAACTATCATTCAACCCATCCAAAAGAAGAGTGACATATTGTTTATCAGAAATATATGTCACCAACGATCTTAGCTGTTGTTTATCAACAAGTCGTTTTTTCAATCTTTTTGAAGTTTGGGATAAAAACCACATTCCTGCAAAACCAGGAGATGTTTTATCAGAGATAGATTTCTTGATTATTGGGATTAGTTCTTCCTTTTTCAGTTTTGGCATAATAAATTCTCCTTGTTGTATTTATTAGTAATTAATATATATACTTTTAGATTCTATTCCTTATACAAAGAACATTATTTAAAAAGGTGATTTGATGAAGTATAAGTGTAACTTGTGTAATGGTGAAAAGAAATTACCTCCCTGTCCTAAATGCAAAGGAAAGGTAGAATTAGACTGGGTTGAGTACGTTGTTGGTACTGGAGATATTATTGACTTTGTACTTGGATATGAAGGTTGCATGGAATTGGCAGGAGCTACAGTTCATGTATTTCAAGAGTTTGGATCCTATCAGGGAGACTGGTGGGCTAAGGTTACATATGGTCCATATACTGGATGGGTGAATGGATCTTATGGATCATGTAGTGGATGTGATTCGTTTCAAGCAGAGTTTGATTGTGGAAACGATCATGCACATGAAGATAATGATTATATAAACGCATCTAATCTTTATGAGAATTATAATAAGAATTGTGAGAAGTGTGTTGAATTAAAAGATAAATTGATAAAATTTGGAGAGGATTATTTGAGTTATATTTATACACAAGAAGAAGCAGAAAAGAAAGCAGCTGAACATCTTGAGTGGGATGATGATGCAAAAGAAATGGTTGACTTTATAAAGAATAATGCATACTAAACAAAAAAAGAGTTCGTGTAGACACTCTTTTTTTTTTGACCATCTAGGATAGCCATTTAACTACTATAATAGTTAATGCTATTACTGTTCCTAGAGTGACGCAAATCCATGATTTGGCAAGCATCCCAAAATCATAATTTCCTGCTCGTTTTTCAAAATAGTAAAACCCACTTACACCAAGCAAGAAAAATACAATTGGCCATATAATCCAATGCATTGTTTCCCCCCTTATCTGTCTTCTCTACATACACATTTGTGATTTGGTTGACTGACGTGAATCTCACCATCAATCCACATCAACAAAAAGAAACAAATAATTAAAAGAATAAAAATATTTTCCATGTTACTTCTTTTTCTTTTTCAATTCTTGTTTCTTTGCCCTTGCCCGTGCATCTCTCCTTCTCTTATTTCTCCAGTACGCATTCCATTCTTCGTCTGTCAGATCTTCCAATTCGATGAATCCTGTGTCTTCCAAAAAGGCAACAACATCATACCATTTGTCATCCTTGGTGAGAAGTTTCATTAACTTCTTGAAAGAATTAGTATGAAAATCAGTTGCATCATCAGGATCAATTTCAGTTAGAATTAGTTCTTTTGGAAAAGCCTTGATGAAATCAACCACTGCCTCTGCACAGGGTCCTTTATCAAGTACCTCTTGAAGACTGAGATACTTTACCAATGTATACTTGTGATCCTCGTCTGTAATGATTGTAAAATCGTTATTCATAAAAATAAATCCTCCTTCTTTATTTTATTAGTAATTAATATATATACATTCTAGTTCTATAACCAGAACAAATAATAAATATGAGGGTAGTGAGGAATATACGATGGCATCAACAAAGAAAAAAAAGAAGATTGTTACTATTGTATTACCTATTATTGGTAAGGATAAAGTTAATCGAAATAGATTAAAATCTCTTCTTGGTTCTAAGAATGCAACTACAATGACTACTTATTTAGAAACAGTTGTTAACAATTATGCAAAGACTTATCATAAGAATGAAGTATTAAGTCAAATATGTTTAATTAATATGAATGTTCTTTCTAAGAAAAATGAAAAACATATTATTCTAACTGGTTATGCAGTTACTGAAAGAAATGAAACTATCCAACTAGAAACATGTCATGTTCAGGTTAAGAAAGTTATTACAAATATGACCAGAGATGCATATAATAGTCAATACGGGAGATAATATATGAACTGGTTAAGGGACAATCTAAAAGGAATAATGGGTGTTATTATTTTAGTTCTATCATTAATTGGTGGTGTATTAACTTTTGATGATAGATATGCAACAAGTAAAGAATTAGTTCAATTAGAACAAAAAGTTGTAAAAACACTTGAAGAGCATAGAAAAGCTGATACAGTAGATAGATTAGAACAGAGATATGATTCCTTAGGAGACACTATAATAAAACAAAAATCTCAAATGAGACAATATCCAAATGATAGAGATTTAAAAGAAGACTATGAAACTACAGTAAAAGAAAGAGAGAAAGTGAAGGAGAAATTGGATAAGATGAGATCCCAGTGATACTCATTTGGTTCTATTTCTATATAGAATGTATAAAGATATTACTATCCTATAACAGTGATTTGATTAAGATTGGTGAACCAGAGATGAATTGTATTGGTTGTGATTTAGATTTATTTTGTGAAAAGTGTAAAACATGCCCAACTAGGGAATATAAAGGAACTTTCTGGAGTATGTTTTAAAAAAGGAGATATTCAAATGCTTGGAAAAGCTTTATTAAACAAAATTTTTGGTCCTAAAATTGTTTTGTCGTCATCTAGTTTAATTGTTCAAATTCAAATGAATGGGCAAATTCCAGTTTTTGCATCTGATTTTGTGTCTAAAGTTCTTGGTGGTTGTGGTACTAAAACATATTCTGTATCCAAAGATGGAACTAATTGGTCATCATCTACTAACTTAAGTTCTTTATCTGTAACATATACATGTAGTAATTTAGGTAATAATACAATGAGAATTAGAGTTGTAGATGTTGCTGGTCAGGATTTAGTAACAGTAAATATTAATGTTCAGGATAACCAAGGAGTTTGTTAGAACATAAACTAAAATGTGAAAGGTGTAGATATGAAAATTGCCT
>Ga0255344_1006007_pt1 | contig 11213 bp, 5 predicted proteins | sample wastewater_treat_5_FD_192414 | JGI IMG/M metagenome (GOLD analysis project Ga0255344, IMG submission 192414) | Wastewater microbial communities from Lulu Island WWTP, Vancouver, Canada - plant18 | ecosystem: Engineered > WWTP > Wastewater > Unclassified | place: Canada: Vancouver, British...
CGCCCACCATCGTCGGCGGTTCAAAGAAGCACGGCGGACCTGACTTGGGACCCACACGCGCCCGGAAACAGTGGCTTGAACTGGGTGTTGATGGCTTGGGCATAGCCAACGAGCCCCCCGGTGCCGACTTCCCGAAAGAGGCCTTCCCCCGCCTGACAGTTCGTATGGTTGCGAGAGTACAAGGATTCCCTGATTTTTGGAAATTCAGTGGGCGAAAGACTGCGGCATACCGTCAAGTCGGCAACGCCTTCCCGCCACCCGTCGCCGCATCTGTCGGGCTAGCAATCGCCGGTGCTTTTGACGGCAAATACCCGGCTCGACAATCACGCAAGGCCATTCAATTGAAACTGTTGGAGCAGACGGTTCCATATTGTTGAGATAAAAACGAGGAAACATGAGCAAGGTCGGTTCAAAAGAGAAAATCAGACGGTTCTTGTTGGCGAACATCGGTCGCGTTATCGAATCGCATGAGCTTCAGGATGCGGCGGACGGGGCGGTTCAATACAGCAGGCGGTTGAGAGAACTTCGTGACGAAGAGGGCTGGCCGATTCTATCACATCACGACAGCTCAGAATTGAAACCGGGGCAATATCTTCTCAGCCGAGAACCGCCCCACAGAGAAAGACCCCATTTTGCCCGTACGATCTCTGCAAAGCTCCGCGCCGAAGTGTTGGACCGTAACGGGTTCACATGCCAAATGTGCGGGTTGACACCGGGCGAGATTGATCCGGCGACCAACAGACCGGTACGGTTGCACGTCGGGCACATTAAGGACAAATCGCTCGGTGGCAAAGACGAGTTATCGAACCTTCGTACGCTTTGTTCAACGTGTAATCAGGGGGCGAAAAACATAACGGCGGAGAAACCGAGTACGATATGGTTGCTTTCGCAAGTGCGCCGCGCTGGCCAAGATGAACAAAAGGCTGTATACGAGTGGCTAAAGCGCAAATTTGAGAAACGAGACCAAAAAAATTGACCCGATACCGATGCTTGGTGCAAAACGCAACTTGGTGACAAACGCCGCGCTGTGCGCGGGTCGCGGCACCGCTTTTTGGGCCATCCGTATCAAAGCGGCGTCGCGCGGAATACCGCTTTAGCTCAGCGCCTTCCGATGTGCCCAGACCTTCTCAAACGCCTTGACGTATTGCGCGTTCACCTCTTCCGCATCACCGTAGAAAAGCGGCAGCATGAGATGGTTGGCGTTCACAAAGTCCCCGCCGGGCATGTTGTCCGGAATCACGGGCGCGTGGTGCCACCACTTGGCTTCCGCGTAGATCTTCATTTTGTGCTGCAGCGGATAGTCCCAGAACCCCACGTCAACACCCTCGGCCCTCAGCGCATTGACCAAAGCCGCGCGCGAAAAACCCAGCGTCTTGAAGTCTACAAACAACATGTTGCCGCAGTAGTAAACGCGCTGCTGGTCGGAACGGCAGCGCGGCTCCGTGATTCCCGGCAATTGGGTCAAACGGTCGTTGAGCGCACGGACGTTTTTCATGACCGTCGCATTGGTCGCGTCCAGTTCCTTCAGTTGCATGCGCACCAACGCCGCCGCCAAAGGATGCATCCGGTATTTTTGACCGTAGCCTGTGCCCGCGTAAGCGTGAACGGGGCTCTCCTTCGGAAACGTCCCCGGATCTTCATAATGACCGAAAGCCGCGGCGCGCTCGAAGTACTCGCGCGTCTTGTACATGCCCACGCCCCCTTCGATCGCCGGCAACGGCTTGCTCGCCTGCAGGCTGAAGGCAGCCATGTCGCCCCATGTGCCGATCTTCTTGCCTTGCATCGACGCACCGTGCGCGTGCGAGGCATCTTCGAGCGTGACGAGTCCCTTTTCCTTGGCCCATCCGAAAATCGCATCCATCTCGCACGGCAGTCCCCACGAGTGCATGACCTCCACCGCCACCGTGCGCGGCGTGAGCTTCCGCTTCGCGTCTTCCAAATCGAAGCAGGCGGTCTTCGGATCGATGTCGACGAAGATCGGCACCAGGTTCGAGAAGCGCAACGCAAGACACGCCGAGAAGAACGTGTAGCTCGGCACCATCACTTCGCTCCCCGGCGGCACGTCGAGGGACAGCGCGAAATACATGCTTGTCAGCGCACTCGACCCGTTCATGTGGGCCTTCACGAACGGTGCTCCCGTATACGCCGCCCACTCCTTCTCGAACTGCTTGTTTTCCGAGTAAGTAATGCCTTGCTCAATCATTTCGTGCAGGCGCTTTTTCTCCGCTTCACCGTACCGCGGCCAGCGCTTGAGTTCGGCGACGCGCTTCGGCGATACGGTCACGCTTTTCGTACCGCCCGCACTGGCCAGCGCCTCCTGTACGCTGGATGCGGCTTGGGCATGAGCCCCGGACGGAGCTTGTGACAGCGCCGCGCCGACTGCGGTCGCGCCCGCCGCCCGGATGAATCCACGCCGCCCCATTTCGCCTGCGGCTCCCGTCTGACGACTTGCTGCATTTGTCCTTTTCATCGCATCCTCCTTTTTGTTTCAGCGCCCGAGCGTTCCGCTCATCACCTGGCGAACCGCATCCATCAAAACCTTCTCGACTTGAGGGGCCGTACGGGACGCAGGGCCTGTCTCATAGCCGCCTTCGCCATACGCCCGCTCAGTGCCGATGTATCCCGGCCCGTAATCACCGTAAGCGGCCATGGCCACAAAACCGCCCGGACGCATCGACTGAGCGCCGAGCTGGTATTCGACGAACAGCTCGCCGGGCATGTGAACGACGCGGGCTTCGCCCAGCCAAAGACAGGAAATCGGGATCTTGGCCCCATCCGCCATGCGGCGTGAAAACGTCAGCATGCGCGCAGCCGCAATCCGCTCCCGCACAGATCGAGCCGCGTCCGACAGGCACGCGGCCAGCTCGGGCTCCCCGTCCCCGTCGCGCACCGGCAGAGTGACAGGAACGACCTTCCATGCGACATCCCGCGCGCGGAGCGGAACCTTCCGCTGGCTCTCCCAAGCGAGCCGCATGCCTTCCGCGAGTCTTCCAGCCAGAACGGGCCTGTTCTCTGGCGAGCCGTCGTTGTACTTGCCGGCCGCCACATTGCCGCCCGCCCCGCAGAAGTGAATGTGCGGAACACCCGGCAGAGCCTGCTCACGCAACGCGCGGGCCTCTCCGACAAACTCCCAGTTCACACCGCCCTTTCCATAAAAGCTGTGCGGATGAGAGGCGTAATAAGTGAGCACGGCGATGGGCTTGTCCTCGTGCCAGAGCGCGACCAGCCACACCAGCGGATCGATCACGCCCTCGGGCGCAGCGATCAGTTTGGGATCACGGCAGGAGCCCCACCGCATCGCCACGACGCGCTTTCCATCCGCATCAAGGATGCGCCGGTTCGACGCCACCCGCTCGACCCGCCCCGTTCCCAGCCCGATCTGTGTGACGGCCTGCGCAGTGGGAAGCGCCGCGCGAACGGCCTCGACGATGCGCCCGAGAGCCAGGCGGTCCGCCTCGGGATTCGACATGCGCCCGCCCAGCCCCCGCTCGGCCAGCAGACGCTCCGCTGCGAAGTCGCTTCCAGGCGCGTCGTGGGGATGGAGCGCGTGTACCGCCACGCGTTCCGGGAGCGTACCCGTCGCCTGAGCGATGTCTTTCCGAAATGCGTCATAGCTCTCATTTCCGATACCGACCCAGTCCAGCGCGCAAAGCACAATCGGCTGGCCCGCCCCCAGCAAAACCACGCCCCGCGCCGTCAGAGGCGTCACGATTTCTTGGGCCGGCATGACCAGCCCGTTGCACAGCGGTGAGCCAAGCGGAGACGTGATGTCCGCTTGAAAACACGCGACCCTGAGCAGCCCCTCATCCGGGGCGGCCGCCGCAGAAAGCGAAGATGCTATCGATAATCCGACAATCGCAGCTCGTAGAGTTCTGTGCATACGTCTCCTTGCTTGGTCCCGTAAAAATCTCTGCGTTAAAAACTTTCAACGTTCAACTTTCTGCGGACGGGGACGCCCGCGACTGGCTGCGCACACGCAAAACACGCGCTTGACTCGTGCGTCCTTGTCACTTGCCTATAACTTACATCAAAGTTATCCCCATTTACATTCCCGTGCGAAGCGCGGGCGGCGGGCTAACCGACTGCCAAACTCGGTGGTAGCGCTCACCAGCGGTAATAGCGATACGGATCGTCACCGGCTTCGGGTGTATCAAGGTAGTAGCTCTTCAGCCACTCCTGCTCCTCGACTTTTGTGAAGCGTTCCGCGAGCGGCGCGTTCAGCGCGGCACCCAGATTCGCCAGCAGCCGCGCGGCCATGGCGTTCGCGCGCCGCTTGCTGGTGCGCAGATACGGCTTGGCCTGCTCATCAATCAACCACGGCGGCACCTGCCAAAGCACCACGCGCCCCTTGCCGTGCCGGATCACACGCAACGCGCGGCTCGACGTGTCTTTCTCGCTCTCCGGCACCACCAGCGCATCGAACGTGATGCGCCCGTGCCACGCCCAATCGGCGTTGCAGAGTCCGTCCAACTCGGGCGGCCGCTGTTCAATCCGTGTGAATGCGGCGTTCGTCCGCACCGTCGTCACCGGTGCCGGGCACCACGCCTTCAGGGCGTCGTCCGCCAAGCCTAGGCACACGACGTTCAGGCCGCCTTCGATCGCCCTGAAGAGGTCCGGGGGCGGTGCGGATGCGCCGGGGCCGACCACAAGCAGACGGCGCCCCACGCCGGCCGCCCCACCCCGGACTACGCCGAGTTGCTGTGCGAGCCGTTCGGCCTCGGTGCCCAGTACGACCGTCTCGCGGCAAGCCGTTGCCTGTGCGCGGTCCAGATACTCCAGCAGATTGACAACCAGCCGATCCGCCACCGGATCGTTCTCGGTCCGCCCGGTCACATCCAACTGACAGAAGATCGCGCGGCCGCGTCCCTGCACATGCTCCAGCAGTGCCGCGTATTGCAGATCGAACTCACCGTCCAACAACGCACGCCAAGCGCCACGCGCCGGTTTTTCAATCAGTACTGACGCCACCGTGCCGCGGTTGCCGCAGCGCCAGACTCGCGTGTTGGTGAACCCGCACCACGTACCGTGCGGATCATGCGTCTCCGCGGTGGGCAATCCGGTCAGGTACGGCGTCACCAGCGTGCCGGAGCCGCTCCAATCGCGGAATGCGGCCTCGTCCAGTCCGCGCGTCACGGGATGTTCGGCACGCGGGAAGAGGCAACGCGCACCGCGTTCGGTAATGCGGAAACCGAGTCCGCGCTCCAACGTCTCTGCGCGCTGTTCAAAGACCAGTACCCGCAAACCCTCGCTCAGGCGCGTCATCCAAGGTACAGCCGAGCCGTCCAGCGCTTCGCGCCCGATTACGACCAGCGCGTTGGTCGCAGGCGCGTGCGTGCCGTCGAACGGCACGTAGCGTACGCCCAGCCGATCAAAGAGGCGCGCCGTCAGACCGTGCGGGTCCATCAGGTGGACCGGCGCGGTCAGGCGCGGCGGCTGTGTCGGTGCCACGGCATGCAACGCGATTTCATCGACCTGCGTCATGCCGTCCGCAAACTCGAAGATCGCGGTCAGTCGCAGACGCTCGCCGTCTCGGATACGTTTTGGAAAACCGAACGTCACCGGAATAACGGCTTGTCCGCCGACGGCGACCCGCTCCTCTCCCTGCCGCTCCATCAGATTCTCGCCCTTGCGCCAGAGCCGCCAAGTCCAAGCCACGTTCTGCTCGCGGCGGCGGTCGTTGAGCATCACCAAGCTTTTACACACCTTCGCACCTGGTGTGAAGAGGTGATCCTTGGCGGTCAGGTCCTCTTCCGGTCCCGCGATGAACCCGCAATCCGGTTGGTTCCAGCGCAGAAAAGCCACGCCCACTTCGCTTGGCAGAAAGGCGTCGCGCGGTCCGAGATCCTGAATGTATTGCGAGCCGGACTGAATGCGGTCCGGCACGATGCCGGGGCATTTGAGCCCTTTGAGCGGCGTCTCTGCGGCGACCTCGGCAGTCGGTGCGATGCGCCGCCAAAAAGTGCCCTGATCCCACGGCAACATGGTCGACACGCCCCGGACGCGGTGGCTGCGCCAGTTGTCGTTGGCGAACAGCGTCTGCACGGCATGGTAATTCTGCGGAAGTGACCGTAGCGGCTGATTGAGGGTACTCCAGCGGAACGGCTTGCCCGTAGCCCACAGCCGTTCTTCGTGATCCAACGCATGAATCGCGGCATCGTTATCAAGATAGGCGTCGTCCCCCCAAAATTGCGCCGCGAACTCAGCGGTCCACAGACTCTGAAAGGCCTCGCAGCGCCAGATGAATTGCGGTCCGCGATAACTCGACCAACTCGAAATGTGCGGCAGTCCCCACTCCACGAAAAAGAGCGGCTTGACCCCGTGCGCGGACCAATGCTCGGTCCAGTCGCTGCGTTCCTGCACCGGTGCCCAATTCAGATAGCAGTTCACGGTGTGCATGTCACCGAGGTTGCCGGATTGGTGGTGGTAAACCGGACGTGTGGTGTCCAGTGACTTGACGATGGTCTCGGTGATGCGGGCCTGTTTGCGGTTGCGCGCCCACCAAACGTTTCTGGACGTCTCATCCTCCGGAATCTCGTAGAGACCATCGATCTTCTGCGGGTTCTGGTCACCGTAATAGCCGGTGCAGTTGTGATTCATCGCGTAGAAGATGACCGACGGATGGTTGCGCGCGCGCCGGATCAACCAAGCGGTCTGCGCACGGTAGCGCTCAGCCATATCGGGCTTGTCCAGCCGGTAACCGAAATCTTTGAGGTGCGGCAGCGAGAAGGCCAGCAGCATACCGGTCTCATCGCACGCCTCGAGCAGGCCGTCCAGATAGCTAACCGCCCCCGGCCTGAAATCGTAGTTGCCGGCGATGATAGCGTTGAAGCCGTACTCGAACATCCGGCGGCACATCTCAAGCGCTGCCGAACGGCTGGCTTTGTCGGCCGCACTGACGGAGGTCGTGTTATGCAACGCACGCAGGTGGATCGGCGTGCCATTGAGCAAGAAGTCACGGCCCTCAATGCGGATCTCGCGGAAACCGAAATACGTCGGCGTCAGGACATCCACCACCGCACCGGCCTTGTCCAACAGGGAAAGCGTCGCCGTGTAGCGGTGTTGCGGCGCGTCGGTATCCCAGAGTTTGGCGTCGGGCCACGCCGCGCTGAAGCGCAGCACACCGGCTGCGTCGGGTGCGAGTGCGTCTGACTCAAAACGCTGCACGACCGCCGCGCCGCCGCGCTCGCTGACCTCGGCTCGCAGCCGCCACGGTCCTGCGTCCAGACCGGCGGTTTCGGTCGCGAAGGTCACACGCCGCTCACGCACCGAGGTGATGACATGCACATCTTCAAGGCGCGCTGCGGCCGGCATGGCGGTGAGAAAGAGATCGCCCGTGATTCCTTTATGATTGACGCCGGCCTTCTCCGTTACGATCCGGTCGGGGGCCATAAAGGCATTTCGCTCGGCGGTCAACGGACGCGCCGTGACCAGCAGCGCCAACTCCTGCTCGCGGCCGGGCACGAGATGCCCGGTCAGGTCCACCTCACCGCCGGGGTACCACAACTCGCCGCACGGCCGGCCGTCCACGAACACCCGCGCATGCGTCTGCAGCATCGTGAACGAGAGTTCCAAGCGACGACCCGCCCAAGCGTCCGGCACTGTGAAGCGCCGCTTGTACCACGCCTGATCCACATCACGGATACGCACACGATCTTCCAACCAAGGGGCAATCCACACTTGCTGCACACCGCTCTCAGGCCTCCATTCGCCGTGCGGCCACATGCCCGGCACCTTGAACCATCCCCAGCAATCGCCTGCCGCCGGCACGGTCGTGGTTGTTTCGTCGGGCAGCACAGGCCGGAAGCGCCACAGGCCGTTGAGACAGACACGTTCGCGCGTTGCGGTGGTTTGCCGCCAGGCATCCGCGATCGATTCGGGTTCCGCGTCGGCACCCGGTGGCAGCGGCGCATCCGCCTTGACCATCGCGCGCAAGCGGCAGACAGTCAATGACAGCCCGCGGAACTCAACGGTTCCCGACTTCCCGAGATTGCAGGGCGACAACGCAAGCGTGACGGCACCTTCCGGAATCGGGTAAACGCGCTCACACACGGTCCAGTCGGTGGTGCCAATCATACCGAAAACATTCGGCCACGGATCAATGCGCTTCCCTTGGGCGTCGTGAAACGACATCGTGAGACGGCCGGTCTCCCAACTCTCCTTGCCCAACGCGACATCTGTGACCTTCATCTCCATCGCGAGCCGGAGACGTCCGTACTCCGGCTTTAGCGGAATGCGAAAGTTGACGCCGGCACCCGCGCCAGAGCAGACCAGACGGCGTCCGGCCTCATCCTGCTCAATCCGCGCGCGCCTGCCCGCCGGCCACCCTTCCGGCCAGCCATTGGCGTCGAGACGCGCCAGTTCGTTATTCGGGATCAGTTCCGTCCCAAGTTGTCCCACCGCATTCAACGCCAGCAGGCAGCCCACCAACCACAACCTTCCCTGATTCACTCGCATAGCATCACCTCAGCAAACGCCCCAACGCAAACGATCCACTACAGCGACCGGAAGCTTACACTACGTTGCGACAGTTCGTCTAACATAAAAGCGTGTAATCCGCGCCGACCCGCGCATGTGTCCTGACCTGATATTGATTGACACTGTGCCCCATTTCCCGGTGGCATTACAACTTTGCTATTCCGAGTGATTCCAGGTATTCGTATGTGCCGTTGTAAAACTCGGGAAGCCGCGTCGAATCTTCAGGGTAGCCTTCGGGATTGAAACGTGGATTACCCTCTGGCACACAGATGACAATGCCCTGACGCGCGCGGGTAAGAAGTACGCGATAGGCATTCAGCATATATTTCCTTGTATTCTCGTTCTTCTCTGGGATCCATGCCGTGCGGCCGTTAAACTTGTAATAGTTCCACTTGTCATTCTCATGACGAAAATCGGCGTCCCAAAGGACACAGGCGTAGTCCAGTTCAAGCCCTTGTACCTGAATCTCTGTTGCCGCTTCCTCAAGATAGTTTGACGAGCGGACATCCTGCTTATCTTCAAGGAACCAATGCACTGCGTTCTCATCGTCTTGCGCTAGCACAGTAACAGCCTGTGGCTTGAATCGAGCCGCGACTTTAGAGACTAGGATGCCAGTTTGTGAAGTGCCACGGGCGTTCTCACGAAGCCAGCCCCGTGCCTTATTGATGTCTCTCGTCAGGAAAACTGGATACTGATTCGCAACCACTTCGTTGTAAAGTTCACAAGCTTTCGCATCACACGAAAGCAGCGCATGCACAAAATCTGACAAACGCTCAGCTCGGAAGGAACGAAGGCTTACCGCAAGATGTAATGCTTCCGAAAACACCACATTCGGATTATCTTTGAGCAGTTCATTCACTTTGCCTCCCGCATACTCCGGTGCCGTCAACTTATTAGAAATATACACCTTCCAGTGTCTGAATTGCTCATTCAGCGCTGTAATCCATTCAGAAATTCCGCCCTCTCCGGTGTTGATTTCCTGGCCACCGCCAACAAGGCATACAATGACCGCCCAATCCTTACGCTGATCAAGGGACCATATTAGAAACGATGCCTCCGAAACTGGAAAATTAGGAACCTTCAACTTATTGCCATATGTTCCGCCACGCTTGAGATAAGTGGCAAGTCTCTCAAATGTCCACGCCCGTTGTGCCTCATCAAAAATTGCCACATGCTCAACTTCGCCATAACCGGCAGCCCCATTTTCAACTGCTTTAGTCGGATCAATCTCAAGCACCCCGTTCTCAACGGGATTCTTGATTTTTTTAAGCATGTTATCCCGATAACGGTGAATAATCTGGATAAACTTTTCAACTTCACGCCGCGCATCCGTGATCCTCTTTGGCATGCCTCTGGCGTTGCACTTTTTCTTATTGTCTTGTGCAAGCGCTTCCGTCAAAACTGCAACGAGTGGCCCGTTACCGGAAAGATACACGGCCTGATTCTCTCGGTCGTCTTCGTCCGCCTTACACTTTTGCTTAACCGCGACATCAAGACCTACAAGCGTTTTACCAGCACCTGGCACTCCGGTCACAAAACAAATGCCCCGCTCTTTTCGCTCTTTACTCTGAGCGATCACTTTCAGAATGTACGCAATCGTCACATCCGTTGACACCTTATCCGCTTCATGTCGGGTTATATCTTCAACGGTATGATTTTCATAAAGCGTCTTTGCAGCCTCAATAATTGTCGGCGTGGGCGAGTAGGGACTGATAATCCACTGCTCTCCCCAAGTTTTCGGCTCAATCGTGCAGGCATGATCCCTCACAACATCCGCTATCAGATCCCTGATGCCATCCGCGCCAACAACAAGCGGATTTAGAATCTGGTCGTGGTACGCGGACGTCTGCAAACGCCAAAATTTTCTTTCACATTTCGTAGGAATGAGAATCGGCGCAATCGGCTTATCGGCGCTAAAAAGATGGAAGTTTTTAAGGTCAAGCGCATAATCGAGTACCTGCTCAAGATCCGCTTGAAGCGCATCCTTCTTGCCAACCTTGAATTCCAAGCAGAAAATGATTCCCCGAAGAAGTAGCACCACATCAATCCGCTTACTGAGTCGTGGAATATCATACTCGAAAAAAATATACGCATCTTCATTCGCCCATTGCGCTAGCGAGTTCTGCAATAGTGTAATCTCGTCCTTCCACGCTTCAATCGAAGTCGTCTGCACATCACCATGAAACGAATCAACAATCGAACCCAAAACCGCGTTCGAGTTCTGCTGAACAAATTCCTTCAGCATTGATTTGTACATGCATCGGCTGCTCTTTACGTTCTGCATAATCAACCCCTCGGGAACATAAGAGTCCGAGAGCTGCCCTTCTTAGCTCAGCGCCTTCCGATGTGCCCAGACCTTCTCAAACGCCTTGACGTATTGCGCGTTCACCTCTTCCGCATCACCGTAGAAAAGCGGCAGCATGAGATGGTTGGCGTTCACAAAGTCCCCGCCGGGCATGTTGTCCGGAATCACAGGCGCGTGGTGCCACCACTCGGCTTCCGCGTAGATCTTCATCTTGTGCTGCAGCGGATAGTCCCAGAACCCCACGTCAACACCCTCGGCCCTCAGCGCACTGACCAAAGCCGCACGCGAAAAACCCAGCGTCTTGAAGTCTACAAACAACATGTTGCCGCAGTAGTAAACGCGCTGCTGGTCGGAACGGCAGCGCGGCTCTGTGATTCCCGGCAATTGGGTCAACCGGTCGTTGAGCGCACGGACGTTTTTCATGACCGTCGCA
>Ga0255344_1006021_pt1 | contig 11189 bp, 12 predicted proteins | sample wastewater_treat_5_FD_192414 | JGI IMG/M metagenome (GOLD analysis project Ga0255344, IMG submission 192414) | Wastewater microbial communities from Lulu Island WWTP, Vancouver, Canada - plant18 | ecosystem: Engineered > WWTP > Wastewater > Unclassified | place: Canada: Vancouver, British...
TTACATGCAAGCTTATGAAGATATGCTCAACCGTACCAGCACAGCTTGGGCACCTTGGTATGTGATCCCTGCAAATAAAAAATGGTATCGTAATTGGTTGATTGCCAAAATTGTGATCAAGACGCTCAAAGACCTGGATATGCACTATCCGCAACCGGCTGAAGACCTGGAGCATTATCATAAGCGCCTGTTAGAGATGACCCTTTCAGAAGAATAAGCATGAGTGAAACAGATCTTACCCCGCTGAATGCCGTTTTTGGAGGCAGGCTCCAGCGCGATTTTATCCTGCCTTTTGAAGGCAAACCCCAGCTGAATGTTTTAGGTGGTAATTTGCCCTACGCAGCGGCTGGATTTGCCTTATGGGGCGGGAAGGCGGGCTTAGTCGCTCGCGTCAATAGCGAGTTCCCACAAGCCTGGCTAGACCAGCTGGCAGCGGCAGGAGGTGATACGAGCGGCATCAAGAGGGTTAATGAACCCCTAGATGACCGCCGTTTTATTGTTTATCTCGACCCGGTCACCCCAAGGATGGACAGTCCGCTGACCTACTTTGTTGAAAGAGGCATTCCCTTCCCGCGCGATTTAATCGGTTACGAAACAGCTGAACCGCGTTTTTGCAGTAAGGTAGAGTACGAACCCTATTCGGTGCATGTCAACGATGTTCCCCGTCTCTATATGGACGCGCCGGCAGCGCATGTCTGCCCCATTGACTTTATGTCTCATAAGATTATGCCCTCACTGCTCAAAACTGGATTGGTAGATACCTTGAGCATGCGCTCTACAGCTTGTTACATGGACCCGACTTATTGGGAAGATATACGCGGCTTGATTGCCGACCTGACCATTTTTATGACCACGGAAGCCGAAGCCAAGCGCTTGTTCCAGGGACGCAGTGTGGATGTGTGGGAAATTGCTGTGGGGCTGGCAGATTACGGTCCCCAAATCATTGTGGTGAACATGCCGGATGGCTCCGCCTGGGTTTATAGCCGGCTGCAAGCGAAGCGCTGGATCGTGCCTGCTTACCCTACTCGCGTTGTAGACCCTACCGGTATGTTGGATGCCTTTGATGGGGCTTTTCTCTTTGCCTATCGTCAAGACTTTGACCCGGTTGAAGCCGCGCTTTGCGGCAGTATCACCGCGGCGTTGTGTCAAGAAGGCTCAGGTCCCTTCTACATCCTCGATACGCTGCCTGGTTTGAAGGAAGCCCGCTTGGAGGCGTTACGCCCACGCGTGAGGGCTATCTAAGACCTTTAGTCCACATTCACTAAGGTAATTTCATAAACATAAGGCCAATTTTTACCCGTAACGAACAACCTGCCCTCTTTGGCATCGTAAGCAATGCCATTTAGAACGTCCGCTGGATTAGGCGCATGCTCACCTTCTCGCAAGCTGCTCAGGTCGATCTGACCCAGCACCTGCCCGCTGCTTGGGTCGATGCGCACGATGACATCCTGATACCAAATATTGGCATACACTTCACCTTGGATGTATTCCAGCTCGTTAAGCTGTTCTACAGGCTGACCCGCTTGGGTAACCTGGACCGTTCGGGTGGTTTGCAGCGTTTGTGGGTCGAGGAAGTATAGCGTAGCGCTGCCATCCGAAAGGATCAGGCTGCTGCCGTCGGTTGTCAACCCCCAGCCTTCTGTTGGGTAGCTGAAGCTTCCAAGTAAAGCAAAAGCCTTATCGTAGATGAAGCCGGTGTGTTCTTTCCAGGTGAGCTGGAAAAGTTGGTCCTCGTAAAGCGCTAACCCTTCAGCAAAGTATTGGTTCGCGAGCTTCAGCTCTTGCACCACTTTACCTGTAGCAGGCTCCACTTTACGCAAGGTAGACTTGCCATAAAGCCCGGTGCTTTCATAAAAGTATCCATCCGCATAAACCAAACCTTGCGTAAAGGCGTCGGTATCATGCGGGTAGGTTGCTAATACGCTGATTCGAGCATTGCTGCCCAAATCTGCGGGGATAGATCCTGCGTGTGGCAAACGAAAATACATAATCAACAGAAATATGGCGAGCGCAATCAAAGCGAAAGCGATGTTGCTGCGTTTGCTCTGTGAACTTGGTTTTTCTTTGGGAAGCATATCTAACTCCTTAGTGATGGTATTATTTTAATCCACACTTCCTAAAGCCCCAAAATAGTTGCACCGAATAAGCAAAATTTACCGAAAATCCACTGATCGATCACCTGCATGATAAAATCTTCTGGAAATAGCAAACAAGCTAATCAGCAGCTTCATAAAGGAGGACCATGTCCGAAGTCTTAGACCGTTTTATCCGCTATGTGCAGATTGACACCCAATCGGCTCGCGATTCCGAAACCTACCCCAGTACTGCCAAGCAAATGGACCTTTTACGCCTGCTTGCAGAAGAACTCAAGCAAATCGGGATGCAAGACGTGCGTATGGACCGCTATGGCTATGTGACCGCCACGCTGCCAACCAATAACAGCAAAGCCTCTCCTGTGGTGGGCTTTTTAGCGCATGTGGATACCAGCCCGGATGCGAGTGGTGCGAATGTACACCCGCGCGTGATTGAGCATTACGACGGGGGCGAGATAGTTCTCAATGCTGAAGAGAATATCCGCCTCTCGCCAGAGCGCTTCCCGGATTTACGCAAGTATGTGGGGCAGACGTTAGTGACCACTGACGGCACCACGCTGCTTGGCGCGGATGACAAAGCCGGCGTTGCGGAGATTATGACTGCTATGGCTACCCTGATTGCCCACCCAGAAATTCCGCACGGCACGCTCAAGGTCGCTTTCACACCCGATGAGGAAGTGGGGCGCGGGGTGGACTACTTTGACGTGGAAGCTTTTGGTGCAGATTTCGCTTTTACGGTTGACGGCGGGGAAATGGGTGAGCTGGAGTACGAAACCTTCAACGCCGCGAGTGCCAAAGTGCGCGTGCACGGCCGCAATGTGCACCCAGGAACTGCCAAGGGTATTATGCTCAACGCCATCCTCATTGGCATGGAATATAACGACCTGCTGCCCGTCTTCGAGCGCCCTGAGTTTACCGAGGGCTACGAAGGTTTTTACCACTTAATGGGGATGGATGGCACTGTGGAAGCGGCTAAACTCGAATATATTATCCGCGATCACAGCGATGAGCGTTTTGCCCAAAAGAAGGCTCTGATGCAAGCGGCGGCAGATTTCATTAACCAGCGCTATGGTGAGCTTGTAGTTGAGGTGGAGGTCAAGGACCAATATTACAACATGCGCAAGATGATTGAGCCGCATCCTGAAATCATTGAGGTGGCGAAGGCTGCGTATGCCGCGGTTGGGCTCGAACCGCACATCATTGCGGTGCGCGGCGGAACGGATGGCAGCCGGCTCTCATATATGGGCTTGCCCACGCCGAATATCTTCGCCGGGGGGCATGCCATGCACGGGCGCTATGAGTTTGTGCCGGTTGAATCCATGGAAAAAGCCGTAGAAGTCATCCTCAAGATTGCAGAGTTAGCCACAGCGGTAAAAGATAACGATTTTCTTGAAAGACCTTAATATTTTGAAATAACTGCAGTTGCATAAGTTTTGTTCGGGGTTAAATAAACCTCTTTTACTTTTAAGCCATGTTTGTTAATTTGTATAATGAAGTCAAATGGATTTTGTGGGTTTAATTTCTTAAATCCCATCCTTTCAAATAATTCAACTTGTGGATTATGAGTAAGTTCGGTAAGTATAAAGTAATCTAATTTCTCTAAGACATTAAAGATATTATGTAGTAAATTATTCCTTGAGGGATCATCAAGATATTCCCATAGTCCTGTGCACTCGAATATTCTCGAATTTAAGTTTGCAAACGAATGTAAAATATTATTATCACGAATATCACAATTAATAGTATTAATTATAATATCTTTATCTGATAACTGTTTACAATAATTTACTAGATCTTTTGATTTTTCATTTGCTTTAAGTGAATAATCAATATTAATAATATGTAAATTATTTTGACCGGATTGATAAATTGCTTCTATTGGTATTAAACAACTTCCTCCTGCAATGGAAACGATATTATTAATGTTATTGTTCTTTATAATTTCTGCTAATATATTGCTAATTTGATATCTTCTTTGAAGACAACCTATGGCTATATCTAAGTTATCAAGTAAACCATTAACTTTCGAGGGAACACCAACTCTATATATAATATCGATTGTTCCACCTGATAAACCTGTAGTAATTCCCTTCAATAATAAAGTCCAAAGAGATGATGTGCCCCCTGCAATTCTTGCTAGCTTTAGAAAAACACCTATTTTTGTTCTTGAATGTAAAACCGAATTTAGTTTTCTACCTAAAGAACGATCTGGAAATGTTTTAAAATTAATCTGTGGATAAAGATAAACCGGAACTTCTTTAATTTCTCCGATTTTAATTTTTTGAAGTAAAGGTTCCTGTTTAATCCTTACTTTATTATAATTAGTAATTATAGATACATATGATTCATTATCAATATAATTTAAATTATAGTTAATTAAATTATCCAACCTTTGTCCCTCCACAGACAGCGTCTTGTTATTTTAATTAATATATCTTGACAAAATTGTTAGGAATAACTATACTATTAGTATTAATGTTAAAGTAACACATAAATCTGTTTGTCATTTTAGTATCTCGTATAATAGCTGTCAAGTCAATATTAATAGCAAAATAGAAATGTTCTATTGAAAGGAGATAAGGGGATTAGTTTCGAGGAAACGCGGGAAGCCAAGCAACCGAAAATAATCCAATCATGGGTCTGTTGTTTTTTCCATGTCGGTCGAAGTCAAACCTGTGGTTCCTGCTCTTAACCTCACTTGAAGGAGCTGTGGAAAAATGATCAAAGGTGAGTTACACAAAGGACTTTATTACCCGAATATGATATTTTTAAATGTCCAGCATTAGGACGTTTCTGTTTAACTTTGACACTGGGATTTAATTACTAAACAAAATGGAAAGAGGGTTTTATTGTAATGAACTTACTAATGAAAATAATTATTCTAAAATATACTTTTCTTGGGGTAAGGATTGATAAAGATAAAGACCAAATTGCTGAGAATACAGCTGAAAATAGTAACAAGTAATCAAGAATAAAGAGAAAAGCAGTAATGTAAAATAAAAGCCATGTTATATGGAGGATGAGAGATTGGATATTACTGATATACTAAATGGTGTAGATGGGGCAGAGCTTTTAAAGCCTAATGAAAAGGATAGAGAATATATGAGGGCATATAAAAGAATTCAATTAGGTATGGATCCTAATGAGCCTGCTTTTGTTATCACTCCTAGACAGTTTTTTGCAATTGAAGAGATTCTTCCTGAATTTACAGAGAAAGTTGCAAAAGAACTTGGATTGAATAGTAAAGATGGTGAGTGGGAGGCAGGACCAATGGTAGCAATTTTGGCTAAGGCTCTATTAGAGGAGGGCACAAAGTATGCAACATGGATATCGAAAGAAATTGTTAGAGGAAGTAGTGAGAGAAATAAATTATCTGTATGTGAATTATGTGCTGGAGTTGGTGCTACTTCATCAAAAATATATATTGAGGCAAAAAAGAATGGATTTAAGAATGTCCAAATTCATGCAGTTGACAAATCAGTAGAATCACTATCTATAGCATATTTAGTATTCAGAACTCAGGGAATACCTTGTATTCTTCTTGAGGATGATAAAAAATTAAGTGAGGTGCCATCTAATTTTGATGGAGTTGTTCTCATTTATTCTGATGCTCAAACATATATGGAAGAATTAGACTCAAATATTAAATATGATGATTTGGTATCTGAAAATGGGATTTCATATTTTCCGAGAGAGATGCATGATAAAGTCTTGAAAGATGCAAAGGACCATTTGAATCCTAATTCAGGTATTTACCTTTCTTCACTAAACCCTAATTTAACAAATGACCCCTCTAAAATATTTTTAATGAAAGAAGTTTTTACTGGTGGGAATAAAGCGGAACAGTACAGACTATATAGTGAAAAGACAGGAGAGGAATATGGGATTACGAAAGATGGAAGGATTACAAAATTTTTAAGTGTAGAAGCAGGAAGGGAAGTAGATCTTATGAATTACCTTCTTAAACATGATTTACCTGAGTTTTTAAGGTACATGAGAGCAGTATCTAAAGCAACAGCAGTTGTAAAGAATTTGAAAAATGGAACACTTTCTCCTGTTCAGCAAATAACTTCTTCTCTATCAGAGATTTATGGAGTGCCAGCAGAAGCTATACAAAGATATCCTAAAGTAGAAAAGTCCCCATGTAATGCAATTGGAGTAAAAGTATAGTATATTTTTATTTATTATCTCTTAATCCTGATCTAACTGTAAAGTTGGATATGCTGTTTTTGGCAAAAGAAGTAATATTGGGTGGCAATGTTGCTAAGTATGAGAGAAGGATAAAGAAAGGTGCAAAGCCATATATAATATCTGATGATCAAAGAATTAGAAAAATAATGGCTATAGAAGCAGGAAGAGAGTACGATTTTATGAATTATTTGCTTAAACATGATCAATCTTCATTTATAGGATACATGAGAGCTGTAATGAGTATTACAAAGGCTGCAAAAGATATGCACAAAGTTTATCAATCACCAGTTAACAAAGTTCATCAGGATGTGATTGATGTATATGATGTCAGTGAGGAAAACATAGAGAAATATCCAATAGATTATGGATCTCCTGCTGATGTAATTAATATTATAATATAGTATTATTTAATAGCACTTATATAGAACCTATAAGCTATAGGAATTACAAGAGTTGGAAAAGATATTGTTAAACGAACAGGAATATTATGACCAGTTTGTCCAATCTTCTAAAGCATTTTTAAATCAAGAACTGATAAACAAGATTAAAAACGCAAATTTGCTCATAGTGGGAGCGGGAAGCATAGGAAATCCGACTGCAATAGAAGCAGTAAGGGCGGGTTTCACTAATTTAACTATAATGGATTTAGATACAGTAGAGGTTGGAAACCTCTCTCGGCAACATTATTCTGTACACCAATGTGGAAAGAATAAAGCTGAAGCTACTGTTGAAAACTTAAGATTAATAAATCCATACATTAGAGCTCAGTATGTTTCCGAAGGTATGACATTTGAAAATTCTAATTATTATATTGATACTGCCGATATTATAATTGACGCTATAGATATTAAATCTTTAGATATTATTTTTGAATTGCATAAGTGCGCTGTAATGTTGAGAAAGCCTGTCTTGGTCGGGTACGATCTAGCAGGTACAGCAATGGTGGTTGTTTATCGATATGATAAAGGAAAACAAAAACCACTCGAAGGGAAAATAACAGATAAGAGTATTATTGAATTTAATCAAGTAAATCGAGCTTATAAAGATGGAATAATTTCTAGTGACAAGTTTGTAAATTATATTTATGGCGCCTTTAATGGACCAATCAATCCGCTTACAGTTCCTGTTGAACAATTAAAAGAATTGATAAATCGAAAGGACGATGATAAAACATACCAAATTGGAACCACTGCATCGGTTATTGCATCCCTAATGGTCGAAGCTTGCCGGAGAATACTGAATGGTGAGGAGGTAAAAAAGATCATTACCGTTGATATTCCTGGAAAAGTAAGAAAATCAAATCCCAGTATTTTTAATAGGCTTATATTACTATCAAAAGTTCTACCCGTAATGAATATTAGAAAGAAAGAAATAAAATTAATATTAAATAGAATAGATGGAATAAATGTTTGAGCCAAATTATTATATTACAAACAAAATTATTAATGATGAAAAGATATATTTTGGGCTTGCTCTAACACCCGAAGAAATAATTAATAGACTCATTATCGTTACAAACAGATACATGCAAGAAAGTTATCTTGAAAATACTTCTTTCATAAAATTAAATATGAAAGCAGAAGATGTAATTGCAGACAATGGGTTATCCTTAGTACTTGACCATCTAAGTTCCGACTTAATAAACATATTTATAAAAAATGGATTGTTAATAGAATTTAATGAGGGAATTAAATTATATTTAGATAAATATCAATGGCAATCTGAACAGTTTGTTGCAAAGAATAAAACAGGTTACGTAGGATCATTAAGACTAATATTATATGATCATTTTTCAAATGAGAAACCTTTTTTATTACCAACTTTTACGAATAATCAAAGTGTATTATTTCCTGAATGGAAAGAAAGGGCTGGAAATGTAAAGGCTGAGTTGTCACAATTTGCTAAAGTCAAAGGACCACAAGCTTCAACAGGAGTTTCAATTGGCTTGCTTCGAACCGCATATCAATTGAGTAAAAAGTATGGTATAGACGAATGGATTGCTACTATAGATAATAAGATTATAAAATTATTGAGTAGTTATGTATTTTGCATTGATATTAACAAAATAGGCCCGCCAATAGAATACTTAGGAAGTCTATCAACGCCAGTCCTTATAAATATTAATGAAACTCTTAAAAACATGGAAGACAAGCGGTCAAACAAGTTATTAGCGGATTTTTTAAGAGGTCAGACAGTTGAGGGTTTTGAGTGGTATGTTGGGCCTTAGTTTCAAAAAAAATAAACGCTTGGATTAATCCAGAAGGGTAAATCGGGAACCCTTTTCAAAAACAAGTAAAGTTGTATAAAAATAAGCAACTAATGCTCGCCTCTATTCTTGAGCTTGGACGAAATACTATGAGTTGGAGCTAATAGCAGCAGCTGTCCGAGCAGCCATCCTCGCAGGAGCCATCGCAGCCAGAGATGAGCCGGCCAGCAGCCAGTTCTGTATCGGTAGCGGGGCGGATGCTGAGCACTGTTACGGTGAATTGCAGATCCTTGCCCGCCATGGGGTGGTTCAGGTCCAGCTCGACGGAATCTTCATATAACGCCGTTGCCACACCCGTGAAAACGTGACCATTCGCATCCCGCAGACGCATAGGTTCACCTAAGCGAATTTCAAAATCGGGTGGAAAGGAAGCGCGTGTAACCATCACCACGGCATCAGGGTCAAACTCGCCATAGGCATCTTCCGCGCGAACCAAAACCTCTTTAGTATCTCCAACTTGCAAGCCGGTAAGGGCGTTTTCAAGGCCTGTGATGATGTTTTCGTGCCCGTGTAAGTATTCCAGCACGTCAGATTCGATTTCTTCTCCATCGACAAGGAGGTTATAAGCCAACTGTACCACAGTGTCGTTTTGAATCGTATTCATATTTTGTTCTGTCATTTTTTCTCCACAATTATTGTTACCGGAATTATTCCGCGATGCAAGATTATATCAGAATAACTTGTTGTGAGGTTTTTTTGTAAACCCTCTACATGACAAGCAACTTTCATCCTTTGGGTTTGACATCGGTGGGATACCCTACTACAATATGCGCCTATTGAAAAACTTTTACAATAAGGAACTATGGACTGGCAAAAATTATTGACACAAGCGGGTTATCGCATCTCCAAACCGCGCAAGCAAGTGATGCAGCTGCTTGAAAATACCCAAACCCCGCAAACTGCTTTAGCAATTTACCAGCAGCTTAAGGCGCAAGGTGAGCACGCGAGCTTAGTCAGCGTCTATCGCACGTTGGAGTTGTTTGCTTCCTTGGGGCTGATTTCGATGGTTTACGAACCAGAAGGCAGCTTAGGCTATGTGCCTGCTTCTGTTGGGCATCACCACTACATCGTCTGCCAGGTTTGCCACTGTGCAGTGGAATTCACTGGCACCGAAGACCTCATTGGTTTGATCCATCAGGTAGAAGGCCAGACAAATTTTTCGGTGAGCGACCACCTGCTCCAATTTTTCGGTGTCTGTCCAAAGTGCCAAAATAAATCTAAGGAGTCATCATGAAAAAATTAACACTAGCAGTATTAATGGTCATTTTGTTACTTTCGGCTTGCTCAAGCGTTCCTGCCACACCCCAGGCAAATACGCTGGTTGTGATGGTGAGTGTGCAGCCACAAGCCTATTTCGTGCAAAAAATCGCTGGGGATCTGGTGGAGGTGCAAGCGATGGTCGGTACTGGAGACGACCCCCACACTTACGAGCCGACAACGGACCAAATGCGCAAGATGGCGGATGCTCAGCTTTACTTTAGTATCGGCGTGGAGTTCGAAGCTGCTTGGCTGCCACGTTTTACTGCAGCTAACCCTAACCTCAAGATTGTGGATTCCGCCAAGGGAGTGGTGCGTCTTCCTGCTGCACCTAGCGAAAATGGGGAAGAAGCAGGGGAACCAGACCCGCACATCTGGGTCTCTCCCAGCCGGGTCAAGCAAATTTCAGCTAACATGGCAGCCGCTTTAGCTGAGCTCGATCCAGATAACGCTCCGGTTTATGAACAGAACCTTGCAACTTGGCTGCAGGAGATTGACCAGGTCGATGCGGACATCCGCTCGGCGCTCTTGGGCATTTCGCGAAATGTTTTTCTCAGTGTCCATCCCTCCTGGGGGTATTTTGCCGACGAATATGGCTTGCAGATGTTAGCTGTGGAGCAGGAAGGCCAGGAGCCAGGCCCAGATGACCTTGCCAAAATTATTGAGCAGGCACGTGCACACCAGGTCACCTACGTATTTACGCAAAAAGGCGTAAATCAGAAGTTAGCCCAATCCATCGCCGATCAACTTGGCGGCGCGCAGATCGTAGAGCTCGACCCCTTGGCGCACAATTGGTCAGAAAACATGCGCTATGTTGCAGCACAATTAGCCGCTGCGTTGAAATAGGAGCATTCTATGGAACTAAACCCTCACGAACCTGTGATTTCCCTCGAGCACGTCTGGGCTAGCTACGAAGCCGATAGTGTTCTCGAAGATGTCACTTTCACCCTCTACCGTGACGATTTCGTTGGTTTGATTGGCCCCAATGGCGGCGGAAAAACCACGCTTATCAAGGTTATATTGGGCTTGGTGAAGCCGCATAAAGGACGTGTGAGCGTGATGGGCCAACCCCCCGAAGTTGGACGCCAGGTGATTGGTTATGTGCCGCAGTTTCAAATCTATGATAAGGATTTTCCAATCTGCGTTTGGGATGTGGTCAGTATGGGCAGGCTCAAACCAGGCCTCTCCCGGCTGCGTATGGATGACCAGGATAAACTCAAGGTGGAAGAAGCCTTGCGCCAGATGGACATTTTGGACCTCCGTAAGCGCACCATTAACGAACTCTCTGGGGGGCAGCGCCAACGTATGTATATTGCCAGGGCGCTGGCTGTAGAGCCGCAAATATTAATCTTAGACGAACCCACAGCCAGCGTGGACCCACA
>Ga0255344_1006026_pt1 | contig 11182 bp, 7 predicted proteins | sample wastewater_treat_5_FD_192414 | JGI IMG/M metagenome (GOLD analysis project Ga0255344, IMG submission 192414) | Wastewater microbial communities from Lulu Island WWTP, Vancouver, Canada - plant18 | ecosystem: Engineered > WWTP > Wastewater > Unclassified | place: Canada: Vancouver, British...
CTTGTGCTGAATATGCGCCGACAGATTTTTCGTCAGATTGTATAGAAATTTCGCAGGCATACTGACGTATGTCAAGGAATTTCTGTGCAAGATGGCGGAAAATATGTAAGCAGATTCAGTGCAAAGCCGTCAGGCGGGCTTTGTGCGGTGTTGCCGTAAATTATTCTGTAACTGATTCTAACATATGAAATTACAGTATCAAACCTCAGTTTTACGGCATTTTCCGACCGTATCCCTCACCTGTCAGCATAAACCGTCAATGTCATTATTCTTCCGCCACGGAAAAACAGCGGATTTTGTCGGTTACTGCGTTATTTTCATGCGAAAAAGCACGTATCTGCGTATTTCACAAGCTTTTCACTTCTATCACAATTTTCCTGTTGTTTTTTTCAGATAGGTATGTTATAATTTTGTCATAATGATATGGGAGGTAATTCAATGAACGATAATAAAGATAACAGAAAACGATACACAAGCGCATTGCTGTTCGGACTTCTGCTGATACTGATTTTCAATGCGGTCATCATGCCGATGCTGAACACTCAGCCTGTCAAGGACACAGAGTACAGCTTTTTCCTCGAACAGATCGAGGACGGCAACGTTTCAAAGGTTGAGATAACTGACAACGAAGTCAACTTTCAGACCAAGGACGACCAGAAATACTCAACGGTCCGCATCGACGATCCCGACCTTGTGGAAAGGCTGAACGACAAAGGTGACATCGAATTCACGGGAGTTTCCACTCAGCAAAGCCCTCTCCAGAGTTTTCTTTTTGCATGGGTGCTTCCGCTGATATTCCTTTTCGCCCTGTACAGCCTGCTTTTCCGAACTCTCGGCAAGCGTATGGGAGGTCTCGGCAACGCTATGTCATTCGGCAAAAGCAACGCCAAAGTCTACGTAAAGGCGCAGACAGGCAAGACCTTCGCTGATGTGGCAGGTCAGGATGAGGCCAAAGAAGCCCTCAAGGAGATAGTTGATTTTCTCCACGATCCGGATAAATACGCTGAAATAGGCGCAAATCTGCCGAAAGGCGCTCTGCTTGTAGGCCCTCCCGGCACCGGCAAGACTCTCCTTGCACAGGCAGTCGCAGGCGAGGCAGAGGTCCCGTTCTTCTCGATATCAGGCTCGGAATTCGTTGAGATGTTCGTGGGAATGGGTGCCGCAAAGGTCCGTGATCTTTTCAGTCAGGCTGTGGAAAAAGCGCCATGTATCGTGTTCATCGATGAGATAGACACCATCGGCAAAAAGCGTGACGGACAGATAGGCGGAAACGACGAGCGTGAACAGACTCTCAATCAGCTGCTTACCGAAATGGACGGCTTCGACGGCAAAAAGGGAGTCGTCATCCTTGCCGCTACCAACCGTCCCGAATCCCTCGATCCCGCACTTCTCCGTCCCGGACGTTTCGACAGGCGCATACCTGTTGAACTCCCCGACCTTGCAGGCCGTGAAGCGATCCTGAATGTCCATGCCAAAAAGATAAAGCTGACCGACGGCATCGACTTCAACGCTATTGCCCGTGCTACCGCAGGCGCTTCGGGTGCAGAACTTGCCAATATCATCAACGAAGCCGCTCTCCGTGCTGTCAGAAACGGCAGAAGCGCCGTTGACCAGTCAGACCTTGAGGAGAGCGTTGAAGTTGTCATCGCAGGCTATCAGCGCAAGAATGCAGTTATTTCCCAGCAGGAAAAGGAGATAATCGCCTACCACGAAATAGGCCATGCTCTCGTTGCCGCCGTGCAGAAGGACTCCGCTCCCGTACATAAGATAACCATTATCCCCCGTACTTCGGGCGCTCTCGGCTACACCATGCAGGTGGACGAGGGAGAGAAATTCCTCATGACAAAGGAAGAAGCACTGGCAAGACTTGCAACTCTCACAGGCGGACGCTCGGCTGAGGAGATAATTTTCAACACCTGCACCAGCGGCGCTTCAAATGACATAGAAAAAGCCACCAAGCTGGCAAGAGCAATGGTGACCCGTTACGGTATGAGCAGCACTTTCGACATGATAGCGCTGGAAACTGTGAATAATCAGTACCTCGGCGGAGACACATCGCTTGCCTGCTCCCCCGAGACCGCCGCACGTATCGACGACGAGGTGAACAGGATAGTAAAAAATGCCCACGCAAAGGCTGTGCAGATCCTCACCGACAATATCGACAAACTCCACGAACTTGCGCATTATCTCCTCGATAAGGAGACTGTCACAGGCGAGGAGTTCATGGCTATTCTGAAGCCTGAGAAATCATTGGTGTAATTTTAAAAGGGACGCTTTGAAGCGTCCCTTTCTGTCTGTAGAAAAATTAGTTTTTGAGATCGATCATATCAAGGGCGCTCGGAAAGCGCCCCTACAAATCGGCTATTATTTGTTGGTTTATGTAGGGGCGAGTTCCGCTCGCCCGCATTTTTCAGATGGCATCAGCTTTTTCTTAGAACCTTTCCATATAGGGTGAATGTACGGATTTTCAGGCATAATTTTGTCGGTGACAAGGCAAAAATCCGCCGACGGGCTGTCGCCCTTCAAGGATTTTTAACGCAGTCACCGGCAAAATTTGACGAAAAGACGTGCATGAATCCCTATGTGGACAGGTTCTTACTTATTCATATCAGCAAGTACCTTGTCGTACTCGTCTGCGATCTCCTTTTCGGGAGCTGATGTGGCAAGTGATACGGCAACTATTGCGATGAGGGCTGTCACAAATGCAGGGAGAAGTTCATATATAGCAAAGATACCGCCCAGCTTTGCGATGCCGAACTTCCATACGAATACCATGATTCCGCCTGCTATCATACCTGCCATAGCGCCGTACTTGTTGGAACGCTTCCAGAAAAGTGCCGCAAGCATTACAGGTCCGAATGTTGCACCGAAGCCTGCCCATGCAAATGATACTACACGGAATACCGAGCTGTTCTGATCCCATGCAAGGATAACTCCCAGTATAGCTATTACCATGAGTACAACTCTCGCAGAAAGCATGGACTGCTTTTCCGACATCTTTACGCCGAATACGCCCTTGAGGATGTTCTCGGACATACTTGATGATGCAGCAAGAAGCTGTGAGTCGGATGTGGACATTGTACAGGCAAGGATTCCTGCGAATACAAGGCCTGCGATAACTGCAAGGAAGAGACCGTGCTCGCTCATATAAAGGGCTATCTTTACGATGATAGTCTCGGAGTCCTCGAGGTTTTCAACAACGCCCTGTTTGGAAAGAAGATTTCCGATGAATCCGATAAAAATAGCAACTCCCATTGAGATAACTACCCATACGGAAGCGATCCTTCTGGATGTCTTTATCTTGTTCTTGTCCTCGATAGCCATGAAGCGGAGGATGATATGAGGCATTCCGAAGTAGCCGAGACCCCATGCAAGCAGTGAACAGATGGTCAGCAGATTGTACTTGTCAGCGCCGCCTGTTACAACATTGTGGATATGGCTCAGTGAAAGATAGCCTTCCATGGATCTTGCGTTATCCAGTACAGCGTCAACTCCGCCTGCCTTGTTGATGCCGAAGAGAATGATGCTGATAAGTGCGGCAGTCATTACTATCGACTGGATAAGGTCAGTGAAGCTTGCGGCAAGGAATCCGCCCGAACAGGTGTAAGCGATGATAACAATTGCACTTATCACCATTGCCATGTGGTAATCCCAGCCGAAAATAGTGCTGAAAAGCTTTCCGCAGGCCGAGAATCCCGAAGCGGTGTAAGGCACGAAGAAGATGAGGATTATCAGAGCGGAAATGCCCATGAGTATCTTCTTTTTGTCATGGTAGCGGTTGGAGAAGAAATCAGGAACGGTGATAGCGCCGACTTTCTGGCTGTAAACTCGCAGTCTCTTTGCGACGAAAAGCCAGTTCAGGTATGTACCTATGGCAAGACCAATAGCAGTCCAGCCTGCTTCTGCGCCGCCTGTCAGGTAGGCAACTCCGGGAAGTCCCATCAGCAGCCAGCTGCTCATGTCGGAAGCCTCGGCACTCATAGCGGTAACGAGAGGCCCCAGCTTTCTGCCGCCCAGGTAGAAGTCGCTGACGTTCTTGTTTTTCTTCGAGTAGATAATGCCTATCACTATCATCATGCACAGATAGGCGATTATCGTAATGGGGATGATCATAGAAATCTTGTTCATTGTTTTACTCCTTTAGGCAACACCGCACAAAGCCCGCCTGACGGCTTTGCACTGAGAACCTGTCCACATAGGGATTCATGCACGTCTTTTCGTCAAATTTTGCCGGTGACTGCGTTAAAAATCCTTGAAGGGCGACAGCCCGTCGGCGGATTTTTGCCTTGTCACCGACAAAATTATGCCTGATAATCCGTACATTCACCCTATGTGGACAGGTTCTGAATCTGCGGACATATTTTCCGTCATCTTGCACAGAAATCCCTTGACATACGTCAGTATGCCTGCGAAATTTCTATACAACCTGACGAAAAAATCTGTCGGCGCATATTCAGCACAAGTTTTGTGCGGTGTTGCCTTACATTTTTTCGTGTAAAAATACTATTTTATTATACACTATGATATATAATATGTCAAGATGGTGAATTTACGGTGCACACAAATCAATTTTGGTGATTATAAGCAGGGGCTGCCTTTGGCAGTCCTTGCAATAACACAGAACGTCCGGAGGGCCGCCGAAGGCAGCCCCTACAAAAACATTCGTAATATGACATTTTATTCTGAAAATTGATTTGCGTGTTTGCGGCGTAAAAATATACTTATCACTAAGCACTGATCACTAAAAACTCAAAGGCTTACATTATTAAGGCAACACCGCACAAAGCTTGTGCTGAAGATGCGCCGACAGATTTTTTCGTCAGATTGTATAGAAATTCCGCAGGCATACTACCGTATGTCAAGGGATTTCTGTGCAAGATGACGGAAAATATGTCCGCAGATTCAGTGCAAAGCCGTCAGGCGGGCTTTGTGCGGTGTTGCCTTAACGCAGTCACCGGCAAAATTTGACGAAAAGACGTGCATGAATCCCTATGTGGACAGGTTCTTATATGCCGATATTTTTTACAGAAAATTTTGCGGTCACTTTTCCGCCGCCGTTCTCATTGTTTTCTATCATGATATCTCCGCCGTTCTTGCGGCATAGAAGTTTGCAGATGTACAGTTCCAGACCGAAATGTTCCTTGTCGTTGTCATTGCCTGCACGGTAGAAAGGCTGCCATGCTTTGCGGATGGCTTCCTCGGAGAATCCCTTTCCGTCGTCGGAAACGACTATCGCCATTTCCGTCTCGCTGACAGATGCGGTGCATTCCACACGGCTGTCTGCGTACCTGAGAGCGTTTGACACCAGATTGAGGAAGACCTGCATGACAAGTTCCATATCTGTGCAGACCGAAGTGCTGCTGTCGCCCTCGGAAGCAAATGAGAATTTACCCTCGCCGCAGAGAAGCCTGCTGTTTTCTTCAAGCTGATCGCAGATATTACCGAATGTTATACTATTTACATCGGGGATAATATCCTCCAGCTTGTGAAGACTGCTCATCTTTTCCGTGTAATTTTCAAGGCGGTCTATCTGTCCCGACATCTTTGAAAGGATATCAGCCTGCTTGTCGGGACTGAGTTTTCCGTCAAACTGCTCTATCAGTTCCATGTAGCCTTTCAGCACGGTTATGGGAGTTCTCAGGTCGTGGGAAAATGCAGAGTTAAGGCGCTTGCGTTCCTCAAGAGATTTCCACAGCTTGTAATTGCTGGAGTAGAGATTCTGACGCATGGTCTCGAAAGAACTGCAAAGCTTTCCCAGTTCATTTTCGGAATCGCATTCCACTGTAAAGTCAAGGTCGTCGCTGAGTATCTTTTCAGAAGCCTTAGTGAGGGTATCAACAGGCTTTCGTATTTCCCTGCGGTAGAATCCCGAAGCCGCAAACCAGAGACAGGCCGCAGCCCATAGCGGAATGAGGATTATCTTTGCATAGCGGAATATGTAGTATACCCAGATATTGTCGGGTTCGGCTCCTGATTTGAAGATAAGTGACGATATATCGCTGTAAGCATAGACTGTTTCATATTTTGCTCTGTACCAGTCCTGAAGGTATATGGAAAGACTTTCGATGAGGACACCGCCGATAATGCATAAAACGATGCAGGGGAGAATATACCTTATAAATGAAGTGCGGAGACTTTTTATTTCAGCCATTTGTACCCCATTCCCCAGACAGTGCCGAGATGACGGTCTTCACTGTATCTGCCCAGTTTTGCTCTTATTCTGCGGATATGCTCGGCAATAACGGAACTGTCGCCCTCAGCGTCATAGCTCCATATTTTTTCGTATATCCTTTCCTTGTCGAAAACCTGATCTGCGTTGAGGGAAAGCAGTTCAATGATGCCGTACTCCTTTTTGGTAAGGTCAAGCTGTTCTTCTTTGCAGGAAACGGTCTTTTCGGTGTAGTTGACCACGGTATCGCCGAAAAATTTTACATTGGCTGAAACGGCTGAGCGATGGTCACGGCGGATATGAGCGGCAATTCTTGCTCCCAGTTCGTCAAGGGAGAAAGGCTTGAGGATATAATCATCGCCGCCTGAAGCGAATCCATGTATCTTGTCCTCGTCCTCGATTCTTGCGGTGAGAAAGAGAATGGGACAGCTTACGTGGTCCCTGACTTTCCGACAGACCTCAAAGCCGTCTGCCTCGGGCATATTCACATCGAGAAGTATCAGGTCGGGACATTTTGAAGCCTGTTCGATAGCTTCGGCACCGTTATATGCAGTAAAAACGCAGTAGCCTTTGAGTTCGAGATAATCTTTCAGCAGGCTTACAACGTCCTTTTCGTCGTCAGCCACAAGTATTTTATACATAAGGTCACATCCTTTTTGAAGTGTTGTGCATGATGAATGGTTTTACCTGTAATTAATATAATACCAGATTTTAAAATAATTATCAACTTTTTCAAAAAAAGCTATCGGGGAAGACCTTTTTACAGAAAGATCTTCCCCGATAAATACATATAATATCAGGGCAACAGCATTAACTTTTTTGGGGCGATTCATAATTCTTGTAAACCATCCGTAAAGCATCGCTACTCTTGCTTTACTACTTCGTCAGGGGGACGCTGTCCCCCTCATTCACCCCCTGCAAGGGAGATAACATCCCCCTTGACCCCGGAATGCCGCCTTCGGCGGTTTTTTATTATTTATTTAAAAGTAAACGCTGTTGCCTTAAGGATACTTTTTACTTTTCTGAGCAGAACTCAACTTTTTCGCCGTTGAGGATCATATTTGTAGTGCGGACAGCGCACATCTTTCCGCACATTGAGCAAGTATGACGGTCAGCAGGCGGTGTGCTCTCGAAGTATTCCTTAGCCTTTTCGCCGTCAACGGCTATCTCGAACATCTTGTCCCAGTCAACCTCATGACGGGCCTCAGCCATAGCGTTGTCACGGTCTCTTGAATGAGGAACGCCCTTTGCGATATCAGCAGCGTGTGCAGCGATACGGCTTGCGATAATGCCTTCCTTAACGTCGTTTACATCGGGAAGTCTCAGGTGCTCGGCAGGTGTTACGTAGCAGAGGAAGTCCGCACCGCTTGCAGCAGCGATAGCTCCGCCGATAGCAGAAGTGATATGATCGTAACCGGGGAAAATATCGGTAACAAGAGGTCCGAGAACGTAGAAAGGAGCGTTGTGGCAGATACGCTTCTGAAGCTTCATGTTAGCCTCGATCTCGTTCATAGCCATATGTCCGGGGCCCTCGACCATTACCTGTACATCCTTAGCCCATGCACGTTCTGTCAGTGCGCCAAGCTCGATAAGCTCGGATATCTGACCTGCGTCCGTAGCGTCGTCGATACATCCGGGACGGAGTGCGTCGCCGAGACTGATAGTGCAGTCAAACTCACGGAGAATGTCGAGAACTTCGTCATAATGCTCGTAGAACGGGTTCTCATTGCCTGTCATCATCATCCACGCAAACAGAAGTGAACCGCCACGGGAAACAATGTTCATCTTTCTCTTGTCACGCATGAAAGCTTCAACGGCACGGCGGTTGATACCTGCATGGATAGTCATGAAGTCAACGCCTTCTTCAGCGTGAGCACGTACAACTCTCAGGAAGTCCTCAGCCGTTATTTCAAGCAGGTCCTTCTCAAGATAGCCGATAGCATCATACATGGGAACTGTACCTATCATAGCAGGGGATTTAGCGATGAGTTCCTGTCTGAAAGTATTGGTCTTGCCGTAGTTTGAGAGGTCCATGATAGCCTCTGCACCAAACTTATGAGCAAGGTCAACTTTCTGCATTTCAACATCATAGTTCTTGGCATCGCCTGAGATACCGAGGTTAACGTTTATCTTTGTACGCATTTTTGTACCGATACCCTCGGGAGAAATTGCCTTGTGGTTGATATTGCATGGGATGCAGACCTCTCCCTTTGCAACGAGGGCACGAAGCTCCTCGGGCTCGATGTATTCCTTCTTTGCCACTACTTCCATTTCGGGAGTGATAATGCCCTTCTTAGCGGCTTCCATCTGTGTACTGTAGTTTCTCATTATTATTTCCTCCATAATGGAGTCGGGAGTGTCAGGGGAAGGTGATCACTCCCGACATCCCGTTATTATTTCTTAACAAATATTTTCTTTGCGGCAGCGCACATCAGAACTGTTGCCGCCATGTCGGGCAGAGTATTTCCCACAGGGATATCTACCTTCATAAGTACCCTGTAGAGCGCAAATCCCAGCACCCACACGATACAGCTTATTATGTCGAAGCTCTTGTCTGAGCTGTCTTTTTTCAGTATAAAATAGTCAGCTATCTGCACAGCTATCATAGGTGCGAACACCGAGCCGATGAGATAGAGGAAATCGGTTATATCATCCATAGGGAAGATGACTGCTCCGAGGGTTCCTATAACAGCAGCTGCAATGGCTATCCATTTTCCTTTCAGCTTTGAGAAAATGGATTCGCCTGAAATGCCTGCGGAATATGCATCAAGGAATGTTGTGGTAACTGTGGAGAATACCACTATAAGCAGTCCTGCAATGCCGAGACCTGCCTTTACCATTATCTGAGCAATGTCGGATTCAGCAGTAAAGATAGCGGCTCCCATTCCGATAGCGTACATCCAGCAGCTTATAACTCCGTACACAACGGTGCTTACAGCTGTAGCTGCAACAGGCTTTTCAGCTTCTCTTGTATAGCCGCTGATAAGGGGCAGCCATGAAAGAGGCATTGCCACCGAAAGCTCAACAGCAGCACCAAAACTCATGCTCTCATCAGAAACGGGGAGTTCACTGCCGTCGAAGAATATTATCTTGCATAGTATCAGGGTAAGAATGAACAGTGCAGCCATTGCAACTGTATTTACCTTGCCAAGATTGTTGATACCAATGAGTATCCAGAGGATGATAAGTCCTCCTATGACCAGACACCACAGCCAGCGGCCTGCGCCAAAGATACCATTTGCGGCAAGTGCGCCGTCATATATCATTATAGCAGTCCAGCCCACAAGCTGAAGCACGTTAAGGGCTGAGAAAAATATTCCGCCCTTGCTTCCGAAGCTCATCTTTACTGTTTCCATAGCGCTTTTGCGTGTCCTGCCGCCGATAAGTCCTGCAAGGAAAAGCATGGTGCAGCCGATGATGTGTCCGATTATAACTGCAAGAAGACCTTTTCCGAATCCGAGGGGAGCAAAATAAGTTCCTGTTATTATCTCAGCAATGGAAACTCCTGCGCCGAACCATATAAGTCCGTTTTCGTAGATCGAGGTGCGCTTCTTTTCCATTACTTGCCCTCCTTTGCGCTGAGCGCAAAAGCGTGGTCCATAGGTCCGCTTCCCTTACCGAGGTCGAGCATAGCGGCAAGTGCGCCTGAGATATACTCCTTGGCATTCTCCGCCGCTTCTTCAAGAGTCTGACCCTTTGCAAGATTTGCGGCGATAGCGCTTGAAAGCGTACAGCCTGTACCGTGAGTGTTGGGATTGTCGATACGCTTTCCTCTGAACCATTTGTAGGAAGTTCCCGAGAAAAGCAGGTCGTTTGCGTCGCTGAGACTGTGGCCGCCTTTGCACAGCACTGCACAGCCGAGTTCTTTGCTTATCTTTTCAGCAGCAGCTATCATGTCATCCTCACTGGTTATCCGTTCACCTGTAAGCACTTCGGCTTCGGGGATATTGGGAGTAATGACAGCTGCGATGGGGAGAAGTTCCCTTTTCAGTGTATCCACTGCATCGTCTGCGATAAGCTTTGAGCCGCTGGTAGCCACCATTACGGGGTCAACGACAATGTTTTCCGCCTTGTAGAAGCGGAGCCGATCAGCGATCACAGAGATAAGTTCTGCGGAAGCTACCATGCCTATCTTTACAGCATCGGGACGGATGTCCGTGAAAACTGCGTCTATCTGCATGGAAAGAAATTCAGGTGTAACTTCCATGATACCCGTAACGCCTGTAGTATTCTGGGCGGTAAGGGCGGTGACAGCGCTCATAGCGTATACACCGTTCATGGTCATTGTTTTGATATCAGCCTGAATTCCAGCGCCTCCGCAGGAATCACTTCCTGCGATCGTTAATGCTGTTTTTTTCATAATTTTACCTCCAGCAAAAACTTTTTATTTAGCGGCATAAAGTGGTGCCCCCGATATACCGCTGAACCAAAAAAGCGCACCCATTGGGTACGCTCAGATATACAGATATCTCCCTACGTTGGCATTACCCAAATCAGGTCATAGGTCGGGACTTACGGTCCCCTCTCAGCCTGCAACACAAGCTCCCTTTTTCCGGTTCCTTATTATTATACCACTTTCCAGAAAAAAGTCAAGGGCTGAACACAGAATCGAGCGGAAATCGGTTAATGCTATGGATGATTCGGATAGGGAATTGTCATCTTATTATTCATCTTTTTTATATAATGGCAGCTAAAGGTAAGCCAAAGAGGAACACCTCTTGGAGGATGGGGAGAGGGGAACAATAAAACCCAAGCAAAAGTCGGCATTCCCCTCTCCCCCTCCTCCAGTCGGTTTTCCTCTCTGGACTCTCTTTTCCCTCAACCTCCACCTCCTCACCCTTTGCCTCCTTTTACTTTTTCATATGGCTTAACTGACACAATTGTAGAACGGTAGTTTAGTAAGGGCGAGCGCTCAAGCATTTAAGCCTTACCATAAAAAAGAAAAAGTCGGCAAAGAGGGGGAAAGATAAGGAAGGGGAGTGCAGAGGGGAAAACTAAAGGAAGGGGGAGAAA
>Ga0255344_1006041_pt1 | contig 11150 bp, 26 predicted proteins | sample wastewater_treat_5_FD_192414 | JGI IMG/M metagenome (GOLD analysis project Ga0255344, IMG submission 192414) | Wastewater microbial communities from Lulu Island WWTP, Vancouver, Canada - plant18 | ecosystem: Engineered > WWTP > Wastewater > Unclassified | place: Canada: Vancouver, British...
ATGTGGATTGAAATTAAAGAAGAAAATTAAAGATGAAAGTACAATAGAACATATCGTAGCGTTGTGGAATAATAGAGTTCCTTGTATTGATTTTGATGATGGTCTTAAAAATGATGAGAAAAATTAAAAGATTGATAGTTAATTTGCCTGTTCCTAGATTGAAACCTTGTCCGTTATGTGGATCGAAAGTTTCAAAAAATATTACAAAAAACAGACAAATCCATAAAGTAAGAATTCATTGTGATAAATGTGGAGTGACATTAGAAAAAATATTTCCATATAAACCGTTTTCTAATGAAAACAATGTTTATTTATATCATATTTGGAATCATAGAATTGAAAAGGAGGAATAATAATGATTCTAGAGTTTAAAGGTGAATATGCTTTTCTATCTAATTTTTATCACGCACCATTTACATTAGATAGAAAAACATATCCTACAGTAGAGCATTATTTCCAAGCACAAAAAAGTAAAGATCTAAAAGATTTTCAAAAAATCTTATCAGCAAAAAGTCCTGGTGAAGCAAAATCTTTAGGACGTAAAGTTAAGTTGCGTTCTGATTGGGATCAAATAAAAGACGATATTATGTTTCATGGAGTATATGCTAAATTTGATCAAAATGAAGATATACAATATAAACTAATATCAACATCTACACATATTCTTAAAGAAGGAAATAATTGGGGTGATACTTATTGGGGTGTAGATTTAAAAACGGGTGAAGGTAAAAATATGTTAGGTAAAATTCTTATGAGATGTAGAGAACTTTTTATTAACTGAAAGGAGACTTTCATATGATTAATAAAACAAAGTGGGAAGAATTAAAAAGTGAATTGTTGTCAATGGAATATTTTGAAATTCATGATTATGATGAATTGATGGAATGTATTGATGGTGATATTGTGGATCACGCATACGAAAATAATTATCAGGGTGATGCTTGGTTCATGTTTAAAAATAATAATATGTATGGCTATTTGGTTTTTGGTTGGGGTAGCTGTAGTGGATGTGATGAGTTACAGGGTTGTTCGAATGTTGACGATGTAGAAAAATTATTAATATCATTGGATATGAGTATTATATGGAAAACTAAAGAAGAGATGTTAGAATATTTTAAAACAAAAGATTGGACTTTAGAATTTTATTATGGAAATATTGATTCATATTTTAATAAATTTAAAGATAGAGTTATAGCATATTTAGAAAAAAATCATGAATAATTTTGAAAAGTATCTTCAATCGATATGTCCGATAGATATTAATTCAGATGAATTCACAAATATTATGTGGGAATGGACATCTGCTCCATTACTTAATAAACGAGAAGTATTAAAACAACTTTCTAAATATATTCGTGCTACAAATAATAATAGAAGAATATGTTGGTGTTGTGGAATGGATGAATTCCATCATAGATATTTTTGTGATGGAACACATCCACTTAGTTCTGGAAAATGGGAGGAGAAAAAATGATGTTTGATGAAGGCAATGAATCGATGTTAACTACCAAAAAAGAAATTATTGATGTTTTGGACAAAATATTAAAAACATACCGTAGTGTGATATTACTTAAATATCAAGACCCAATGGGTCCGCGCATTCCTCAACTACATAGAGATTTGATCGATGAAGGAGAAGCTATGCTTAAAAAAGTTAAAGGAGAACTTAATGCCTAAACTATTTACTCGTGTAGAAGAAAATCCTATTTATATAGATCGCGCGAGAAAGCCTACCGATTTAGCGGTTGGTAGTTCACCATGTTGATAAAGAAGCAGCACAAAAAGCAGGTTTGAATATGTTGTACAATGGAAAAATTAGATTGGCTGATTAGAACGGAGGTTTTAAATTGAGTAGAAATAAAACACAATATGTTATATATAGAGATCATGGTTTGTTTAATAATACAAATGAAAAAGAAGGATTAGAAATTTTAGAAACAGCAAACACAAAAAATAAAGCATTTCAAAAAATAAAAAATGTGAATGGTGATTCTATTTTTAAAATTCACACAACACCTTCCAAATGTTACACGGAATTTATAATAGTGAAAAGATGTTGGCCATTTGAAGAAGAAAAAGAAGAATCTTTTATAATTGAGGAGGAATCCGAATGACTGTAAAAAGAACAGAAAGAGGTTGGCCTGGACATTACATTTGTGCTTCACATTGTCTTTTTAGAAGAAATACTCTTCTTCAAAAAGATAATATTAATATTATGGTATCGTCTGTAGGAAATATGTCTATAGGTCCTAATAGTGAAGGATTTGAACATATTGGAGCAAATAGAATCTATGAAACAATGGTTTTTGTAGCAACAAAACAAGGACCATATTGGGACGCGGATGTCACTAGACAAATTAGTCTAGGACTAGCTTGGGGTATTCCACCAGAAAATAGACCATATGATGTTGACAACGTAGCTAACGATATTCACGAAGCGCATGTAGATGAAATTATTAAACTTATGGAAAATGGTGAAATTGTAGAATATATTCCAGAAGAAGAAAAATACGAGGAGGACTAGATAATGACTTGGAATGACCTTATCGATAAACTCAATCTGCTTCCAAACTCCGCATTAAATACGGATGTAACAATTAAATTTGAAAATGAAATCTACAAAGTAGATGGTGGATTGTTTGTATCTTTGAATACCGATGTTCTTGACGCTGGGCATCCATATATTGCTATTCAAATGGAAGGAGAATTTTGATGAGTCACTTTGCTGTATTAGTTGTAACAGAAAAAGATCCTACAGAAGATGAACTTAGTATTAGTGAACTTCTATTGCCTTTTCATGAATTTGAATGTACTGGTTATACAGAATATGTTCAAACGTTTGATATTACAGAAGAAGCAAAAGAAATATATACTACAAAAGGATATGATTGTTTTGTACATGCTACTAAGGATACAAAAAAACCTACTTATGATGATATGTTTAAAAGAAAATTAACAAGAAAAGAAAAAGAAGATGCTGTCAAGTATATGGAAAAAACAGGAGAAACAGATCTTTTTTCTTATATTGAAAAGAATATTGAATGTAAAGGAATTTTTAATGAATATGCTATTGGTAAAACAGATTTAAAAGAAAGATTGAAACATATTCGTGTAGGGTATTCAGAAAGACAAATTGCTGAAATGGGTTATTATAAAAAGTTTTCTACATATTCTGAGTTTTTAACATTTGAAGATTTTGTAGAAGACTATTATGGTTTTGAAATCAATAATGTTATGACAAAAGAAGAAAAAGAAAAAGCAAGTTGTTATGCGGAATATCAAAAAGACGATAAGGATGAAATAGAATTACGTGTTTTTCGTAGAACAAATCCAAACGCAAAATGGGATTGGTGGGTAGTAGGTGGAAGATGGGGTGAATATCTAGACGGACAAAATACAGTTCAGAAAAAAGATTTTAAATTTGATATAGAAAAACATAGGACCTTTGCTATATTGTATAATGGGGAATGGATAGAAGAAGGTAAAATGGGTTGGTGGGCTATTGTAACAGATGGAAAAGATGATAATAGTTGGAAAGAAGAATATCAAAAAATATATGATAGTATTCCAGAAGATTATTATCTAACTGTTGTAGATTGTCATATCTAAAGGAGGGATATATTTTGAATCTTGATGGTTTTAATACACAAGATAATTTCATTCTTATTACACAATCTGAAGCAAAAGATGTAGATGAAGATAAGATTCTTTTTGAAACAGATGATCCAGAAATGGCGCGTAGAATGTGTGCGTGCCTCAATGAATGTAAAGGAATATCTACAGAAGATTTAGAAAATGGAATTGTAAGAAAAGCTATGAAACAATATAGAGGAGGTGAGTAAATTGAAAATCAGATTTGGATTTGTGAGTAACAGTTCAACAAGTAGTTTTATATGTTTTGGTTGGAATTACGAATTAGATAATGAAACGGAAAAACTATTTTTAAAAGAATTTTATGAATATCTGGATTCTATTCATTATGAATATGATGAAAAAGATGAAACGTTTAGTCAACTACCCACCGCTGAATCGGTGGGCTTGTGGGAAAACCGTTAGCCAGGACTAACCACAATTAAAACAAGACTAGACTGTCCAAATGGGTTCTTTTGAACTCCGCGTGGTCGAGCGGCAACGCATCGGACACGTTTGAAGGAAACTAGCTACCTGTCGTGGCAGACAACATGTGACGTTTTGGGTGTTCCGCTAGCCTGATTCCTCTCGCGGTAGCAGCGTCGAAGCGGTAGTTTAAAACTTGAAATTTAAAGGAGGTCTATCGATGCTAGTTCCGGTCGTAGATCAGGTTGGAACACCACTCCAACCTACTCACCCCGCAAAAGCACGGCGTTGGTTGAAAGAAGGACGTTGCTCGAAGCATTTTCATCGTGGCACGTTCTATATTCGTTTAAAGAAAATTGTTACAGAACCGCACATAAATATCATTCTAGGAATAGATCCGGGTTCGAAACGAACTGCTTTTACAGTGGCTACAAGAAACCGTGTAGTATTGAATTGGATGATTGATTCTACAAATTTCACAAAAAACAATATTGAGAAACGACGTATGTATCGTCGACAAAGGCGTTATCGAAACACACCGTATCGTGAATGTAGGTGGAATCGCTCTAGTCTTCGTAATGATGGACGTGTTCCGCCCTCTACTTTATCTAGGTGGAAAAGACATTTAAGATTGATTTATAGTTTGTTAAAAATACTTCCAATCACTAAAGTTATTATTGAAGATGTAGCTGCTGTTACTCATAATTCTAAAAAGAAGAGATTAGTTGACTCAAAGTATGTTTCATGTTGGAATGCTGCTTTTTCACCATTACAAGCTGGAAAGAATTTATTTTATAATTTCTTAGAAGACCGTGGGATAGCGGTGTATAAGAAAAAAGGTTGGCAGACAGCGAAGCATCGTAAGAAACATGGGTATAAGAAAATTTCTGATAAACTTTCAACCAAATGGGAATATCAATGTATAGATTCTCATTCGTTGTGTGAGATGTATTATAATCGAAAGATTAGACCTGTTCGGAATTTAAATTTCATACAATTTCTCACATTTTCTAGACGCGAATTATTTCGGATGTTTGGTAAAATCAGAAGAAGACATGGGTCGACAAGAACACTAGGTCATAACAGAGGCACGTTGGTTTATTGTAAATATGTTAAGCGTGGTCGATTAGAACCAATAGGATTATGTTATTTAGCGGGTTACATGAAAGTGAAAGAAGAATATCGAGTATGTTTATATTCTTTACAAGGTAAAGAATTGGGCCAAAGTTTCAAATTAAGTGATTGTGTGATGTTAACAAATTTACGTTATTTAAATAATTATATTCGAAACGAAAGGTAGGTGTAAGCGCGATTCTTCCATGGGTTAAAACGCCATGGTCTCCTCGCGCAGTTTATTATGACTTTTTAGAAAATAATTATTTGAGAGGTTTGGCTTATCATAAAAATTATTCAGATGAAATAACTGTCGGTGAACGTTTAGCAGAAAGTATGTCTATTGAAGAATTGAAAGAAGAGATAATTTCTTTTAATGCGAATTGTATGAATCCAAAACATATGTATTGTATATTTAATAAATATTGTGGTAAACCTAATTTCGTTGTCATTGCTTATGAAGATCGATAAGGGAGGAATAAGAATTGAAAATACGTAATGGATTTGTAAGTAATAGCAGCAGTTCTTCTTTTGTAGGTATTGGTTGGAAATTTGATAATAGAGATGCTTTTTTATCTCTAATAAAAGAGCATATTACGGTTCGAGAATATGAATATATTTATGATCATTTAGGATTTATTGATGAATATATTCCAGATATGTTTGAAGCCGATATTGAAGATGATGGATATTATTTGTATTTTCCACTTAGTGGTAAAATAGAAGAAACAATAGATGATTTAAATTACTTTAAAAACAATACAATCAATCATAATGTTTTACAAAAAGTTAAAGAAAAATTAGGTGAACCTGTTATTGTATCTGGAGAAGTGTATTGTTAGGAGGTGATATTATTTGAAATGTCGAAATGGATTTGTTTCAAACAGCAGCAGTTGTTCTTTCATAGTAGAGTTTTCTGAATTGAATTTTTGGAAATTTAATCTAGCAAAATATCATAAAGATGAAATTATGCGTAAGGGAAAAGAAGAAGGTTGGTATGTAGATTATTACAAAGGATATTTGTGCGCGACAACGGATATGACCAATTTTGATTTTGATGAATATCTTATTGAGAAATATAAGATGGGTGAACAAAACATTATTAAGATTGGAGCGCATAATGGATTCTCACATTCTATGAAAGATCTTCATGATATTATAGATCGTTATCTTTATATTTCAGAGGAGGAAAAATAATATGTATGAAAAAATAATTGATATTCCTAAATATAAAGTTAAAATAATTCTTGATAGACTTGGTATTCTTCCAGAATATGCTACAGATGGATCTTCTGGTATGGATCTTTTTGCTAAAGGAGATGGTATTGTCAAAGCAGGTGAAAGACATTTAGTTCCACTAGGTTTTAAAGTAGAAATTCCAAAACCATTTCTAGAATTTCAAGTACGTCCTAAAAGTGGACTAGCATTGAAACAGGGTATTACAGTTCTCAACACACCAGGCACAATCGATTCGGATTACCGTGGCGAAATGTGTGTAATACTTATTAATCATAGTAATGAAGATTTTCATTATAAGCGCAGAGATAAAATAGCACAACTAGTTCTTACACCAATCTATAAATGCGTATGGGACGTAACGGATGAAATTTCGGACACAGCACGTGGTGAAGGCGGTTTCGGTAGCACAGGACGGTAATTAAATTAAAGTGGCGTACAACCCGAAATAATACGGTTGTACGCCTTATTTTAAAAGGAGGAATAATACAATGCCGTATATGTCAATTAAAGAATGGGTTGAAAGATTTCAGTTGGGTGAATTCAATTACATTGATAGAGAAGTACAGTGTGATGCTGGTTGGTATGATTGGTTTTGTAAAGATTCTTCATTAAAAAATAAAACCCAATTTCTTGGTAAAAAACTTATATCTCTTCTCCCAACAAATTTATTTGATATAGAAAAAACATATGTATTCTTTAAAAACAATTGTCCAATGGAAGGAAATTTATATGATTCCTTTTCTATTTGTAATATAGAAAATGGTGATGTATTATTTTGGATTACACCTAGTAATGGACATTATGGATTTCATCATCGTAAGCCAATAGTGTGTGATAATATTAATTATCCAATACAAGAATTGAGATTTTCTACATGGTTGGGTGTAAAAAAATATTTTCATACGGGAATTATTCCTATAGAAAAAGGTGTGGAGGTAGTGGAATCATGAATAATTCTATCTTTGAAATTATAATTGTAGTGATTGCGTATTTCGCTTTGAATACTTGGATTACATTTAAGTATGTAGTTCCATATTTAAAAAATAGAAAGGATGTTGATGAATGAACAATATTTGACGATTTTTAAATATTTTAAGAAATGGTGGGATTAATATGCTCACGTGTTTTAAATATTGTTTAGATAATGACGAATTAACACATTTGTTTTGTTGTGATTGTCCAGAACAGGATTCTTCTTATTTACACCAACCGGATATAACTTGTCCAGTTGATTTTGATATTACAGATTCAAAATGTTTTAGACATAAATTATATTTAGAAATTGTTTCAGATATAAATAAAATAGAACAAAAACTAAAGGAGGCTTATCAATATGGAAACAATTGTCATGACTAAAGATGAATTAATAGAAAAAGTAAAAGTGTATAGATATATGGATATGCCATATATAAGAATTATTGATATACCAAATCCATATAGATCAGAATTTGTGAGTGATTCCTATGGATCTACATGTCCACTAATTCCAGAAGAGGGTGAATGTCATTATAGTTGGGATTGGGAAAAATGGCTACGTATAAGATTTAGAGAAAGTTATAAATTAAGATTTCCTGAACAATATAAGTATATTTCTGATGAAGAATGTTCTGCGGAATATTTTTGGAGAAAAATAAACGTTAAAAATCAAACTAATAATGATATTAAATATAATATTTCTATGTGTGAAGATTATGTAAGTATTAAATTTAAAGATACATTTGTTGTTTTAGAAAATAATAAAGTAAAACATTCTATTATGACTTTTGAAAGGATGATGGAAGTAGATAAAATTCTTCAAAACGCTATAGATAATTTGAAAGAAGCAAAATATAGTATAATTAAATGTGGATTAAAAAAGGAGAGTGATTATAATGTGGAATAAACTTAAACAATTTTCTATAAGAATAATGGAAATTTTGCTAAACGGACAAGCATTATTTGGTTGGACATACGAACAAGAAGAACTTGTTGAACATATGATGAAAAGAATATTAATATTACCAAATTCAAAACAATTAATTCAAAAAGTTAGGCAACATGTTTCTGATCCTAAAGCGTATAGTAGTTGGATAGTAACATGTGGGAATATATTTTCTGTAGAAATATATAAAATACTATTACACACATTAGAAGAATCAAAAGAAAATTCAAAAGAAAAAAATACTGTTTATGAATGGATGAGTCTAATTTATTCGATATATCCAATTTTAAACGTTGCCGAAGTCTCGCGTATCAAACATATCGAAAAGGTAGAGAATTATTGTAAACCATTTATATATGATAATATGGAATATGATGAAAAAGCATTAAATAAATTTCAATTCAATCCAGATAATGTTATGAATCAAATTATTTGGGATAAAAGTCTTTGGTCCATAGACTTCCTTGAAAGAAGATTATTTGAACTTATTTTAAAAAAAATAATAATTGATAAAAAAGTTCTTAGAGATGCGTTAAAATATATTCAATCAAATTTAAAAAGATTTGATTTAGATACAACAGGTTATGAAACACTCAAAGAAATTGCGGAAGAAATACTTTTTGTAATTGAAGATGCTGGGATAGAAGCTAATCCAAAAAGTGTGAATAATAAAAATATAGGGGCTCGACTAGAATAGAGGTTTATCACGAAAAGATTTAAGTAACATCCTGTATACCTATGTTTAATCCAAGAAAGGTGTGAGTTTTTTGAAACTTCGAAATGGATTTGTATCCAATAGTTCTACTAGTTCTTTTATTTGTATCGGTTGGAATTTATTTTTAGAAGAGTTATTAATGGATTTATTAGTTGAATGGACTAAGAGTCTCGACTGTTTCTTTGATGGGGATAAAGATAAAGTACAAGAAACAATCAATTTGATGAAATACCAACCTGGATTTGCTTATAAATTTTTTCATCAAAATAATATGGAAATTGAAGGTGAATATAAAAATATAATTGGTGTTATGATTGATACAAATGATGTTTCCGCAGATAATTTTATGGAAAAAATGGAACAATTAAATAAACGTTCTATTAATAATAAATTAATGAATTGTATGGATAAATATTTAAATAATAAAAAAACAGTACTTACTATCAATTATAGAAATGGTTAATAAAATAATAATAAATTAAAAAGGAGCGTGTAAGTTAATGATTATTTATATTTTATTAGGTATAATAACATTTATGAGTTGTACTTTAACTATTTATTTTTATCATAAATATAAATTTTCTATTTCACTTTTAGATGATATAGCGGATACCTATCAAAATAAGATTATATTAGAATTACCTGAAGAAGATCAAAACCATATATTGTTAGAAGAAGATTATCATCCTACAATTAGTGAAATTTTAGAAGCAAAATATGCTAGAGAAGAAGAGTAATTTTTCAAAAGCGGAACGTGGTAGATTATTAAAAATATTTCTCGAATCAAAAACTATAGGCTTTCAAAATAATTATGATAAAGAATTTATGTTTGCTATGTATAGAAAAAATTATAAAGAATTTGAAGAACTTGAAAAAAGCACACATGCTAAAGTACGTGCTTATTATTTAAATGGTGGTAGGTGGGATTAAAAATGACTTGGGAAGAAATTTTACAATTACAACCAGTAACAAATAGAGAAGTTCAAATATTTAAACAATTACCAAAAGATGAATTTTATGATGAAAATTGGCATGTAGAAGAATATAGACATTCTTTAATTATTTTAAAAAATACTGTAAATATTAGTAAAAAAGAACAATTAAATTTTAGTTTAAGATGGCCAAAGAAAAAACCTACCGAATATAAATTTTCTTGGTTACCTCAATATAAAAATAAAATGAAAATTTATGATCAATACAAAAATAAAATTTTGAATGATGTATTTGATTCAATTCATTTGAATGTTTTTGAGGGGGAATAATATTGAAACATTTTCTTAAAGTATGTTTGCTTCTAATATGTTGTTTGTGGACATCTACTATTTTTGCTAGTGAATATATTGAAGGGGAAGTTTTAGTAGTTACTAAAAATCAAAATGTTAAATATAATATATTATCACATACTTTAAGAAATACAAAAACATATATTAAATCAGCTTATTCTGCTTTAGAAGATAATGGAAAAAATATTTTACACGTTATTAGTGAAGAAAAAACAACACAAGAATTGATAGAAGAATTATCAAAACAAAATGGTATATTGTCTGTTACACCTAATTATATTTTCAAAGTATTTCTTACACCAAATGATCCAGAATATAATAATCAATGGGCATTAAATAATATTTCTAGTGAAAAAGCATGGAATGAAACTACTGGAAATAATAATGTATATGTTGCTGTTATTGATACTGGTATAGATTATAATCATGAAGATTTACAAAATAATATTGGTAAAGATTTAAATAATAATTATGGTTATGATGCTTTTGGTTATGATCCAATGGATGATCATGGTCATGGAACACACGTTGCTGGTATTATTGGTGGTGTAGGTAATAATAATAAAGGTATTGTAGGTGTAGCGTGGAATATAAAATTATTGGCTGTTAAAGTATTAGATTCTTCTGGTAGAGGATCTTCATCTACTATTATAGATGGTTTGAATTATATTCTAGAACAAAAAAGAAATGGTTTGAATATTAAAGCAGCCAATATGTCTTTGGGTGGTTGGCAGCCTATTATAACTAATCCGGAATCTGATCCATATGCTTTAGCACATAAACAAATATCAGATGCGGGTATTGTTTTAGTAGTAGCTGGTAA
>Ga0255344_1006049_pt1 | contig 11143 bp, 7 predicted proteins | sample wastewater_treat_5_FD_192414 | JGI IMG/M metagenome (GOLD analysis project Ga0255344, IMG submission 192414) | Wastewater microbial communities from Lulu Island WWTP, Vancouver, Canada - plant18 | ecosystem: Engineered > WWTP > Wastewater > Unclassified | place: Canada: Vancouver, British...
ACCCAACAGCAAATCAATGACGAATACAAAGCAGATATTTTTTTGGCTTTGGGTACTATATATTTGGATTCAAATCAAGCACAAACAGCCATAGATTATTTTAGCAAATCCGATAAAATGTATATAGCTGCTTATGGGGCAAAAAACGTTTTTTCAGTAGATGTAAATATAGAACTTTCAAGATGCTATTTAAAGATAAACAACCTTCAAAAAGCAAACTATTATGCGCTAAAGGCTCGGAATATAACTACTTCTGGCGGCGCTGTCATTTTTCCGTTTGACCATTGGAAATGCAGGCAGCAAGAGTTATTGTGCATTAAGGCATTACTTGAAAACAAGGTATTAGATAAAAAAAAATCTGCTTTTTATATTGAAGAAATTAAGGATATTATTTCAGAAGCAAAACGCATTAAGCAAACATATTACTCCAATGGCAGCCAGATGAATTATGCAGCGCGCATGAGCGAATTAAATAATTTGGGAGTTTATTTTTTAACACATTTTTATACCAAACGAGATGCTTATTTCTTGAATAATTTGTTGTTTTTTGGGGAGCAAAATAAAGCCAATTTACTACACAATAAATTTTTAGGCGAAGCCACTAATGAATTATTACCATTAGAAAAACAACAACATTCTAAAGCAATTATTAATCGATTAAACTATTTTATTACATTAAATGAAAATCAGGAAAAAACAAACTTTAATATCAATGATTCTGTTTTGTTTTACCAGGATAAATATGAGCAATTTACTAAAACCATAGAAAAAGAATATCCAAAAATATATAGATTGAAGTATGGCGAGCAGCCATTAACCACAACACAAATACAGCAGCAACTGCCTGAAGATGCGACATTTTTAGCGTATTGTAATGATGCCGAAAGGTATTACTGTTTATCCATCTCCAAAAATAAAATAGAATATAAAATTTGTGGAAGTATAGCATTTATTGATAGTTTGATTAACCAACAACGACAAGACATTAACAATAAAAAGGCAAATAATACAAATGCTATAACATTATACAGCGCATTGCTCCCCGATTATTTATCGAATTATGTGCTACTCTCTCCCGATGGTGCTATTCATCAAGTAGCATTTGATGCTTTAAAAAAAACAAACAAAAGTGATTATTTTATTTACAAGCATCCGACATTCTATGCATTTTCTGCGGCTACTTATTTTCATCATTCAAAGGATAATGACATACAAAATGTAACAGCATTTTTCCCTGATTATTTGCATAGTCAATATGCCGCTTTACGTGTCAATGCTGAGGCTGAGGCAATTAAACTTTTTCCAGAACATATTATTTATGAAAAACAAAAGGCACAAAAACATAATTTTATAAAATCGGCGGGCAATAATGGAATTATGCATATTGCTGCTCATTTAATAATTGATACTGTCTATCCGTTGCAGTCTTATCTAGTGTTTCAGCCAATTGGAAATTACAAACTTACCATCAATGAAATTTGGAAAATGAATGTCAGCTGTCAGTTAGTCGCGTTGGCATCCTGCCAAAGTAATTTTGGAAAACAGCAGAATGGCGAAGGGATGCAAAATTTTGCTTGGGCATTTCATTATGCTGGAGCAAATAATATTTTATCCACTCAATGGAATGCGTCTGATAAAGCAAGCTCCGCAATTATTGGTAATTTTTATAGAAATATCAAAAATGGAAAAACGAAGCAAGAGGCATTACAATTGGCTAAAATAGCCTATTTAAAAAATACTGATGCAATAGGCATACAGCCCTATTTTTGGGCTAATTTTCAGTTATTCGGCAATGATAGTGAAATTACAGTTGCGCCTAATTTTTTTGTCAGAAATTGGTATTTGCCGATTCTGCTTCTTATGTTGGTATTTATATCGCTGTTGGCACTTCGGAAGTTTTACTAAAGCTAAAAATATGCCTACCATTAGCTATAGAAAATTAGGGCAGAAAAATCGGATTTATTATAATTAGAAAATTCAACTTTAAAAATAAAATAAGTTATACCTTTAAACATGCTTTTGCCATTAGAATATCACTTTCCGGACAATATGGTCTCTGCTAATAGGCTGGATAAATTATTAGCAACTGGCTACTTTCGCACCGGAAATTACATGATGCGGACGCGTGTTTTGTATTTTAATGAAGAGATATTAAATACGCTTCATATTCGTATTGTATTACAGGCACATCAATTTTCTAAGAGTTTACAAAAATTATTACAAAAAAATAAATCTCGTTTTTCGCATACTATTCAGCCTATAAACATTACAGAAGAAAAAGAATTATTATACAAGCAGCACCGCAAGCGATTTAAAGGGAATGCCTCTCTGAGTATTTCTTCGTTTATGTTTGACAGTTACAATAAACATATTTTCAATACCTACGAAATAAATATTTATGACAACGGAAAATTGGTGGGCTATAGTTTTTTTGACGTAGGAGTAAATAGCATGGCGAGTATCATCGGAATTTTTGATCAGCAATATGCAAAATACAGTTTAGGCATTTATACCATGCTATTGGAAATTGAACACGCTAAAGCATTACAACTAAAATATTATTACACTGGATATGTGACGTATGAGTCGTCGCAGTTCAATTACAAACTTCGGCTTTCAGATAATTTTGAGTTTTATGATTGGTACTCCAAACGCTGGATTTCATTTGAGAAGCGATATAAGAAAACAAAAGTCAATGATTTTTTTAAAGAAAAAATGAACATTGCGAAGCAATGGCTCGACACATTTAAATTGGAATATAAAGAACTATTTTATCCCTATTTTTATATGGGAAGTATGTATCCGAAATCAGATTGTGTGAAAGGGGTACACCATTTATTGATACAAGATTTTGATATAGAAGGTTTATTTTATATTGTAGAGTTTCATCCTGAAAAAATGGAGTTAATGCTATCAGGTGCTACCATTCACAAGTACCAATTTGAAGAGCTTTTAGATTTTAGCCAATTGTATGATGCGAAGAAATGGAATCGGGTGTTGCTGTATTTACAACCAACTATAATTGTAAAAAATGAATTTGAGCTTTATGCTGGATATATTTTCTTACAAGATATGTTTAAACAACATTTACAGCCGCCGCCACCGCCAAATACGTCGCTGAACAATCCGAATATCAATAGGTAATTACAAAAATATAGAACCTTAGATTTACATCATAAATATTTAATATTTATTCTATTCACTCTAATATCCAACCAATTAAACCAACCTTATCTTAACATAGATATCTTTTTAAAAATCAGTGTATTTTAATGTTATTTAATAACTTTACTTAATGGATTTGTTACAATTACTTCCAACGGCACAGCGCGTGATGAAACATTATGACATCACTTTCTTGACCCCCAACGAGTGGATGACTTTAATACAATACGGCTCCATAAAATCGCTAAAAAAAGGAGAGAATTTTATTACCGCTAATCAAGTAAATACGAAGATTGCCTTTATTTTAAAAGGTGGATTTAGATTTTTTTACGAGAAAAATGACAACGAAATTACCTGCTTATTGGGCTTTGAGAATAACCTTATTGGCAGTTTTGAGAGTAATATTTTAAAACAACCTTGCACGCAAACAATACAGGCTATAGAAGAATCTGAATTATTTGTAATTGACTACAAAGACTTAGAAAAACTATACGATAAAAGTCCGAAATTTGAACGCGTAGGTCGGATTATTTTAGAGTATTATTTAGCGTATTTACAACAGCGAGTGACTTCATATTTGCTAGATACTCCAGAGCAACGCTACGTTAGATTAATAAATGAAACACCTAATTTACTAAATCGTGTTCCGCTGCAATACATTGCTTCGTATATTGGTGTTACGCCAGTTTCATTGAGTAGAATCCGTAAGCGAATTTTAAAGAAATAATTATTATTAATCGCGAATTAAAGGGATTCCGCTTTGTCGCAATTATTATTAAATAGCTGATAATCCATTAGTGAATTAATCGATTATCAAATTCGATAATTAGTTACACTTCCACGCTATTATTTTTCGAAACTTCGCCTAAGAAAGTACCTGCTTCGGTCATGGTGCGTTTTCCTGTTTCAAAATCTACAGAAACTAAGCCAAATCTATAATATTGCCCTAAGTTCCATTCGTGATTATCCATAGTACTCCAGTGGAAATAGCCTAAAATAGGAATACCATCTTCCAAAGCTTTATGTACCCAGCCCAAATATTCTTTTATACTTTCAACACGCACTTTGGGGTCGTGCGTACAAATACCGCTTTCAGTAATGATAATCGGTTTTTTTGTTCTTTCCCAATAACGTTTGAATATTGTATAAAATCCACTTGGGTCATATTCCCACATCAGGTCGGTTCGTCTGCCTAGTTTTTTCAGTTGTTCCGTATGATTCATATTATCCATCGGCAGCGGGCGGAACGACATTTTTGCATAATAACTTAATCCTTGAAAATCTTGTTTTAAAAAGTGTTTGTGGCAATAATCCATAAACCACCAATCGAATATTTTAGCAAGGATTTGCCCAGGAAATACTTCTCCTTTAAATTGTACCGTATTGAATGAAATCCCTATCGGTGCTTTCGACTTTTGTTTAATGATGTCATACGCTTCATCATGCGCACGTCCAATTTCTTTTAATACACGTCTGGCTAAAAATAATCTGCCTTTTTTGAAAGGTGGAAATTCTCCTGTTATCCAGCCATTAGAAACATATACGTTGGGTTCATTAAACGTATTCCAAGTATCTGCTAAATGCCCAAAAGTATCGACGGTTTTTTGTACAAAATCAAGCCACATTTTCCGGTTGCCTTCTTTTTCCCAACCACCTTCTTTTTCAAACCAGGTAGGGTTGGTAAAATGGTGTAACACCAACATAATATGCTTACCTCTGCGTTTTAACTCTTCCATAAAACGCATGTAGTTTTCTACTTCTACTTTATCAAATGGTGCGAATGGTGCTTTTTGCAACTTTGCCCAATCGTGGCTCATGCGGTAGCCGTTACTCACCTGGCAGATAAGTTCCAAATCTTCATCTCTATGTAAATCATGTTGTGAGCATTTATCAAAAACAGTACCATCATTGCATTTTACACCTTTCCAATTATTGTCGGAAACGGTTTCTATTTGATATGCAGCGGTAGAAGTACCCCATATAAAATCCTTTGGAAATTGTAATTTCATGTTTCTTTTATTAATGCTAAAACTGTTTTTTGTTCTTTACAAAAACGGTAAATTGCTTTTAAAAATGATGAAATCTAAAGATAAGAATTTGTTTCAATTATTTTTTTAGATGAATATTAAAAACAGATTAAATAATCCTAGTTAAAATCTTTTTATCTTAGCTGAAATAATGACTTTTTCAACTGCATATAAAAATCGCATTAAATTTTTTACAAAATCGAAGTTATTGGAAATTCGTATTCCTACCAAAAAGAATACAACGGCATTGATTGCAATGGTATTCGCCACCATGTTATGGGTATTTACACTGTTGGTATTGGTGCGTGTCACCTTGTCCTTGCATTATTTTTGGTATAAAGCTGGATTAATTCTTGCTATTTCGGGTTGGTTTTCTTTGGGAATGGCAGGAGCAAGTTTTTTTATTTGGCTATTTTTTGGGAGAGAACGCATTATCGTAACGCCAGATTTTTTAATTACCGACAAGCCTTTGGTATTTTTCTATAGAAGAAATTTCTACAACCTTACTTCTATTTCGAATATTCGAATAGACAAGGAGCTCTACAAAGCTAACCGCAACGGGCAGTGGATTGATGAAAGTAGAACGGTAATAAAATTTGATACTTCTGAAAAATTAGTCACTCTAGCACGCGGCGTCAATAAAACAGAAGCAGAGGCTATTGTTTTAGAATTGGCAAAATCCGCCTTTTTCAAAAAAGAGCAATTTGCCGTAGATCATAAGCTTTAGTTTCGCAATGCCCCACTTGCCGATTTAATAATCTTCCATTTCTTATCCTCTGCTTGCGATTTTTTTGCTTTTTCGGCGAAATAAAATTCTAAATTTTGCACCACTTGTTTTGCTCCTTGTATGTTATAATCCGATTCTTCATATTTGTAGATATCTGCCAAAAAACGAATACCATTTTCCAATATCGTATCATCCGATTTTTTTAAATATTCTCCAAACGATTTGAAGTTATAATAAAACGATCTATTGGTATTGAGCCAGATTGCTTTTTTAAAAAAATCTAAATTATCTATTGTAGTATCTTTAAAGACAGCTGCTATTGCTTGCATTAATTCTGGTGCTTCAGTTGCTGACAAGCGTTTGGCATATTCATACGCCGCTGGTTTATTATAATAATTCATATTTTCCAATGCTGCTCCTAAACACAAAATTGAAGAATCAGCATCTAACACACGTTTTAAAGAATTGATACTTTTTCCTTTCTCTAGGCTTACTAGTTTTTGAATTGCCTTTTCTCTTACTATCGATGACTCATCCGTTTGAATAGTATTTTGCAAAGCTAAAGACAGTAGTGTTTTATCTTGAAACTTATCAGGCTGTATGGCTTCTACTGCTTCTTTTCTCAAGTACCAATTTTTTTCTTGTAGGGCTTTTAGTAATACTTCTTGTGCGGTGGGGTTTTCTTTTTGGTGTATAGCTAATGCTTTTATCGCTTCTGATTTGTCTAAGTATAAAGGAGCATTGTAGAACTTGAAAATATTTTCGGCATCGCTGAGGTCTTCTGTTTTCTCACAGAGTAAGGTTTTGTCAGCATCAAAATTTACCAGTTGCGGAGCAGTAGTAGCCGCAAAATAAAATTTATTGGTGCTATTCGTAATATCTATTGACTTCGTTTCCTTTTTGCCATTTGTGTAAATATCTACTTTTACCGGAATACGAAAAATTGGGCCGAAGTCATTTTTTTGTGTTTGAATAACGGTTAATTCTATCGTCTTATTTTGCTCATCGTATCGGTGTTGTATGTTTAAAATTGGATGTCCTTTGCTGTACCACCATTGATTAAAAAACCAACTTAAATCTTCGCCAGTTACTGCTTCAAAGCACTTGCGTAAATCAGACACTTCTGCATTTCCAAATTTATAGGTGGAAAGGTATTTATTTAATGAAGCAAAAAATGCAGCATCTCCTACATAATTGCGGAGCATGTGTATTACTGCACCGCCCTTTTCGTAGCGTATTGCATCAAATACATCTCTTGGTATGTCATAATAATAGTTAACCAAAGGTTCGTTTTTATACTTTGAGCTATTTATATATTTTTGGTTGCAGGAATACAAATACGCATCTCCAATATCTTTGCCAATTTTATAATTATACCATAGATATTCACTGTAATTTGCGAATGATTCACTGAGGGTTAAGTTTGCCCAAGATTCCGTAGTAACGTAATCTCCAAACCACTGATGAAAAAGTTCGTGTGCAATAATCCAGTCAAAATCTCCATCTATTAGTTGTTGATGATTACAGAGCATTCTGTCAAAATAAAGTATAGCTGAAGTATTTTCCATTGCACCAGCGGTATAGTCATACGCCATCATATTTGCCATTTTATCCCAAGGGAAATCTACGCCAAGCAGTTGCGAGAAATACTCCATCATTGCGGGCATATTTTTAAAAATTTCGCCTACATCTTTTTTGTATTTTGGAAAAGTATAAGCACTTACTTCCTTATCTCTCCACTTGTCTTTATGTATATAATAATCTCCAATTCCTAGGAAAAATAAATAGGGAGAATGCGGTTTGTCTTGTTTCCAATAATCTGTTTTTGTACCATCCCCATTTTTGGTAGAACTTATCAATAAACCATTGGATAAAGACACCATATTGGTATCGAGTGTAACATAAATTTCTTCGGTTGTTTTTTGGTTGGTTGCATCTATAGTCGGGAACCAGCAGGAAGCAGATTCTTCCTCGCCTTGCGTCCATAAATGCATCGGTTTATATGGGTTTTTATCCTCCACATCTATAAAATACATTCCGCGTCCTTCTTCTGCTTGTATGCTATCTTGAGTGTATGGCAATGCCACATAATCTATAGAAATAGTAATTTGGTCATTGCGAGTATAGTATTTATTTAGGTCAATAGTAAGGTGAGTAGTATCATAAACAAACGATAGTTTTTTATAGTTATCTTTTGTTTTTAGTAGCACCTCTTTTACTTTAAAATATTTAGCATCTAATACCAATTTATTTTGCTCATAAAAGTGCGGTTTAAGGGTTAATTCTGCAACGCCATAAAGTGCTCGTTCTTTAAAAACTGGTCGGAGGATAAGTTTAGTATGCAATAAATCAAAATATTTCTGATACGCTCCTTTATAACTTGTAATATAATTTGGAGGGGTTATTACTACTTCCTGCAATGCAATGGGGTGTCTTTTTTTGCCTTTTTTTCTAGGGCATTTTGCATCTAAAGAAATGAATATCAACATTATGCAAAACAACAAGCAAGTTCTACGCATGAATACTTATTAACATCGTTTGAAAAAGTAAAGATAATCAATAATACCTAATTACTTAATATCGTGGTAGAATAGAAGATTATTCTAGCATTTTTTACAACTTTTAAGAAAATTAATAAACATAGCAAATACACATGAAAATAAATAACATTTAAATTGTGTAACTATTAAAATAATAAAAATCTACCCATGAAATATAAAGTTTTTTACAAAGAAAATCAAGCACACGAAATTGAATTAAACAATCAGCAAATTAAAATTGACGGCAAAGAAACAGAAATAGATTTGGTAAAATTACTAGATAATAAATTTCATATTTTAGACAATCACAAATCTTACAACTTAGAAGTCATTCATACAGATTATGCTTTAAAACGATTTTCTATAAAAGTAAATAACAATATTTATGATATAAATTTGCAAGATGAATTAGATATTTTATTGGATAAAATGGGAATGTCGGTAGCTGCCGATGATAAAATGGACAGTGTAAAAGCACCAATGCCAGGCTTAGTTTTAGATATTTTGGTAGAGGCGGGACAGCCAGTAAATAAAGGGGATAACTTAGTGATTTTAGAGGCTATGAAAATGGAAAATATCATAAAAGCGAGTGGTTCAGGAACGGTAAAAAGCATTCAGGTAAAAAAGAAAGATGCCGTAGAGAAAAACCAACTGCTGATTGAAATGGAATAATATGTTTTCGTAATTATCAAATTCATTTACAATAATAAATTTATGCATTTAGTTGCTGACGAAATAGAAAAATACATCGATGCACACACGAGTGAGGAAGGAGAGGTATTGCAGCAGCTCCATAGAAAAACATTTACCGATGTGCTAATGCCGCAGATGCTGAGCGGAAAAGTACAAGGTCAATTTTTGCAAATGATATCGCACATGCTGCGCCCCAAACGTGTGTTGGAAATTGGCACGTTTACCGGATATGCCGCCATCTGCCTCGCCGCCGGCTTGCAAGAAGAAGGCAAACTTTTTACTATAGATATAAATGAAGAGTTGGAAGATATGGTACGAACACATGTAGAAAAAGCCGGACTACAAAACAAGATTGTACAGCTTATTGGAAAAGCTGCCGATGAAATTCCCAAACTAAATGAAACCTTCGATTTGGTTTTTATAGATGCTGACAAACAAAATTATAGCTTGTATTACGATTTAGTTTTTGATAAAGTGCGTCCGGGCGGCTTTATTCTGGCAGATAATGTATTGTGGAGCGGAAAAATTATTGACGAGAAGAAAGATAAAGACACTCAAAAATTAGCAGATTTTAATACTAAAATTCAACAAGATAATCGAGTAGAAAACGTTATTGTATCGATACGTGACGGGATTTTAATGGCTCGAAAAAAATAAAATAAAGAAGCGAAAGAAATGAAGCGAATACTAAATTACACTCCTTTTATAATAGCATTTTTTTGTGCATTACCCTTAAAAGCACAACAGAAAAAAGACTCCTTAGCCGTATATGAATATGTTAGAAAATACAAAGATATTGCTATACAAGAAATGAAGCGTGCCGGCATACCTGCAAGCATCACTATGGCGCAAGGAATACATGAAAGTAGCTTTGGCACTAGCTATCTTTCTACAAATACTAACAACCATTTTGGAATAAAATGCAAAGAAAACTGGACCGGAAAAACATTTAAATATACTGATGATGCGCCAAATGAATGTTTTCGGGTATATGATAATGTGGAAGACTCCTACAAAGACCATTCCGATTTTTTAAGAAACAGACCATACTATCAACCTTTATTTAAATTGGATATTTATGACTATAAAGCGTGGGCTTATGGTTTAAAAAAAAGTGGTTATGCAACCAATCCGAAGTACGCAGAAATTCTTATTAAAACAATAGAAGACTATAACCTTTTTCTGTTAGACAAAGGTCAACCTTTGCCGTATTTGAACAACACTATTCCTACAAATATTATTGAAAATAACAATACAGAAGAAGATGATAAAGTAGAAAACAGCATAGAAGTAAACCCCACAACACCTGCAGTAATTGAAAAAAAAAATGAAGTAATACAACCTACATTTTCTACACCTGTTACAACGAAAAAAGTTACCAAAACAATTTTTAAAATAAATAAATGTAAAGCCGTAAAGATTTACACCAAAAAAGGCGAAACATTAGAGGTGTTAAGCAATGTACTGAACATCGAAAAAGAAGATTTATTAGAATATAACGACCTTACAACGGATGTAAACCTAAAAGATGGGCAAGTGATTTTTATTCAACGCAAGAAAAAATCTAACAAAGAAGGAACATATAAAGTACGGGCAGAGGACAACCTTTGGAGTATTTCGCAAAAAATGGGCATTCGTTTAGCAGCACTTTTAAGTATAAATAAATTAGATACCGGTGATGAGCCTGCCGTAAATACGGTACTCTCTCTTAAAAAGAAAGTTGCTGAAAAACCGACATTGAAAAAACTTACAGACGCAAAAAGAATAGAACCTGTAAATACAAAATCTCTGGTGAAAGACGTAGGCATTGTTCGCGCAAAAGACACTATTTATCCCGACATAAATATTCCGGCTAAATTATCTGTAGATAGCAATAAAGTATTAGGCTGGGAGAGTGACACCAAACTTTTGGAAAAGCCCGCAATTGCTACTTATCCTACAAAAAAAGATACTATCCCCATTAACATTCCTGCCTCAAAAACTGAAGCACA
>Ga0255344_1006066_pt1 | contig 11129 bp, 11 predicted proteins | sample wastewater_treat_5_FD_192414 | JGI IMG/M metagenome (GOLD analysis project Ga0255344, IMG submission 192414) | Wastewater microbial communities from Lulu Island WWTP, Vancouver, Canada - plant18 | ecosystem: Engineered > WWTP > Wastewater > Unclassified | place: Canada: Vancouver, British...
TTTCTTAAAATCCTCTGCCGATGCCCGATAAAAATTCGGAACCGGATTATTAGTTTTCGTATCTGACATCCCTTCTCCTCTCAAACATATCCAAACCCTAACCTATCACAATCATTTTTCACGTGGTCTCTCTTTCTTCAATCAGCCTTCGTTCCATGAGTATCTGAGCTGCCAGTTCTTCTTCTGATAGAAAATACAGCATGTACTTTTATGTAAAGATCTGTTTTTGTTCATTTAGTATCGAATATTTTGCAACTGTTTCATTCTTATCAGTAAAAAAAATTGGATCGATGGTCGGAATATCAGACATCCTAACTTTCCTGATCAGCTGTCCGGAATCCTGATGAGACTTTGAATTCGCTACCCGGTGGGTGACGAATTCATGATAGGGAATATTATTCATGCATTTCATACCTCAACTTTCAATGAATAGCCAGGAGTCCCTTACCTTTCCTGGTAAGCCGGTATTTCTGCCTCGGACTTTTTGGTGAATCCGGGTGAATCATCTCAACATATCCACCATCAATGGCAGGTTTCAGATAGCCATAGATGAACGAAGGACGATGGTTCAAACCAATACATTTCATCGCTTCTTTTACACTCAAAGGTGTATCCTTCAGGCAATGAACAAGACGAACTACTTGTTCGGGTACTTGTTCGGGTACTTGTATCTCCTGACTCTCTGCAAGAAAAACAGTCACCCGGACCCGCATCCCGATCTCTTCGATCACCGGTTCGATAAGCCCCAAATCCGAAGCCTCTTGAAGTATCCGGCGAAATCCGCTCCCCCACTGCTCAATCAGATCTAATTCCCGGAACACCCTGGCAATCACCCGGTTCCGGATCTTTGATACCCCGGATTTCACATCCTCAATGGTCATACCGGGGAGGAGAATGCCAGGATTTTCCACCTCGATCCGGTCATCAAAGAACGATACCCGGATCGGTGCTCCTATCTGAGAATAATCTGCATGGACGAGAGCGTTGATGATGACCTCCCGGAGTATCGTGAGCGGAATACTCCAGACATCCTTCCTTTTTATTTCTGAGAAGTTAAAGATTGCTTCATGCATATCTCTTATCCTGGTCCGACTGTATGAGGTTTGGAAGTGCATTTCAGTCACAGAATGAGATTAATTATAGTATCTGCGAGTTTTATTGATATATCAGCCATCCTTTTTGGATCTTCCGTAAGGTGATCAAAATAGTCGCATTCAACCCGTTTATCTTTCAATACTTTTAGAAAGGTTCCTGCTTTTCGGTGATTTTTTGATTCAGAATTACTATAATAATCAATCACTTGTTCGTGGATATTAACACCTGAAAAAGCTCCCATGATTCTTTCAGCCCTCCTTCGTGAATACATAAATGCACCATAGTATGCTCTGCTTACAATGGCCCGATAGAGAGCAGTATGATATAGAGCATTTGGAATAGGATTTTGTTGTAATTGCTTCGCTAATTCAATATATTCTTCCCAGTCAAATGAGGAGGATTGAGTTTGCATATTACTGTGAAGGCATAAAGTCAGTAGTTAGAAGAAATTTGCTTTTACTTCCTGAAAAAAGATAAGAACAAGACTCCTCAATCTCAAAAGCAATATCAAAAAAATCATCAGGGTAATGTGAAAGCCTGACACACAGTCTGATGTAATCAATTCCCGAATCAGGATCCATTCTTGTCTCTAAAAAATATTGAGTGTTATCAGGGAAAATTCTATCAATTCTCCGAATTACTTCATCAACCCCACTGATCATTTCAGGATTTTTCTGAAAGAAATACATGATCGTTGATTTGGAATCTGTTTTCACTCGATCAATGATGGATTGAATATAGGATGTACTATGAGTGCCACTAGTAACTTTTATTGACGTAATTGAAGAATACCCAAAAAACGAGGTAATTTCTATTGGTACATCTCGCTTTCCTTCAAATGCTTTTGGTCTTTGCATTGATATTTTCGAAAAAACTGAACTATTTTCTCTCCAGGGTTGAGGATAATAGTCATGTACTGAAGTTTCGTGAATTATTGCAGCTGTCATCTAAATGACTCCATTAATTCATCTGAACACATTTTCAAAAACCAGTCATGCGTAAGATCATGGGCCTGATTACACCATTGAATGATTTTCTCAGGCGTTTTTGGAACTGTTTCTCCTTCAATGTGAACGGTAGTTTCCCAGGTGAATTTGCCCGGTGGTGTTCCATGCCCATAGATATATCGGATCATTACCAAAGTTCCATCTCCTTCCCGAGGAAATGTCTGATATATATCAAATCCAACCGGCCTGTTCATTACTCCGGTATTAATAAACAATGCTTCAGGCATTACAATATCAGCCCCCACAGACTGTTTTAGATACTCTTTAGGGTCAGTTCCTTCAGGTATAGTAACCGCATCGATATATCGAAGGTTCATCTCTAAGATCTGTAATAAATCAAGTTCAGGATAGACACGAAAAAAATTTTCTACCAGATCTCGGATCCGCTTGGAAAAATCAGGCCATGAATAATGAGTCGTGTCATTAAGAGTCAAAATTCCAGATCCTATCTGAACAAGAGGCCATTGTTCTTTAGATGGTCTGAATCGATGTTGAACGATATAAGGAACCATTTCATCTGGAATATTTGATGTTTGAAGGGGTTCATGAAATGAGTACCCTAATTCACGTAATTTTCCATAAAGGGTGCCAATAAGAATTTGATAATGTGGGTCTTTCAAAAACCCGGGCTGAATTGAATCCAATCTCCATTTTAATTCAAAAATCACTTCCTGGAGAGGTGGATGAGGCAGCCGATTACCCATGGTATATTAATTCAGCATGGAAAGAATATGAATTTTGTTAAAGATTTCAAGTTCAGGAAAAGGGCATCTTCCGACAGCTCCGCCATCAGTATCACATCAAACGATATCCCCGTGCAGGACTTGTTCAGCTCGGCAGTGAGCTCCCGGTCAGCCTTACGGTTGGTAGAGCGAGGCCAGACATACATCCCCTCCACCGGGCCTTCTTACTTCAGAAAAGGGGGCCTTTGTCCACTTGAGTAGACCTGGACCACAAGAGGGGCTGCATCCCCGACTGAAATTATCTCCACATCAGGGACAAGCCGGTAATACGCATTCCATCAGGTATGAGATATAAAAACGGAATGGACGTCTTCAAACCCATACCACCTCACGGGAGATATACGGAAGAATATAAGGAGATACACCATCAGTAGTAACAATCTCAATTTTTCTCGGAAACAATGACTGGAGATATGCTTCGAGATCAAGATACTTTTTATAAGTTACAGACTCAGGATCAAGCTCAATGAGAAGATCAAGGTCGCTCAGGTCTCCAGCTTCATTCCTGACTACAGAACCAAAAAGTCCAATTTTAATCACGCCAAATCGTTCTTTCAGATCATGAGATTCGCGTTTTAAGATTGAAAGGACTTCATCCCGTTCTGTCATCATTTTTTCTTTGTCACCTTTAATTTCTGCATATTTGGTAACAGTTCAGGGATCTCTCCTACGAGGATCTCAACTCCTGGGTAGGGCAGCAGACTGCTTCACGAGGGAGATCATATCAGAAGGTATGCACCGGTAAACCATCCGGTATGGGATCTCCTCTTTGAGATGGCAATCGACGGGAATGATCCAAAGGAGGTATTCCAGTGGTATACTCCGAATCCGGGCAGGTTAATCCATAGTCCGAGAGAGGATCTTACTGTAATGAATATTTATCATGTTACTATTCTGTATAAAAGGAGAGTAATGACAACCTTTTGTTAATATATATCTCCGGGCTTTTCTCATTTTCGTCTTGTGGCGAAAATACTGCAACTATTTTCTGATTTACGGCCGTGTAGCAGTTGTAGCAGTTGTAGCACTTCCTGTACAGGCACCCCGAAAAAATAATAAGTGATGCCTGGAAGGTAAAAAAATGAATTTCCTTTCGAGTTACTCGCTGAATATCTAAAATGCTTGTAAATAAGTAGAATGTATAGGAACAGGCCTCATATTTTGGTATTCACATGCACATGCAGGAACCAACCCCGGAAATGGTCAGAACCTGGAAAATGACGTATGCGACGTACCGGACCAGGCTGAAACCAGACAACAAACCGATAGAAGGGGTAATCACTTATCTGAAACGATAATATCCCATAACCGAGCTGCATGAACACCACCTTAAGAGGATTGTCCTGGGTAATGTTACAGAGAACGAATATTATCGTGACAAAATTCCGGATAACAAAACCCCATCCCGTCGGTTTTCAAGGTAGAGAATACCGGCGACCCTGACAGGATATTCATGGGGTAGTCCTTGTACATTTCTTCGTTTAAATATTGAAATTTCAGAGATCTTGTATCCGGATTAAAATAAACCCGGGGGTCTGTACTGGATCTGCTACAACTGCTACAACTGCTACAACGCTTTCTTTTCTAAAAATCTCTATAATTTCTTGAATATATGCGAATCGAAGCAAAATGAACTCTGCGTACTGTCACTATCCGGGCGAATAATGTGACTATCCCGTATCATTCCATGTACCTGTATCATATTATGAAATAACCCGTTCCGGGTTTTTTAGTGAAGTATGACCATAAATATCGTTTTTATTCTCCACCAGGAATGATACATTCTCTTCTCTGTATTTCTCATCGAATGGCTGTAATCGCCAATAAGCCCCATGGTGCCGACAAAATAAAGAAAGTCAAAGTCTTTCCAATCCGTTTTGAGCATATGAGATCCCAGTATCAATTCAAGATAAGGATCAGGGTGTCCGGTTTTACTGGATGAAACCAGTAAATATTCGGTGGAAAGGTTCACCCTTCAATCTCAATAAACAACTGTTTTTACGATAACTAAACAAATTTGTATTATTTTCTGAAAATTCGTATGAAAAAGCTTAACCATATTCCTGAATAATGTATATTCTATATCACATAAGTTCAGCAGATAAAATACTTATTAACTCATAATGTCTTGCCAGGCGACTGTAAATTACCGTTACATGCAGAAATTTTCATTTCATGCACAAAATTTGCATGGTATAAATCCCGTCATGGATTATCCACGTGATCTTCTGCATCATAGCCGGTGAATAAATGACAAGTGTACTCTTAACAAAAAACCTTACCCGGTATTACGGAGAACTCTGTGCAGTTCGTGATATGAATATCGACGTGGGCAATGAGATATTCGGCCTTCTGGGTCCAAATGGTTCAGGAAAAACCACGACGGTTCTCATGCTTACAACCCTTCTTACTCCCACGTCAGGGACTGCATCAGTTTGTGGGCTTGATACGGTGAAATATCCCAGGAAAGTGCGTGAAAAGATTAGTTATGTCCCGCAGGATATGGCGGTTGATATCCGACTGACCGGACGTGAAAATGTTCGTCTATATGCAGAGCTGTATGGGATCTCCCGTCCAAAAGACAGGACCGATGAGGTTATCGGGATTCTTGACCTTGAAGACCGGGCGGATGATTTCGTCAAGGCTTATTCCGGGGGGATGAGGAGAAGGTTAGAACTTGCCCAGGCCCTTGTCCATGACCCGGAAGTTCTCTTCCTTGATGAGCCAACCGTCGGGCTTGATGTGTCAGCAAGGAAGAAAATCTGGGAGTATATCAGGACACTTAAGAAAAGAGGTATGTCAATTTTCGTTACCACCCATTACATGGATGAGGCGGACCGAAACTGTGATCGTGTAGCCTTCATGGATCGCGGGTCTGTAAAAACGTGTGATACTCCAGCTGCTCTTAAAAAACTCATCGATGGAGATATTATCGTGGCATCGGTTGAAGGGACCTTACCTCCGGTCCGGCTGGATGGTGTTAAGGTTATCAGCCAGAATGAAGAGGAGATCACTTTCCTTGTTAAGGACAGGAAAAATGCAGGTGATTACATCGGCCAGGAGATCCAGTCCCTGGGAGCGACGCTTAATTCCATCTCTATCCGAAAACCGACACTTGATGATGTATTCCTCCACCTTGTCGGAGATATTGAAGATACGAGGCCGATAAACATGACATCATACCGGAACATGCTTGGAAGACGAAGATGAACGCGATTATAATTTATTGTATACGTGATCTGGTCAGGTGGATCAGGGGGAAATGGGGTTTTATCTCGTCGCTCATTGCCCCTGCTGCATGGCTCATCTTTGTTGGAATGGCCCTGCCGATTAAGTTTACTGATAATTATCTTGCATTTATCACTCCAGGAATACTGGTGATGACCATCTTATCTGCGTCCATGCAGGGAGGAGCACTTTTGATTATGGACAAGATCCTTGGGTTTTATAATAAGTTCATGGCACTTCCTCCGCCACGTGAATCTATTCTCTTTGGAAAGATTCTTGTCATAACCATCCGGGGGATCATCCAGTCAAGTATCATCCTGGGTCTTGCTTTTCTGCTTGGTGTCCCGGTTTATTCCCCGGTTCAGATAATTGCAGTTTACCTGATCCTGATCCTGTTTGGCGGTCTGCTCTCTTCGGTAACGACCACGATTGCCGTTCTGATCGGGGAGCATGACAGTTATGCGGCTGTAACGGCGATGATTACGATGCCTTTGTTCTTTGCATCCAGTGCCATGATGCCGTATTCTTCTATGCCAGGCTGGCTTGTCATCCCTGCTTCATTAAATCCGCTAAGCATTGCGATTGATTCTATCAGGGCGGTCTCTGAAGGAATGTTTCCTGGCTCAAGGTTGTTTATTCTGGTAATTATCACGGTAGTGATGATATCGGTTAATGTAAAGCTGTTTCGGAATGTTAAACTTTAAACTCTCAAGATGAATTGGTTCACCAAATACCTGATTTTTTTTTCGGGATAAATGCACCGGACGGTTAATGTATTGCTTTAGAGGGGTGAACGTATTTCGCCTTGTTTGAGATGAGGGGGATAGATCTGAAGGGTATTGGTGGAGGTTATTAGTTTTAACATTTGAAGCATGTAAAGGTGGTATCTAATATCGTCTGATTGGAACCGGATGTTTTGTAGATGATCAGATGATGCGGATTCTTTGGTGTAATAATCTTTAATGTGTCTCCAGTTTTGAAAAGTTCGGTGGGATTTTCTTTTTTAAATTCATTGCCCGAAGAAATATTTCTTCTATCTACATCTTTTGTGTATGAACAGCATGGAGATACTGGCGTAACACCTTCTTCAGGGTTTACGATGAACTCTATATCAGACCAGCGGATAGGATCACCTCCCTGGTGAGAGATCATTACTGTTTTATCTGTCCAGTCTTCTTCACCACATGCATATACTGAAAATGCAATTTTTGGTATCGAATCAGGGGGAGGAGATGAGAATAGTATAACACCTATCAGGGCCATCCCTGTAATTACGATTGAAACCATGAGAACGGCTCCCAGTATCTCCGACACCGCTGAATTTTTCATAAAAAAAATATTGTTTTATGTAAAGTTGTAAGTTCCTGCCATACCTTCAAAAAAAGTCTGGCTTGGACTTAACTCTAATGTCATAAATCTCTCTCTTGTAGGCATGATTTCATTGATTTGAAGAACCTTCTTCCAGGAGACAGGGATTGCCTTTCCACCCCAGATAAAGCTTATCCAGGCAGAGTAACTTCTATCAGAGACTAATGTCATACTTGAGTGGAAATTCTCAAAATCTTTAATCCTGATATCCGAAATTGTACCCTCATCAATGTAAGTATCGTCCACTTTAAAAGTAACATTACTGAGATTGCACTCTGTTATTCCTCCAGCGATAAAAATTTTAGCATCATTAAGCGGTTTGTTCAGGATAATCTCGACATAACTTCCGTCAGTAATAGCATGGGTCGTATTATTTACAGTTATCGAAGAACCTGAGCCACGTGAGATAAAACTCATGGCACCACCGGAATTCAGAGTGGTAAACCGATTTGTTAAAAGATTTGTGCTGTTCCAATATCCCACGACGGATATATTTTTTTCAATAGTATCGGTTGCAAATGAAGCATTTTTTACCGTAAGTTTAACTGAGTAGTTACCAACATCATTAAAAATATGAATCGGGTTCTGAACGGTAGATACGCTACCATCATTAAAGTTCCAATTCCAGACATTTGCCCCTCCTGTTGATAAATCTGTAAAAGTAACTTCGTGAGGAGCTCTTCCAGACCATGGATTAGCAGTGAAATTGGCTTTAATGGGTTCTTTCGATAAAACTGTGATGTTAACCGATGGAGAATCCTGGTAATCTCCCAAGATCTGCCTTACTGAACCTATTTCATCCGAATGTGTTGAATTGTATGGAATTCTGATAAATACAGGAAGTGTCTTTCCCGCAAATGGCTCTACATTGAATGTTCCCTGGACGACACATGGAAGCCCAGGGGTTTTGACTGTCATATTGACAACCGGTTTGTTGCCAACATACAATTGAATAGAACTGTTATCCTGCCATTTTCCATTAACAGATGCTGTGACTGTAGCATTTCCTTTCACATTTGTTGGCCAGGTTGCTTCAGAAGTAATACCGGTGATAGATGCAGTGGTTTTTTCAAAAGATATTGAAGCATTTGAATATGCAAAGGAATATTTTTTGGGATTTGTTTTTAATTCCATTCGTGCGGTAAATAGCCTTTTTTTCCCTTCATAAGGTCTTGTATCAATATCTGTTATAAGGTATTCTCCAACAGTGCTGTTATAAAAGAGTTTACCTGAAATTGGAGTCATTAATTCACATTTCGTTGTCTGTTCCCCTTTTCCTTCAAAATGTGCTTCAACAATATACTTAGATGTATATGGTATGAGCTCACCTTCTTTGGGTTTATCAATATCGAAATGAATAGATTCATCAAATTTATATCTCAGTTTTAACTGATCTGCAGTGATAATCGTATTATCAGGAACCGGGAAATCTTTGCCACGGTAATATTTGTTGCCAATTGGGTACTCCCACCAGTCAAGATAGTAAGCACCGACTCCAACTTTTTTCAGATAATTGTTATACTCTCTAAATGAAAGAATAAACGATGAATTTCCCCAGTTAGTGTATCCGTCCGGGTATCCGCCTGCCGGGTCCGGAGTCATAGTTCCTTTATCTGAGCTTGGTTCCATCATTACAATCCGAGGTGATGGATCATATGATGTATTATAGTCAAGGTATTGAGCTCCTCTTGAAAGGCTGCTATAATAGAACTCTCCATCCATCCATCCCCTGCCCTCACAGTAAAATTTCCCAGGAATGCTGATTTTTGAACGGTGAAGATCCACATTGCCAAAATTAATGTCTTTATAATGCCTTTTATCATAAATCAGGAGACTATCTGATACATCCTGGTTGTAAGTGCCATATGAATAGGTTGTTTTCCAAATTGTCGGGCCTTTATGCTCCTGCCTGACCCTGAAGACAGAATTGCTCACACCTTCCAGGATAAAAGAATATTCTCCATCTGTGTTTGTAGTTGTTGTATTTACTACTTTCCAGTCACCGTCTTTTCTTTCTTCAAGTTTAACTGTCCACCCTGATAGATTACTCTCATCGGAGTTTTGGATCCTGTCTTCATTCCTGTCATTCCAAATTTTTCCGGATATTGAAGCATCTTTGGATACAACAAAGACAGAGGTGTTGACAAATGCTTGTCCACACTTGTTTTGAGCCATAAGATTTGCATAAAATGTCCCAACTTTTGAGTATGTATGGGGCGGAGGGTTCCGGTCTGAGACATTTGAAGCATAATGGAAAGTGCCATCACCAAAGGACCAGCGCCATCCGGTTATATTCTCCCTGTCATATGAATGATCGGTAAAATTCACCGTAAGTGGTGATGGGCCGGATGTTGGTTCAGCTTCAATTGCGGCAACTATGGTGGGGCATGGAAATTCTATTTTTCTGCTTTTTTGGGATGTTTTTCCGCAATCATTTTTAACGGTCAGAGTGACTGTATAAACGCCTGCATCGTACTCATGAGTTGGTGGTTCCCTGCCAAAAAATTGATCACTTCCATCTCCGAAATCCCAATTCCATTCAACGATCTCTTCCGGGTAACCTTCTGATAGATCTGTAAAATCAACCGCCATATTACCGTCCAGATCTACTACTCCGTCATAGCTGAAGTCAGCAACCGGATCAAAACAGGATGGCAGAACCACAACAAGATCAGGTTTCGTTTTGGTGTCAGATCCTTCTGAATTTGATGCGGTCAGACTGACGGTGTATAATGTATTATCTCCGGTTTTACCGCTATGACTGGTATAATTATATATATACTTATAAGATGCATTTTGCGTAATGACAATAGACTCGGCTCCAAGGTTCCAGCTCCAGGAGGTAGGACTGCATGAGGAGTCATCGGAGAAATTTACAGTAAGAGGTTCTTTTCCGCATGGTTTCCCAGGATAATTCTTTCTGCAGTAATTACATATATAGTCGTCGGATGCACAATTATCCGGTTTCCCGTCTTCAGAAAAATATGCATGGACAGGTTTTACATTTATGCAATTATCTTTCGTGAGTGAAAAATTCAGGCCTTCATCAGTTGTAATACTGTGAGTGACAGTGTAAAGTCCGGGCTCGGTATATGTCCATGTCGGGTGAAGATCAATGCTGTCGATACCTGGGTTTACATTTACGTCAAAATCCCAGTATGAGTATATGACATTCGCAGTAGAATTGTCATAAAATTGCACAGGTTCATTTAAACAGAAAGGTCCACATGGTTCAAATTCAATTTTCCTTGGAATTAGGCCAGACCATATTACCTGTTCAAATCCACTTGGGCTTTTATATATTACATCAATCTCTTTAGGAAGGGATGATGGCTGGGCCATGAATCCTTCTCCAGGTTTTAAATATTCAACATCCGAATATTTTGGGTAATCAATATATGCGAATTTTTTTTCATTTTTTACAAGGCCTTTATCAGCATCCTTTATTGGCCAATCTTCACTTTTATCGATAAGTATATAATACTCTGCATTGTTTTTGGCATCTTTGCCATCCTGATTATAGGTACGTAGGCTGTCGCCACCTGCGTGCCTAAGGTATATGGCTGAACCATCACCTAATTTTAAATCAAACGTTACACTGGGAATTTTTTCAGGTGGTGGCTGAGAAAAGTAAACAACTCCCAGGATTCCAAATCCTGCAACAAATACTGCGATCATAAGGATGGCG
>Ga0255344_1006072_pt1 | contig 11121 bp, 10 predicted proteins | sample wastewater_treat_5_FD_192414 | JGI IMG/M metagenome (GOLD analysis project Ga0255344, IMG submission 192414) | Wastewater microbial communities from Lulu Island WWTP, Vancouver, Canada - plant18 | ecosystem: Engineered > WWTP > Wastewater > Unclassified | place: Canada: Vancouver, British...
TATTTGTCCTAGATGAATACTGTTTTCCGTCCCTCTCTGACGACGAGCAGAGTTTCAAATGCATTAAACAGTGTTTATAAGAGCCTTCAACTCCTTCCCCACCTTGAAAAATGGCAACCTCTTGGGCTTCACTTCGACCACTATCCCTGTCTTTGGATTCCTTCCAGCGTAAGACCTATATTCCCGTATCACGAAACTGCCGAATCCCCTGATCTCGATCCTGTCACCTTTTACCAGGGCATCCTTGAATCCATCGAAGATGAGGTTTACAATTTTCAATGCCTGCGCTTCGGTAAGGTTATTCTTTGTGGCAAGCAAGGAAATGAGGTCGGATTTCTTCATATATGCTTTCTTTCGTAAGATCAATTTCTTCGAGTCAAATATGCATACTGAAAATTAGAATAATCGTGAGATAACGCTATCGCCATATAATACAGTCAGAAAGGCGCCAGCGGAAAAGAATCCATCAGCAGGAACGGATAGTAAATTATCTTTCGACCTTATCATTTTATATAATGGTAAAACAATTATCCCAAATACAATCCCTAGTATAAGAGCACAAGTAATAGATATGATTATTCCTTGAATTCCGAGCCATAAACCTAAAGCCGCATTATATTTGATAACGCCGCCTCCTAATCCTTCTCTTCTTGTTGAAAGCTCGTAGATTATTGCAATGAGGTAAAGACTCCCACCACCTATTAAAAGACCCCCTAACATTGATGGAACACTTACAATGTTGCTTGCAATATTAAATACTATTCCCGTGACTCCAAGTAATAAGTTCAGCTTGTCATGTATGATATCTTCATAATAATTTATCGTAGCTATGATATTCATAAATATTATCAGGATAATTGCTCGTATCAATTCAACACGCCCTTCGACAATAAAGAAGCACCATACTACTGCCAGCGTGCAGACGAGTATTACCGGGATAAAAGTTCTCTTCGTCTGCTTTTTCAGAATTTCATTCATATTCGCCGATTATATAATCCATTAAGTAGTTTTTAGACGGAATTAATCTATGTGGCATTTTATGTTTGTGTTTCCGATAGTGATAACATCGTTGCTCTTCATAATTACCGATGATTCGATGCGCTGTTTATTGATGAACGTACCATTCGTACTTTTTAAATCAATAATAAGAATATTATTCCCATCAGTAATAATTGAACAATGTGCTCGAGAAATGTAGTTATCGTATGGCAGATTTAAATTATTATTGGGCATTCTTCCTATGCTGATCGGAAAGTCGGCGAATTCAAATATTTTGCCAGTGAATGGTCCATCAAGAATATTTAATATTATTTTCACTATAGGCGCTCCTGGCTCCGATATCGGTCGTATTCCGCTATCAGTTCCTTTGATACTGAAGGTCTAGTGGAATTAATGATACTGATAAGGATATTCTGGTCTATCTCACTATTATTTTTCAGCGCAGTTCGTGCTGCTTGATTCACAATAGAAGCTATATCACTAGCAACATAGTATTCTGTCATGCGGGATAATACTTCCAACCTAATATCATTTGAACTGGGTCGTCCTTCCAGGAACATATCAAATAATGCAATCCGAGCTTCGTAATCAGGAGGAGGTATGTATATAATTTTATCAAATCGACCCGTTCTCAATGCTGCTGGATCAATTTGATCAATTCTATTTGTCGTGCCTAGTATAATGACAGAATCTCGTCCGCATTCACCGAGCTGACTTAAGAACTCGTTAACCTCTGACGAATAATGATGACTTATGGATTCTGTTCTTTTGGGGATGACAGCATCAATTTCATCAATAAATACGATTGAGGGTGCCTTTTCTCTAGCCTTTTGAAACAGCTTCCCGATTTTTTCCTGTGAGCCGTGCACGTAGATGCTCGCTAGATCGGATGGTCTTACATCAATGAAGTTGTAGCTTATCTCTTCAGACAATTTCTTGGCGAGAAACGTTTTGCCGCATCCCGGTGGGCCATAAAAGAGAATTCCATTCGGAAGTGTGATGCGGTACTTGTCAAAAAGGTCTTTTTGCTGCAGTGGCAGTATAATTTCATTATAGATTAACTCTTTGAGAGCAGTCATTCCAGCCACTCCTGAAAAGCCTTTCCCTGTGCCACCTTTATCGTGTTTTTTCTGAGTGAACTTCTCTTCTTGCAATACCTTATGCTTTTTGTCTCTGTTTTCGTAATCAATTAAGGCATTTAAGAATTCCGTGGCGTCTTTGAATCTATTGGAAGGATCCTGTGCTATTGATTTCAGGATAATTTCATCAAGTTGGTCATCACATTGGTCCGCAAATGAGGAAGGCCTTGGCGGGTTTTTCTTTCTAGCTTTTAATACAATTGTTTCTATTGTATTTTGGTCATCGCCAGGTGCTTTACTGAAATCATAAAGCCACGGCGATACCCCAGTTACCATTTGGTAAAATACAATCCCTGCTGAAAATACGTCACTTGCTTGCGTATGGTAATTCCAAAAGCCTTCTGGTGGTAAATACGTTATTGTGCCTGCTGAGTCCGTAATCCGTGTTTTTGGATTAACAGCTTTAGCAACCCCAAAATCTGATACCTTAGCTTGGGGAATATTTGTGTCGTAGGAAAGAAGTACATTTTGCGGCTTGATATCACGATGAATGATGGGTGGTTGTTGCTTGTGAGCCACTGAAAGACCTGCGCATATTTCTCTTTGAATGGAAAGGGCAAGCGGAAGCGAGATCTTAATTTTTCTTTTAATTAGCTGAAATAGTGTTTCTCCCGACACAAACTCCATCGCAATAAAAAATAGCTCCTGATCTGCGGACTTGAAGGAATTTGCATCGAATACTCTCACAACATTCGGATGCGTCATGTTTGCCAAAATGGTTGCTTCGGAGAGAAATAGCTTTAATCCCTCATCCCTGACAGCATGAGGCTTCAGGACTTTCATGGCCTGCATACCGAGGTACTTATGGGTAACTCGATAGACCTCAGCGAATGCACCAGAACCTAAAAAGCAGTCCACGACATAAGTGTCTTTTATTATCTCTCCTGGAGACAACAACTTGTTGTGATCACGTAACATCTGCATAATCAATAATGTAAAATATCTGTTCTGGGTATTTTGCTTCTTTCCTGATCCGACTCCGGCATAAGATTCCAAAGTGATACGACAATTTTTTTTATTTCGTCTGAAAATTGACCGGTTGCAAGAATTTCCCCGCCTCTATTCAAAAGGCTTCGCGCTTCGGCTCGATTATTCCATTTAATCTCATCATAATGTTCGTTAATGTTCTGCAGTATGGACACCCAGTAACCAGGTTGTGAAAATAAAATACCGTATTTGAGCTGCGCTACTTTAGCGAGAGCTTCCTCCGTGCGTTTTGGGTTCCGCAATTCCATTACTTTATTTAATTCAACTCTCAGCTTTTCAAGAATCTTCTCATCTTTTTCAGCACCAAATCGTTCAACCACGTTTTTCGTCCTCGTTAATTCGTCTTCTACATCTTTCACAATCTGTGGCCATTTTATGTTTCGTTCAATTTCATCCATTTTCACTGCTAACTGATTCAATCTCTTCTGCACTTCACGGCACCTATCGCGATCGCCAAGTCCCTTTTCATTTAAATTATCTAAATCGTCTAGCATGCGATCATATTCGTCAAGATCAACCTTATTCTGATTATTCAGTTCCTCCAATTTCTGCTGCAATTCATAGAATCTGTCTCTTTCTGCATCAATTTGGACAGACAACTCATCTGATGTGATTTCAGTCAACTTGTAATCGATGTCCATCACCCCTTCTATTGTCTCATCGAGATAAGGTATAAAAACACTAACTTTCGTCGCTCTCCTAGATTCGTCCATCCGAATTGTGACTTCGGCTTTACTTCCCTCAGGCAAAAGCGAGGACAGCTTATCTCCCGATATGACAATTTCACCCATATGTACGTTTCTTACTGGTCTTGTCCCCCCTATGCCCTCCCAAACGATAATTTTTAAGATATCAGACTTATTTCCGGGTCTTATATTTTTAGGAATAACGAAGGACCGCTTGTCAACGGCAGGTAGCGGTGTCCCTTTCTTCAAAATAGGGACAAGTTCTTCTTCGTTATCTGACCCCTTTACGATTGCGGAGATTCCGATATCATGAGGTAGCGGTGGCTGAGCTATCTTTATCCCCTGCATTATCGTTAACGTATTTGGTTCGCATTCCAGTCTGTTCCCAGAACTATCCAGCATTTCAAGGGCGAAGGCATTGGAAGAGTTGGCGTTTAGATGAAGTCTTACGACACCCACTCCATTTTTTAACTGAATCTTCCCAGTAGCCCACCCAGAGTCTCCCCTGGTAATTTGAACCCATAATCCGGAAGAAATAGCAGCCCTGTCCACTGCTCCCTCGACCTTAATTCCAAGACTTACCTCCGATTCTACCGTTGTTGAAGGATACGCTAATGTCAACTGAATCTTGGAGCGATCCTGCTTTTTGACCACTTTAGGAATTGCTTTTGTTGATGCAAATAGCGCTGCTCCTCGCGCTACTGCAGTCATCGGATCAATCTTCACATCTATTCTGTCACAGATCTCTTTTTTGACTTTCGTCCTGAGTAAAGGCATGTATGTCGGTCCGCCAATCATCAATACAGTTTGTAAATCAGAGCATTGAACGCCTGCTTTGCTGATTAGTTCTTTAGAAATACCTATTGCCCTGTCGATGAGCGGCTCAATAAGTGCTTCGAGAGACAAGCGGTCGATTTTAATGGGCAGGTCGATCAATTTCCCCGTCCTATCTTGCCAACGAGGGTCATCTAACTCGAGGATGCAGGAATCTTGATCCGATAGGTCAATCTTTGCTCGCTCAGCATAGGGTTTCCATGTTTTTCTAAATTCCATTAGCGTTTTTTCATCATTAATAATGTTATCTATTTGAAAGTCTTGTGTCAGTCGGGGCAGTATTACTTCATCGACCAGAAGCCAATCCATATTCTTCCCGCCTAAATGATTGTCTCCTGCATGGTCCACGACCTTCATTATTCCATCTTCCATTCTGACTAATGCGGCATCAAATGTTCCACCACCAAAGTCAAACACCAGCCACATTCCCTGAGATATTTTCTGATCACTGAGGAACGCCAATGACGCAGCAATTGGCTCCTGCAAAAGTTCACAGTATTGAAACCCTGCGATATTTGCAGCCCTGCGCGTCGCTTCTATCTGGACCTGATCAAAGTCTGCCGGAACCGTTATAACAACTGATGAAAATTCTTCGTCTTTCACCGCCAATTTGAGTTGCTTGAGCACTTCTGCAGACAATTCCTCTGAAGTATATTTCCTATCTGTGTGACTTGAGTAATAGAGTTTATCTTCACCCATTGTTCTTTTAAATTCGGAGAATGTATTTTCGCTTTCTTCCTTGCTTTTGAACAGAGCTTCGTAAGCTCTATCTCCGACAAGCATCTGCCCTCTTTTTGTGAAGTATACACAGGATGGCATTATCGTTTTCTGAAACGGCGCATGCCTAAATATGTTTATTATGCCTTTCTCCATTCTTGCTAAGGATGAATTTGTAGTGCCAAGGTCAATACCATAATCTATCGTTTGTCTGGACATTTCTCGCTCCTGATATGATTTATTTCTTGACACCGACTGCAAGCTCGACTTCTCCATGGCCAACTACAAGACCATTAAATAGTATCTGTGGTTCTATCATCCTGTTGATAATATGTGATCCTGGGTCCAGGTCTTCCCGTTCGATAGTATTTGCAATTTTTACTGTAAGTTCGTCAATATACGGACTACCTGACAGATCGCTCATAACATATCCTCTCTGATTAAGATCATCATCGAGGCGATTCAGTGCATTTTTTAAAGCGTTCAGTCCCTTCGTGTTTTCATCCATACTTTCGATTCTTTTTCTCATTCTGTATATTTCGCTGGCCACCCTTACTGGAAATGCGTGCTTATCTGAACTATCCGATGACACTGTCGTTTGGCTTTTACTTGTTATTATTTCCAGATGTGATTTTAAATATGATACTAGACTAGAATCCTGTGCAATGATCTTTTCGAGGACTCTATATTGATTGAGTCTTCTTCTTGTTACTATTGCAACCCAAAGCAGCGCGAATGCAGTTATGACTAAGAATCCGCTTATATATAGTGTGCGATTTTTCAATTGCTCTCGATACTGTTTTGTCTGTTCCATATATTCAGTTTTCACAGCATTGAGTTCAGAGTTTAATGAAATATAATTTTTTCTTAAATGCTTTATTTCCTCCCGAAGTATTCCATAATTGCTTGCAACATCTTTTTTTAGTTGTTTTTGATCTACTTTTATTTTCGTTAACACAGCTTCGATCTCCGCTTCATTCTCATTCATAGCAGATAGATCCTGTCCTTGAGGATGACGTACATATTGATTCTCGCCATATCCACTATTTGCTATGGATAAAACAGCAATAAGCACCAAATAAGATACAATTATTTTCATAAGTATAATCCTTGTCCTCTTTTGCTAGCGACGTCTTCGATTTAGAGTATTAAATTCATCTATATCCGCATTAACTGAAGCTAATAGACTTTTATACTCGGCAAATATATTATTACGTCTATTTACAAGGGCATTGAATTGTTTCACTTTGTCATTATGACTCACTACTGTGCTTCTGTCATCAAGCCCCATATCTATTAATCTCTTTGAGTTCTCTAATTGAGTATTCAGAGTATCGAGTCGATTATCCATACTCTGTATTTCAGACTCCAGTGCTGACAACTTGATTTTTTTTGTTTCAATGTCCTGCTTTAATTGTGTAAGTCTATCTCGAAAATCTGGTGCTGGAATCGGAACAGGAGTCGGAGCTGGCGCTGGTGCCGGAATCGGAACAGGAGTTGGATTTGGAGCTGGAGCTGGCGCTGGCGCTGGCCTGGGAGGATTAGGTTTTGGGGTTGTGAATTCTTTTTCAATGGATGATCCGAAGAACATGTACGCAAGGATAAGTATCGAGATGCAGAGATGCCACTTGTCGAAGGTTCGAAACGGCACTTTGCCTATGAATCTGTAACAATTGTCACCCGCATCTATCACGCGATACCTTCCCAAAGGGAATATTGGAATCATCAAGAACACAAAGTATCGTGTCGTCTCATATGATTTGGAATGCTCGTCGTAATTGGTATGTCCATACAATGTTGTTCCACACCCATTTATCGTATGGAGTCCGGGGGCTTCTTTAATGGGCTCGACGTTTTTCCATAACTTTTGCCCTTCTACATTCTTTTGTATGATATTTATATTATTCTCGCATCTTTCTTTTAGTGCTGCGCCTACAATGAAGTGCCGAGCATTTTCACATAGTATTTTGCTGTTCTCCCATTGTTCAGTCTTATTGCCATACTCTATTGCGCTATCAAGGATCAGTTTCCCAATCTTATCTCCATATGATTCGATAATGAAAGAATCGTTAACCGCTTTGAGCAACTCATAAGGTGTTCTGATGACCTTGCAGAAGCTCATGGTTTCTTTGAGCAATATTCCATAATTGCCGCTTAAATTAAGGTTCGTATGCGCACGGCAAATATTATCAATAATCGAAGTTATTTTGCTTGTATATTTCTCTATGGCATCTGTTGTAACACTCTCTGGCAAACTGCTCTTGAACGTGCCGAGAACTTGCCTAATTTCATCTAAATCATTGCCAGCTATTAATTTATCAATGACAGGGATAACGAGATGACTGAAATATTGATTCAAAGAGCGAACAATCTCAGCATTATTCCCGTTTTCGATTAATTCCTTGTCACATTTGGAAATATAATTCAGAAGATCGCCAGATTTTATGAATTCACCCCAGTATTTAATCGATGACTTTAAGTGTTCCCCTTCGTTGAGAGGGTCAGTAATAATTAAAATGCTTTCTAGAGTCGCTAGATTCTTTCTATGATAGGTATCAAGTTGATGAGAGGATGCTGACCATACTGTTCTTGCCTTATCGACATCGCCTTGGTTTAGAGCGCGCAATGCCAATTTATCCAATTCACTGAATACCCAAAACCAAGCCACAACATCAGCTAATTTTGAAGTCTTCGTATCCAAAGTTCTCTGAGCATAATTAGTCGCTTCTTTGCTTCGAACTACATCTCCCAATATCCTTATGTCGGAATCATATTCAGGAGATTGACCTATAGCTGTAAAAGTATCAATCTCCTCGACTCGCCCGAATATGTCTCTTTTTGAGGCGGTCACAGGAAGTCCAAGTATTCTGAATGAATTATTGGCTATAAAATCATAACGCACTGCTCTATTTGCCTTTGAAGAAGATATTTTATTTTTCGGTGACGAATTCGAAGGGATTTCCTTATGATTAGCGTCTCTCATTGTTCCATCAGACACTAATTTTTCATAAAAGGCTTGCCAGCTGGTACTATGCATCATTTCATCTCTCTAGCAGTTCGTGGAGATCGACACCTTTCAATATTCAGAATGAGCCCTATGCGTCATCCAATTTTCCCGATACAGACTTGCCAACTCGGGTGATTGTATAATCAGAACATTTTCCGAGTTCTGTGTCTCCGCTGACTTCGAGAAATTGAAAGACCCAGTGACGACTGTCTCCTTGTCGACAATCATGACCTTGTCGTGAGCTCTTGCATGCATCGAGTCGATGTAAGTAGGAATACCTTGATTTTCGAAGAATGTGGCAGGAGAATACCCGTCTTTCTTCTGGCTCTTGTCCAGGATGACAAAGACCTTGACTCCCTTCTTGTGTGCACCCAGTAAAGCTTTGGCTATGGGTTCTGAGGTGAAGATATATGCCTGGACAAGGATCTCTGACTTGGATTTATTGATGGTTTCTATGATTGCGTGTGTGCAGCCACCATTAGGGCTGAAGTAGACATGAACAGGGGTATTCTTGGGGAGGGTGATGTCAGCTGCATTTAGGGAGGCAAAAAGGAAGGGTATTGCTATGAGTGAAACGGATAATTTGAATGTTGCCAGTTTCAACTTCCCCATCGTCGACCCCCAAGACCAAGAACAGGAAGCGATAGCCATTCAGTTGTGTCGAAACATCTACATAGGACTATAAACAACAAGATTTGTTAATTTCTTCGAGTTATTCTTCACTATCTGCCTCACATGATTCTGATAGCTCGTCCAAGAAATCGGGATTTAAATATTTTACCATCGATGAAATCTTTGGGATTTTTTCATAAAGAGTTGAAAATGAAATAAATCGACAGATTTGACTCATTGGAAGCGGTAGTTTTGAGAATACTGGGCGGTTGATTTCTTGTATTACTTTCTCTCGACGACCCTCCGGGGCAACCAGATAGAGCGGGATGTTAATATTAGGTTGCATAGCAATCAGGTCAGCCAGTCGAAGAATGCCTGAATAGATGGAAGTGGTACTTTCTATCTCAAATGCGGCTTTTATTACATTTCCCTTAAGCCATACGACATCGATCAGCCGAATTGTACGATTGGATGCCTCATCGAAAGTTAATGGAATCTCTCTTTTCATTCTAGGCAGATCAGTAAATTTATGACCATCAATTTCTCTGTTCCGATCATTTGCAGCGACCCATACATCTAATCCCATATCATTGCCAAGTTTCAGGAGCATCCATTGTACTTTCGTGTGCTCTGTAACTTCTGGCTCCGTTTGTTGAACCTCAGAAACGACCTCTTCAGGTACTGTAACAACTCCATTCTCGGTCTCTATAACAGGTGGACGAACGGGCTTCGATTTAGGAGGTTTCCATTGTTGACTCAAGTCTTTATAAAAATCGAAGGCACGTTCTGGCTTGTCGTATTGCTTTGAAAGTACATTTCTAATACTCCGGATAGCATCATCAATATCTAAAGGAATCGAACCAGCAATTACATTGCGATACCTTTCAAGAATCCTTTCTTTATCTCTTGTGCTAATGATCCTCTCATATGAATCGGGAAAAGCCATGTATAATATTGCATGACGCATATCATAAGCTCTATCGAGCTTATTTGGAATTTGGTCCAAAATACTGTCCAGTAGATTCTGTAATTCTCGGGGATTTGTGAGCAGTGCACTTGATTCCGGGTGCTCTTTAATATAATTTACGAATAATAGTAACAACCAGAACTGAGCATATTTGAAGTGATATTTCTGCGTTGTGCGAGTGAACCCCAATTTCAACGCTTCCCATATTTCATCATTAGAAGGCGAGGGAACTAAACCACCCTGATCTGCAGCCCAATTAATGTCCTTCCGTTTTCTCTCATATGTTATATGAGCAGAAGGTAAAAAATAGACATAATAAAGATCAGAAACAATCGCCCATAACTCAGAAGAACTATCTTTCATCTGTTCTTGTAACTTTTTTTCAAAAGATAAATTGGCTCCCAAGATAGGTGTCTCAACCATTCTTTTCTTTACTTCTGCCACATTCGCTCGTGTCCATATATTCCGGTTTGGCCAAAGGATTGAGCGATCGCTTATCACGCACAAATTAAGGAATTCCTGAAAAGCCTTATAAAGATTTTCTTTGTCGGGAAGCCTAGCCATTCAGACACCTCATCCTATTTATGCCATCATCTTTTCTTATCAATCCTCTCCCTTATACATGCAATTAATGTTCTTAAATCAGCTTCTTCAAGTTGGAGTAAGAATTCAAGGTAGGTGTCTGTCTGCAGCAGTCTCTTGAGAATAAAGACGAGATCTTCCTTTGCCATCCCTTCCTCCCCCAGTTCCAGGATAACAAGTGCTTCTATATATATAAATCATTGAAAATTCAAGGATATTCTTGAATTGCCCAAAATTCGTACAGAAAGGAGAAGAATCACCATGCTCAACCAGTGCGTACTCACAGGCAATTTAGGTGCAGACCCCGAAGTCTTTTACTCGGCTGAGGGGAATCCGGTGACGTCGTTCAACATCGCCTTTCACTCGAGCAAGAAGAAGACCTGCTGGATCCGGGTCGTCTGCTTCCAGAAGCTCGCGGACATCGCAGCAAGATGTCTTCACAAGGGTGCCAGAATCGCCGTAATCGGGACTCTGGACAGACACGTATGGGAAACCGATGAGGGGGTCTCCAAGAGCACCTACCAATTAATTTGCAATTCACTGGAGTTCATACGTACAGACGGGCGCGGTTTCAAGGAGGGAGAAGCCAAA
>Ga0255344_1006077_pt1 | contig 11113 bp, 4 predicted proteins | sample wastewater_treat_5_FD_192414 | JGI IMG/M metagenome (GOLD analysis project Ga0255344, IMG submission 192414) | Wastewater microbial communities from Lulu Island WWTP, Vancouver, Canada - plant18 | ecosystem: Engineered > WWTP > Wastewater > Unclassified | place: Canada: Vancouver, British...
GCTTCAGCACTGTCGGAAACAACTTCGTTGTACTGAACTTCAAACAAATTTGTAAAATTGAATTCGTAGATACTGCCAAAATCGAAATATCGATAGATGGCGGAACTACTTGGACTCAAGTTACTTCGGCTAACAGTTCTTACCTTGGTGCCGGGGATTTCGCAAATCAGTATGACAGATTTAGCGAAATATCATACCCTGCTGATTGGGCGCTAGGTAATGCTATTCCCCCAACTAATGGTTGGTGGAAAAATGAAGGATTCGATATTTCTCAATTAGCGAATAATGCAGCTGATGTTAGAGTGCGATTTGTTTTAGTTGATTTCCTTAGTAATAATGGTTTGAACGGAAATTACGGATGGTTGTTAGATGATATTTCTGTTGTTGCCTCACCTTGCGAACTTATCCCTCCTACTGTTACACCTCAAGTTGGATATCCAATTTGGCAAAATACTGTATATAACCTAGGACCATATAATGTTTATATTCATGGGGAAGACAATTCATTAGATCCTATTCAACCTATGGGAGAACTTTACTATTCAGTAAATGGTGGTTCATATAATCCTGTTGGCGGTACATTTTTAGTTACCGGAGATAGTACTTGGTATACACAGATCCCTCCTGCTGATTCAGTAAATGAAACTATTTGTTGGTATGCTGAATTATATGACGGATGCGGAAATATCGGGCAAACGGATACATTCTGTTTTACAACTAGCGATGGAGCAAGTGTTCCTTTCTGTGATGATTTTGAAAATCCATCAGCATCGGTTCAATTATGGTCTTTTAATACTGTGGCAGGAACTGGATGGGATATCGGGAACACAGCTATTGTAACTCCACATGGTGGTACCGGAGTTCTTGGAGTTCCACTATCAGGAACTTACCAAGATTTAAGTGAAGCATATGTTATGACTCCTATTTGGGATTTCTCCAGTATTACACTTGCTAATTTAAAATTCTGGCAAGTAACTAATCTTGAGAATAATTATGATGGAGTTGTACTTGAAGTAACAACAAATCCTACAGATCCTACACCAACATGGACAACAATAGGTACTCAAAATGACCCGAATGGGGTTAATTGGTACAATGGAACAATTTCAGGTGGTTCAATTGATGCCTGGACAGGTGATGCTAATGGTACTACATGGAATAAATCAACATATAAATTAGGTTCTGTACCAGGACTTCCTGGAGCTTTAACTGCTCAATTCAGGTTTAAATTCACATCTGATATTTCAATTGAGCGTTTAGGATTTTTTATTGATGATTTCTGTATCACCATACCTTGTTCTGAAGATATGGGAATAAATTCTTTGATTTCACCACTTAACGGAACAGGAATTCCTGCAGGACAACCTGCTAACATCTCAGTTCTTTTAGAGAATTACGGTTTGGCAGCACAAACAGGATTTAATATTGTTTATCAATTAAACAGTAATGCTCCTGTTTCAACTCCTTATACGAGCACTTTAAATCCGGGAGATCAAGCTACTTATAACCTTACAGGTTTAACTGCGCCTGCAGGTCAATTTACAGTTTGTCTCTGGACAGATCTTGCAAACGATTGCGATCACACTAATGATAGTGTATGTGTAACGCTTGTTGGTATCCCTACAATTAATGCTCCTTATTGTGATGATTTCGAGTCAGGTAATATTGGATGGTACGCTCAAATTGACCCAACTACTAATAATCAAACAGATATTTGGGAACTTGGAACTCCTGCAAATGGAGCACCAACAGGAGCATTTTCAGGTACCAATGCATGGGATGTAAATTTAAATGCTGCTTATGGCAATAACGCATTAACGTATTTATATACTCCATATTTGGATTTCAGCAGCATCACAACAGGTGAAATGAAGTTTAAATTATTTGTTGACGCTGAAGGTGGTTGGGACGGTGTAAGTTTAGATTACTCATCTGATGGTGGTGTAACTTGGACAAACATGGCTAACGATCCGAATTGCGCAAAAGATTGGTACAACGACAATATTAATGTTAATACGGTTCCTACTGACGCATGGTCAGGAGAAGCACTTGGATGGTTATCTCCTTCTTATAAACTTTGTTGTTTAAATAACGTGTTATCTAATCCAACACCTGTACAATTCCGATTTGTATTTGCATCAGATGGTGTTTTCGGAACAACGCTGTCAGGTGGTGCAACTATCGATGATTTCTGTGTAACAGGAACTAACGGAGATGATGCAGGATGTGCTGCAGTAAATAACGGAGGACCAACTAATTTCCCTAGTGGAACTGCTGTTATTTTAACAGCAACATTATCGAACTCTAGCGCTACAAATACATTGACAAGTATTCCTGTTTCTTATTTAACTTCTGATGGTCAATCAGGTTCATTTATCTGGACAGGTAACTTACTTCCTTGTAGTACAGTTGACATTACATTACCTCCTATAACTACTGTTGTAGGTCCTATGGATGTTTGTGTATGGACATCACTTCCCGGTGATGTAAATACTGCAAACGATACTTCATGCACAACAATTTATGGTCAACCAACATTAACTCCAACTTATACAAATTACTATACTGATAATTTTGAGTCTGGAAATATTGGTTGGGCTCCGGCTATTGATCCTTCAGCAACAGGAACAAGTATTTGGGAGTTTGGTACACCAAATTATAATGTAACTACAGGTGCATACTCTCCTACTACTGCATGGGATGTTAACTTAAACTCTGCTGTTACTCCAAATACACTTACGTATTTATATACTCCATACTTCGACTTATCAAATGCAGTTGGAGCTACATTGAAATTCTGGCAAAATCGTGCATTAGGATTATTTGGACCTGAGTTACGTCTAGAATATTGCTTAAATAACTCAAATAACTGGTCTTCACTTAATCCTGCTTCAACAACAGATGTTACTAACTGGTATAATAATGGTGACTTCTGGGATGATTCTAATGGCGGATGGCAACAATCGGTTTTGAAGAACATTGAAAATGCTACTAATGGTGGAGTTCCTCCTTCATTAATTCAATTCCGATTTGTTTTAGATAATGGATTCCAAGCAATGGATGGTGTCTCAATTGACAACTTCGAAATTTTTGTGCCAATTCCATTAAGTGTTACTCCTCTTGTAGTGACGAGCACAGTTCAAAATTCTTTGCTATTCCCTGGTCAACCGGTTAATTTCTCAGGAAACATTAAAAACAATGGTGTTATTACAGTAAATAACCATATGGCGGTTTTAACAATTGATGGCGTTGTAGCTAGCTCTGATTTCATCGATTATACATCAATCGGTGGATTACAACCTGATAGCACTTTGCTTCATCCATTTGCAACAAACTGGACTGCAATCCCGGGATACCACCAAGTATGCGTGTATACTTATGATCCAAATAACCAAACGGATAATTATCAGTTAGACGATACTACTTGTGCTACAGTATTAGTATTTGACTCAGTCACTACAAGTCAACTTCCTTTCTGTACAGGATTTGAAAGTGGTTCTCAATGGGTAACTGCTAACTCTGATTCTTATGAAAGCCAAGATTCTTGGCAAATTGGTCTTCCTACTAAGGCTACTTTAAGTGGAGCACATACAGGTAGCGTAGCTTGGGCAACTAATTTAACTAGCAATTATGCGAACAAAGATTCTGCTGGTTTATTCTCTTCATTAATCCGCGTTCAAGAAGGTCACTGTTATAAATTAGAATTCTGGCAACGTTATAAAATGGAGTATGGTGCTGACGGTGGTGCTGTTGATTATTCAATTGACTATGGCAATAGCTGGAATCGCGTAGATTTCACAGGAACTCCAAACATTCAGTTATTCGGATTTAGCCCTAACTATACTTATGTAACTGCATTAGATCCTAACAACCCAACAGGATTAGGATTTACTGGATACAGAAACAACTGGTTTAAAACAGAAAAAACACTTCGCCCTGATGCAAATACTCAGATGATCGTTAGATGGAAATTTGCTTCTGACTTCTCTGCTGTTGACGAAGGATGGGTAATTGATGATGTTTGTATCACTGACTTAGGATTATGTACTCCTCTTGGTGTAAACGAATTTGCACAAAACAACTTCGGATTAAGCCAAAACTATCCTAACCCTTCATATTCTGCTACTTCAATTGACTACGTAATCCCTGAGTTCGGTGCTGTTAAATTAACAGTCACAGATCTTCTAGGACAAACAATTGCAGTTCTTGCTGATGGTAACGAAGGAGCAGGTTTACATACTGTATCAATCAATACAAATGATCTTGCCGGCGGAATGTATATCTATACATTGACTTACAATGGAGAGCAAATCACAAAACGTATGATCGTTACGAAGTAATTAAAATCTTCATCTTTAAAACAGCCCCGCTAATAACGGGGCTGTTTTATTTTTGTACCCTACCTTTACAAAATGAGAAATTATATCACAGTACTTTTTATCCTATTCTTCTACTCAAATTCAAATGCAGAATTTCTGAAGGATTATGAAGCTCTTAAAAACTCAACAAATTTTAATGAGCCGCATATTGTGGCCTATTGTGACTCACTTTCAAATAAAGGGGGAGGAATTTTTGTATGGAAGAAATATGATAGTTCTGATGCTGTTTGGGGATTAATTTTACCGAGTAATACCGAGGCAAAAGGAAATTGGATTCGACAAGATCAACAGTCGCTAAATCCTGATTGGTTTGGTGCATTAAATATTAAGCAAACTATTGGGGGATTAGCACCGACATTTAGAAATCTAGGCTACTCCGAAGAAATAATTAAAAGAAGATATCTATCGCAGATTCCCGATATTTCTCTCGATGACACTCCCGATTGGGCCGCTTTACAAATGGCATGCAAATTACAGGAGAAAGGTTGGTTGTCATTGACTTTAAATCCGAAAGATTATTACATCAATCGATCAATTATTCTTCCGGAAACAACTCGCCCTAGTTTTGAATATCATTTCCAACTTGAAGGAAATGGAGCTTGGTTGTATTCAACAAATAAAATAGGTTTCCCTTTCTTATATACTATGCCAAAAAATCAACGAATGAGCCAAGATGTGTTTTGCTCTCGCAGATTCAATATTCGCAACCTTAGTATTAAAGGAAATGCAGGTAAAGGAAATGGTGCTGTAGGAATTGCTATAGGCGGAACTTTTCATAGCTTACTAGAAAACATTCAATTGATGAGCCTCGATACAGGCATTGTTTTACGTCATGCAATGAGTACCGAAATTTATCGATGTAATGCAGTAAATAATTATTTTATCTCTTACTATATCGGTTGCGGAAAAGATATTTGGGAAGGAGCTACTCCTTCAAAAAGTGGAAGTAATCAAAGTAGAGTTATCGCTTCTCGTACTTTTCCATCCGATAATCAATACGCAGGTGTGGTCATCGAGCAAAGTAGTGAATGTAGAGTAGTTGATTTTACACTCGATGGTGGATCCAATCGTAATGTTTCTTACGGAGTAATTATAAATACAGGTGGTACTTCTACTGTGAAGGATGGCTATGTTGAAGGAATTCACGGCGAAACATTTTGCGATAGCGCATTAATAAAATTCAGAGGCAATGGTGCTTCAATTTTTTCTGCAAAAGATTTATATGTGCAAATGAAAGGTGTAATTGTAGAATTAGATGCAATGAATAATGTAGCACAAGTAAATATTTCAAATGTGACTTACCTCCCACCCGGCAGCACGTTCGCGAATAAAGGTAATGGAGCATGGGATTTTACGAATGTATTCGGCAAACAACAAAATCCTCAATGGAAAATAGATAAAAGTTATTCGCTTCCTGCAAAAGGTAAAATTAGAAACACAGCAAAATTGATGTAATCAGTTTCGAATAAAATAAAAAAGGTTGTCCAATTGGATCAACCTTTTTTTGTGGAGAATATCGGAGTCGAACCGATGACCTCTTGCATGCCATGCAAACGCTCTAGCCAGCTGAGCTAATCCCCCGAAAGTTCACTTTGCAATTCGTTCGTTGCGTTGCAAAATTAATCTAAATTATCGTACAACATTTTTTTATTGAAAGTCATCTTTACCTTACCTTCAAATTCAGTTCCTACAAATGGTGTGTTCCTTGATTTCGATTTTATATCGTCTTTGCCGAACACATACTTTTCTGTAGGATTAAATATGGTAAAATTCGCTTCTTGTCCTTCGTTAATTTGTGGAACTGCTAGTCCTAAAATTTCTCGAGGATTAATTGCCATTAATTTAGCCGTGAATTCAGGATTTAGTTTTTCGCTCATTGCTTTTTTGATAACCGAATAAGTACTCTCTAATCCTATCATGCCATAAGCCGCATAATCGAATTCTACGTCTTTCGATTCAATATCCTCTGGCGAATGATCACTTACCACTATATCAATTGTGCCATCTGCAATCGCTTCGCAAATTAATTCTCTATCACTAATCGATCGTAGTGGCGGCTTTACTTTGTAATTCGAATCAAATCCTTCTAAACTACTATCATCGAGTAATAAGTGATATGCATAGGCTTCTGCAGTTATCAGCAAGCCCATTTTCTTGGCCATACGCACTACTTCTATTGCTTCCGCAGTACTTATTCCCGAAACATGCAAAGGTTGTCCTGTATGCTCCATTAGACGTACATCGCGTTCTAACATTACCGCTTCTGCAAATGATGGTGAACCTTTGAATCCTAGTGTTGTGGTTACCGTACTTTCATTCGCTAATGGTTCTCCAGTTATTGCAGGATCATCAGCATAGGCTATCAATTTGGTTTCGATATTTCCGGCATACTGCAAAGCGCGCATCATTAATCCGCTGTTGGTAATGGCACGTTTATCATCCGTAAATATTACTGCACCTCCTTGCTTCATATCATACATTTCAGCAAGTTCTTTTCCTTCTCTATTAATGGTTACACTTCCCGCTGTAAATACATCAACCGGAAAATTGCGCGACTTATTTAAAACATATTCAACATCCGATCGCGTTTGAATTGCAGGCTTAACCGATGGCATCAAAAGCACTCCCGTAAATCCTCCACGCGCAGCAGCTTGTTGTCCACTGACAATCGTTTCTTTTTGTTCGTATCCCGGCTCTCTGAAATTCACTTTCATATCGAACCATCCCGGAGATAAAAAACAACCCTTTCCGTTTTTCTCAACTACATCTGATGAAATCGCAGATCCGTCAATTCGATCGGCAATCTTCGCGATTTTCCCGTCTTTCACTAATACATCTACCAATTTCCCGTTGAATGCAGAATTCGGATCAGCAATGGTCACTTGACGAATTAAAAGATTCATGATGTTTTCCAATAACGTAAGATTAATGTTTCAGCTAATAAGAATATCAATACTAGAATTAGGCAATATTTCCACAGCGATATTCCTTCTGCCAGTTGATTCAATGTTTTTGTAAGATCTGCAGCAGTAGGTTTGTAATAATTCAATGTACCTATTCGTGCTACTTTCCCTTTGTCTTGCAATGTTGTCTCATCAGAAAATTGCATCACCGATTCTTTACGATTGTAATTAAATGATAGTGTTGCAATATTCTTTCCATTCATTGTTAAATCATATTGTCCGGCAACAGGAATCTGATCGTTTGCATTGATAGCGATTCCTCCTGGCAATACGCGATGCATAGGAATTAAATCAATTTTGCTTTCAACATTTGTAAGATGAAATGTTTCTTCTCCTCCCGGCTCCGTTGCTTCTACTTCTATCGATGCATCTCCTCCTATCACACTCATCATCGCAGGCGAATGCATGCTGAATAATGCTATCTTGTATAACATCGGGACTACAATCGCATGTCGCGCTAAATTGCTAAACCCTGGCGTTAAGGGAACAGTAAATAAAAATACTTTTCCTTTGTCTTTGCTGTATTCTGATAAAAATGATGCTCCACTTTGTAGTGTCATCAATACTTGTCGCGAGCTCTTAGTATTTCCTGTTAAAACAAAATGTTTCGAGGTAACAGGATAGTCGACATTTGATGCAGCTCGTTGATTTTTTTCGAAGATATCGCTGAAGATAGGACTCTTTAAATCGATGATTTCTACTTTATCGTTTGCAGCTTCTATTCCTGTGAAAGTCTCTCCTCCTACTTGCTGTAAAAATTGATTGTATCCCGATAAATCCGCCGAGCTATCAGGGAACCAAATTATACTTCCGCCTTTACCTAAATATTTTATTAGCTCAGCAGATAATCCTGTTGATAATGATGGGATCTCATTCAACACTACTAATTCTTGCTTCTGCAATGAGGAATAATCAACTTGATTTACTGGTACTTGATTGAACTTGAAAAACGGATCTTGCCCGAATAGCGCTTTTAAATACGGACCACCATTATGTCCGTCGAGACTCAATACGTTCAATTCTTGTTTTACTTCGAACGATAAATAGTATTTATCATCAAATGTGATTGGCTGATCTACGATCGATACTTCTACTTTTTGCCATCCCGGAACGGTAACAGTAAAACTCATGGTAGTAGTTACCGACTTACCCGCCGGAACTGAAACTGTTGCTACTGCTCGCTGTGATCCGTTAATACTCAACTTCACTGGAATATTATCGAGGTCTTCTTCTCCTCCATTCGCAATCACAACATTAAGTTCACTCGGTTTATTCAAGAGCACTACGGGACTCCCTAAACTGCATGTGTCAATGAATGCATTCGCAGTTGCTTGCACCGGCAACGAGACAATATTTAAATTTACTAAGGAATCAGATATTATTTGATCTATATCGGATGTAGATGATTGAAAATCCGAAATCAAAAAGAAATCTTTCGCATCATATTGCTGTAGACTAAAGGCTTCCTTCTGACGCTCAATTACAGCAGATAAATTTCTACTGATCGGTGATATTTTAACTCGACTTAATTCATCTAAGAATTCGTCTTTCGTAATTAATCGTTGATTTACCGATTGAAAATCGTTGGTCAATATTTGAAATCGTGTTGTTGGAGGATAAGCATTAACAATCTCCGTTGCTTTTTTCTTTGCTACTTCAAGCAAGGATCCATCTTTTGTGATGCCTTCCATGCTGAATGAATTGTCGACAAAGACCGAAACGTTTTTTTGAGCCGATTGAACACCAGCTTTCCCTACAGGGATGATTGGCTGCGCAAAGGCAAACACTAAAAACATGACGGCCAACAAACGACACGCTAGTACCAATAAATGTTTTAGTTTACTTACTCGCGTAGTCTCTTCTTTCAATTCCTGCAAAAACCGAACATTCGTAAAAACGACTTTCTTAAATCTCCTGAAATTGAAGAGATGGATAATAATGGGAATAGCTAAAAGGGATAATGCGTATAGAAAGTTGGGGGTTAAGAAGCGTATCACCGATATTTTTATTGCTGATTGCGAAAGTAAGCAATTAATGCAGCATTTAAAAAGTCCCGATAGCTAAGTTTAAGTAGCGTATTGCTGTTGATTCATGAAATTATCATCGAATAAGCACTAGCTGATTTCATACAGCCTTTTAATTATCAACCCATTACCCTATCGCCTTATTAACAAGTTCATGCTGAATTCTATTTCGCACCTCAATACGTTGAGGGCTGCTTCTAGCGTTACCTTAGAGAAAACACCTTGTATATGGCCAGAGCTTCTTCAATTAAAAACAAAGACAGGAAAATTTTTGTACTCGACACATCCGCCATTTTGTTCGATCATAAGGCGATGTTTAACTTCAAAGAACACGATGTAGCTATTCCGATTACCGTTTTAGAGGAAATCGATCGGTTTAAGAAAGGGAACGATGTAATCAATTTTGAGGCTCGGGAGTTTATTCGCGGTCTCGATAAATTATCGGGCGACTATTCTCTCAACGATTGGATTCCCCTCAACGGTCCAACGAAGGGGAAATTTAAAGTCCTGATGAATGAGAAAAGCAACAAGATTGATGCGAATGAAATATTTGGAGAGCGAAAAGCCGATCATCAAATCTTGAATGCTGCGTTATCGGTGCAAGCCGATCATCTGGGACGAAAAGTTGTCTTAATTTCGAAAGACATTAATCTCCGGCTAAAAGCTAAGTCGCTCGATTTAAGTGCCGAGGATTACCTCACGGGAAAAGTTAAAGACATCAATGAGCTTTACACTGGTAAATCGACCGTCGATAATGTCACCAAAAAGACCATCGATAAGATTTACTCCGACGGATGGTGCAATTGGAAAGACGTTTCGAAAACAAGACCATTAAACAATCATTATTTTATTCTGAAAAGTAAGTCGGAAGGCAGCTCCGCCCTCGCCTATTTTAATCCACAAACCGAAAGGATTGAAAGAGTCACCAAAGATGCCTCTGCAGGAATTCGTCCCCGTAATGCCGAACAAGCATTTGCCATGCATGCAGTTCTGAATTCCGACGTACAATTGGTGACCATCATGGGTGTTGCAGGTACAGGAAAAACGTTATTAGCGCTGGCATCGGCGATGGAACAAAAAAGTAAATACCGACAAATTTTCTTAGCGCGACCAATCGTTCCTTTAAGCAATAAAGATATTGGGTTCCTTCCTGGCGATATTAAATCGAAGATCAATCCTTATATGGAACCACTATGGGATAATCTGAAATTTATTCAAAGTCAATATAAAGAAACCGACAAAGAATTTCAGAAGATCAACGATATGGTAGAAAATGAAAAGCTACACATTACACCTCTGGCCTATATCAGAGGACGAAGTTTAAGTAATATTTGCTTTATAATTGACGAAGCCCAGAATCTTACTCCACATGAAGTAAAAACGATTATTACGCGTGCGGGAGAAGGGACAAAAATTATATTTACGGGCGATATTTTTCAAATCGATACGCCATACCTCGATTCACACAGTAACGGACTAAGCACGTTAATTGACAAAATGAAAGACCAACGTGTTTACGCCCATATTAATCTCGAAAAAGGAGAAAGAAGCGAGCTCGCGAATTTAGCGGGATTGCTGTTATAGTACGAGTTGGTTGAAAATAAAAAAGTCCCTTTTACAAGGGACTTTTTTATTTTTACCGTAACCGGTAATTATTTTTTCGCAGTTGAATCTGCAGTAGCTGTTGAGTCCATTGCAGTTGTATCAACTGTAGCGGCAGCAGCAGCAGCGGCAGCTTCTTCAGCAG
>Ga0255344_1006079_pt1 | contig 11110 bp, 6 predicted proteins | sample wastewater_treat_5_FD_192414 | JGI IMG/M metagenome (GOLD analysis project Ga0255344, IMG submission 192414) | Wastewater microbial communities from Lulu Island WWTP, Vancouver, Canada - plant18 | ecosystem: Engineered > WWTP > Wastewater > Unclassified | place: Canada: Vancouver, British...
GGTTCAACAGGCCGATTCAATTCTTGTAGCATTGCTAATTTAGATAGGGAATCATTTAATCCTCTCTTACTAATAAGATCATTAGGGCGTTCTTCAGATTCTTTAGATAAATATAAAGCAGCATCTGCAAATGTTTTATTTAGAATCCCCTTAGAAAGTTTAATCATATCATCCCCCTCTTTAGGTGTGTTAATCCTATCAGAGAATATATAATCATTCCATTTAACCTCCCCCTCTTCAACCAAATTAGGCTCACCGTTTTCACCTATTCCTTGCATGATACCTCCAAAAGGGTTTTCAGAATGGCTTCCCCCAGTATTAAATTGAGTTACACCATTATCAAAATGCCCACCATATGCAAATAGATTATTACCATTCATACGAAGTTGATCATTAACCATGCTTGTCATAGGAAGTATTCCACCGTAAGCTAATTGATTACTCAAAGCTCCATGTATAAGATTGGAGTTAATAGCTGTATTTTGAGAATTAATTTGATTAACAGCTATTTTGTTTAATCTATCTTCCTCTCGTTTTTTTCTTCTATTACCAAATAAAGACCCAAGCCCTCCTGCTAAAGCTCCTATACCTCCTCCTACAAGAGCACCTATAGAACCAAAAGCCATACCTGCTGTAGCACCTGTTAAAGCCCCAGAAGCTGTATTACCCCCAACACTGGTTCTGCCTGCATCATATCCACTAAAATTATCTGCCCTATTAAATAAATCTCCTTTTGATAAAGCATTAAAATCGTATTGTGGTAAATCAGGGACTTGCATATTGCTAAAGAATTGGTTTCCTAATTGGAATAGTCCTCCAGCAGCTCCCATATAAGCATCTAATCCTGGACTAGTCTTAGGGGGAGTCCAACCATGAGATAAATCAGTATTAAAACCACTATTTATAAAGCCAGGAGAAAGTGCTTTCTTATTTCTATCACTTAGTGAAGTGTTTAAAGTTAAAGTCATATTATATATTATATGTTATAAGTAAATCATGAAATAATAATTTACCATTATATGAATTATTATCAAAAGTAAATCTTAGTTTAGTTCAAGGATTTCTAATCCTATTCATAGTGCCTTTTTGTCTTGGGAAAGGGAATGATCAAGTTCTAAACTTTTTATTTTTAAAAGAGGACATGTTGGTACTCAATATAGATGAACCATATTGATATTCATTAAAAGCCTCTACTGTAGAGAAGGTTTTGCCTGCTAAATACACGCCATTAGAGTCTATTACATCAGAACGATATTCGTAATTATCAAACACCTTATCAAATGCAGGATCTGGATTTAAATAGAACTCTATGATTGTAGGTTTATTCTCTCCAAACATTCTATTATAAGAGCCTCTCTTGTTTAAGTATATATTATTATCTTTAATAGAGAATCATTCCCCATAATTATTAAACATGTACTTAATATCTTCATAAGAAAAGAAGCTTTCAAAAGCCCCCAATCTTTCAGAGAACCCTAGAGCATGTTTATTATTTATGAAATAAACATCATTATTAATCAAATCTACTTGAGTAGTAAAATCTTTTTCGGAGGATATATTATTTAAAGACCATGATTTAAAACCTGCTTGTTCAGAAAGATTAATAATACCTTCACCAAGCATGTTAATAGTCTTATTCAATTGATCCATCCAGTATAACCCTTTGCCAGATTCTTTAATAGTCCACTTGTTTAGAGTACCATTACTTTTAGAGATATATCTAATACCTTGAGTTTTTCAAGATTGTTGAAGTTCAATAGGTTCACCATCAGAAGTATTAACTTGTACTCTATTATTATATAGTATCTCGAATATTCCTTTATCTTGAAACCCTAACAGTTTGTTATTGAAGTTAATTAACTTGTTGATAGGCCCGTAATTACCCTCAACATCATATATATTAACTGCTTGAATATTAGTTCATCTGTCTATAAGTTCACCATATATTTTAGGTTCAGACCATAGAAATGAAGATCTTAATTTAGTATCAGATAATAATTCATAGTTTAATATATTACTTTGAAAGAAATTATCTTTCTGAGAATATACTGGGTTATTAACCCCGTAATTTTCAAAAGAAACATTCTTTAAATCTGTAATATATCTATTACTATCATACCTACCATCTAAATTAATAAAAGATTCTATTCATATTGAAACCCCATCAGAAACTTGTTGCCAATAAGTATTAGTATCTCCAGAAGGTGGTAAAGTCCTTACACAATCAAATCTCTGTAAATAAGTATCTCCTTGATTATAAGATAAGATTATCGGGTTACCAGTAGTAGCTTCTAGTTTAACAGACTCACCACAAGGTATTCAAGTGTTATTAGATATATCATAAATAGTTTTCCCACCATATTGATTTTCAACATCTCTAACAAGATCTACTACCCATAGATAGGAGAATCCTGTATCTCCACCAAATTCTCTTGATAAAGAATTATATGTTCCTCCCAATAAAGAGGGATTAAACAGTGGTGTTCTATACCTACCAAATTTAGTATCTAACTCCACAGAATCTACCCCTGTTTGAGAAAATTCTGCTAGGTTAGAAGGATCGGTAGTATTACCATAAGGTTTTAATTGAAATACAAGATGATTGTTAGAATTATATGATATAGTTACAGTTGAATCTTTATCCTCTTGTATAACCTCATTTACCTTACTATTATAAACATGAGAGCCTTCATTTCCCACGTAGTTATTAAATCCAGAACCTTCTCTTGTAATAATCTTAGGAGTGTTAATACCAACATCCACGGGAGAAGATAAACTCTTTGTATAATTGGAAATTAAAAATCTGGAATATTTTTTATAAGAATACTTTACAGAATCATCCTTTCAATATATCTTATCACTAAATATTTGCCATGGATACCAATCAAATCTGTATATCCAACCTACATTTGCAGAAGGGTCTGTGTGATTATAATTATTATTACTATTATCTTCCGCAAGATCAGTATAAACTGACCTACCATCTGTTAAGTTAGCTACAGCCCTATAACGCATGGTGCTTATAGACTCTCAATCAAAACTATCTAACCTTCCATATAGTACTTCAGGACTTCAAAAGTTTAAAGTATTCTTATCTATAAACCATGTTCACTTGTAATCTTGACTAGAATCAACAACAGAACTTCATAAACTTTTTACTGGAGTGCCCTGTATTTCAGAATAACGGGTTCTTCTTGTACCAGAATACATATGTCTATGTGTAGAAGACATATTGTTTCTGGAAGATAAAGAAGAGTTTGCTACTAGAAAACTAGCAAATGTTGGTGTTTCATAATTCAAAGAAGCAAATGGTGTGGTTACTGGTTGTATAAGATAATTAAATGGTGCATTTCAACCTCTTGTAAATTCTCTATTAGGTCTAGTAAAATAATCTGTATAAGTATATGGAGCATTTGCTTCCCTATTACCTAAAGACCCTATAGTTCCTGTAACAAATCCTTGAGCTACTATCTTACGATTATTATAGCTTAGTGGTACATATACAGGTCTTACTTTTAACACCTCTAAAGATCTTAGCTGATTATATAGATTACTTGTATTGTCTATTGATAATTCAAAAGCATTAGTAGTTAAATTTATAGTACTTGGAATGGTAGTTACAGAAGGATTCTCACTAACATAATTAACTGAATAACTTAAATTTGCTGTAACATCATCTCCTAGATATAACACATCACTTCATTTACCATTCTTATATTGTAATTGAATCCCAAATCTATAAGTCTCCCCTTTTTTCCAATGTTTATGTCCACCATCTTTAAGAGTGTAGGGATAATACCAGTACCCTCCCATACTTACCTTAGATTTCTCTTGTTTAATATCCAGAGATGTATGTCTTTCTATCTCTGTAGGTAATAATGGTTGTGCTAATAAACTTTCTTGAATGTCTTTTAAATCCCCTAATACACTATCTTCATGTGTTTGAATATCCACATCTCCTACAAAAAGAGTATTATCTTTCTGTGCTATAGTACCTCCTATAACACGTTCCCCTCCTAAAAAAGGAATTGATTCTACAGGAAATAACGATCCTTGTATACCATTATCATTAATCTTGTAGTTATAGTCTATACCATTCTGATTTTTATTAGCAGCATTAGTTAATGGAATATCACTAACTATTCTACTATAAGGTAAAGTATCTTCAGAAGTCCTTTGAATAGAATATACTCTTAAAAAGTCAAATACATCTTCTGCACCTTCTTCAAACCTAACATATATATCAAAGGAAGTGCTTACCGTTTCTTCAGGAGATCCTCCCCTATAAAAAGAGGATATTGGTAATATCTTAGTAGATTCTATAACAGGAGTTTCAATACCATTTTTATTTCAAAGAGTAATTGCGTATTGTATCACTCCAGAATGAAATGATCCTCCTGAAGCATTCTTTACTACTTCTATATCTCATTTACCATTAAGTTCTCTACTAAAATCAAAGCTTCTATTATTGAAAGAGGCATCAGATACTATATTAATGAAACGTAGTTGATTAATACCATCTACCCAATATACCTTCTGTATATCATCTGTTTCAAATACAGCAAGAGTTTCTATAAGATGCTCCTCACTAAAGTTTAAATCCCCATGGAATAATACTTTAACTCTTAATTTAGGAGTTTTATAATTAAAATCAACTATAGGTTCTAACCTGTATATCCTATCACCAGTAGTAAATAATACTATATATTCACCTAGAATAGCTTTACCAATAATAGTTCCTTGTATAGTAGTTTCATTATTATCACCATCTAAGAGGGATACCTTTTTAGTACCCCTCTCATTAGTGAGTGTAAATAATGAATTATTATTATCAGAGTTAATACGAACATTATAGTTCTTGAAAGTAAATTCAGGAGAGTATTTACTAATACTCAAGTCCTGATTCATACCTTTAACTCCTGTATATTGTGCTTGTTTTCTCATTATGGTACTATTTTACTCTTAAAAATCCCTTTGAATCTCTCCAAACAGTACCTGGAAGACTAGGTTCTGTAGTAGGTAAATTCATTATTTGTAAATGTAAAGTGTCTCCAGAATTATTAATATAGAAATTATTAGATTTACTAATGTTCAAAATTTCTATACCTCAAGGTCCTATTAGAGAATGGGCATCAGTACTAGTATTAGTAATCTGCATTCTACCATTATTTATAACAGTTCTTGTATTATCCCAACCAAGAGCAGAAAGTAAAGACAGTGTTGGTCTTCCATCTTCAAACCCTAAATGAAATAACATTTGATCTAGAGAATTTAATCCTCTTAATCTTCCCACACCACTTGATGTATCTATAACAATCTTATCTCCAGAAGCATTACTTTCTATAGTTCCTCTAAAAGTAGCACTACCACTAGGAATTCAAGATATATTTTGATTAGCTATGAATCCCGAACCATCAGCATTTAATTGAAATCCAGTACCTTCAATAGTACCATCTCTATAAACTTTAAAGGTAGCCTCTGCAGGGGTTTTTCCCCCTGACCATATTAATATATTACCCTCTTCACCACCTCCTGTAATACCTGCTTGTACTACTCCAGCAGCATTAGTTACAACTAATTGATTACTTTGATTAAATTTAATAATAGCATTCTCAGCCATAATCATGGGTGTGTATATAGGAGGCATTGTTTGGAAAGCTTCCCAATATTCAGTTCAATAAGCACCACTTCCTGGTTTATTTGCAGCAGAAGAAGTATGACTTGCTATACATTTATATACATCAAAATTACCATCTGTTCTTCTAACTATAACAACATCTATCCACCTAGTTTCGTCTGTAATTAAATTCTCTTGATTTTCATAAGCTTGTCCTTCTTGCCATTCTGTTACTCTGACTACTGGGCCATCAAGCCCTTGTTGCCCTGGGGCACCATCTTCAGAGTATTTGGCAAATAATGCTGGTGGTGTAGAGAAATTATCCCAAACACCTTCAACCTTATGTCTAACACTTACCCACTCGTATTTTCAATTATTAGTAACTCCAGTAGGTTTTCTAGTTCATCCAGTTGGTAAGTGATTATCATCTTGGGAATTAGTAAGGTCGGTAGGAGCTACTTCCTCAGTAGTTCTCTTGTAAATCATTTGATTTCCCATACCATCTTTACCAGGATTCCCATCTTTACCATTCTCTCCTTTAATCTTAAACACTTGTCAAGCACCCCAAGTACCAGAAGTTTTCTTTCTGATAGCCATTCATATAGAATTAGGTGTAGGAATATTATTCCAATTGTCAGGATGTGTGGTAGGAGTTCCTGGATTACTAGCAACCTCTGAATATTCAAAATCAATATCAGGAGTATCAGAAGCTAATCTTGGAGTAGTCCAATTAGATTGTTGTGGGGGTTGTCCAGTATTAGTAAATACTCTTGTTGACATATATAGAGGAGCAGTGCCAACTGGTATTCCATCACTTCATACAGGAGTTGATGTGGGTAAAGGAGATTCCCAAGAACCCCCAGTAGGTGTAGATGGTGTATCATCACTCCTAATAAATACTATAGATTTAAAAGAAGTTATGCCATCTTTTCCTGGATCACCATCTTTACCATATTTGGCTCATAGAGCAGGTTTAGAATATTCCCCCCAAATACCATCATGTTTCTTACGTATGCATACCCACTCGTAAGGTCAGAATGAATCTACTCCTACGGGGTCATCAGACCATCCTTCAGGAACATCATCATCCAAACTAGATGATGGTGGTGTGGGAGGAGCCTCTTCTGTTAAAGTAAGTTTGAAAATATATTCTACAGAATCTCCATCCATTCCTTTAACTCCCCATCTGGCTCATAGAATTGGTTCTGACCATTCGGATCAAACACCACTATCTTTCTTACGTACACAAAACCATTCAAATTGATATTCCTCACTAATAGATGAAGGATTATCTGATCAACCCTCGGGTACAGCATCATCTTCCTGAACACTTTCAGGCTTAACAGGCTTCTCTTCTTCTGTTTTAGTAAGTTGGTATATGAATTCTATATCTACACCATCTTCTCCTGGCTGTCCATCAATTCCAGATATAGGTACAGGATCAGACCATTCACCCACTAATTGATTATCTACAATACGTCTAGTAGATAAATATATTCTTTGATTTGCCCCAGGAGGTGTTATATTAACTGACCAACCAGTTGGTGGCACAAAATTATCTGTGGGAGTACTAGGGGTATTATAATCTACCCTGTAAACAAAAGCTGTTGTTGTAGCTAACCCAGGAGTTCCTGGATCTCCTGCCTTTCCATCCTTCCCATCTAAGAGTTTATTAATCACTAAAGAATCAGCTCTTGTACCATCAGTAGCTCTTACCTCATAACGGTCTCTAACAATACCAGATGTAGATATTTTAATAACTCCATTATCAAGTACTACTTCTGCAAAAGGACTATTACCCTCTTCTACAACTTGTAATGCCCCACCATTAATACCAACCTTTCATTCTGAAACATTAGTATTAGTAGTATCTGCATATACTTCAACTACATTAGGAGAATGATTACCTTCTTTATCTTTATGTATAATATATGTATTAGTGCGTAGTCTTAAATAAGGAGCACCTTGAGACAACCTATTAGCTAAATCATTCTTCTCCTCATTAGTTAACATAGAGTAAGAGAATGCAGCTATAATACCCTGTATAACAATAGGATCTTCTTGTGGTGAAAGTAAAGCACATGTTACTGGTACTAATTCAAAAGCATTACAGTAATCTATTGTATAAGTGGCTACACCACCTTCTACTGTAGCATCTGGCTTAGTGTATTCCAAAGTGAGGGTATATAAACCAATATCTTTTTGTTTATTGGCTGGGAATTGTACATCTAATATATGACCATCAATCTCGTATGGCAAATCATATATACTACCATCCCCCTTGGCTCTAGCTCTTACATATTTAATAGTAGCATTACTGAAATCCTCAGGGGTATTATCAGGTTTAAATATAGCCCACCTGATAAATATATCATTATTAATTCTTTTCCTTGTAATCATATTAGTGCCTTCTTATAAATTCTTTAGATCCTGTATTAGAAAATCTTTTAGAAAATTCATTATCTCTAGGAACCAAAGTTCTAAAACTATTAAATAATGATTCTGCTTTAGAAAGAGATAATGCTTGTGCATTAGATTCTAATTGACCAACATATCATGAATATTCTTGTTTAGCATTCTCTAATCTCTTATCCTCAATCTTACCATCTTCTCAAAGTAATGTAAAGTACTTATATTTTATATACCATTCTAAAGCATTTATGAATATTCTATCAGCAGGTAGCATAGGGTAACCTTCCTCGTCTACCATAATAGCTTTATATGCTATGGTATATCAACCATTCTTTAAAGATGTAAATATATAATTATTATTAATAGAATAGGTGTTATGAACGAAATCATTACCTACCTTATTATAATGCTCATGAAGAGTGTCAGTAGCATACCTTGCAGGGATTATGGCAGTTTTGGGAGTCTCCCCCAAGAATACTTGGATATCTTCTACAAAATCACAAGGAAGATTCCCTCTAAAATTCTTAATTTCCCCAGTATGTATCTTATTGATAAATAGATCTGGGGCACCTACTATATCAAAAAAGTCAATAACATAATCTATAATAGCATCTCAAGAGATGCCTTTCATTATGTTGCTTCTAAGAAGTCTATCCCCTATTAATTTGAGAGATTCATATTTTATAGCCATTATATTTAAGTTTATTTCCTGTGTATATGTGCAACAGGTATATTATTATCTAATCTCTTTTTAAGTGCTAGTTTAATACCTCTAGTAGGTTTAAACATCATGTATTTCCTATTATTAAAACCCCTGTAAGTAGTATGGTATTTGAATTGATAAGTTATCCCAGGAGGCATTTTAACCAATGTTTTAGCCACTCTACTCTCTGGATCAGTAGCCCATAGTTCAAGAGTTCTATTCCAATCAATAGGAGCATTATATTTTAATTTACCATCTACCACCCTGGGCTTTCTTTCCTTGGAATATATAGAGACAGTCCCTAATCCCACGGGTAATTGAATTTGTCCAGTATTTAATAAATCTTCAGACATTAAATGATTACTTAGTTTAATCAATTGTCTAAACTCAGAATCCTTTAACTTATCCTCGGATTTTATTTTACTCCTATAATAGGCACAAGCTTCATTACTCCCCCAAGAATTAGAAATTTTAATATTTCTCTTACCAGAGTTTTTCTTAATCTTATTCTTAAAATCTATCATAACTAACCTATTCCTGATAAATCATCTGAAGCATTATTAATATCATCTTCTGGTTTATACGAGGGAGGAGTTAATTCCCTAACACACATATCTATTAATACTGGCACAAGTGATGTTTCTAAAGGAAAATCACTCTCCATGTAATTACAGTAGTTACCATCACTATCACAGGCTAATTTACCTGCCTCTAGCATATCATCAAACAGTCCACTAATTTGCACTCTTTTGAGATACTTGAAATTGGGAGACCTAGATTTTAACCTTAATAAACCATCACTTCCCTTAGTAAAATATATAATATTCTTTAGTCATTTGTTATTACCTACGTAGGGAAATCTGTGACTACTAGTATATACATATTCTATATTATTAAATACATCTCCTACAGGATTAATGGTAATAGATTCACCACCATTTAAATTAGTGAAATTAGGAATCTTTTGTACAGAAACCACTTCCTCACCAGTATTACAATCTTGAGAATATTCTAAATCCACACAAATAGTCTGATAATTCTCAGGGGGTATATCTTTCTTTTGATCAGTATATCTTTGCTTTAATAATAGAGACCTATACTGAAGCATTATAAATACTATATGATCAATGTTAAATGATGAATCATCAGACTTTTGTTTCAATTCATCAAGTATAATATATGCTACTTCATTAAATTTAGCCATTCTTATATAATTTAATTATTATGAGGACAAAGTTATTACATAACTTTGGTTCACACAATACTATTAATGAAAAAGACAGGTTATATTATAACTAATATAATACTCCCTGTCTTTACTTATTGTATTAGATTAAAAGTGCTTACATTTATTATTCTTCTACTTCTGCCTCTTCTTCAATATTTAAAAAGTCATTGAGCCTGCTCACCCAATCGTGAATATCAAATTCTGAGCCGTACAGACTGATGTTAACTCCGTGTTTAGAAATTACTGCCGAACCTACTTGGTTCTCATTTTCATCTAAAACTTTAAACTCAATTGCTACCACTTTTTCAACAACTTCGCCTTCAGTGCCTGTTGTTTCCTCGATTGTTCTCTTAATTAGTTTTGTTGTCATAATATTTTTTTTTGAAATTACCGTTTTTATATCTTATCGTCACCTTTCGACTTTTCGTAGTTAGGCTTTGTTAAATTGCAGGTACAGTAGTTTTTATTACTAACATAGTATCCTGACTTCCGAACTTTTTATATCTTATAACTATGCTTAACTCGATAGGTGCGGTAGTCCTTAGAATAGTATATGGCTTATATGGTTGAGCACTTCCATAATTTGTAATAATACCTTTACCTAAGGTAGCAGTAGTTGTTCCATAGGGTAATGGTTTTATACCTTTTATAAATCCTTCGTGAATCTCTGCAACATAGACAGATGATGTAGGAAATATACTGATGTTTTCAAGAAATTCTATCTCTTCATCAGTTGCTGCCTTAGATATATTTATAGTTAAATTATTTAATTGGAACGCATTATATGTTGAATCATATCCTTGTGCCGCAGTTCTTAAAACAGTAAATGATGCTGAAGTTATCTGCACACTATTTACAGGAGCAGCAACAGTAGGTATATCATAGGTAGCTGTTCTAATGTTATCAACTTCATTGTGTAAACTATATATGTACATATAAGGATTACCATAATCATCTACTGAACCAGTATAAGCAGCAACTACAGGTATTATTTCAATAGTCTCTCCAATATGGAATTTACTTGGATCTGCCTCAGCATCGTAAATAACAGTTGTGTCTAATGGCATACTAAAAGATACATAATCTGTGTAATTTGAACCTGTATTAGAATCATAATTACCCATCCCTGTTGTGCTATATGAACTTGTAA
>Ga0255344_1006081_pt1 | contig 11107 bp, 9 predicted proteins | sample wastewater_treat_5_FD_192414 | JGI IMG/M metagenome (GOLD analysis project Ga0255344, IMG submission 192414) | Wastewater microbial communities from Lulu Island WWTP, Vancouver, Canada - plant18 | ecosystem: Engineered > WWTP > Wastewater > Unclassified | place: Canada: Vancouver, British...
AAATGGAAAAGGCGTTTTCGTGGATGCCGACCACAACCCGCAGATGATGCTGTATGCGATAGGCGCACTCAGGGCGTATGACTTTATCTACGATGTGGAGATCGTCAGAATGTCGATCGTGCAGCCGAGGCTCGATAATATCAGCACCTGCGAGATGTCAGTCACAGAGCTGAATGAATGGGCGGAAAGCATCAAGCCCATTGCCAAACTTGCCTACGAGGGCAAGGGCGAACAGCATCCCGGCGACTGGTGCAGGTTTTGTAAAGCCAAACCTGTCTGTCAGGCGTGTAAAGATGAAGCACTGGCGCTCTGCCGTGAGGATTTCCTTGACCTTGATGCCGGGGCTTTTGATGATACCGCAGAGGAAAGCGATATGACCGCGCCCTATGAAGCAGATACAAATACAGCCGTATTCAAGCAGCCGGGCCTGATCCCGATATCTGAACTGGCGGAGATACTGCCGACGCTGAACAGGATATCCTCGTGGATAGAAGCAGTGTTCGCATTCGTCTCCTCCGAGGCGATCAACCACGGCGTACCCATCCCTGGATATAAGGTGGTCGAAGGCAGAAGTAAACGTGTTTTCACAGACACCAAGGCGGTGGTCGATACTGCCGTGCAGAACGGCTACACCGATCTTTACAAACAGACGCTCATCACGCTGACGGAATTTGAAAAAATGATGGGCAAGAAAAAGTTCAATGAGCTGCTCGGAGCGTATGTGGCAAAGCCGCCCGGAAAGCTGGCGCTCGTGCCGGAGAGCGATCCGAGAGAGCCTGTCGATCTCACAACGGCTGGCGAGGAGTTTTTCCGCTCTGCCGGACGAAGAATAAACATTTATGGAGGTATATCATGGCAACCAATAACAACGCACCCGCAACGAAGGTCATCGTGCCGTGCCGCATCAGCTTCGCTAACATCTGGGAAGCACGCAGCATCAACGGCGGTGACGAGAAGTATTCCGTTTCTCTGCTGATCCCCAAGGACGATAAGGCGACCCTCGCCAAGATCAAGAAGGCGATCGAGGCGGCGAAGGAGGCCGCCAAGGAGAAGAAGTGGGGCGGCAAGATCCCGCCGAATCTTAAGCTGCCGATGCACGACGGCGACATCGACCGCCCGGACGATGAGAACTATGCCGGTCACTTCTTCTTCAACGCAACGAGCAAGGACGCACCGCAGATTGTTGACCGCCATGTACAGCCGATCCTGGATCCTATGGAGTGCGGCAGCGGCGACTACTGCAATGTGAGCGTGAACTTCTATGGTTTCGCGGCATCCGGCAACAAGGGCATCGCGGCGGGGCTGCAGAACATTCAGCTTGTCCGTCACGGTGAGCGTCTTGCCGGCAGACCGACTGCTGCATCCGACTTCGCAGAGATCGAGGGCGAGGATGACGACTTCGGCGGCGATGACGATATGGGTTTTCTGAGCTGAGACAAGGGAGGTGCGTCCTCCCTTTACATAAATAAGGTGGTGATGATGATTGAGCAGACGTGTACTTTCTATTGATTTGGAGACTTATTCGGATGTTGACCTTCCGAACTGCGGCGTGTACCGCTATGTAGAGGGAGATTTCCATATCCTGCTGTTCGCATATGCCTTTGACGATGAAGAAACAAAATGCGTGGATATGGCCTGCGGCGAGCAGCTCCCTACGGATGTTATGGATGCACTGCAGGATGACAGTATTATAAAATCGGCATGGAACGCGCAATTCGAGCGCACCTGTTTGTCAAAATATCTCGGCACACAGCTTTCTCCGGATGCATGGCAATGCACGATGGTGTGGGCGGCATCGCTCTCCCTCCCGCTGAAGCTGGCAACGGCGGCGCAGGCTCTGAAAACCACACAGCAGAAAGACAGTGTTGGTGAACGGCTGATCCGCTATTTCTCCATTCCCTGCAAGCCGACCAAGTCTAACGGCGGCAGAACAAGGAATCTGCCGGAGCACGCCCCAGAGGACTGGAAGCTGTTCAAAAGCTACTGCATACAGGACGTGGAGACCGAACGGGATATCCGCCGGAGACTCGAAAAGTTCCCCCTGCTCCCACAGGAATGGGACTACTACCATATGGATCAGCGCATCAATGACCGCGGCATCCTGATCGACAAGGAACTGGTACAGCAGGCTATTATCTGCAATATGGCAATGTCCGAAGAAATGACAAAACGTGCCTACGCCCTGACAGGACTTGAAAATCCCAACTCCGTATCTCAGCTGAAGGGCTGGCTTGAGGAGCGCAGGATAGAGGTGGATTCGCTCGGCAAAAAGAATGTCGCTTCTCTTATCACAGACCTTGACAAGCACAGCGCAGACGGCGAAGCCCTCGACATGATGAAGCTGCGGTTGCAGATGGCAAAGTCCTCTGTGAAAAAGTATCAGGCGGCGGAGAGATACATCTGTCAGGACGGCAGAGCGCACGGACTGTTTCAGTTCTCCGGTGCGAACCGCACACAGCGCTGGGCAGGACGCGGGATTCAATTGCAGAATCTGCCGCAGAACCACATCTCTACACTTGATGAGGCAAGAGAACTTGTAAAGCTCGGCTGCTTTGACATGATAGAGGTGCTGTATGGAAACACACCAGATATCCTGTCACAGCTTATAAGAACTATGCTGATTCCGAAAGATGGCTGTGAGTTTATCGTGGCTGACTTCTCCGCTATTGAAGCAAGAGTACTTGCATGGCTTGCCGGAGAACAGTGGCGGCTGGATGCATTCACAGAGGGAAAAGACATCTACTGCGCATCTGCATCGCAGATGTTTGGTGTGCCGGTCGTAAAGCACGGCATCAACGGCGAACTGCGGCAGAAGGGCAAGGTGGCGGAATTGGCCTGCGGTTACGGCGGCGGTGCCGGTGCGCTGATCTCAATGCACGCACTGGATATGGGACTGAAAGAGGATGAACTTCCCGACATCATCTCCTCTTGGCGCGATGCAAACCCGGAGATCGTGAAATTCTGGTATGCTGTCGAGAAGGCTGCCATTGAGACCGTCAAGGATCACAATGACAGATCGGTCGGCAGGATCGGTTTTCAGTTTTCTGCAAATACACTGTGGATCGTTCTGCCGTCCGGACGCAGGCTTGCCTACATCAAACCCAAGCTGCAGCCGAACCGATTCGGGCGCATGGCACTGACCTTTGAAGGTCTCGGCGCAAACAACAAATGGACACGCGGTGAAACGTACAGTGGAAAGCTGACGGAGAATATCACGCAGGCGACCGCCCGTGACCTGCTTGCGGAGGCAATGCGCCGGATGGAGCTTGCAGGGCTCGGCATTGTGGGGCATGTGCATGATGAGGTCATACTTGAAGTACCGAAAGGACAATACACTGTCGATGATGTGTGCAATATTATGAACCGGAATCCGGCATGGGCGGACGGTCTTCCGCTGTCCAGTGCAGGCTATACGGGGGCGTGGTACTACAAGGATTAAATGTATAAACAACAATCAGAGGAGGAAGATCACATGAAACAAGGCAGATCATTACCGGAAGTGCTGACAGAACTTCAGCGACAGAACGCTGCAAAACAGGATTATATCAGTCCAGCACAGGCGTTTCACCTTTCCGATGACGGCAGCACCTTCGAGATGACGCATTTGAACACTGGCGCACAGGAGGTTTTCGGTACGACAGACCTCTTTCACAGACAGATCGGCAGTGCGTTGAATATTCCGGCAAAGTATTACGATCTCATGCGTAAGGAAAAGCCGGAGCTTCTGGCGCAGAATGTCAACGCATGGTTTGGCAGCCGTGAGCAGTCCTACATGGTACGTTCTATGGATTTCGGCAGCGGCAGAGTTGCTCGTGCGCTGCTTTCCGACCGCTACCGCCGTATTGACAATTTGGAAGTCGCATCAGCCGTCCTGCCGCTTTTCGCCGGCAAGGAGGAGATGGAGGTTGTTAGCTGTGCCGTAACTGATACAATGTTGGCAATTAAGATCGTAAATCATCGACTGGAAGCACAGGTTGTTCCCGGCGATTATGTGCAGGCTGGTGTTGTCATCCGCAACTCGGAGGTAGGGCTCGGCGCTGTCTCGGTACAACCGTTGGTATACAGATTAGTTTGCAGTAACGGTGCTATCGTAAATGACTTCGGAGAGCGAAAGTCTCATGTCGGCAGACAGGTGAAGGCTCTGGAAGATAGCTTCGATGTGTATACCGATGCTACTTTGAAGGCGGAGGACGATGTCTTCCTCATGAAGATGAAGGACGCAACGCTCGCCGCTATTGAGGAGGCACGTTTCGCTCAGATTGTTGGTCGCCTTCAGGATGCAACACACGCTCGTATCACGGGACGTGTTCAGGATGTCATCGAGCTGACTGGCAAGGCATATGACCTCAATCAGCCGGAACAGGACAGCATTCTCAACTATCTCATTCAGGGCGGCGATCTCTCCCTCTACGGTCTGAGCAATGCCATCACGCGGGCTTCGCAGGATGTAGAGTCCTACGACAGAGCCACTGCGCTGGAAGGCATCGGCTGGCAAGTGGCGACCATGCCGAAAACACAGTGGAAGGAGATCAACGCATGAGCAGAACTTGGAAAGACCGCAGGGGCTACAGGTCCCGCAAGAAAGTAAAGCATTCGACCTATCAGTTTTATAACCGCGGTGGTTATGACGATTATGACCACAGCGATGAGGAGTTGTATGTAGACGACCAGCGCTGTGAGAACTGCCGCTTCTACGGGAACTGCTATCATACGCCGTTCCCGTCCGGATGGTGCGAATACTGGAAGGACGGCAGGCATTGAGAGAATATGTGGTTGAGAACGAGTTTGTCAAGGCAGTCAAAGCCGCCGGCGGTGTGGCATACAAGCTGACATCGCAGACAGCCAACGGGCTGCCGGACAGACTCGTTCTGTTCTTTCCTGCAAAGACAGTGTTTGTCGAGCTGAAAGCGCCGGGGAAAATGATGCGCCCGCTGCAGAGAAAAAGACGGTATCAGCTGATGAAGCTAGGCTTTCCCGTTCTCTGCATCGACAGGCTGTATCAGATCAAGCCGTGCATTGATGCGATTCTTGCATGGACGCCCGGCGACCCGTTTCCGGAGGGTATTGGAGCAAAGATACCTGATCTGGAAGTCACAATGCTGCCGTCTGAGATAGACGATTTCGGCGAAACACTGGAACCGATAGACCCCGATGATCTGGCAGGATTCTATGAATTGGAGGAGGATGATACCGGATGAAATACACACCGCACGATTACCAGAAATACTGTATCGAATATATCCGGGAGCATCCTGTTTCAGCACTATTCCTGGACATGGGACTCGGCAAGACGATCATCACGCTGACAGCACTCAACGTCCTGATGTTCGATGAGCTGAAAGTGAACAAGGTGCTTGTGATCGCACCACTCAGAGTTGCCCGTGACACATGGCCTGCCGAGGTGAAAAAGTGGGATCACTTGCAAAACATCGAGATATCCGTCATTGTAGGTTCTGTGAAAGAGCGCACGGCAGCGGTGAATCACAATGCATTCATATACATCGTCAACCGCGAGAACGTCAAATGGCTCGTGGAATACTACGAGAAAAACGGACTCCGCTGGGATTTTGATATGATCGTCATTGACGAGCTGAGTTCCTTCAAGAACTATCAGTCACAGCGTTTCAAATGGCTGCGGAAGGTGCGACCGTTCGTCAAACGATGGGTAGGGCTGACGGGTACACCGACATCCAACGGTCTGATGGATTTATGGGCGGAGATTGGTATCCTTGACGGCGGCGAACGGCTCGGACGGTTTATCGGTCGTTTCCGTGAAAGCTACTTCAAGCCCGGAAGCATGAATCCGAGTACGGGTGTGGTGTTCTCATATACACCCCGTCCCGGCGCAGAAGAGCAGATATATCAGAAAATCTCCGACATCACCATTTCGATGAAAGCACTGGACTATCTGGATATGCCGGAATGTGTGTATGTCAACCATGAGGTCGAGATGAATGCGGCGGAGCGTAAGCTCTACGATCAGCTCAAGCACGACCTTATCATCCCGCTTGAGGACGGCGATATTGATGCTGCAAACGCTGCAAGTCTCAGTAATAAGCTCCTGCAAATGGCAAACGGTGCTGTCTATGACGAAAACAAGGAAGCACGCAACATTCACAGCCGAAAGCTGGAAATGCTGGAAGACCTGATCGAAGCGGCAAACGGACAGCCTGTGTTGATCGGATACTGGTTCAAGCATGACCGCACACGAATTATAGAGTATCTGACCGCCTGCGGCTATGCTCCGAGGGATATCAAGGACAGTTCGGATATTTCTGATTGGAATAACGGTTCTATCCCTGTTGCTCTGATACACCCTGCATCGGCAGGGCACGGTCTCAATATCCAGTCTGGAGGTCACATTCTCATCCGGTTCGGTCTGACGTGGAGTTTGGAACTGTATCAGCAGACCAACGCCCGACTCTGGCGACAGGGGCAGCAGAACACTGTCACGATCCACCACATCGTAACAAAAGACACTGTAGATGAAGATGTCCTGAAAGCACTCGCTTCAAAAGACGTCACGCAGGAGAAGCTGATCGCCGCTGTCAAGGCTCGTCTCTGAAATGACGACAATTTGACGACAAAAAGGTAACGTCGCAAATATTACAAGAAATGCTGCAAAACGGTAACGCCGTTTCTGCTTCGTTTTTATCACACCGGAGGTGAAAATTATATGGCTCGAAAGAATAACCGTATGAAAACCGAATACCACAGAGGGCTCGGCTTTGATCCGAGAAAATATATCTCTGCGCCTGTGCAGCGTGCAGGATATACTCCCCCAGACCGCACTCCGCAGCGCGGGGACGTCTGGTTTGCCAACCTCGGCGCACATCCCAATTCCAGTGTGCAGTCCGGCACACGCCCCGTTGTTATTATCTCCAACAACATCGGCAACTCTCATGCTGACACCGTCAATGTGCTTCCGATGACAAGACACCTGAAAAAGCCGGAGCTGCCCTGTCATACACAGCTTGATCCATACAGCGTTACCGGCGGCGGTCAGCTTCTCGCACCGTCTATGGTTCTGGCGGAACAGCTCACCACCATCAGCAAGTATGCGCTGAGAACCTATGCAGGGCATATTTCCGATGATGAAGCGATGAACCGCATCGAGAATGCGGTGCTGTCACAGTTTGCGCTGGAAAGAATTATGGAAAGGAGCAAACCTGAATGCCTGTAAATTTCGTTAATATCCCCGATGTGCTGAAACAGTCTGCATCGTTCTGTGTCTGGAAGATGGAGAAGCGTAGCGGTCGCCCCACGAAGGTGCCGTATAACCCGAAGACCGGAGCAATGGCAAAAACCAACGATCCGTCCACCTTCACCGACTTCAACACAGCCATGAAATCCTATGCAATCGGAGGATGGGACGGTATCGGTTACAGAGTTTCCGAGGGCATCGGTGCCATTGATATTGACCACTGTATCCGTGAGGACGGGGCACTCAACGATGTCGCTGCATCTATCCTCGGTATCTTCAGCTCTGCTTACTTTGAGCGTTCTCCCTCCGGTACCGGACTGCGCGGCTTCTTCAAACTCAGCCCGGATTTTGCCTACGATAAGACCGTGTATTACATCAACAACCGCAAACACGGTCTGGAAGTCTATCTGCCGGGAACGACCAACCGCTTTGTGACGGTCACGGGAGATATGTACCGCAACGGTGCTGTTACCCGAAATGACGATGCTCTGCGCACACTGCTTGATACCTTCATGAAGCGCAGCACTCGTGTATCTTCCAAGACTGTCGAGCCTGCAACGTACCTCGATGATGATGGTGTAATCGCTCATGCATCCGCATCGGAGTCGGGTGATAAGTTCAAGGCTCTCTATGCCGGTAACTGGGAGGAGGGCTACGACTCTCAGTCCGATGCGGATATGGCGCTGGTATCCATCCTTGCCTTCTGGTGCGGAAATGTGGAGGAGCAGATCGACCGCATCTTCCGCACGTCCGGACTGATGCGTGATAAGTGGGATCGTAAGACCGGCAATGCGACCTACGGCCAGATTACGATCCGAAACGCTGTTGCTACCAATTCCGCGATCTACACGCCGATTCAGGATTCCTCTGCAGAGGATGACTTTGAAGCACTGGACGATGAAGAAGCGGAAGAACACGCGGGTTTCCGTCCCGACCTCTCCCGGATCACCCTCACGCTTGACGAAATGCAGCCGCATACGAATCCTCGCTACCAGCGTGACGAGATCGGCATCGGCAACGCTTTCGCCGATTACTTCAAGCCCATCGCCCGATTCAATGGTGACCGCAATGTCTGGTATGTGTATGACGGCAAGGTATGGCAGCCGGATGAGAACGCACTCGCCGTGGCTGAGCTTGCAAAGCATCTCGCAGATCTGCTGTATACGTTTGCACTGCAGATCAGGGACGAGGACACTCGCAACAGATATATCAAGCGAGTTCAGAAGCTCCAGATGCGAAAGAACCGCAAGACGATGGTGGAGGACGCAAAGTCAGTCTATCCGATTAGGATGTCCGCTTTTGATGCGAATGTCTATCTGCTGAATCTTGAGAACGGCACGCTTGATCTGCGGACACTGGAATTCCATGAGCATGACCCCAAGGATCTCATTACGAAGATCAGCCACATCAACTACGATCCGGCAGCAACCTGTCCGAGATGGATCCAGTTCGTGGATGAGGTCATGGTCGGCAGGAAGAATGTCGCACTCTATCTTCAGAAAGCCATCGGCTACTCGCTCTCCGGCGATACCTCGCTGGAATGTCTGTTCATCATGTTCGGCCCTACGACCAGAAACGGCAAGACCACGACCATCGAAACGATCCTGCGTGTTATGGGAGAATACGGCCGTTCTGCCAAGCCGGATATGCTTGCCACAAACTATTTTCGCGGGCAGTCCAACGGTTCCTCGGATGATGTCGCCCGTCTTGCCGGTGCAAGATTTGTCGGCATTTCCGAGATGGAGCAGAAGCTGACGATCAATGCCTCTCTGACAAAGCAGCTCACAGGTAATGGTTCTATTACAGCCCGTTTTCTATACGAGGGCTATTTCGAGTTCCACATGCAGGCGAAGATCTTCATTGACACCAATCATCTGCCGAACGTCACTGACCGCACGTTGTTTGAATCCGGCAGACTGAAGATCATTCCGTTTACCCGGCATTTCGAGGATCGCGAGCAGGACAAGACGCTGAAAACGACACTGATGCAGCCGGAGAACCTGTCCGGCATCCTGAACTGGTGTATCGAAGGCTATCGCCTGTATAAAGCGGAGGGTCTGGACGAGCCGGAGGAAGTCAAGGCAGCGACCGAGGAGTATCGTGTGGAGTCCGACCGCGTCGCGCAGTTCATGCGTCAGTGCCTGAAAAAGGAAAAGGGCTCGGAGATAAAGGCATCGGCGGTCTACAGTCACTATAAGACGTGGTGCAGCGACAATGGATGCAAGTATGAGAGTTCTCAGAATTTCTATAAGCGGCTCTCTCTGGAATATCTCATTGTCAAGCGCAGACCGTGGAAGCAGACGACGACCGGAAATATGAATCCGTTGTCACTTGTGAGCGATGTCGCCTGGGTAAGCGGTGAAGAGCCGGGAATGGATCTCGTACCTTTGGACGATGAGGAGTGATGACCTATGGACGGCGCATAAGCTGAAAAGTGCCTATCTTCTGTAGTTTTCTATTGTTTCTAGTATATATATATCTTTCTATATTCTATTTTATGTAGCAAATGTAGCAAATGAATATATAAATATTACTATAAAGAAGAATATAGGAAAAGTTATGTAATGGAATGCTACAAGTGCTACAGGAATAAGAAAAGTGAAGTAATATCGATAAATAACTGTGGACATCTGTTGCAAATGCCTACTTTGTGACTGCTACAAGCGTGGCATGGGCAACAGGTGTCAAGGTATGGAGGTAAAGATAATGAGAATTATTACAAGCGAACAGGTATCCGCAGGACATCCCGACAAGATCTGTGACCAGATCGCTGATGCTATCGTGACCGACTGCCTGAAAAACGATAAGAGCAGCCGTGTCGCTATTGAGTGCCTTTTCAAGAACAGAAATCTCATCATCGCCGGTGAACTGACAAGCACACATGAGCCGGATTACAAGGCGCTGGTACAGCAAGTGTTCGACCGCATCAATGGCAATGGCAGTGATGATGCCGGACTTGACTACAAGCTGGATTTCACCGCCGATGATCTGGATATTGCTGTTCTGGTAGATCGCCAAAGCAGTGACATTGCTCTCGGTGTGAATACAGGCGGTGCAGGAGATCAAGGTATGTGTTACGGTTATGCTACAAATGAAACGCCGGAGCTGCTCCCGATCCCGTATGTGCTTGCCACAAGATTTCTGGAACATCTCAAAGCCTATCCCTGCCGTATGCTGAAAGCAGATGCAAAGGCGCAGGTCAGCTACGACTATGACAGCGGCAGGATCACTACATTTCTCTGCTCGGTGCAGCATATTCGTGATATAGAGGTTGAGGATTTCCGCAGCATTATCGAAAATATTATGATTCGCACAGCTACTGAGTACGGGCTGAATACCGATTTCGTAAAACTGGTGAATCCTACAGGCAGATTCGTACTCGGCAGTTCCTTTGCCGACTGTGGTGTGACAGGACGCAAACTCGCCTGCGATACCTACGGCGGCATTGGTCATATCGGCGGCGGAGCGATGTCCGGTAAGGACCCGTCTAAGGTTGACCGCAGCGGTGCGTATATGGCGAGAAAAATTGCGAGAGATATCGTCAGCGCCGGATATGCGGATAAAGCAGAGGCACAGATTGCGTATGCTATTGGTGTAGCTAAGCCTGTGTCCATCTATGTGGAGACCTTCGGTACAGAGCATCAGGATGCGGAGTTCATCAACCAGTATGTCCGTGAGAACTACGACCTCACGCCGAGAGGAATTATTAAGAGCCTTGGTCTTCTCGATGTGGACTATAACAAGGTTTCAGCTTATGGGCACTTCGGTAAATTTGGGCTTCCGTGGGAGAAATAAAAAATTTTGAAGAATTTTTTCAAACACCCCTTACAAACACCCCCCTGAAACGGTATATAGTAGGAGGCGATGTTCAGAGCCGATCAACCACATATTTATTAAAACCAT
>Ga0255344_1006084_pt1 | contig 11098 bp, 11 predicted proteins | sample wastewater_treat_5_FD_192414 | JGI IMG/M metagenome (GOLD analysis project Ga0255344, IMG submission 192414) | Wastewater microbial communities from Lulu Island WWTP, Vancouver, Canada - plant18 | ecosystem: Engineered > WWTP > Wastewater > Unclassified | place: Canada: Vancouver, British...
CGGGCCACCCCGGTGATAGATCGGAATTGGGTACCCCACCGGCCTGGGTGGGTAATTCCGGCCATAGTACCCGCCGCCATAGCCGTAACAGCCACGACTGGAGGTACGATAGTCCCTGCCACCGGTCACAACCGTGACCACCTGTGGCAAGACTATCGATGGCATTGTTCTTGCCGGAGCCGCCATGGGTGCCGGCTGAGCCAGCCGCACCGTGGCCCCACAATGGGGGCAAAGCACGGCGCCAGTCGCCGGCACAGTAACCCCCTGCCCACAATAAGGGCAAGGACCACTGACCGGCCCGGCCGACACAATTTGCCCTGACATAGGGGCCGTCGTGGTGGCACAGCCACCAACCACCAGCACCGCCAATAAAAAACCAATACAAAGAGCGTACTTCATCAGAACCTCCTTCCGCCCAAAGGCGGATCTGGGAACAGAATTTCAGTTTTCAATCTCTATCTATTATTATAGCAAAAAACAGATAAAAAGTCAAGTTCGTTAGAAATAGGAGCTTTAATTCCTAAAAAAACTTTTAAATACAACAAAATAAGCTCCAAAAGTACCCTCAATAAAGAAACAAGGTGGTTGATTTCTAATGGGACCAACCTCAACTTCACCCTAGCCTTTCCCCCAGTAGTTGCCATAACATTAACCCAATTAACCACACTTCCCTCCCCTGCAGTAGACATTTACACTAACCGGCGAACAGCGACCGCCGTAACAGTTGCGATAATTGTCATAATTATAATAGGGTTGACGATAATCGTAATAGTCATAAGACGAAGAGTAATAAGATTGACTACAATAACCATAGCCACAATCACCATAATCGCGCCCATAACCGCCATAATAATCATAGCTGTCATGGCCATAATAACGACTAGGGCTCCGATAGGTTGGAATCGGATACCCGACCATGCCAGGATGCCATGGTCCTCCCGACCGATAGGTCGGAATCGGGTATCCAACCGGCCTGGGCGGGTAATTGCGGCCGTAATAGCCATCATTACGATATGTTTGATAATAGTCATAATCACGTCCGTAATCATATCCATAATCGTAATAATCACCATAAGGTTGGCCATAATAATAACCACCGCCAGCCAAAGCTTCACTTGGCCAAAACAAGGCGGTGGCTAAAACTAAACCCAACATCAGACCCAAAGCTAGTAAAACTTTTTGAATTTGTGAAATATTTACGAGTAAAATCATAGGGCTGATAAATTTTTATTTTGATATTTCGACTTGCCTCATTCATACAATCGGCAAATGATTTTTTGATTATCTGAACTTTTTTGTTTCTTTAGCTGAGTTACCCACAGGTTTGTGTTTGCGTTATATTTTTTTTGTGTAAGGAATGTAGTTAGACCTGCTGTTAACACGTGAATTGTTTTTAAACAAACAAAAGGGTAAAATATAAATAATGATTGACCCCAATAGTCAAACAACCGACAAGCATCTACAAGACCTGCGCGAGAAGGAAGCGGAAGAGTTGGCTCAAACCCTTTCCGGCCGCTACGGACTTCCCTATCTCGATCTTTCAAAAACAGCTATAAATACCGACGCTCTACGCCTTATCCCCGAAGATGAAGCTCGCCTCGCCGCCGTCGCGGCCTTTAAAGTAGTCAACAAAACTCTTAGTTTGGCCATTTTGGCGCCCAATAAACCAGAAGCCCAAGCGGTAATTAAAGATTTGGAGGGCAAAAATTTTAAAGTAGAACTTTTCATGGTTTCTGAAGTTGGCCTGGAAAGCGCTTGGACTCGCTACAGCGAAGTTTCGCTCTCCGAAAAAACCAAAGCCGGTCTGATAGAAATTTCCAATGAAGATGTCACGCGTTTGACTGAACAATTCAAAACTCTAACTGACATCAAAACCGAGATAGACAAAGAAAGTGGGCTAGCGCTAAGTCAAGGCGGCATTTCCGGCATCTTGGAAGTCATTTTGGCTGGCGGTTTGGTGACTGATGCCTCTGACATTCACATTGAACCGGAACAAGAAACAATTCGCTTGCGCTATCGGCTGGACGGTGTTTTGCAAGATGTGGCTGACTTTCCGCTTAAAATTCACCGCCAAATTATTTCACGCCTAAAGTTGGTTTCCGGCATGAAGTTAAACGTCAAAGAAGCCGCCCAAGACGGTCGTTTCTCCATCGCGTTGGAGAATAGCGATATTGAAATCCGCTCATCGGTTATTCCTTCGGCTTACGGCGAATCAGTGGTTATGCGTATCCTAAACCCAAAAACGATTGAGCTGACTTTTGCCAAATTGGGCGTGGAAACAAGACTGTTTGAAATTTTTAATCGTGAAATCCACAAGCCGAACGGTCTAGTTCTCCTGACTGGCCCGACCGGTTCAGGTAAAACAACCACGCTTTATGCCTTTTTGCGCGAAATCAATTCGCCGGAAAATAAAGTTATCACGATTGAAGACCCGATTGAATACCATCTGGGAGGTATAAACCAAACCCAAGTCAACAAAAAACAGGGTTATACTTTCTTGTTGGGTTTGCGCAGCGCTTTGCGCCAAGACCCAGACGTCATCATGGTTGGAGAAATTCGCGACAGCGAAACCGCCAAGACCGCGGTTCAATCTTCTTTGACTGGCCACTTAGTCTTTTCCACCCTGCACACCAACAACGCCCAGGGCGCTATCCCCCGCTTGATTGATCTGGAGGTTAATCCAAAGATTATCACTTCGTCGTTGACACTCTCTATTGCCCAACGTCTGTTGCGCAAACTTTGTCCGCACTGCAAAAAAGAAATCGCCCCCACCGAAAGCGAGAAGGAGCTACTTAGCGCCGTAATTCAAAGTATCAAGGAAAAGAGATCGGAATTGGTGCCAGAAAATTGGCAAGGCGAAATTACCGAGGCAAACAAAATTTTCGTAGCCGGTGGCTGTGAACAATGCAATGGTATCGGTTACAAGGGGCGAGAAGGAGTCTTTGAGGCGATTGTAATGGACGACGCGGTCGCGGCCGCCACCATTACCAACCCAAGCGAAAAAGAAATAAAAATAGCCGCCAAACCCCAAGGAATCCTTGATATGCGGCAAGATGGTATCTTGAAAGTCATTACCGGACGCACCACCCTGGAAGAGCTGTCGCGCGTCGTTGATTTATACGAAGAAATTATTTAAACCGTTCTTTGCAAACAGAGAAACGAATCAAGACTACAAACCTCCAAGCAATCCCTTTGGATGTGCATCTAAAGTTAGATAATTCCTCAAGGATAGCTTCAGTAAAACTCACTGCTAAGGTGAAAACCGAAGCGTCCTCTTGAAAGAACCCGTTAGGTCTGTAAACAGGCCTAGATTGCTTGGAGGTTTGTAAGCTTGATAAAAAAACAAAAAAGAAACGCTAAAGATAAGCCCCTAAACTGCCAATTTCTTCTTTATAGCGTTCTATTTTATATGTTAGCATAAAACGATTTTAATGTCAAGTCCTGACATCATTATTTATGAATAATAACCCCATCCCCAAAGAAGACCTCTATTTAGATCGTTCTTTGCGTCCTCTCACCTGGTCAGAGTATATTGGGCAAAAAAACATCAAGGATAACCTGCAAATCCTTCTGACTGCCGCCCGAGAACGCGAGCAGCCCCCCGAACACCTGCTTTTTTATGGTCCCCCTGGTCTCGGCAAGACTACCCTTGCTTACTTGGTCGCCAAAGAGATGAACGCGCAAATTAAAGTGACCTCCGGTCCGGCCATTGAAAAAGTTGGCGACTTGGCCTCTATCTTAACCAACTTGTCCGCCGGCGATATTTTATTTATTGATGAAGTTCATCGCCTAAACAAAATGATTGAGGAAGTGCTCTATCCGGCGATGGAGTCCGGCCACCTGAATATTATTATTGGCAAGGGGCCGGGGGCGCGCGTTATCCAAATTGACTTGCCACCGTTTACGCTATTGGCAGCCACCACGAGGATCGCCGCCATCTCTTCGCCCTTACGCTCACGTTTTTCCGGCGGTACTTTCAAATTGGAATTCTACACCAATGAAGAAATAAGCGAGATAATCAAGCGGTCAGCCCAAATTCTCGGAATTGAACTTGGAGATGAGAGCGCCTTTTCCATCGCCAAACGCAGTCGTTTTACTCCTCGCATCGCCAACCACCTTTTGAAACGCTGCCGCGACTACGCCCAAGTAACCAAGAAGGCTATCTCGCCCAAAACCACCAACGAAGCTTTGAGCTTGATGGGAATAGACGAACTTGGTCTAAACGAACCCGACCGTAAAATCATAGAGGTAATTATTGATAAGTTTGGCGGTGGGCCGGTCGGTGTTGGCACAATTGCGACCGCCCTGTCTGAAGAAGAAGCCACCATTGAGGATGTCTACGAACCATACCTGATCCAGCTCGGTTTTCTGGAGCGCACTCCCCGCGGCCGAGTAGTAACCGACAAAGGTTACGAGCATCTTGGATTTGATTTGCCCCTAAAAAACCAACCTAAACTCATTTAGGTTTTTCTCTGGTTTATCTTCTCAATCTTTACATTTTAATTTTTAAATTTTAAAGTATCTTTATGTCTGGTCACAACAAATGGACACAAATAAAACACAAGAAAGGCGCCGAAGATATCAAGCGTAGCAAACTTTTTTCAATGCTGGTTCGGACAATCAACGTGGAGGCTAGGTTGGCCAACGGCAACCGCGAGGCGCCGGGACTAAAAGCGGCAATCGCGCGCGCCAAGGCGGCCAATATGCCTCTCGATAATATTGAACGCGCGATTGAAAAAGGTTCCGGGGCCGGCGCCGAATCTTTTGAAGAAGTCGTTTATGAGGCCTACGGTCCGGGCGGTGTCGCTTTGCTTATTGTTGGTCTTACCGACAACAAAAACCGCACCACCCCTGAAATTAAACACCTTTTGTCTAAGCATGGCATCAGTCTCAGCCCACAGGGCGCCACACAATGGGCCTTTATTAAAAAAGAAGACGAATGGCAGGCGCAAAACACCCTGCCCTTGGCAAAGACTGAGCAAGAAAAGTTGCAAGCCCTCCTTGAGGCCCTAGGCGAACACGAGGATATCAAAAATATTTTCCATAATGCCGACGAAATCGCTTAAAATCCTGGGGATTGACCCCGGTTATGACCGCCTCGGTTTAGCGGTTATTGAAAAAAGCCAAACCGGCTTGAAACTGCTTTATTCCACCTGTCTTCAAACAAATAAAAAAGATAGCCTCTCCTCGCGTTTCCTATTGTTGGGCCGAGAACTAAAAAAAATAATAAAAAAAGAAAAACCAGACGTGGTCGCGTTGGAAACTTTATACTTCTCAGTTAACCAAAAAACAGCCAGCAAAGTAGCCGAGGTCAGAGGAATGATTGCTTATATTTGTGCCGAATCAGGTTTGCCAATTTCCGAATATAACCCGATGCAAATAAAATCTTGCGTGGCCGGTTGGGGCGGCGCCAACAAAAAACAAATCATTGCATTGGTCAAAAAGCAAATTGTTGTGCCGGCCAAGGTGAAAATAGATGATGAATATGACGCCATCGCGATTGCTTTGACTCACTCGGTTATGGCCAAAATGTTGTCCTTGTGAAAAAATTTTGGTTTTTTACAAGCCCCCAAAACCTTAAAAATAAAGGCAAAATAGTCCTCTAATCATCTTATCCACAGACGGGCCCAAAGGGTATTGCAAAAATTTTTACTTATGATAAAAATTAAGAACTTGAAAATAAACAAAGGTCGTGATTGGTTTATTATTAGCAACAAGTAAAATAAAATGGACGAGCTATACAACGATGACGTCTTAGGTGGTGTCGCCTTAAGTGACGACGACTCCTTCGGCGATGATGAAGAGCTGGAAAATCTGGATGATGAAGTGGAGACAGACGATGAAGACGACTCCTTCGGCGGCAGTGATGACGATGACGAAGAATAAAATCAGTTCATAAACCAAATCAAAAGAGAGGGCTTTTTGGACCCTCTCTTTTGATTTTTCGTGACAAAGTTTTTTATTTAAGTTCAATCTTAAGAAAATTTTTCTTACCAATCTTCAAAGTGACGTCTTTTTCTATTTTGGCTGTTGGTTCCGTTATTTTTTCTCCATTAATCTCACTTAGACCGCCCCCCGCGACCAAACGCCGAAAATCGCTTTTTGATTTAACCAAGTTATTTTTCAACAAAATATCCATTAGTAATGCGCCCTTGGTTGTTTTTATTATTTTTATATCTGCCGGAATTTCTTTTTTTTGAAAAGCGGTAACAAAAAAATTTTTGGCTTTGTCAGCTTCCTTATCACCGTGATAAAGTTTCACTATTTCCCAAGCCAACCGCATTTTTAGGTCACGCGGATTAGCGCCAGCGTGTAATTCTTTTTTAATATTCTCAATTTCAGCAAGAGGTAGGTCGGTACAATCCACAAAACACTGAATAATTGCTTCGTCGGGCAAGGCCATTGTTTTACCAAACATGCTCGCCGGCGATTCATCAAGGCCAATCCCCGTTCCAAGACTCTTACTCATTAATTTTTCACCAGTCACTGGATTTTCAAGCAAGGTTGTGGTCACAACTATTTTTTCTTTTTGTTTATAGGCCTGCAAAAGAGTTCGCCCCGCCAACATATTAAAAGTCTGGTCAGTACCGCCTATTTCAATATCTGCGTCTAAAGCAATTGAGTCATAGCCTTGCATTAGTGGATAAAAAAACTCATGCACATATAATGGTTTTTGTTCTTTTAATCTTTTTTCAAAATTATCCCTCTCTAACATTTGTTGCACAGTAAAGTTTGAAGCCAGTTCCACCAGATCATTAAAATTAAGTTTAGATAGCCATTTAGAATTAAGAACAAATTCTACTGGGTTTTTTTTATCTTTAAAGTCCAATATTTTACCGATCTGTTTTTTAAAATCCTTCAGGTTTTTCTTTACTTCATTTTTAGTTAAACGCTGTCTAGCAGCCTTTTTGTCGCTAGGATCGCCAATCATCGCCGTAAAATCACCAACTAAAACAATGATCTTGTGACCCAATTGGTGCAAACGACGCAGCAAAAGGTAGTTAGTAGCGTGTCCCAAATGAACATATGTAGCCGTCGGATCAATCCCCATGTAAATTCTAAGGGGGCGATTAGAGTGTAAAAGTTCAGCAAATTTTTCAGAAGTCGGATAAATCTTAGAAATTGAACGAGTTAAAACTTCTTGTATTCTTTCTTCTTTCTCTTTTAAATTCATAGAATAAAAATATCACATATTAGCTTTTTGCGCCATCCATGCTAATATTTAGCCATGTCTAAAAGAAAACAGCAAATTACCCGTAATCTTATCAGGATTATCTTGGTAGTTTTAATTATCGGTTTAGTTTCCGGCGGGGTCACTACAATCTGGGCCATTTCTTTGCCAGTGCCTGATTTTGAAACCTTTTTTGAAAAACAAATAAACCAAACTTCCACTAAAATCTATGACCGAACCGGAAAAACTCTTCTTTACGATGTTCGCGGCATCAGGCGGACTGTCGTCCCGTTCGAAAAAATCCCCACTCACGTTAAACAAGCCACTTTGGCGATTGAAGATGGTGAGTTTTACAACCATGGCGGTGTGGACGTTACCTCCATCGCGAGGGCCTTTTGGGTAAACTTATTGTCAGGCGGCATCCACCAGGGCGGATCCACCATCACTCAGCAGGTTGTTAAAAACTCCCTCTTGACTCAAGAACGAACTCTGACCAGAAAAATCAAAGAAGCTATTTTAGCGATTAAAATGGAGCAAACAATGGCCAAGGATGAGATTTTAAATATTTATCTAAACGAATCACCCTATGGCAGCAATATTTATGGCGTCCAAGAAGCGGCTAAGGCTTATTTCAAAAAAGATATCAATGAGGTGACCTTGGCCGAAGCGGCTTATCTGGCCTCCCTGCCACAAGCGCCAGGCTATTATTCTCCTTATGGCAAAAATAAAGACAAATTAGATAAACGAAAAGATTTGGTTTTAAGTCAAATGGTTAAAAACGGTTTTGTCACCAAATCAGAGGCGGAAAAAGCCAAAACTGAAGAAGTGGTTTTTTATGAAAAAATAAATCAGGGCATCAAGGCCCCTCACTTTGTTTTCTTTGTCAAAGATTATTTGGAAACAAAGTATGGGAAAGATAACATCCAAAACAAAGGTTATAAAGTAATTACAACGATTGATTGGGATCTGCAACAAAAGGCGGAAGAATTGGCTAAAAAGTATGGTGAAGAAAATGAGACTAAATTCAACGCTCAAAATAACGGCATCGTGGCAATTGACCCCAAAACTGGACAGATTTTGGCGATGGTCGGTTCTCGTGATTACTTTAATCAAGAAATTGAAGGCAATTTCAATATCACCACGGCCCACCGCCAACCCGGTTCATCGTTTAAGCCAATTGTTTATGCGACGGCCTTTGATAAGGGTTATACTGACAAAACTGTCGTTTTTGACCTTAAAACCGAGTTTAACACTAGTTGTAGTCCAGCCGCGACCGGCGACGCTCAATGTTACTCCCCGGTTAATTATGATGATAAATTTGTTGGACCAATCACCCTAAGAGACGCCCTGGCTCAATCCAGAAATATTCCGGCGATTAAAGTTCTTTATCTGGCTGGTATAAATAATGCCTTAAATACCGCCCGAGCAATGGGTATTTCTAGTTTAGCTGGAGCAAGTCGGTATGGACTGACTTTGGTTTTGGGTGGCGGCGAGGTTTCACTGTTGGAACTGACTGGAGCTTACTCTGTTTTTGCCAATGATGGAATAAAAAACAAAGTGGTTAGTATCTTAACGGTGACTGACCCGAACGGAAAAGTGGTGGAGGGGTTTACAGAAAAATCAGAACGGGTAATGCCGGAGAATACAGCTAGAATGATTAGCGATATCTTGTCTGACGATGTCGCGCGCGCGCCTTCTTATGGGCGACGTTCTCTTCTTTATTTTGCAAACAAAGATGTGGCCGTCAAAACCGGCACGACTAATGATTATAAAGATGCTTGGATAATCGGCTATACTCCCAACATAGTAATTGGCGCTTGGGCCGGAAACAACGACAACACGCCAATGGCCAAAAAAGTGGCCGGTTACATTATCACTCCCCTTTGGCACGAGGTAATGCAAGTCGCTTTAAATCGTTTACCTGATGAACGTTTTATTCCGCCAATAATTAATTATGAGGGTTTAAAACCTATAATGCGTGGTTATTGGCAGGGTGGCGAAATTAGTTTAGTTTATTTGCCAAACCAACCACCACTACAATACGTCAATAATTCAGTTCATTCAATTCTTTATTGGGTTGATAAAAACAATCCCCTTGGTTCATCACCAAGAAATCCCAAAGCGGATCCGCAATTTAGTCTCTGGGAATATCCAGTCAGAATCTGGGCCGCCGCTCAAGGGTTGGAAACTGGTAGAACAGTAATCGGCAGTCAAGAAATTGATAACCCAAAAGAAAATGAATCCGTTAAAATTATTTCGCCAGAACAAGGAGATGAATTAGAGAGTAATAAACTAGTTGATATTATCCTTGATATACCGAAAGAAAGTTCTATTTCCCAGGTTAACTACTTTATAAACAGTTATTATCTTGGGGCAAGTAAAAACTCGCCTTATAGTATATCTTTTTCTCCTTCTCAACTAAAATTAAAACCGGGAAATTATGAGATACGGGCGATTATTTATGACCGCCAAAACAATCTTTTGATCAAATCCGTAGAAGTAGTTATCTCTGATTAATTGCTTATTTGATATTTAAGATAGTTTTTTCGCCTAGTTTTTTATTTATCATCTCTAAAACTTGGGCTTTTTGCAGTAAAACACTTAGTTTTACCTTAGTGCTTGTTTTTAGATAAATATTGTTATTGGAAATATTAAAATCTTCTTTTTCCAATTCCAAACCAACCAAATCTTTTACCACCTTAATAATTTCATCCTTAACCAAAGATGATTTTATTAAGTGACTTTGGTATTTCTGTAAATAATTAAAGATGTTATCCATCTACTCGCCTCTTGACCTTATGGGCATCACAATATAACTAAAAGAATTGTCGCCAATTCCTTGGATTAAAAGGGGTCTGTCTTTATTGGTGAATTTTAAACTTAAATCTTTTTGATTAATAACAGACAAACAATCAATTATATAGCGCACGTTAAAACTGGTTATCAAGTCGTCACCTTTAATTTTAGTAATAACTTGAGAGATATTCTCTCCCACCTCTTGATTAAGAGCATTAACCTCTAGAATATTTTCTTTGGCCTTTACTTTAAAATCAACTTGACTGTATTTATCAGAAAAAATATTGGCAATTTTTAAATTATTAATTAAATCATCCTTAGTCATCAACACTTCTGTTTCGTGATTCTTTGGCATAATTTGACGATAATCAGGATAGGTCCCATTAATTATTCTGGAGGTTAAATGAATAGAATCTGAAATAAATGATATTTGATTACCATCTGAAGTTATCTCTAAATTTGAATCAAGCTTGTCAAAAACCCTTATAATTTCAGCCACATTCCGAAAAGGAATAATAATGGGAGAAAAGTCTTTTATTTTATCTTTAATAATAATTTTCTTTTCCGCCAGACGGAAAGAATCAGTGGCCACAAAAACGACACTTTGGTCATCTTTATAAATATAAACACTGGCAATTTCCGGTTTTATATCAGAAATAGCTGAAGCAAAAACCACTGAACGCAGTCCATTAATTAAATCTTGACTGGTTAAATTAAAAGAATCACCCTTAGAGACTTTGGGAATAAGGGGAAAATCATCAATCGGCAAACTTTTTATAGTGGTAGAAGTCAGGTCGGTGCTAATTTTTATATTACCTTCTTTTGTTTCAATTTTTAATTTATTTTCTCTTTGCAGATTTGTTAAAAAACCGCTTAAGACCATCGCGTTAACGGCTATTTCACCTTCTTCTTCAATTTTGGCCGGAATTTCAATTTCCAACCCAATTTCCAAATTAGTGGCTTTTATTGTAAGAGTTTTACCTTTAGCTTGCAGTAAAACAGAGCTTAAAATAGGTAAACTTAAATTTTTTCCACTCGCCTTCTCTGCTAGAATAACTGCTTCTTTTATTTTATCTTTTACACACTCTATAATCATATTAATTATTTTTTAATTAAGAATTTAATACTATT
>Ga0255344_1006085_pt1 | contig 11098 bp, 6 predicted proteins | sample wastewater_treat_5_FD_192414 | JGI IMG/M metagenome (GOLD analysis project Ga0255344, IMG submission 192414) | Wastewater microbial communities from Lulu Island WWTP, Vancouver, Canada - plant18 | ecosystem: Engineered > WWTP > Wastewater > Unclassified | place: Canada: Vancouver, British...
ATAAAAGAAAAAATAAATGGTAAAAAGATAAAGCCAGGAGAATCATTGGATATACCATTATTTTACCCCTCTCCAAAATTAAAAAGTGGTGATTATTTTATAACTGCCAAAACTGGAGAAAAAACAGATGTCAGAATGTTGGATTCAAGTATAAAAATTATTAATTGGTCCTTAGGAGAGGACTCCTATCACTATTATAATACCTTCTTCAAGGGAACACTTGATATAAGCATTTGTGAGTTTCGAATCCGTGATGATTTATCAATAGAAATTTTACGCTACCCTTAAAACATTAGATGTATCTATGCATTTAAAACTAACTTTTATTTACCTGTTCATTTTAGTTACATTATCATCTGTACTCATATACTTTTTATTAGACAAGCCACTTCTTACAAAAGAAGAAGCTTCTAAATCTCTAAATTTATTAGAATATAGTGAAGAGAGCAATAATCCAAAATCAATAAGAAGTATTAGCGAGAAATTAGGTCAGAATTTTATAGTAGGAATACCCGATACTAAAATTGATGAGGAAACAAGAGAAATTTTACACTATATAAAACCTGCTGGAATAGTTTTATATAGTAGAAATTTCGAATCATTTTCACAGTTAAAAGAACTTATCTTAGAGTTACAAAAAATTTCAAAAGAAGATACTAATATGCCATACTTCATAATGCTCGATGAGGAACCGGAAGGAGCACTAAGGGTAGGCTTACTTAAAAATATCTTCTCCCTTGAAATGCCGCAATGGAAAAAAATCGAGAGAGATATAAGTATTCTTTCAAGCTTGGGGGTAAATGTGGAATTAGCACCTCTTGCAGATTTCCCCTTTGACAATAATTCATTTGTTGCAAGACGAATACCGGTTAAAACAGTTGAAGAATTAGTCTCTTTTAATAGAACTTTTATTAAAATTCTTAAAGATTATAAAATTTCAGCAACCTTGAAACATTTTCCTGGAATGGGAATTTTTGAAGATGACCCACATAATAAATTTTTGCACTCGAATATCAACGAGAACACTCTTAAAAGGTCATTAGATATATTCAAAGATGGAATTGATAATGGTGCTGATTTTGTGATGACATGCCACGCAATGTATGATAATTTAGACTCTGAAAACCCTGCTACATTCTCGCGCACAATTGTAACTGACATTTTGAAGGATAAACTTAACTTCAAAGATATTGTTGTAACAGATGACATCTCAGATATGCCGCTATCTATGAAGGGATTAAACCTAACAGATGCAGGCATAAAGGCACTTAAAGCGGGGCATAACTTAATAATGTATTCGCATAATTTAGATAAAACAAGAGAAATCTTTGATGAAATCCTCTATAAAGTAAATACAGATCCAGAGTTAAAAACTATTATAGAGAACAATTATCTAAAAATTATAGCTTTTAAGGATAAAAATTTTAAATACTAAAATAGAGGCACCATAAATAGTTTACGAAATGTAAATTGACAATTTAGTTCTCTTAAAGTTTAATTAGAAGAAAAATTAAATTTGGAAGGAGAAAAATCAATGAAATCAAGTTTTAAGGAGTTTTTACTTAGGGAATTAAGCGAAGTGAGAAAAGAGTTAATTGAGACTGCATCAAAAATCAAACTTCCTGAGTATGATTGGCATCCACGCTCTGATATGAAGTCAGCAAAAGACTTACTCGTTGAAATATGTGGATGCGAGGTATGGATAAATACTTTAATGAAGGGAAAACTTATTCAGTGGGATGAAGCTGAAGCTAAAGTAAAAGGTGAAGATTTGCAATCAATTCTTAATGAGCTCGATAATGCAAGGAAAGAAACCATTGATTTCTTAAATAGCAAAACTGACGAAGAGTTATTTAATCCTATTGAAAACCTTCCTCAAGATATTAAAGATTATTGGAAAGGAGATATTATCCCTGCTGAGGCAATTGAATTTACACTCAGACATGAATATTACCACTTAGGTCAATTGATTTATAATAGATGGCTACTTGGCTACAACCCTTATAAAGAATAATAAAACTAATCTTTTACACTTGCCCTTTCTGTATTAAATTCACTCTCCTTGAAAGTATAAAAGAAAGAATAAGAGTAGCTGCTAATATCGAAGCTGTAGTAACGACATTAGGAATTGAATTGCTTAAATTTACTTCAACTGGACTTGTCTCAAACCAGCCTACTATTGAAATATCATCAAAATAAATGATATTGCGATCTTCTGTAAGTATAAATTGATTTGTTAAAAGAGCTTTTTCATCTGGTGACCAACTGCACAATTTTAAACAATGCATGGGTCTTGTAATACTAAAATATCCTCTAATTGGAGGAAAATCCATCATAGTTAAATAAAATACTATTTCATTAGGTACACAAAAATATGTATTTTCTGCTGTAAATGCAAGTTTTTCTCCAGTCGGTGACAGCAAGAACTGAATTACACTATCTGCATTTGGCTCTAAATTAGTTATAGAGTTATCATTTAAATTAAGGATATAAATATTCCGCTCAATATTTTTGCCATAACCTTTATCTCCGCGAAACAATACTATTTCATCATTTGGATGTTTTTTTAGATAATATATACCATTAAATTCAGTTTCGATTTCCAATGAATCATTATTATCAATATCTATTTTATAGAAGCTTAAATTGCTACTTTTTGCACTACAACCTACAAATAGTATTTTATTTTCTGATAGCCAGCAAATATCAGGAATTGCATTATCTGAATCCTTGCATTCAATCTCTTTTATCTTTTCTAATTCATCATTATCTTTAAAGGCAATATATACAACATAATTCTTACTATTTTTACCAGTAAATAAAAGCTTATCTTCATAAGGAGACCAGAGAAAAGATTTTACATTAAGCCCATCAGGGCTTATCTTTTTTATATTTTCGCATGCATAATCAGCTACATAGAGAGCTTTATTTCCTTTATTGTCTATGTCAAAAGCAATCAAACTGCTATCATTAGACCATTGATACCAAATGCTTTGGTTAGAGGTTATATCGATTTTTGAGGTTTTTCCTTCAAAAAATGGAATAATATTTAAGTAATAATTTTTCTCTTCGGTGCTATTCAATTCTTCATACTCACAAACGTATGCAAACTTTTCACTATCAGGAGACCACTTCCCTGAAAAAATATTTAAATCTCGTTCTTTAATCCAAGAATATGTTATTTCACTTTTTATCACATTTCTATCCGACAATAAATTAATAGGTAAAAATAATTTTGAATCTTTCTCTGTTTCAATAAGGGATTTTTCAGCATTACAAAGAATTAAAATCTTCTTCATATCTGGTGATAACCACGCTTGTTCTACCTTTACATTAGATTCAATGCCTTGATATAAGTATTCATCATAAAATGATAACCACATAATAGTTTTTCCATTGTCTAACTCAGCTCTTATATATATTTCATAAGCTTTCCCAATCTCGGTATCTAATTTATAAAGTTTTCCATCTTGAATAAATAGAAGATAATATTTTTGAGGACTCTTTAATAATTGTCTTGAAGCAGATGATACATTTGCAATGAAGAAAGAAACTAAAAATAGAATAAAAAAGGCAGTTAAACATTTCTTCATAATGCCCTCCTTTTGAAACCAATCTCCTGATTAAATTCTAACTCATTTAAAACAAAAATAAATACCAGAAAAAATTATCAATTCTAATTTATAATTAAATCTGAAATGTGATAAAATCATCATAGATACACTTTATATTTTTCATTAAGAGAGGATTAATTAAAATGTTTAGGAAACTTACTGGATTCGTTGTTTTAATTTCCATTCTTTTTGTTTCCAATTCAATAAATTCAATATATTCTTTTACATTTTTCCCTGAAAGTGAAATTCTCACAAAATCGAAAATAACAGGAATTTACGATGCAGGAAAAACAGCTCACTTTGGAGATCTCCAGCTAACAGAGGATTCAATATACAAGAATAGATTTCTTTACTTACCTAATTTTGAAGATTCTATAGCAACATTTGATTTAATCACTCGTAAACTAAAAATAGAACTAAATGACATAAAAAGTGAAACTCCATGTTTAATATCTGGAAATTATCTATATATTAGCGTTCCGGACTCTTCTTTTCTTTGTATAAATCTTAAAACCAAGAATGTTAAGTGGTCTTTTGATAAGGATAAAGAAAGCATTTGGATGATCCCTGTAATTTATAAAGATTATATTCTCTTATGTACTGAAAGTGAAATAGTTCTCTTGAATAAGGAAGACGGAAAACAAATATGGAAGTTTAGAGGGAAAACTTCACATAGACCTGTTATTATTGAAGATATGATTTTTGTTGAAATTAACGAAACACTTAATGCTATAGATTTAAAATCAGGAGAAATTAGATGGAAATACAAAACATCTTGTAAGGTTAGCACGCCTCCTCTAATTTATAATAATCAATTACTTCTTTTTTGTGAATATGGGAAAATAGAGATACTAAACATCAATACAGGTGAAAGTATTAAAAAAATAAAAGTTATTAATGCTGAATTTTCAAATTGGGATGAGCCTCCTGCTGTATCTAATGGAAATATAATTTACTTTACAGATGTATATGGAAATCTTTATTCGCTTGAATATGCTGGTGGAAAAATCTCATTGCTATACGAAGCACCATATTTTACCACTAATATTGAAAGAACTTCATATAAACCATCATTAGTAGGGAATAAACTCTATCATAGAGACGGAGAAGATTTAATTGAGCTTGATATAGATACTTACATTATAAATTGGAAATGCAAGATTGATTCTTTTTCTTTCCAATCTCCAATCTTCTTAAACAGAAATAAAATTTATTTATTTTGTGAGAAATCTCTTGATGACCTTATTCTCTATTCTATTAAGATCGAAAAGAGCGATGAAAAATGGGTAAATGAAATAAAGGGTAATCTCTTTTGCTCGCCAAAAATATGGAAAGACAGATTATATATAATGAGAGATTCTAAACTTCTGGAATGTTACAAAAAAGATAATGGTGAATTTTTATGGAGTGTTAAAGTTCCTACTAAAGTAGAAAACCTTTTTCAGATTGATTCCGACAGAATATTTATTGGTGATTATAAAAGTATTTTTGTTTATGACTATTTGAGCGGAAAACTAATAAAAGAAATCAAATTTACTGAAAACAACGAATTCAAATATGAATCTTACTGTGTTAAAAGTAAAAATATTTATCTTTTCATAGAGGATTATGTGAAATCCTATGATATAGAAACAGGAGAAATGATGTGGGAGACTTTTGTTTTCTCGTCTCCAGAATTTCCGCTTGTACAGCAAATAAATGACTTATTATATGTTTCTTACATGGATTTCATGGAAATTATATATTATCTCCGCTGTATTAATCCAGAAAATGGTCAAAAGCTCTGGGAAATTTCATCGGACTATTATTTTGAACAGTTAGAAATTAGGAATAATGTTTTGTTTTACTATGAAGAAAACTCTGTAAAAGCAATAAATATATATGATGGAAACCAACTTTGGAGGACCAATATACCTTGTTTTAATAAAAGCATTAAAATAACTTCAGATAGTAAATATTTATATGTATGCTTATCTTCCATTACAAATAATATTTCCTCTTATATGCTCGATATAATTTCATTATCTATAGAAGATGGTAAAGAACTTTGGAGTGAAACGCTGATTCATTCTTTCGGATTTGGTTACAAAGTGCAACTTATAAACATTAAATGCAGTAATAGTAATATAGTTTTGTGTTTGAATTCGATGTCTTTGCTGACCTTTAACAGTATAAGTAAAAAATTTCTCTGGGTTTATTATCCAGAAAGTGCAATTAATGAATATTTTCAAATAGATGAAAATACTTTATATCTTAGCACAAGAGCAGGATTTATATATGCGATAACAATTTAGTTCATCTTGTCAGTTAGTTCTATATTGGCAACTTAATCTTTATCTCTAATTTTATTTCGCAACTCTTTGCGTTTTTTATGGCATAACCTGAGAAATCATTATTGAAATAACAATAGACATCAAGTCCTTGCGTAAGCCATTTTTTAATTCTTTTAGCCCACACTTATCTCTTTATCAGAATAATTTGAACCATATTAAGTATCTTTCCACCATGCATTCTTATGTATACAAAGCTTCCCGTAATTTCCAAATTTAGTTGCCACATAGGTGAATCACTTGAGCAGATAATAATATTACCATAATTCCCTAAAAATTCATAAATTTCTTCATCAAACCAACTTTCATTGCGAAACTCAAATACAAAAATACTTACTATCAAATTCAGTAAGTACCTCAACAAAATTTGTTCCAGCTCCCTAATTGATTGGACAGAGATTAATCCTATTAAGGATTTACTCCTAATTGTATTTAATATTAAACCATTTGACTATAAAAGAGACAAAAAGCTCTGTAGTATATAACTAAAAATAATCCCCTGATTTTATCAAGGCAAACCTTGGTTAGTTTGTGAAGTTGGGATTAATTCCTTTGCTTCTATATTCTCGCCTCACTATTTATTTTGTCTAAACTTAAGCAAATTCCGATAACGTTCTGTAGCTTGCAGAAGTCAATTTGGGGAAATCGAAGATTTTCCTTTTATCCGCTTTTACATGAAGCGGTTAATCCGTATTAGTTGTATAATTACATTTTACCACTCCTTCTCAAAACTATCAAAATCCTTAATAGGTGCTATAAATTTTGAATCTCTTATGAGTTCAAACCTCTTTTTGGCACTTTTTATCTTATTTATTTCTTCAGGTCTCAATTCATAAATATCATTAGTTCCTTTGGTTTCAACTACGAAGAAAATATTTTCGGAAGTTACACCATTTTGAACTTTTTCTATCACAATCGCCCAGTCGGGTGTGTAATTCCCTGCTGGTGTTTCTATTGAATACCATTCAGGTAGTTTTATAAATAATTTTATGCGGGAGTCTTTATCAAGTGCCTTAGCAAATTCTTCTTCTATATTTGACTCTTTAATTATTCCATCATAAATTGATTTTTGTACTTTTAATACATATTTACCATAACTTGCTACTTCCTCCCTTAGAAGACCAGCATCATAATCCTCTCCCATATTAATATATTTAATACCCTCAACCTCAAATGTTCTTTTATACTCTTTGACAATTTCTATGACCTTTTCCGCATATTTTTGAGGATTCAAAAACAAAAGATTAAGATTTTTAGACCCCTCTAATATTTTGAATATTGTCCTTTTAGTTAAACTGCTTTCTCTTTCAATAAATGCAATAAGATTAGGAACTTTGGTTATCTTCGTTTTCTCCGATGCTTCTTTAACAAATTCTTCTTTAATATCTTCGGATTCGATTTTATTCACTCTAACTTTTTTAATGCTTATTTCTGGTTCTTTTATCTCAATTTTTTGTATTTCTTCAATACATTGCTCTATGAATTTAGTATCATCTAAATTCACAATATATTTTGCTTTCGGTGAAACTCTGTTCCATAAATCCTTAAATAAATCACCTTGAAGGACATCATTTTTAATCCTGACTTTTATTCTTTCTCGTTTGTCTTCAACAGGTGGTGCTTCTTCGCCAACTTCTTCTCGGTATTCTATCTGTAATCTTTCTAAATATTCTCTATAACTTTCATTTGTTATCACAGTCAGTAAATTTATATCTTTATCCTGAATTCTATTCCCATATTGGTCAACCGGCAATCTTAAACCTCTACCGATTTCCTGTCTTTTTTTAATTTCTGATGAAGAGTATGCAAGCGTGCAAATATTAAATACATTTGGATTATCCCAGCCTTCTCTTAATGCCGAATGGGAAAATATAAATTCGACAGGTTCTTCCAATGAAAGTAATCTCTCTTTATCCTTCATAATTAAATCGTATGTTGACTCGTCTTCTTCGATGCTTTTATCCTTCTTCATCTTTGAAAAATAGCCACTATGAACCTTCTTTACATCTAAATTTGAAAATTCCTTAAACCCATTCTTAATGAGTTTGTTAAATTCTTCTTCAAACATTCTTCGGACAATCCCATCTTCTAATAGGTAATCATCAACTCTGTTTAAGAAAAACAAACTCAATACTTTAAGCCCTTTGGGATTCAACTGTCTCTTTTTATCTAAATGCTCCCTTACCGTTTCCCTTACCATAAAACGAATTATCTCATCTTCATCTATTGAAGATTTTCCTTCATAAATTTTCACACCGTTAGAAAAAGAAATATACCCTGCACCTTTGTTTATTTCACTTGTAATAAAACCTTCATAATAAGAATTATTTGTTTTATTTGCTAAATTATCACCGTGTCTAAGAGTTATCAGCTTTAACTTTATACCCTCTTTGGTATTAACAAATAGTTTGACTTTTGCTCTTAAACCACTGGAGGTCGATTCTATTCGGTCTAAAATTATCTTTTTACTGGCAGGGTCTCCTTCTTCGGTGATAGACAATACTTCTATTTTTTTAACCAAGCCGAAATTATAAGCCTCATAAGGAGTTAGTTTATAAATAAGATTGTAAATTTCTCTGTGAGTTGCAGAGTAGCGTAAAACAAAAAGTGGATTCAATTCAGATAATCCCCATAAAGTTGCTTCTCCACCCATTTTTTGTGGTTCGTCAAGGATAACAATAGGTTTTGTCTTTTTTATAATTTCAATCGGTTTATCTCCCATTTTATCGTGAACATTGTGAATAATATTTATATCCTTATTAAAAGCATCTTTTGTAATAACCATTATTTGTAAATTTGTATCTTGACCAAACATCCGAACCATTACTAAATTATCAGACTTATAGGGGAAATAGGTATAAGGTAAATTCTCATACAACTGCTTGAAATGTTCTTTTGTAATATATAAGGTTTTTAAGACTCCCTCTTTTATAGCAACTGACGGGACTACAATAATGAACTTTGTAAATCCATACTTCTGATTTAATTCTAAAATGGTTCTTAAATAGACATAAGTTTTTCCAGTCCCTGTCTCCATCTCAATTGTAAAATTGTAGGGTTCTTTCAAATCATCTGCGTTAGATAATTGAAGTCCATTTCTATTTTGAATATCTTGTAGATTTTCAAAGATTTTTTCTTTTGGAAGGTCTAATAAATTTGGAATGATTTGGAAAGTATAATCAAAATGTTTTTTAGGTTGCCCTTTAAATAAATTTACTACAGAGTTTATAGCATCAATCTGGAAGTCTAACTTTGAATCAAATTTTAGTTTTAGCATTTTATTTCTCTTTTAATGACAATCGGGCAGTTTGGATTGCCTTATGCAATTTTTCAGCAAATAATTCTTTTGGTGGTAATTTGGTTAAATATTCTGAAACTTTTATTCTATCTTTTGGTAAAAACAGCAATTCAATTTGCTCTTTACCTTTTTCGCTGCAAAGAATAATACCTACTGGTGGATTTTCATTTATCTCCATTTCATATTTTTCTAAATATCTCAAGTATAACTCCATCTGTCCCTTATATTCTGCTCTAAACTTATCCAATTTCAAATCAATAACAACAAAACACCTTAATTTTCTGTGATAAAAGACCAGATCCATATAGTAATCAATATTATCAAGTGTAATTCTCTTCTGTCTCGCCACAAAGTAAAAATCTTTACCTAATTCAATAATAAATTTTTCTAAGGCATTTAATATTGCTCTCTCTAAATCCCTTTCACTGTAAGTATCACTGAGTTCAAGAAAATTTAAAACATAAGGGTCTCTGAAAACTAACTCAGGTGTCATTTTATCTTCTTCTTTTAGTTCTTTTAGCTGCATTTCTATAGTTTTCTCAGGTAATTTTGATAATGCGGTTCGTTCATAAAGCATAGTGCCTATTCTATTCTCAAGTGTCCTTGTACTCCAGTGTTCTTTCTGACATAAAGTAGCGTAAAACTTTCTTTTTAAATCATCATTAAGATAAATAATAGATTTAATATGTGTCCATGATAGCCCTTGTAATTCTCTCCGCACTGCGGAGAGAATTGGATAGGTTTCATAAAATTTCACCATATGCCACAAACTTTGTTCAGAGAATCCTTTGCCATAGTTATGAGATAATTCTCCACTCAGTGATTGGACTATTTGTTTTCCATAATCAGCCCTATCTGATTTTATTATCTCTTTTTTAATGGTCTTACCGATATTCCAGTAGAGAACTACCATCTCCTGATTGATGGTAACCGCAACTCTTTTTCTTGCCTGTTCAATTAGCTCGGAGATTTTATCAAAAACTTGTGTTGAACTTATTTCAGTAAGTTCTTTGCTCTTTTTAGTCTCAGCCTTCTTTGCCATCTATATCACCTTCAATCTAACAAAGGTAATTAAATTTATTTTGTCACTATCTGTCAATGCATTGTCTAAAAAGACAAACATTTTCCCTTTATACTTTGAAGTTCTTATTTCCTCTATTGTATCAGGAGCAAATTTATATTGAAGTGAAATATAAAAATCTAAATTCTGCTCGTTATCTTTCACATAATAAAATTCGTCATCTTTAATGTTCATTTTCTCAATCTGAGAGTTTAAATTTAATCCCTCTTTTAACATTACTTCATAAATAACATCAATCTTCTGCCAGCCAGAAACTAATGGTTGGTCAACAAATATACCGAGCCACTCTAAATATTTCTTTTTTAACTCCTCAACATCTTTCCTATTCTCAATTTCAAATTCATCCTTAAGATTAAAATTTGATTTATCAAGTCTAAAAACTTTAAATCCAAAATCCTGATTATTATCTATAAGTTGCCCCTCTACTTCCTTTTTATATTTTTCTGATACCCTGCTTAATCTCTCAATACAAATATCAGCCACCGTGGGGAACTCTTTTTTAATTTCTTCATCTTTAACCTCTTCATCAAGTTGAACAAGGATAAATTTTCTGTTTCCGCCATCCTCTTTATTTAAGTCCCAGACAGCATGCCCTGTAGTACCAGAGCCTGCAAAGAAGTCAAGAATAATATCGTTAGTATTTAAAGCAATTTTAATTAAGTAAGACATCAATTCCGTTGGCTTAGGATAATCCATAATTCTTATCCCAAAAATATCTTCAATTTCTGCTGTACCGTCAGAAGTAGTTATTCCATCTGGAACTAAGTTATCATAA
>Ga0255344_1006090_pt1 | contig 11087 bp, 13 predicted proteins | sample wastewater_treat_5_FD_192414 | JGI IMG/M metagenome (GOLD analysis project Ga0255344, IMG submission 192414) | Wastewater microbial communities from Lulu Island WWTP, Vancouver, Canada - plant18 | ecosystem: Engineered > WWTP > Wastewater > Unclassified | place: Canada: Vancouver, British...
TGCCGAAAAATCAACCAGGGCAGCCACAAGTAAACCGCTGGGGGTTGTATTGACTGCAGAGCAAATAACCCGCCTGGATCAGATCGCCGCTGATCTGCAAACCAATAGACACAGAATATTGCAATATGCGGTTGCGGATTTTATTAGGCGCTATGATGCCGGGGAAAAGCCAAAGATGCGCACAGAAACCAAAAAAGTATTGGATTTTTGATGTGTTATGACTTTGCTAAAATATTTGATTTTTTGACAAGGTTATGGTAAAATGAATTCAATGAATATGCGTGAGGTTTCAGCCAGTACCAGCCTTTCTTATGCCCAGATCAGATATTTTATTGATCAGGGCGTAGTAAACCCAAAACCCGTGAGGAAAGGGCAGACAAGGGAATTTTCAGATCTTGATTTATGGTTATTGCACCTTGCCGCTGCAATGCGCAAAAAGAACATTGGCATTAAGTATATAAAAGGTTTTACTAAATCTGCCCAAAGCGATTTTGACAGATCAGAACCCTTTCTTATGGTTTCGAGCGGGAACGCACCAGGGGAATTGCCAGAACACGAGATGATTTCAGCTTTTTGGGATGGTGTGTCTTGGGATGTTAGAAAGGGTGTGGATGCCTTTGATAATTTGATGCTGCAGGCGGCAAAGCTATTAAACAACGAGGGCGTTTTAACTAAAACCCTTAAATTTGAAGAGAATAAGGAGGATTTATAGCGAATAAGTAAACACCGTGATAAAGTAAAGGGTAAACAAAAACCCCGCGGCGGCAACCGAGGGGCTGATCAAAACAAGCGGGCGCTTGGTGTTCTATGTATTTAAGTATAAACCATAACGTCAATTTTGGCACAAGGAATTTTGCCGATGGATGAAAAAAAAGACAATCAAACCGAATACAATCCCGCGGTGATCAAGGCGGTTAGATCCCTAATCACCCAAGATGCAAACTTTCAACGGGAATTCAATTATCTGGCTTTACACCCTGAATTGATCCCCAACGGGCATGATCCTGCAGCTGATCCCTGGCAGGTCTTTACCCTGGTAGATGCCTACCTTGACCGCCCACCAATTGAATATATTGCGGCTGGATTATTCCCGTTGCCCAGCTTGAATATTGTTTATGGCGCGCCGGGAACGATGAAAAGCCTGATCATGGCAGATCTGGCAATATGTGTTGCAGCTGGGGAATTGTGGCTGCCACCAGCCGCCTGGATGCCAGGGGCAAAGGGTTTTGCCACAAAACAAGCGCCTGTTATGTGGATTGATTTTGACAATGGATCGCGCCCAACCCATGAAAGAATCGGGGCGCTTGGCAGGGCAAGAGCCTTACCACCAATAACCCCAATTTATTACTACACCTTGCCAATGCCCTGGCTGGATGCCAGCAAGCCAGAATCTATTGGCAGCCTGATCAATCGCGTTATAGACAAGGGTGTGCAGCTGGTAGTAATTGACAATCTTGGATTGATCAGCGGGGGCGCTGCAGAGGGTACAGAAGCCATGATCCCCATTATGGGAGCGTTGCGGCAATTGGCAGAAGCAACGGGCGCGGCAATTGTGCTAATTCATCACCAGCGCAAAACGGGGCAGATCAGCGCCAGGGCGGGGGAATCATTGCGAGGACATAGCAGCATTGAAGCCGCCCTAGATCTGGCAATCCTGATTGAGCGCGAAGAGGGCAGCGGCGTAATATCCCTGAAATCAACCAAAACCCGCGGCGTTGATGTTTACCCCTTTTCTGCAGAATTCACTTACACCCATAAGCCGGGTACAACCGAACTTGAAACAGCAAAGTTTTGGGGTTTGGCGGTTGAGGACACCACCAGCGATAAAGCGATTGAAAAAGCAATACTTGATGTTTTATCCCTGGAAACCCTTAATCAAAGCAGCCTGGTAAAAGCAGTAAAAGAGCGCGGGATTACAGGCACAAATCGAATATTAGGCGTGATCAAGCGCCTGGAAAACTCCAAAAAGATAAAGGCTGAAACAGGCGCAAAAGGTGCGCAATTCTACGAAATAGTAAGTTAGTTTTTTAGTTTTTTAAAGGTGTTTTTAGTTTTTTAATAAACTAACTTTTAGTTTTTTAGTTTTACCCCCCCTTTAAGGGGGTAAAACTAAAAAGCACAGATTAAAAAGGACTGAAAGGGCAACCAGGTTTTTAATGCTTGATCTTGACAGCATAAAGAATAAAGCCGATCTATTAACCATTTGTGGGCATGATACCCAGCTAAAACGGGTTGCAGCAACCGGGGGTGGGGAATATGCGGGCGCTTGCCCTTTTTGTGGTGGCAAAGATCGTTTTAGAGTAAACCCATTTGCCAATCCAGGGCGCTGGTTATGCAGGAATTGCACAGGGGGAAAATGGCAAGATGTTATTGCTTACATTGCCAGGCGCGACAATTTAGATCCCCAAAAATACGGTGATCTGCAAGAGATCTGCAAGCGGGCAACCGGGGGTGAGCTGCCCACAACCAGAGCGCCCAGAATCGCACCAATCCAACCCGCTTATGAATCGCCTGGTGATCAATGGCAAGCAGCCGCAAATGAGGTTATTGAACATTGCAGCAAGCTATTGTGGCAAACAGAGGGCGCAAAAGCCCTGGAATATCTAAAACAGCGTGGACTTGCTGAAAAAACGATCCAAAGATTTAACTTGGGCTATTCTACGGGGCAAAACATTGCCGGGTTGTGGGTTGCCAGGGGTATTGTGATCCCCTGCAGCGTTTTAGGGCGCGCGTGGTATCTAAAAATCAGACTGCCAGCTGCAAATGGCGGGCAAAAATACACAGGCGTAAAGGGATCGAAACCAGCCGCAATATTCAATGGCGATAGTCTTTATGGCAGCGAAACAGCATTGTTTTGTGAGGGCGAATTTGATTGTATGATCGCCTACCAGGAATTGAATGATGTGATACCAGCTGCAACATTGGGCAGCGCAACCAATACCCCAGATCTGGCAACATGGGGCGCGGTGATCAGACCAATCAAAACCATATTGAGCGCATACGATCATGACAAGGCGGGCGAATCAGGCGCGGCGCGGTTAATGGATCTGGCGGGGGATAGGGTGCAGCTTGCACCAATCCCAGAGGGTTACAAGGACATAAACGATTACTACAGCGCGGGCGGTGATTTGTGGCAATGGATCAAGCCATATATGGAATAAAAGGTTGAAAAATGTTGAAAAAACATGACATTTATTGACATTTTTAGTAAAAATTTGACAGAAAAAAAGGGCGGCAGCCACAAAACGGCATTTAAAAAACCCGTAGCACAACGAGGGAATAAATAATGGGCTGGGAAAAGCGGGGATCTGGGCAGTATTACTACCGCAAGAAAAGGGTAAACGGGCGGGTTGTATCTGAATATGTTGGATCTGGAATATTGGCAGAAGCAACCCAGATGCTTGATCAGGTTGAAAAAGAAAAAACAGATCTGGAAAAAATCGAACAACAAATTGAAAAAAAGCAAGTAGCGGCAATGGATCAGGCGATTGATCAAAACCTTGAAAGCATTGGTGAGCTGATCAACAATATCTTGATTGGGCATGGTTATCACAAGGTAAAGGGCGAATGGAGAAAAAAGAGAGCAAACCCAAAGAACAGGACAGTTTAGGCGCGGCGTTAGATCGTTGCCAGGGAAAAAACGCGAAAAAGAAAGATCTGGATTTATTGGCAAAAGAATTAGATGCCAACCCCAGAGCGATTGCCATAATGGGGGATTTAACCGCACAAAACATAACGAAAATGGCAGAGGGTTTTAATAACCCTGGTTTTGTGGTGGTGCTGGAAAAGCGCATACCGCAAATCAAAAAAGAGCTGGGGTATGAATTAGCACCCGCGATAGAAAAACTATCCATTGACGGGGTTGTAATATCCTGGTTGCGCTGGCAGCAGATTGAGTACAAATATACCTGGCAAAATCGCCAGGGGTTGAGCTTAAACCAAGCCGCTTATTGGGACAGATCCCTAACCGCTGCGCATGCGCGTTATTTGAAAGCGCTTGAATCCCTGGCGAAAATACGCAAGCTTGCCAGGCATGATCCCGCCTTACAGGTAAACATTGCCACACAGGGCGGGCAGCAAGTCAACGTGGCTGGTGATCTGGTGAGGGCTGATCCTGGAAAGCCGCCAGAAAATCCCCAGATAATTGATGCCAAAACCCCTTGAAATTGCCCTAAAAATAAGATAAAATAGCTTATAACAATAACAATTGTCGTAAGTAATGCTTGTGATAATTGACGTTATCGAAAGCATGAGGCAAAAACAGGGCGAAAGGGCAAAAACATGGAAAAAATTACCGTAATTAATTCGGGGGACATTACAGCGGTTTTAGATCTGCCGCTTGATCAAAACCCCGCCGCGGTTTATCTGGGGGCGCTGCAACCAGCTGGGCGGCGCGGCGCGAAAAGGGCGCTTGATCTGGTTGCTGGGATATTGAGCAATGGCGCGTTGGGTTGTTTTCAGATCAATTGGGGGGCGGTTAGATTCCAGCATGCCGCGGTGATCAGGGCGCGCCTGGCTGATCATTATTCACCCGCCACAACCAACCATGCTTTAAGCGCCTTGCGGGGGGCGTTGAAAGCCGCCTGGCAGCTGGGGCAAATGGCTGCAGAGGATTACCAGGCTGCAGCTGCAGTAAAGAGTGTAAGGGGATCAACCATACCAGCGGGGCGGGAATTGTCGCCAGGTGAAATTGCGGGGCTTATGAGATCTTGCGAAAAAGATCATACGCCAGCGGGGGCGCGGGACGCTGCAATTATTAGCTTGATGTATGCTGGCGGGTTGCGCCGCGAAGAGGTAATTACCCTGGCAATGGGGGATTATTCCCCAGAAAGCGGCAAGCTGGTAATTCATGGTAAGGGTAAAAAAGAGCGAACTGCATACCTAACCAATGGGGCGTTGTATGCAATGCAAGATTGGCTGATTGTCAGGGGTTTAGATCCTGGCGCGTTATTCTATGCAATCAATAAGGGCGGCAAGATCATTACAACCAAACCCATGACACCCCAAGCGGTTTACAACCTATTGAGCAAGCGGGCTGCAGCTGCGGGGGTTGAGGCATTTAGCCCGCATGATTTGCGGCGAACTTTTGTTAGTGATCTTTTGGATGCAGGGGCAGACATTGCAACCGTTGCGAAAATGGCGGGGCATGCCAGCGTCAATACTACTGCCCGCTATGATCGCCGCCCAGAGGAAGCCAAAAAGAAAGCGGCAGAATTGCTGCACGTGCCATACACCAGGCGAAAGCAAAAGTGAACGAAAGCGAACTGTATTAGACCAAAAATATACTATTTTGGCGGTGATCTTTGCAAAACTTTGACGTTAGGAATATTTTTATGGGTCTTGCACGAAAGTCCAAATTCCACAACTCTCAAACTGCACCTGGAAACCCGCGGTCGAAACATAGGCAGTGCCGCCCGACATCCCAAAATGATTGTCAATTATGTCGCCATTTGCCCGAGTTACCGCCCAATAACATCTATCCCCCGTTCCGCTCGAGCGCCACACACCAGGTGCTATATCAACCCCAACCAAATAAAACCCATCGCCCTTTGCCCTTTTTAACGGGTCGCTCGTTGGGCTTGGGGTATTTGTTGGCGCAGGGGTATTCGTGATTGTGGGCGTAAATATGGGCGTGGGGGTTAGGGTTTGAGTAATTTCTTGAATAATAATTACAGGGGTTGCGGATTGCAATGCGCTGATCTGCGCCTTCATCTGAACCATTTCAGTCTGTGCCGCCAGTAATGCGGGGTCGGGCGTGGGCGCTGCCCTTGAGCAAGAGACTAAAACAAATGACACCAAGACGAACGCGATTATTCTTTTCATCTTCTACTCCTTGTGTGAGTAATTTATTATTGCACGGTTTTGGTAAAAGCAAATAGTTATTGGCGCTATGGGAAAAAGATTAGCTTTATCAGGGCGCCAATGATCAATGCCAGCATGATATACGAGCAACCAGGGGACAAACCCATTACCGCCTTGCGAATTTGCTGATATTCCCAGCTGGTATTGCTACGATAAGGTTTAGGCATATCAAATAAGCCACCAGAAACGATTTTAGGGCATTTTTACAAGTATAAAGGCATTTATTACCTTGATTGTGGTATAGATATTGCAAACGATTGCAGCAACGTGCTATAAATAGCTATGTTAGAAAATATCTGCAATGATTAGCTAATATTAGCAAGAAAGTGAGGGAACTTGAAAATTTTGAGCGTTGCAAACCATAAAGGCGGGGTTGGAAAAACCGCAACCGTCAGAGCGCTGGGGGATGTGATCAGTAAAAAGCACAGGGTATTGATGATTGATTTAGATCCCCAATCAAGCCTTACCACCAGCTGCGGGATTGCGGCGGCAGATCCCAACCTAACAAGTGTTTTTGGGAATTCCCAACCAGGCAGCCTGCCCCTGGTAAAGGTAATCCAGCCAATCACAGAGAACTTATACATTGCCCCGTCAAGTCTTGACATGGCAGCGGTTGAGCTGGGGATCAATGCGCGGCTGGGGCGCGAATATATCCTGGCAGAGGCAATCGAGGGGTTGAAAGGTTTTGATCTGGTGATCATTGACTGCCCGCCCAGCTTAAGCCTTTTGGTGATCAACGCCCTGGCTGCCAGTAATGCGGTTTTGATCCCCTGCCAGCCAATGCCCGTTGATGTGGCAGCCTTGCGGTTATTCCTAAAAACCGTTGAAAGCGTAAAGCGCATTAATCCAGGGCTTTCAATCATGGGGATATTGCCAACCTTTTATGATCAAAGGCTTACAGCGCACAAAAGCGCGATTGATGCCATGACTACCGCGGGCTGGGCGGTTTTGCCCTTTATGATCGGCAGAAGTGTAAGGGTTGGGGAAGCTGGGGCGCTGGGGCAATCCATAATGAGCTACGAACCAGGCAACCCACAGGCGGCTGCATATGAAAAACTTGGAAAGGCGGTGATCAAATGGGTAGAAAAGAAAAGCTAAATGCTGCATATTCGATTATTACAGGTGATGCCGAAAAATCAACCAGGGCAGCCACAAGTAAACCGCTGGGGGTTGTATTGACTGCAGAGCAAATAACCCGCCTGGATCAGATCGCCGCTGATCTGCAAACCAATAGGCACAGGGTCTTGCAATATGCGGTTGGGGATTTTATCAAGCGTTATGATGCTGGGGAAAAACCCAAAATGCGAACTGAAACCAAAAAAGTATTGGATATTTAACGTGATTTTTTTTAAGATTCATAGAATATATGGTCTATCTAATTCAATATTGGTCTTGTTGCGCCCCATGAAGACGTTTTTGAGAACGGGGAATATTTAAGGTTAAAAACCGTTTCTTGACTTGAATCGTTGCCTTGCCCGTGTTATCATTTATAGTGTTATGAATTGATTAACAAAACATAACGGGGCGCGTATGGGAAATAAGAAAGCAAAAGTGGTTGGGGTTCGGCTTGATGATGTGGGGCAATACTGGCTTGAACACCTGGCGGTTAGTTTAGGCTTGTCAGAAGCCGAGGTTATGCGCCAGGCGCTACAAACCTTTGCTGCAGAAAATAATCTTCCAACCGATAGAAAATTGATTATGGATCGCGTTAGAAGCTCTGGGCAATTAAGTGATGAAGATGATTATCCCGAAAAACAGAAGTCAAAGAAAGGTGGTGATTAACAAGATCTAATATAAGCTTTATCTTGAAAGAGATAAACGAAAACCCCGCGGCGGCAACCGAGGGGCTGATCAAAACAAGCGGGCGCTTGCTGTTCTATGTATTTAAGTATAAACCATAACGTCAATTTTGGCACAAGGAATTTTGCCGATGGATGAAAAAAAAGACAATCAAACCGAATACAATCCCGCGGTGATCAAGGCGGTTAGATCCCTAATCACCCAAGATGCAAACTTTCAACGGGAATTCAATTACCTGGCTTTACACCCCGAATTGATCCCCAACGGGCATGATCCTGCGGCTGATCCCTGGCAGGTCTTTACCCTGGCAGATGCTTACCTTGATCGCCCGCCTATTGAGTACATTGCGGCTGGGTTATTCCCATTGCCCAGCCTAAATATCGTTTATGGCGCGCCTGGAACTATGAAAAGCCTAATCATGGCAGATCTGGCAATATGCGTTGCGGCTGGGGAATTGTGGCTGCCGCCAGCTGCCTGGATGCCAGGGGCAAAGGGTATTGCCACAAAGCAAGCGCCTGTAATGTGGATTGATTTTGACAACGGATCGCGCCCAACCCATGAAAGAATTGGGGCGCTTGGCAAGGCAAGGAACTTACCACCCACAACCCCGCTTTATTACTACACCCTACCAATGCCCTGGTTGGATGCCAGCAAACCTGAATCTATTGGTAGCTTGATCAATCGCATTGTTAGCAAGGGCGTGCAGCTGGTAGTAATTGACAATCTGGGGCTGATTAGCGGGGGCGCTGCAGAGGGTACAGAAGCCATGATCCCTATTATGGGGGCATTGCGGCAACTGGCAGAAGCCACAGGCGCGGCAATCGTTGTAATTCACCACCAGCGCAAAACGGGACAGATCAATGCCAGGGCGGGGGAATCATTGCGGGGGCATAGCAGCATTGAGGCTGCCCTTGATCTGGCAATCCTGGTTGAGCGCGAAGAGGGCAGCGGCATAATATCCCTGAAATCAACCAAAACCCGCGGCGTTGATGTTTACCCCTTTTCTGCAGAATTCACTTACACCCACAAACCAAACACAACCGAACTTGAAACCGCAAAGTTTTGGGGATTGGCGGTTGAGGACACCACCAGCGACAGAGCTATTGAAAATGCAATCCTTGAATCGCTGGGGCAGGAAACCATAAATCAAACCAGCCTGGTTAAGGCAGTCAAAGAGCGCGGCATACCAGGAACTAACAGAATTTTGGGAATAGTGAAGCGCCTGGAAAACAGTAAAAAGATCAAGTCAGAGGTTGGGGCAAAGGGCGCGAAATTCTATACCCTGCCAGAATAGATTTAGTTTATTAGTTTTTTAAAGGTATTTTCAGTTATTTAATAAACTGACTTTAGTTTTTTAGTTTTACCCCCCTTTTAAGGGGTAAAACTAAAAAGCAGAACTAACAAGGATAAAGGCATTAATGCTTGATCTTGAAAGCATAAAGAATAGGGCAGATCTGCTTACCATTTGCGGGCATGATACCCAGCTAAAACGGGTTGCCGCAACTGGCGGGGGGGAATATGCGGGCGCTTGTCCATTTTGCGGCGGGCGTGATCGGTTTAGGGTGAATCCATATGCCAATCCAGGGCGCTGGTTATGCAGGAATTGCACAGGGGGCAAATGGCAAGATGTAATCGCTTACATTGCCAAGCGGGATAATTTAGATCCCCAAAAATACGCTGATCTGCAAGAGATCTGCAAGCGGGCGGCTGGGGGCGAACTGCCCACCACCAGAGCGCCCAGAATCGCGCCAATTCAACCCGCGTATGAATCGCCAGGGGATCAATGGCAAGAGGCTGCAAAAGAGGTTATAGAGCGCTGCAGCGGGCTAATGTGGCAGCCAGCGGGCGCAAATGCCCTAAATTACCTAAAAAGGCGCGGATTTTCTGAAAAAACAATCAGTAAATTTAACGTGGGCTATTCTACGGGGCAAAACATTGCTGGGTTATGGGTTGCCAGGGGTATTGTGATCCCCTGCAGCGTTTTGGGGCGTGTATGGTATTTGAAAATCAGACTGCCAGCCACAGAGGGCGGGCAAAAATATACCAGCGTCAAAGGATCAAAACCAGCTGCGATTTTCAACGGTGATTTTCTTTATGGCAATGATATTGTCTTATTTTGTGAGGGCGAATTTGATTGCATGATTGCCAACCAGGAACTAAAAGACGTTATCGCGGCGGCAACTCTTGGCGGCGCAACCAATACCCCTGATCTGGCAACTTGGGGCGCGGTGATAAGACCAATCAAAACCATATTGAGCGCGTATGATCATGACAAGGCGGGCGAATCTGGGGCGGCGCGCCTAATGGATCTGGCGGGTGATCGCGTCAAGCTTGCCCCGCTGCCAGAGGGTTATAAGGATATAAACGATTATTACAGCGCGGGGGGCGATTTGTGGCAATGGATCAAACCATACTTGGAATAAAAACATGAATCAATGGGCTTTTTAGTGTGTTTTTGTACCAATTTTGTACCATTATCGGGGGGCAATGATCGCCAGATCATACCCAGAAAGGCTAAAAAGGTTGAAAAAACCTGTAAAAACATGACATTTATTGACATTTTTGCAAAAACATGACAGTAAAAGCAATTTGGCACAGCCAGAAAGCGGCATTTTAAAAAGACGTAGCACAACGAGGACAAATTTATGGGTTGGGAAAAACGGGGATCTGGGCAATATTATTACCGAAAGAAAAGGGTAAACGGGCGGGTTGTATCTGAATATGTGGGGGCTGGCATATTGGCAGAGGCAACCCAGCTGGTTGATCAAATGGAAAGCGAAAACAATGAGCTGCAAAGGCAGAAAGAAAAAGACGAAAAAGAGCAAGCCGCGGCAATTGATGGGGCGGTTGATCAAAACCTTGAAAGCATAGGGGAATTGATCGAAAGCGTGTTAACTGGTTGGGGCTATCACAAGGTAAAGGGCGAATGGAGAAAAAAGAGAACAAACCCAAAGAGCAAAACGATTTAGGATCAGTTTTGGCGCGATGCCAGGGGAAAAACACAAAAAAGGCAGATCTGGAATTATTAGCAAAAGAACTGGATGCCAACCCCAGAGCGCTTGCCAAATTAGGGGATCTAACCGATAAAAACATTGCACAAATGGCAGAGGGATTTAATAACCCTGGTTTTGCGCTGATCCTTGAAAAGCACGTGCCACAACTCAAAAGAGATCTGGGGTATGAATTAGCGCCCATGATCGAAAGGCTATCCATTGACGGGGTTGTAATATCCTGGCTGCGCTGGCAGCAGATCGAATATAAATATACCTGGCAAAACCGCCAGGGGTTGAGCTTGAATCAAGCCGCTTATTGGGACAGATCCCTAACCGCTGCGCATGCGCGTTATTTGAAAGCGCTTGAATCCCTGGCGAAAATACGCAAGCTTGCCAGGCATGATCCCGCCTTACAGGTAAACATTGCCACAC
>Ga0255344_1006091_pt1 | contig 11087 bp, 12 predicted proteins | sample wastewater_treat_5_FD_192414 | JGI IMG/M metagenome (GOLD analysis project Ga0255344, IMG submission 192414) | Wastewater microbial communities from Lulu Island WWTP, Vancouver, Canada - plant18 | ecosystem: Engineered > WWTP > Wastewater > Unclassified | place: Canada: Vancouver, British...
AGTCGGCGGCAGCGTGCTGGCGCAGCGTGATATCGCCGTGCTTAAAGGCCTTTTGAATCTCTTCGCGGTAGTAGAGCGCGTCGTTGAAAGACTCTTGGACGTTTTTGAGGCTCAGCGTTTGCGACACATACATCATGTTTTCAAGCGCTTCGGGAAGCGGCTCGGGGATGTTCTCTGGGTGGTCCCACTCCTCGTGGATGGCGGCATCGAGCACGTTGAAGACCAGCACCGAGTAATATCCGATCAATGCGCGGCCGGACTCGCTGATGACCTTGGGGTGGGGAACCTCATCCTCATCGCAGGCGGTCATGATGCCTTCGATCACGTCGGCGCAGTACTCAGAGACATCGTAGTTCGCGCTGCTGGCAAAGTTGGTGTGCGAGCCGTCGTAATCGATGGCCAGCCCGCCGCCGATGTCGAAAATCCCCATGCGCGCGCCCTCCTTGACCAAGCCGACGTAGAAACGTGAGGCCTCTTTGACAGAATCGCGGATCTCACGGATGTTCGGTACTTGCGAGCCGAGGTGGTAGTGCAGCAACTCCAGACAATCCAGCATTTGCGCGTTGCGCAGTTCGTCAACCACGTCGATCACCTGCGATGGCGTGAGGCCAAACACACTGCGCTCGCCGCCAGACTCGGCCCATTTGCCGCCGACACGGCTGGAGAGTTTCACGCGGATGCCCATGCGCGGCCGTATGCCGAGTGCGGCTGAGCGTTCCAAGATCAGGTTCAACTCGTCAGTGGTCTCAAGCACCAGAATGGTCTGGAGCCCCATTTTGAGCGACGAGAGTGCAAGGTCGATGAACTCCGCGTCTTTGTAGCCGTTGCAGATCAGAAAGGCTTCGGGGTCGCGCATATAGGCCAATGCGGCGATCAACTCGGCCTTGGAACCCGCCTCAAGTCCGTGGTGGTAGGGGGCACCAAACGTGACCACGTCATGGACCGCTTGCTGCTGCTGATTGACTTTAATCGGGAAGACGCCGCGATAGACGTTCTGGTAGCCATAATCCGCAATCGCTTTTTGAAACGACTCGTTGATCAAACGGATACGGCTGCCCAGCAGGTCACTGAATCGCAGCAGCAGCGGCAGGCTCATGCCGCGATCATGCAGGCCCCTGACAATGTCGGAGAGTTTGACGCAGACCGTGCCGGTGGCGTTTTTCAGATTAACAGCCACGAGACCATCATCGGTCACTGTGAAGTAACCCTGGCTCCAAGCGTCGACCCCGTATAATTCGGCACTTTTCACGCTGCTCCAGCCGTCCAGCGCCTCTAGCAAATTTTGTGACATTTCAGACCTGCTGCCTCGTATGCTCGTGTTGTTGGCGATCAAAATCCCTGCACGTCCTGTCTTGTGTCAAGGACACGTAAAAAACAGACGCAACCTTGCCAAACCCGCAGCAAAAGCGCAATAGGAAAAAGAGGAAAAAGAATTGTGTGCGCATATGGGCAATATTGCTTCCGTTGGGCCGTTTATTATATACTACGTCCAAACTGGAAAAAGGACGTGCATGAGCAGGAAGTGGAGAGAAATGACGCAACATGCCGACAGTGCCAAAGACGGTCGTCGGGCCATAAGAGCCGTTTGCCATGCGATGGCGTGTGGTGTGGTTTTGTCTGTTTGCGTGCTGATGATCGTTGCGTACGTATTCGAAACGTCTGCGCGTGCCGAAGGTTACGCCGGTGAAGCCGTGGTCTTCTGCTCGGCGCGGTGGGCGTTGCTGATAAACGGCGGCATTGCAGTCCTGGGGCTCGTTTTCCTGGTATGGTGCCTGGTCTTGAACCGTCAGGTAGCAAAGAAAACGATTGCACTGGAGCAAAGCAACCGTAACAGTGAGTTCAATTTCCGGCGGTTGATCGACGGGATGCCGGATGCAGTTTTCATCCAGACAGATGGGCAGCTTACTTACGCCAATCCGGTCGCCTGTGCGTTGCTGGGCGCATCAACGCCCGATGAACTGCTGGGCGCACCGGTGCTGGGTTTCTTTCCAAAGACCAAACACGCATACATCACGGAGCGTATCGCGCAGTTGGACGCTGGGAGCGGTTATACGCCAGCGGTCGAACACACGTTGTTGCGTCTGGATGGTACGCCGATAACGGTCGAGATCACCACTGCTCCGCTTCGGCATAAGGATCAAAGCGGCACGCTTGTTTTTGTGCGTGACATCTCTGCCAGAAAACGCCAGGAACACCTTTACGAAAGCTTGGTGGAGGACATGCCGGCGTACATTGTGCGGTTTACGCCGAAGGGTGTGGTGACCTTTGTCAACAACGCTGTCAGCACCTTTTTACAACAGAACAAGGAGGAGATTTTAGGGAAAATTACCGACGACTTTCTGTTGCCGGATGACCGGATGCGCTCGGACGCGGCACTGATAAACACATCGGCGGAAAATCCCCGTGCAGAGTACACGATCAACATTCGCCGGGCGGACGGCCAGTTGCGCCAGATACGGTGTCTGACCCGCGCGATCATCGGATCCGATGGCGCGATTGAAGAATTCCAAATGGTGGCGTTCGACATCACCGACCAGCGTCGCTTTGAAGAACGCCTGTCACAGACCAACAAGCTGGAGACAATCGGCATGCTGGCGGGCGGTATCGCGCACGATTTTAACAACATGCTGCAGACGATCCTGGGTTTCGGCGAGTTGGCGCTATTGGAAACGCCGCCGCCTGATCCGCGTGCCTCGGACATTCAAGAGGTCATCGCCGCTGCCAACCGTGCCAAGCGGTTGACTGGGCAACTGTTGGCCTTCAGCCGCAACAGTCCGATGAAAATCACGAGGGTTCAACTCAATCAAGAGATTGAACGTGACCGACGTATGCTAACGCGATTGCTTGGAGAGGGCATTACGGTCGAACTCGCGTTGGATGAAACGCTTCCCGACATTCTTGCCGACACAGGGCATATTGAGCAGGTGCTGTTGAATCTGGCCGTCAATGCACGCGATGCGATGCCTGATGGCGGCACCCTTGTTTTGCAGACCTCATGCGTGACGCTCGCCGCCAACGACGATCGGTTACACCCCGAGGCTTCCCCCGGCGATTATGTTTGCTGGTCGATCTCCGATACGGGGTGTGGCATTCCGCCGCATATCCAGACGAAGGTTTTCGACCCATTTTTCACCACCAAACCGAAGGATCGGGGAACCGGTCTGGGACTCTCGACCGTCTATGGGATTGTCCGCCAGTTAAACGGGTGGATTCTGGTTGATTCCGAACCGGGACAAGGCACCACCTTTGCCGTGTACTTTCCGGTCGCCAAGGAAGTTTCAACGAAACAGACGGAAGAGCATGGGACGGTTTCACGCTCTGCACGGAGAGACGCGAGGATCCTGGTGGTCGAAGATCAGGAAAAAGTGGCACACGTTGTGGAACGCATCTTTGCTTCACGTGGGTTCGATACGCGCGTGGTGGGTGGCGTGGCGGAGGCGCTTGCAGCGCTGGAGGAGCCGGGATCTGCGTATGATCTGGTTTTTTGCGATGTTGCGCTGGGGGACGGTAATGGTATTGAACTGGCCGAAAAGATCAGTGAGCGGAACCCCGACATGCGCTTCCTGTTTACCAGCGGCTATGTGGATGAGAAATCGGGTTGGACAGCAATCAAGCAGCGTGGCTGGAAATGCCTCGTCAAGCCTTGTCCCGCCAACGAATTGCTGGCCGCCGTGGATGAGGTGCTGGCACATGATGCCGAGGGGTAATCAGATTATGAGTGGGAAAGCAACAACGATGATGCCAGATGCGAAAGAGACGGTCGTACAGGGACAGTGTTGCCGTATGCTCCGCATGCTCTCCGACTGTAACCGGATCTTGGTGCACAGCACGAACGAAAGCGGATTGCTCGGCGATCTGTGCCGCCTCTTGTTAGATGAGGGAGGATGCACGGCCGCTTGGGTCGGCACTGTACGGGACGATGCGGTGGGAACCGTCAGAACGGTCGTGCATGTCGGCTTCCAAGGAAACATACCGGCCACCTTCGATTTGATGGACACGGAAGATAGCGCAACGTTTGAATCTTGGGTCAGCCAGGTCATCCGCACGGGCCAAATGCGCTGTTGCGATGATCTGAACCAGATACCCGGCGACCTGGACCTACGACGTCAAGGACGTGGAGACCGGAACCACGCTGGAGAGCGGCGTCGATCCGACCGCGACGCCGCACAAGTGGCAGCGGCCGTCCATCGGCCAGATGATCGCCGCCACGTTCGGCTATGCCCACTACGAGGACGACGGTTCCGGCGGCGAGCAGCTCGTTCTCGGCTGGATCAACGAGATGGTGGATCAGGAAGCCTGCGAGTCGGCCATCGAGTCGGAGTGAGGAGGCGGCGTGGGCGCACCCGGCAAATCGGTGGTGATCGAGGGCGGCAAGCGTGGCGTGCTGCTGGGCGGCAAGTCGGCGGTGTACAACGCCGAAGAGACCTGTCCGGCCTGCTGCATCGAGTTCTCGCGGAAGTGGTCGTTCACCGACCAGGGCTTCATCGACGGCGGCCAGGGCGGGGCCTACCGCGCCTATGACGACCCCGACGACGTGCCCGCCAGCCCGTGGACGGTCCTCAATAATGGCCTGGGACTGCGGCTCGACTGGGAGGACGACTACAACTGCCGATCCCATAACCCCTACACGCAGAACGCGACGGCCACATGCGAGATCACCGTTCCCAAGCGCATGCTCATGACGGTCAACTGGTCGGGCGTGGGCGAGGTGCAGGCCCCCGGATTCGATGTGATGAGCCTCTATGTGGACGGCAATCTGGTGGGATCGGCCCACGCTCCGGGCGGGAGCCAAGGCTGCTCGCCCATGGAACCGGTTGTTTCCGACCCGCCGCCGCCCCAGCAGGTGATCCTTGAGCCGGGACCGCACACACTCTTCATCAGCGCATCGACCAACGATCCGCTTTACCACTTCGACGCTTGGTATCAGTTCGCGCTGACCTTCGCGCTCGCGCCGTAACCATTGGAGGACCCCGACCATGCCTGACACCCTGATTCCGAAAGCCAAGAAGTGCGGCAACTGCCCGCCGCTGGTCGTGCCGCGCCGGGCCTACACGCCGAGCCGACCGAGCTGTATCGAGTGCGTCGAAAAGCATCTCGGCGCGGCCTACGTGCTCCTGACCGAGGCCCGCGACCGGCCTGCGCCAAGCGGAGCGCGGCAGGCAGGGGGCTACGCCTACCGGCTCCGCGCCGTCGGGCACCTGTTTGAAGCCGAGGACGAGGCCCAGGAGTGGCCGGAACTGCACGCCACGATCCGCGACGCCCGGACGCATTACCAGGCGGCGGGGGAGATGCCGGACTGGCAGGCACTGGAAGGACTTCTTGCGGCCGCCATGAAGACAACACGCTTGGAAACAGGCAGTTAGACAGGAACGCCCCACGATCACAACCTGCCTGGAGAGTTGTTTGGTGGATTATAGTTGCATTGTTGCGCAACGATGCTGTATAGTATCCCCCCATGAACCCAGAAGAACTGAAAGCGCGGGCGCGGGTGATGAAGGCGCTGGCGAGTCCGGTGCGGCTGAAGATCGTGGACGAGTTGAGCCGGGGCGAGCGCTGCATCTGCGAACTGCAGCCGCTGTTCCCGATGAACAAGTCCACGCTCTCCCGGCACGTCGCCGAACTCAGGAACGTCGGCATCGTCGGCGAACGGCGGGAGGGTGTGAGGAGTTACCTGCGGTTGCTGACCCCGTGTGTCCTCAACATGTTCGACTGCGCCATGGGAGTGATCCGCGCGGAAGCGAAGCGCCAGACGGATGTGGCCAGCGGGGGAAGGTGACTGAGCCATGAGCGACGGCAACCGCAAGGAACTGAAGATACTCGGAGGGCTGGTCGGCCTCTTTCTAGTTCTCTACTACCTGCCCGTCGATACGGCGCGTTTCCAAGGCGCGATCATCGAGGCGTTCAAACTGGCCAAGTGGTATGCGCGGGAGCACGTATTGCTGTGCCTCGTCCCGGCCTTCTTCATCGCCGGAGCCATCGGCGTGTTCGTGAGCCAGGCGGCGGTGATGAAGCACTTCGGGCCGAAGGCGAACAAGGCCCTGGCCTACGGCGTCGCGTCGGTTTCAGGGACTATCCTGGCCGTCTGCTCCTGCACGGTCCTGCCCCTATTCGGCAGCATCTACATGCGCGGTGCTGGGCTGGGACCCGCCATCGCGTTTCTCTACTCGGGACCGGCGATCAATGTGCTGGCCATCGTGTTGACCGCTCGCGTGCTGGGTTGGCAGTTGGGCGTGGCGCGGGCGGTGGGTGCTGTGGCATTCAGCGTGGTGATTGGCCTGCTGATGCATCTTCTCTTCCTCAAGGAAGAGCGCGAGAAGGCGGCCAAGGCACAGGACGTCTACATTGGCGATGACGAGCATGGCAACCGGCCGCTGTGGCAGGTGGTTATCTACTTCGCGGCGATGGTCGGCATCCTGGTCTTCGCCAACTGGGCGCGACCGCAGGAATCGACGGGGCTTTGGCATGCCATCTTCAAGGCCAAGTGGCTCGTCACGGGCGGATTCGCGGTGCTGTTGGGCGTGTCCCTGTGGCGTTTCTTCGGCGTGAAGGTGCTGCATATCGTGCTGGCCGCTTTGCCGGCGGCGGTCCTTGCCGTTCTCCTGCCGAAATACCCGGTCGCGGCCTTCACGGCAGGCTCGGCGGGTCTGGCTGCGCTGACGTTCTTCGGCGGGGCGGAGATGAGGGACTGGCGGGACCAGACGTGGGGATTCGGGAAACAGATCACGCCCCTGCTGATGGGCGGCGTGCTGGCGGCAGGTTTCTTTCTCGGCAGCCCGGAGGCGACCGACGCCGGGATCGTGCCCAATATCTGGATCCGGGCGCTCGTCGGCGATTCGCCATCGGCCCTGCTGACGCTTCTGGGGCGCGACGGGGCGGACGTACCGGGATGGATGAGCGCCGTCTGGCCGGTCTGGACCAACTTCTTTGCCTCGCTGATGGGGGCGCTGATGTACTTCGCGACCCTCACGGAAGTCCCGATCCTGCGCGGGCTGCTGGACAGCGGCATGGGACAGGGCCCGGCTCTGGCCCTCCTGCTGGCCGGTCCGGCGCTTTCGCTGCCAAGCATGCTGGTGCTCAACTCGATCCTCGGGCCGAAGAAAACAATGGCCTTCGTGGGACTCGTGGTCGTGATGGCGACGATCACCGGCATGGTCTTTGGGGTAATTGTCAGATGAGAAAGGATGGAGCCCAATGAAGAAGATTCAGGTCCTCGGGACCGGATGCCCGAAATGCAAGACGCTCACAGCCAATGCCGAGGCGGCGGTCAAGGCGCTCGGCGTCGAGGCCACGGTGGAGAAGGTCGAGAAGATCGCCGAGATCATGAAGTTCGGCGTGATGATGACCCCGGCCCTTGTGGTGGATGGGCAGGTCAAGAGCGCCGGCAGGGTGTTGAGCGCAGAGGACATCAAGGCATTCCTCGCGTAAAGACTGCAACAACGGGAGTACAACCATGAAGGGCAAGTGGATCTGGATGGCGCTGGCCGTCGCGGTGGTGGGCGTACTGATCGCCAAGAACGCGGGTAAGAAGCCCACGGATGCTTCACCAGCGGCGGTCGAACCCCCTGCGGCGGTGGAGGCCAGCGCCGTGCCGACACCCGCATCGGAACCCGCCACGCAAAGCAAGCCGTTGCCGCGCCTCGTGGACCTGGGCGCTGGCAAGTGCATCCCCTGCAAGATGATGGCGCCGATTCTGAAGGATCTGAAAACGACCTACGCCGGGAAGATGGACGTCGTGTTCATCGACGTCTGGGAGAACCCGGACGCTGGTAAGAAGTACGGAATCAACGTGATCCCGACACAGATCTTCTACGATGCCGCAGGCAGGGAACTGTTCCGACACGAGGGGTTCTTCGGCAAGGACGACATCCTCGCGAAGTGGAAGGAACTGGGTGTGAGCCTGTGATGGAACAACTCTTCACCACCCTTTCCCGTGCCGTCGAGGGCTCAGCCGCCCTGGCGCTGGGCGCGGCATTCGTCTGGGGCGTGCTGAGCATCCTGCTGAGCCCCTGCCATCTGGCGAGCATCCCGCTGATCGTGGGATTCATCGACCAGCAAGGCCAGATGACGACGCGAAGGGCGTTCACAATCTCCCTGCTGTTCTCGGTCGGCATTCTGATCACCATTGGAGCGATTGGCGTCATGACGGCGGCAGCAGGCCGGATGCTGGGCGACGTCGGCCGCTGGGGCAACTACGGCGTGGCGGTGATCTTCTTCGTCGTGGGCCTGTACCTGCTGGACGCGCTCCGAATCCCGATGCCGGGAGCCGCCCAGCCGGGCGTGAAGCGCAAGGGGATGCTGGCGGCCTTCATTCTGGGGCTCGTGTTCGGCGTGGCGCTGGGTCCCTGCACCTTCGCCTACATGGCTCCGATGCTCGCCGTAACGTTCAGGCTGGCGTCAACGAATCTGCCCTATGGGATACTTCTGCTTGCGATCTACGGCGCGGGGCACTGCGCGGTGATCGTCCTCGCGGGCACGTTCACCGAGGTCGTTCAGCACTATCTGGACTGGAACGAGAAATCCAAGGGCGCAGTGATCCTCAAGAGAATCTGCGGCGTCCTGGTCCTTCTCGGCGGGCTGTATCTCATCTACACGGCGCGGTAGCGCGAAGGAGCGGCAAGGATGAATCAGGTTAACAACGGCGAGCGCAAACTGACCAACGTCTTCGAGCGGTATCTGACCGTCTGGGTCGCGCTCTGCATCGTGGGCGGCATCCTGCTCGGGAAGGTCGCTCCGGGCGTGGCCAAGTATCTGGACGGGCTGTCCATCACGGTCAACGGCGCTCCGGTGGCCTCCATCCCGATTGCGATATGCCTCTTCTTCATGATGTATCCCATTATGGTCAAGATCGACTTTGCGTCGGTCATCAAAGCGGGGAAGAGCGGCAAGCCGGTGTGGCTAACGCTGTTTGTCAACTGGGCGATCAAGCCGTTCACGATGTATGCCATCGCGCTGCTGTTCCTGGGCTTCCTGTTCCGGGGACTCATCGGGGCGGAGGCGACCGATCTGGTGAAGATGCCGTTCGGTCTCGATCTCGCTGTGGGTGCCACGCATGGAGCGGGAACGGTGGTGATGGTGGACGGCGTCAAGATGCTGCAGGTACCGCTATGGCGGAGCTACTTTGCCGGCTGCATCCTGCTCGGGATTGCGCCCTGCACCGCGATGGTGCTCGTGTGGGGGTGTCTGGCGCGGGGTAACGACGGACTGACCCTGATCATGGTGGCGATCAACTCGCTGACCATGCTGGTGCTGTACGGGTTGTTGGGCGGATTCCTGCTGGGTGTCGGACGACTGCCGGTCCCCTGGCAGGCTCTGTTGCTCTCCATCGGCATCTATGTGGCGCTGCCGCTCGCGGCTGGGTACTACTCGAGGAAGCGGATCATCCAGGCCAAGGGCGAGACCTGGTTCAAGGAGAAGTTTTTGCATGTCCTGCCCCCGATTACGATCATCGCCCTGCTGACGACCCTCGTTCTGCTGTTCAGTTTCAAGGGCGAGACCATCTTGGGGAATCCGCTGACCATCCTGTGGATCGCGATCCCTCTCTTCATTCAGACGATGTTGATCTTCTGGCTTGGGTACTGGTGGGCGAAGCTGTTGAAGTTACCCTACCAGGATGCGGCCCCCGCCGCCATGATCGGCGCGTCCAATCACTTCGAAGTGGCCATTGCCACGGCGACGATGCTGTTCGGCCTGTCATCAGGTGCGGCTTTGGCAACGGTGGTCGGCGTCCTCATCGAGGTGCCGGTGATGCTTTGGCTCGTGAAGATATGCCTGCGGACGCAGCATTGGTTTGGAGATGCGCGGGCGTAACGAACTGGCTGATGGACATGAAGGGAGTAACATGACAAAGCACAACAGTGAGCGGGTTCGGGAGATGGTACGCAAACGATACGCGGGCATCGTCAGCGGCGGGAAGAGCGGTTGCGGCTGTTCGACGCCGTCCTGCTGTTCGGCCAAGCCGCCCTCGGCCAAGGCGCAATCGGCGAAGCTCGGATACTCGAAAAAGGACCTGGAGACGGTGCCGGATGGAGCGAACATGGGGCTGGGTTGCGGCAACCCGCAGGCCATCGCCATGCTGAAGAAAAGCGAAGTCGTCTTGGACTTGGGCGCGGGCGGTGGATTCGATTGTTTCCTGGCCGCACGGCAGGTGGGGGCGCGTGGGCGGGTGATCGGCGTGGATATGACGCCGGAGATGATCGCCAAGGCTCGCGAGAACGCCCGGAAGGCCGGGACCAAGAACGTGGAGTTCCGCCTTGGTGAGATCGAACACCTGCCTGTAGCCGACTCCACCGTGGACGTGATCCTGTCGAACTGTGTGATCAACCTCTCACCGGACAAGGAGCAGGTCTACCGTGAAGCGTTCCGGGTGTTGAAGCCGGGCGGGCGGCTCGCTATCTCCGATGTCGTGGCCATTCGTCCGATCCCGACTGCGATTCAGCAGGACTTCGAGAAGCATTCGGGGTGCGTGGCGGGAGCGCTCCAGGTGAAGAAGTTGGAACGTATTCTACGGGCAACCGGCTTTGCCAGCGGTGCCGTGAAAGTGAAGGAACAGAGTAAGGAGTTCATCAAGGACTGGTTCCCCGGCAGCGGGGTCGAGAGGTATGTACGGTCGGCCGACGTCCAGGGCATGAAGCCGGGGAGGAAGACACGATGAAGGCGCTTACAGTGGTTGACGCCGGAATCTGCGGATTCCAGACGCGGATTCACGCCGAGAGCGACGATTCGCAAAATGTGACGTTCAAGATCGCCAGCGGGTGCGAGAAGGCTCGGAACTTCGGCGAGGCGCTGACGATTATGTGACCAAGCCCTTCAGCGCGCGCATCCTGACGGCGCGGGTCAAGGCGGTGTTGCGGCGTTCCGCCGTTGAGCCGGAAGACGAGAAAGAAACACTGACGCAAGGACCGTTCGAGATCGACCGGCTGCACCACACGGTCCATGTGGACGGACAGCCGCTGGAACTGACATTGAGCGAGTTTAAAGCACTTGAGCTTTTTGCAAAGCGTCCGGGCGTTGTCTTTTCGCGTTACCAGATTGTAGACGCGATTCATGGGAAGGACTACCCGGTGACCGATCGCTCGGTGGATGTGCTG
>Ga0255344_1006097_pt1 | contig 11075 bp, 6 predicted proteins | sample wastewater_treat_5_FD_192414 | JGI IMG/M metagenome (GOLD analysis project Ga0255344, IMG submission 192414) | Wastewater microbial communities from Lulu Island WWTP, Vancouver, Canada - plant18 | ecosystem: Engineered > WWTP > Wastewater > Unclassified | place: Canada: Vancouver, British...
TATTTCCCTTCCTTTTAAAACAATCAATTTTATTTTTACCCCTTGCCGAAAAGTTTTGGTTATTACTTTTATACCCGGGATTTGCCCTAAAGACAATACTTTATTTGATTCAACATAAAGATGGGGGATACCTTCTTTTTTAAATAATTCCTTATCAAAATTGCATTTTTGAGCAGAGTTTAAAAATTCTTGGGGCAAGTTGCTTTTTGACATATTTTTTTTCTTTGGGAAGTTTCACAATATTTTTTCATCACTTCATTAAAATTTCCTTGGCAAATTATTCTGCCTTGGTTTAAAAATATAGCTTGGCTAGCCATAAAACCTATTTCTTCCCGATGAGTAATTAAGAGAATAGCTGTTTTTGTTTGTTTTTTTATATTTTCTAAAATATTATAAAATTCCCGATAAATAATAATATCTAGTCCCGCATCAGGTTCATCTAAAATCATTAACTTCGGATTTAAAACTATTAAAGAAGCCAATTCTATTCTTTTTCTCTCTCCACCGCTCAGGCTTCTATCTAATACCCTCCCCAAAATAGAAGAATCTAAACCTACTAAAGATAAAGATTCCTCTATTTTTTTTAAACTAACTTTTTCTGCTCCGGCTTTAATAAAATCAAGCACTTTAATGCCCTCTAAATAAACCGGTTCTTGCCAACCCAAGCATAAACCCATTTTTGCCCTTTTATCCACGGCCAATTTAGTGATATCTTTGCCTTGAAAAAAAATTTTACCGGAAACTACTTTATATTTAGGAAGACCCATTAAGACATAAGCCAAAGTTGATTTGCCCGAACCATTGGGTCCAATTAAAACATAAACAGAATTGTTTTCTATTTTAAAAGAGATATTTTGCAGGATTTTTTTGCCTGTTTCTACTTGAACAGTAAGATTTTTAACCTCTAAAACATTTATCATAAAATCCGATTTTATTAATCGGATTTAGTATATCATTCTAAAACGCTTGTGTCAATTTTAAAAAAAGGGGACAGCGCCCTTTTTTTAAATCAATTCTTGGCAATTTTGGGTCTGCCCTGGGGTCTACTAACCAATTTTTTCTGGTAAATTTGCTCTAAACGCTCTATAAATTCTTTGTTTCCCAAGGGATAGCCACTTGAACTATGTTTTTCAATTTTTTCTACAATTTCCTTTTTAGTGGGTTGTTCGAGATATTCTTTCCAATTATCTACTTTTAAAAATTGATCTATGTCAACTAAGGTAATGCCGTTTTGGTCTTTCCCTTTCAGCCCTTTTATATGAGCCTCGGCACTTGACCATCTCCACTGCCATGGTTCATTAACCAGCCCTGCTTCTACGGGATTTCTTTCAACATATTTAACAGCATAATAAAAATGCTCTTCATCTAAAACACAAGAATAAAATCGGTCTTGCCATAGATGCCCCCTAATATTGTGACACTTATTAAAAAATTGAGCATATCTCATGTGAGTAGTATTAAACATTTTGGCTAATGAATCCTCTTTCTGAGGAATTACAATATGATGAACATGATTTGGCATTAAGCAATAAGCGAGAACAAGAAGTAAATATCTCTTCCGATATTTCTCGAACCAATTAAGGTAGTAAATAAAATCTTGTTTGTTTTGAAAAGTTTTTTGTTGATAATTCCCCCTTTGAGTTATATGATGAGGAAAATCTACAACAACTAATCTAGCAATTCTTGGCATAAAAATAAATTAAACTAAATCTAATCTTTAGAAAAAGGGCGCTGTCCCCTTTTTTGGACGATTAGAAGAACCGCCAAAATGCTTCCTAATGCAGTAAAACTAATTAAAAGATAGGAAGGCCTAAAACTCGAATTATCAGAAGAAGAAAAATCTAAATTATTATTTTTTATTTTATTTTCTTCAACTATTGTTTCTTCTTCTTCATTTTGTTTAAAATCAGCTATATCTTCAGCATAACGCGGCAAAATTTTAATTTCATTGTTTTTTGAAACCAAAACGCCGGTTATTTCTAAAAAATCTTTTTCTTTTATCTCTTGTTTATTAATCCCTTCCGCCTTTCCCAAATCAACAAGAATTTCTTTATTATTTTCCAAAATATAAAGATTATCATTTGTTCTTTCAATTACTTGACCTTGAATTTTAACCAATTTGGGAGGCGTTATTTTTTGAATATCTTCAAGGGATATATTTAAGGGCAAAAGAGGAGGAAGGACTGAATTTAAAATTTCAATATCATCTCTACTTTTTGTTTTTATTCTTGGCTGGCCATAAGGAAAAGACATTTCTCCTTTTACCTTAATAAGATCCCCTGTTTTAATCTCTGGAAAATCTTTATTAAAGGAATAAACCTCTACCCCGTCAAGATAAAAAAATTGTTTTCCCAAAATTCCCGGCTCAACAATAACTTGCGCTTCATAAATTACTTTTGCTCCTTCAGTTAGTTCTAAAAATTCTTTTGGTTCTTTAATTTCTAAAAAAATATTTTGCTCTTCTGTTTTTACATTTTCATCAGTTGTTTTTTGAATATTTAAACTTTTATTACTAATTTCTCTTCCATTTTTTACTATCGGCTCGCCCCACCAGCATAAATCTAAAAAATTTTCAAAGCCAATTTCCGAAGGATTGCCAGAATAAATAGCCAAAGCGCCGTCATTATCTGAAAGTAAACCGCCTTGATATACCTGCCAATCAAAAGATAAAGAATCATTTGTTTTAAAACCTATGACCATTGATTCTTCATTTTTCAAAAAACTTCCTTCAGGGAATTTTTTTACTCGCCAAGGATTATCTAAACTTCTATTTTTCGACCAATAAACTAAATAATAATTTTCCAAAGACAAATTTTCTCCTCTATTAGTAATTTCCATAAATTCTTCCTTAACATCAATTTTGCTAATAATTAGACCTGTTTCCGAAAAAATATTTTCCGGCAAAAATAAAAAAATTAAAGCAATAATTAGCCAAATTTTTAATTTCGCTTTAGACAAAATTGCCCAAAAATTTTTTGAACAAAATCGTGCCATTTTTAAAAAATCGCAAGATATCCCTTTATTGATGCGGGTTTGCGAAGGTCAATTTTGGGGGTCTGACCCCCATTGGTAAGTGGGTTGAGGCTGGGTAAAAGGACGAATCAAAAGAGAATCAACATAAGGAAATTCATGAGCTGTGCTCGCCCAAAAACCGATATTGCCGGGTTTTTCTAACAAATTACTATTTCCTTCATAATGATATGTTTGCTCTGCTCCATCTAAATAATCAAATAAATATTTCGTTTGATAACCCCTTACCTTTATTTGGGTTATATTATTTACTGAGCCACCCTTCCAAAAAGAAGTTTCTTTTCCATTTTCATAAATACTCCAAGAATAATTTCTACCTACACCGCCGAAAGAGTAATAATTATTTTCATCTTGCAAGCGCCAAACAGCTTTAATGCCATCAGTTTCGCCAAATCCTCCTTTAATTTCTATGGCAAAATCAGTAAGTATTAAATCTTTTGGCCAAAGAAACCATTGCCTGTCATCTCTTTTCAAAAGAAGCCGCGAGTTAGCCGTATCCCAAGTTAAAGCATCAATATTACCAATAATAGTATAATTATTTTGGGTGAAATCGTCAAAGTCATCATAAAAGGCAAATGTCTCTTTCGGGTTTCCGCGATAGGTTGCCGAAGAATTGCCCCAATAAACATAAAAAACTTCTCTGCCCAAAGAGGAAATATGGGGAATCTTTACCCAAACATTAACCTTATCTGGTCCATAACTTTCAAACCAATAAGAAAGCAATGTTTTCCCATCATTAGCAGTAAAACGCAAATCGGAAAAATCAGAATTCATTTCATTCTGTCGAGAAACACTAATAAGCAAGGGATAATCAGAAAGGCTATTTCTGTTTTCTAAATTATTAATAATAATTTTTGCTCTTTTCTCCCAATCAGGAGAAAACCAATATTCTGCTTCTTCTATAAATAAATTCGGACTCATTATTTTCTCTTCTTTTTCTCCAAAACTAATTTCCGGTTCTGGATAAGTGTAATTTCTCACTAAAATCAAATCTAAATAAAGAGCGCCGCTGGGTAATTCTACAAAAACTCCCACTCCTCCTGCTTCTTCAAAATCTTGATTCGTCATTTGCCAAGAATATGGCTCATTTAATCCTCCTCCATAAGTAGATAAATAATCAACTTGATGCAATGTCTCATAAGATTTAACTTTAATTAAATAGGGCCGGGCAGCGCGATCAACATAAGAAGGATTAAGCGGAAAAAATACATTCTCCCCTTCTTTTTTACCCCACCACATATAACCATATCCTCTGCCTTCTTTGTCATCATAGCTATTGCTATTATATCCCTTACCGCCAAAAAATAGATAATTATTTCCATCTTTTAAACGCCAAACAGCATTGATACTTTGGTTATTTCCTTCTTCGGATTTTACTTCCATCACGAAATTTTTGATAATAAAATTTTTAGGATAAATAAGCCAAGATTGGTTATTATTAAAATAACGATTAAATTGCAAAACCGATTTAGCTGTATCTACGGCTAAATTAGCTTGATCGCCGATAATTTCATATTCGTCCAATCTATTAGTGGTAAAATCGTCATAAAAAGCAAAAGTTTTTTCTGGATCGCCTATATAAGTAGCCGAAGGATTTTGCCAATAATAATAAATTTTTGCTTCACCTTTTTTAGCGATATAAGGAATTTTTACCCAGAAAGACGCTCCTTCTTCCACACTATATTTTTCTCGCCAATAAGAAAGAAGAGATTCCCCATCTACATCAGTAAAACGAATATCAGAAAAATCTGGTTGCATCCCTTCGGCAAATTCAATATCTACTTTTATTTCATAATTTTCTAAATTTGCGGTGGAGGGATTAAAAATTTTTATTTCCTGTCTTTTCTCCCAATCCCAAAGCCAAGAAGAAGGAGAAAGTAAACTTTGACTATTAGTGGGGTTAGGCTCTTTTTGCAGGAAAAAATCTGCCTTATTGTCCTGGGTATCTGAATGTCCATTAGGCCAGCCGGGTTTTCTTTCTAAAGATTGCTCCTGATTTTTAGAATAAGGAGAAGAACAAGGTTCCCCTTCTTTTACTAAGCTATTGCCCCAACTAACTAAATCAATATATCTATTTTTCAGCTCATCTTTAGTTTTATCCTCCGGATTAAATGGATATAAAACAACGGCTCCATCAGTATTACTTAATTGAGAGGTGCTATAGGGTTGCCAATCAGAGCGAGGCAAGGGAAATCCCTCCAGTCCGATAAGATAATAACCTTTGCTCTTAATTTGCGATTTTTCTGGGAATGGTTTAATGCGCGAAGGACTATCCCAATCTCTTAATAAAGAATAATAAGTAAAATAAAAATTTTCTAAAGGAATATCTTCTTCTTCAGAATTGTAAAGTTCCACAAATTCTTTATCACCAACTTGAATTTCGCTAATTAAAATTTTAGGCGTTCCTAAGGAATATTCTTTTTCCAAATAAGCACTAATATTCCCGCTTTTATCTTGCGCTCGCAAACGAAAAATGTAATTAACTCCCCAATTTAATTCTAAATCAACATAAGTTTCTTGTTTTTTAATAATTTGCTCATCTTTATTATTTTTTTTATAAGAAAATTCATAAAAATCAATACCCGATAAATTATCATTACCTGTTAACCAAGAAATCCGAACATTTCTTCCTTGTCTTTCTCCAATAGATAAATTAAAAATTTCGGGTGGGGTATTATCTATAATAAATTCGCTAATATCTAATGGGTCCTGAACATTGCCTGTTGAATCATAAGCTTTAGACCAAACTTTATAAACACCCTCTTTTAATAATTCTATTTTTAGAATAAATCGCCAATTATTTTTATTAATTTCCGTTAGCAACCATTTTGGTTCATTCTGCCAATAATATTCTTGACCATCTTTGGCTAAATATTGCCCCTTGTCTTGCTCTTGAATTAATACTAAAACATTAGCCGAATCAAGTAAGGCCAATGTTGAGCTTGCTGAAGAGTTATCATTAATAAAAAATTGTCCCTTAATTTCTCCCGGCCAATTTAAAAAAGAAAAATAACCTCGAGTATCAATACTCGACACAGGTCCGGTTAAATCTATTAACCACCTATATTCTTGAGGGTTCTCCTCTATATTGCCAGCCATATCAATAGCCCTAAGAGAAAAAATATGTTCTCCTTCTAAAAGAGAAGAATAAATTTTAGGCGAGGAACAACTCTCCCAGTTCTGATTATCTAAACGGCATTTAAAAACAGATGGTTCGGAAGCGCTAAATTCAAAATAAGCTGTTGTTTCTTTGGTTATTTTTGAAGGACCAGAAGTTATAGAACTCAAAGGTGAGGTTTTATCTACTCCCAAAAGAGAATTATTTTCTTCTTCCAAAATAGATCCATTTTCGTGGTTTTCCTCTTCATTATTTCCTTGTTCATTGGGTGTATAAGGGCTATTTTCTCTGCGAGGGGTACCCAAAATATCATTACTCAAAGCGTCACGACCAAAAGGAATACCAGAAAATGTATGCCAATTGGCTAAAATACTCGATTCGTCTAATTCTATTCTTTCCATAGAAGAACGTCCGCTTAAATTACCGGCTGGCCATCCGTTTTTAGCATCAACTATATCTATAATATTAGAAAAAGCGTCTTTTAAAATTAAATATTCTCCGTCATTAGAAAGACTACCAGTATAAATTTGATCGGCTTTAATGTTTTTTATGGTATTATCATCGCCCCTTTCTAAAAGAAAATAAGAATGAGGAGAAATAATGCCCGAAAAAGCAATTTCCGGCGAACCATCAAGCGCTTTAAGGGAGAAACCAGTTAAATCAATAGGGCTGTTAGTATTATTATAAAGCTCAAACCATTCGTCTTGAGGAGAGGCCTTTGTCCCCATCCAAGCAATCTCACTAATAACCACATCTAAATATTCGTATTCTTTAAATTCATTTTCATCAATTGATTGGCTATTACTATTTCCGGAATTAGTATAAGAAGAAGAGTTAGAGCTTGAACCTGAATTAGAGTTAGAGCTTGAACTTGAACTTGAATTTGAATTTGAATTAGAACTTAAAGAAGAATTAATTGAATTTTCTTCGTTTTCCTCTTCTGTTTCTTGCAGCGGAGTAATTTTATTTTTTTCTCCAGGAGTGGGAGTAATGGTTAAATAAAAATCTATTCGGTCATTATCTCTATCTTCACCGTCAAAAAAACGCGCTAAAGAACAACTTTTCAATGCAAAAGGAGCTTCCCCTTTATCACCATAAGCCATTTTATCTATTATTTCTCCTTTATATTTTAAAATTAAAATGTCTCCTTGATTATTTAAATTAAAAGTAAAATTTTTTTCTTGTTCTAAAACTAAAAATTTACGTGGTTCTATAACTAAACCATTTAATTTAATCGGCCGGCCCGTATTATCTTCAATCGTCCAATCTTTCAAATCAATTTTTTTAGAGGTGGTATTATAAAGTTCGATCCATTCTTTTTCTTGTGTATTTGGCCAAGGATAAATTTCGTTAATTACCACACTCCCTTCGGCAACAAATGATTCCTTCTCTTCCTCTTTAGGTAAAATAATTTCCTTCGCCCCTTTTTCAATTTGGTCAAAAATAATTTCTTCGTTTTTATCCGAAGAATAAGAATCAACATCTAATTTTTCTTTTCTTTTTGTCGCATCAAAAAGTTCTTTATTTTTTTGGTCTTCCCATTCCTCTCTTTCTTTCCATTCTTGACTCAAAGAATTTTTTGCCTCATCTACAGAAGCTTCAGCATTTTTCATTAAGTTAATAAGCGGGACGATCTCGGGATTAGATGATATTTTGTCACTTATTTCTTTTTCCAAAGAGATATCAACTTTTCCATTACTAGCAAAACGAGCAAAAGCCTCTAAATTTTTAATCTGACTTCTTACATTTTGAACAATCGTTATTAAAGAATTTGTAGAAATTGTTTTTTGAATAAATTGTTTGATGGCAATTTTTGTCACATCTACAGCAACTCTTTGGCCAAAAGCCATTAACTTTTCTTTTCCTGTATCCGGAGGTTCTATATCTAAAGGATATTTATCCCAACTGCTTACTTTAATATCTAATGGCACGCTAATTAAACTAGGCTGGATATATTGTGTATAAGGAAAAAATACATAATTTTTATCTTCATATTTTTTGCCAAAAATATTAACATCAAGGTCATTAAAATCAAAAATTGATTGGCCTAATAAGTCATTAGCCAATCCTTTTATAGTTTTAATTAAAGCGGCATTAACAATCCCTTCGTCTTCTAAACGATGAATTTTAGAAAATTCTTTTTTTTGAGAAAAACAATCACCAACTTCATTAATAGTGCTTGTCTCATCAAATCCATAGGGAGTAATATCAATGGCGTAATTTTCTGGAGTATATTCTAAAGAACGGCTATTATTTAAACTTTCATAAATTTTTTCCGCCAACCCCACTGAAGTCCAATCAAAATCTGACGGCCCTTTTTGCTCTTTATAACTCCAATCATATTTTTCTCCCAATTGCGCCCGACTGATTTCTAAAAAATTTCTAATTTGAGATGCTTTAAAATCACGGGGTATTTTTGCCCCAACAAATTGTTCCCCCCTTCTTTCATTAATAAAATATTGCGCTGGTATTTCTCTTATTCTGCCCTGCCTAATTTCTAAAACCATCGGCTCGTTATTTTTTGTCCCCAAATAAAGCCCTATCTCGCCCGGGTAAAATCCTTCATCATCGAAAATAGGGAAATGCATTTCTTGATAATTTAAACCATACATTTTTCCATCAAAAGAAGTTTTATAAAGAATAGTGCCTCGCGGGAGAGCTTGAGCTGTTTCAAAAGTAAAAAATAAAAAAATTAAAACCACCAAAAAGGGGACAACCACCAAAAAGGGGACAGTCCCCTTTTTCCGACCTTTGCAAACCCGCATCAATAAAGGGCGAAATCGCCTAAAAATCAATTTTGACACTTTTTTTACCAACATAATAATTTATTAAAAATTAAATCATATTCTTCCCTTCGACGAAGGGGAGCTTCTCTTTTTCTTTTAATTTCAATCCCTCCTCAACAAATTTTAAGTATGCCAAACGATTTTTTTCTAAATTTGTTTCTCCCATATAATTTAAAAATTTTTCATATTGTTATTTCCTCGGCAAACAATATTCGTCCTCTTACTCGCGGAAGAGAGATTCTTCATCACCGGGTTCAATGGCCCAATCTTTACCGGTCAAAGCCAATAATGCTTCAGAAGCAGAAACGCGAACTCTATACTCTTCATCTTTTAATAAAGGGACTAAATCATCTATCTCTTCTTCATTTTTTATATCTCTTTTGACGGCTAAATTTCGAATGGCGCTAATAGCATAGTCCCTGCTTGATGGCCGATTGTTTTTATCTGAAGCAATATCTAAAAGAGCAGGGATAATTTCCGGAGAAGCGGTTTCCCAAATTGCCTGAGCGGCCTTAAAACGCACTGTATCATCTGGGTCATTTTTCAATCTTTCTAAAAATAATTCTTGAGGGGGATTTTGATTTTCAGCTAAATTAATAATAGCTGTCCAACGCAACTCTGGAGAAGTATTATTTTGCATAGCTGTTTCTTTTAAAATATTTGTGTTTTTTGTCTTGCCTAACGATTTTAAATTATACAAAGCTTCCAAACGGAGAGATTCTGGATTTTCTAAATCAGAAATTATTTCTTCAAAAAATTCCTCTAATTCTTCTCTCTCTTCAAAAGAAGAATATTTTGCCCAAACGCCAAGAGTTTTAAGAGCTAAATATCTTTTTTCAAGCGGCTTATTTTTATCAAACATCAAACTTATCATCTCTTCTCTCTCGGACTTGTTGCTTAAAAATAATAAAGAGGCTGTTGGGTTATCTAATGTTGAGCTTTCTTTTAAATTTTTGCTCAACTTAAATTGAACAACCTCTTCTTGTATTTCTCTGGGCATTAATACCCAAAACGGCGTGTAAAGGAGAAGGAGATTAAAACCAATAAATAAAATTGTTATGGACAATAAAGCAATTAAGGAAATTTTAATTGCTTTTTTAGTTGTTTTTTCCATAAAAATTTAATTAAAAAAATATAAAAAATAAAAAAATTCAAAATTATCCACAACGAATATTTCAAATTTATGATATAATAAAAATGGACCTGATGGTCTTTGACCATTGGGTGGTACTAAAAAGCTTCTTACTTTGGAGAGTGGGGAGCTTTTTAGTTTTTATAAAAAATAATATTTAATTTTAAACAAATTTTTGAAATTTGTCAAATATTAATTGTGGACGAAATGTGGATAACTTGTGGATAAGTTTATCTGATTTTTTATCTTCTTTCTTTATTTTTTTTCTCTGCTAAAATTTATTTATGGTTTTAAACGGAAAAAATATTACCAAAAAATTAGAAGTAAATTTAAAAAGACAAATTGAAAAACTTAACCGTCCTCCTTGCTTAGCCATTATTTTAGTGGGCAAAAATCCCGCCTCTTTAATTTATGTTAAACTTAAAGAAAAAAAAGCTTCGGTTTTGGGAATTAAAATAAAAAGATTTGATTTTCCTTCCTCAACTTCTCAAAAAAATATAATCGCTCTTATTAAAAATTTAATCAAAAAAACAGATGGCATAATTGTACAGCTCCCTTTACCCAAACATTTAAATACAAATAAAATAATTGAAACTATTCCTGTTGAATTAGATGTTGATGGTTTCAGAAAAAATTCTCTTTTTGTCTCGCCAACTCATCAAGCAATTTTATGTTTGCTTAAAAAAAATAAAATTAAACTGGCAGGCAAAAAGGCGATCATCTTGGCTAATAGTTTTATTTTCAGCCAACCGCTTAAAAAATTATTAGAAAAAGAAAAAATAAAAACCGAAATTTTAATCAATCCTTCAAAACAAAATTTTTCTCAGTTTGATATTATTATTACTGCTCTGGGAAAACCTTATTTTATTAAACCGAAAATGATAAATAAAAAAAACATCATTATTGATGTTGGTTATAATCGGGTTAAGGGAAAGCCCGTAGGAGATGTTGACCCGAAATGTCAAAAAGTTGCTACCTTTGTTTCACCTGTCCCCGGTGGTATCGGTCC
>Ga0255344_1006101_pt1 | contig 11073 bp, 8 predicted proteins | sample wastewater_treat_5_FD_192414 | JGI IMG/M metagenome (GOLD analysis project Ga0255344, IMG submission 192414) | Wastewater microbial communities from Lulu Island WWTP, Vancouver, Canada - plant18 | ecosystem: Engineered > WWTP > Wastewater > Unclassified | place: Canada: Vancouver, British...
CCCGCCAAGGATTTCAACGACCGCCTCATCGCGTTCATGACCGAACAGGCCGGCCGAGCCCCCATCCCTCCGATCAAACCCATCGAGCGCGAAGAGAGCGCCCCAACCGAATAATTTATGTCAACCGCTCCCCGCGCCGACGGCCGCCAGGCCGACCAACTCCGCAAAATCACCTTCGAGGCCAACATCGCCCCACACGCCTCCGGCTCGGTACTCGTCAGCTTCGGCGCCACGCGCGTCATCTGCGCGGCCACCATCGAGCCCAAGGTTCCCTCCTGGATGCGCCAGCAGGGCGTGCCCGGCGGCTGGTTGACCGCCGAGTACTCGATGCTCCCCTACTCGACGCTCGACCGCAAACAGCGCGACAGCTCCAAAGGCAAGGTCGATGGCCGCAGCGTCGAAATCCAACGCCTCATCGGCCGCTCGCTCCGCGCCGTCATCGATCTGCAAAAACTCGGCGAGAACACCCTCTGGGTCGATTGCGACGTGCTCCAGGCCGACGGCGGCACCCGCACCGCCTCCATCACCGGCGCCTACCTCGCCGCCCGCCTCGCCGTCCAAAAACTTCTCGACGCAAACAAGATCAAGGAGAACCCGATCTCCGACTCCATCGCGGCCGTCAGCGTGGGCATCTGCGGTGGGCACGAACTGCTCGACCTCGCCTACGTCGAGGACAAGGACGCCGAAGTGGACGCCAACGTCGTGATGACCGGCCGCGGCCAGTTCGTCGAAGTCCAGAGCAGCGGCGAAGAATCCACCTTCTCGCCCGAGCAGCTTCAAGGCATGCTCACGCTCGCACAGAAGGGCCTCAAGGAGCTCGCCTCCCTACAAACCGCCTTTCTGACCAAACAGCTGCTCGCCCGCTAAGCGGAAATCCGCAGCCATTTTTCACCCCGCCTCTTTGACCCACTGCACCGTGCACACTACGGTGCCGCCCTTTTTAACATGTCCAATCCCGTCGAAAATGTCGTCATCGTCGGCACCGGCTGCGCCGGTTTGACCGCCGCCGTCTATACCGCCCGCGCCAGCCTCAACCCGCTCGTGCTCGAAGGGCCGCAACCCGGTGGCCAGCTCACCACGACCTCCGAGATCGAAAACTTCCCCGGCTTCCCCGAAGGCGTGGACGGCTTCCAGCTGACCGAAAACATGCGCCAACAGGCCGTGAAGTTCGGCGCACGTTTCGAGCAGGCGCTCGTCACCGGCATCGATTTCTCCAGCCAGCCGCGCAAACTGATCTGCGGTGACAAGGTCATCCTCGCCAAGAGCGTGATCGTCGCCACCGGCGCCGCGCCGCGCCTCACTGGCATCCCCGGCGAAAAAGAACTCTACGGCGGCAAGGGCGTGACCACCTGCGCCACCTGCGACGGCGCGTTCTACCGCAAGATGGACGTCGCCGTGATCGGCGGCGGCGACAGCGCCTGCGAAGAGGCGATGTTCCTCACCCGTTTCGCGAGCAAGGTTTACCTCATCCACCGCCGCGACAGCCTGCGCGCCTCGCGCATCATGGCCGAGCGCACCGTCGCCCACCCGAAAATCCAGATGGTCTGGGACAGCGCGCCGACCGAAGTCCTCGGCGTCGCCGAGGGCGCCGTCTCCGGCCTCAAGGTGAAAAACGTAAAGACCGGCGCCGAGCAGGTGCTCCCGGTCAAAGGCATCTTCGTCGCGATCGGCCACAAGCCCAACACCGGTGCCTTTGCCTCCGCCATCGAGACCGACGAGGCCGGCTACTTCGTCGCCGCCGATGGCTCGCAGGTGCGCACCAAACTTCCCGGCGTGTTCGTCGCCGGCGATTGCGCCGACCACCACTACCGCCAGGCCATCACGGCCGCCGGCATGGGTTGTCAGGCCGCCATCGAGGCCGAGCGTTGGCTCGCCGAGCACTCCGCGTGAGCGCCCAGCCCCGCGCTTGACTCCCACCCGTTTCCCTCAACAACTACACCCTTTCTCACCTATTTTTATGGGCCAACAAACCAACAAAATCCAAAAACGTAAACGTCGCGAAGCTTACCTGAAGCGAAAGAAGGCCAAAGCGGCCGTGACCGCCAAAACGGCCAAGGCCAAGAAATAACCTTCTAACCGCGGCTGCGAAGCCGCGGTTTTTTTGTCGCCATCGCCCGCGGCCCGCGTTGCGTCCACCCTCGTCTCTCACGCATGATCACCGTCAGTCTCATCTCCCTCGGTTGCGCGAAAAATCTCGTCGATAGCAAGATCATGGTCGGCCACCTCCAAAAGGCCGGCATGACCCTCATCCCCGAGGCCGAAAAGGCCGACGTCGTCATCGTCAACACCTGCTCGTTTCTCCAATCAGCCAAGGAGGAATCCATCCAGAGCATCCTGGAGGTGAATCAGGAGCGCGGCCTGCGCAAACGCCGCAAAGAGCAAAAGCTGATTGTCGCCGGCTGCATGGCGCAGCGTTTCGCCAAGGAGCTCCCGCAGGCGATGCCCGAGATCGACGCCTTCATCGGTCTCGATCAGGTCACCCAGGTCGCGACGATCATCGAGGGCCTGTTTGCCCACGAGCGTGGCAAAAAAGACGCGCCGGAGGTGCTCGTTTCCAAACGGTCCACGTTCATCCCAGATTACGACACGCCGCGCTTCCGCCTCACGCCAAAGCACACCGCGTATCTCAAGATCGCCGAGGGCTGCAACCACACCTGCACCTTCTGCGCCATCCCCAAGATCCGCGGCAGTCACCGCAGCCGCACCGTCGAGAGCGTCGTCGCCGAGGCGCGCCAGCTCGTCGCCGACGGCGTGAAGGAGATCAACCTGATTTCCCAAGACACGACCTACTTCGGCATGGACACTTGGGAACAGCGGCCCAACCCGAAATCGGCCGTGGACTCCACGCGTGGCACGGCGCTCACCACGCTGCTCCGCGAGCTTCAGGCCATCCCCGGCGATTTCTGGATCCGCCTGCTCTACACGCACCCCGCGCACTGGAGCGACGAGCTCATCCAGACCATCGCCGAGTGCCCGAAGGTCGCCCGCTACATCGACATCCCGCTCCAGCACATCAGCGACCACATGCTCGGCGCCATGAAGCGCGAGACCGGCGGCGACTACATCCGCGGGCTGCTCGCCCGCATCCGCCGGGGCATCCCCGGCATCGCCATCCGCACCACGTTTATCGTCGGATTCCCCGGCGAAACCGAGGCCGACGTCGACGAACTCTGCACCTTTATTCAGGAAACGAAGTTCGAGCGCCTCGGCGTCTTCCGCTACTCGCAGGAGGAAGGCACCCGCGCCGCGAAACTCGCCCACCAGATCGCGCCCAAGGAAAAGGAGCGTCGCTGGCACCGCACCATGGCGCTCCAAAAAGAGATCGCCGCCGCCATCGGCCAGAAATACGTCGGCAAAACCCTGCGCGTGCTCGTCGAGGAGCCCGGCATCGCCCGTGGCGAGGCCGATGCCCCGGACATCGACGGCCGCATCTACGTGTCGCCCAAACTTTCCGTCGGCAAATTCGCGAAGGTGAAGATCACTGGCTTCCAGGATTACGATCTGCTCGCGCTTCCGCCCGGCGAAAAACCTGCCGTCCTGAAGACCGCCAAGCCCGCGCAATAACCTGCGCCGGCCGGCCCAGTCTCGCGCTCCCATGAAACCCGGATCGATCCGCACGCTCGCCCTTATCCTGGCGTTTGTCCTCGGCGCGATCCTGCCGCAGGCCCACGCGCTGTCGTGGATGATCCGCTGGCTGATCATGGGCATGCTGTTCGTCGTTTTCCTGCGCACGCGTTTCACGCGCGACGCCCTTCAACGCAGCCACCTCTGGCTGTTCGCCGCCAACCTCGCCATGGGCTTCGCCGGCTACGGCCTCGGCTGGCTGCTCGGCGGACGCGAAGTTGCCCTGGCGATCTTCTTCGCCGGCATCACGCCCACGGCCACCGCCGCCCCCGTCGTCACCAGTTTCCTCCACGGCAAGGTGGACTACGTCGTCGCCACCTTTCTGCTGACCAACATCGGCATCGCGCTGCTCATGCCGGCGATGCTGCCGCACGTGCTCGGCCATCCGACGCCCGAGGCCCTCGCGCATGTCGCAGGGAGCGTCGCGCTGATCGTCTTCACGCCGATGCTCGCCGGCTGGCTCGTGCGCACAGTCCATCCGCGCGCAACCGAGTGGCCCGGCAAACTGCGCAACGTCTCCTTCGGAGCGTGGGTGCTGGCGCTGTTTCTCATCACGGCCAACGCGTCGTCGTTCCTGCGCGCACAGGCCGATCTGCCGCTCGGTACGCTCGGGCTTATCGCCGGCCTCAGCCTGCTTGTCTGCGCGGCCAATTTCTCGCTCGGCTACCTGATCGGCCGGCCCGACTACGGCCGCGAAGCGAGCCAGGCGCTCGGCCAGAAAAACACCACCTTCACGATCTATCTGGCGCTCACGTACGCCAACCCGCTCGTGGCGCTCGGCCCGACGTGCTACGTGCTCTGGCACAATCTCTGGAACTCGTGGCAGCTCCAGCGCGCCAGCCGGCAGCCGCCGCGCTGAGGGGCACCGGGCTCGTCCGCGCGGGTCCGACCGTTTCCGGACGGAGCCCGCACCACACTTGAAACTCGGCGCTCAGGCGCCCGCCGGCACACCGCTCTTCGCTCCGCGCACCGCTTCGGCGATGTTGGCCGGTTGCGGCTCCGCTTCGTTGTGATCGGCGTTGAAACGCATCGACACCGTCTTCGACACGCCGCGCTCTTCCATCGTCACACCGTAGATCGCCTTGGCGGCCGACACCGTGCGCTTGTTGTGCGTGATGATGATGAACTGCGACTCGTGCACGAACTTCTTCAACAGGTCCGTGAAGCGGCCGATGTTCGATTCGTCGAGCGGCGCGTCCAGTTCGTCGAGCAAGCAGAACGGCGACGGCTTCACCATGTAGAGCGCGAAGAGCAGGCCGACGGCCGTGAGCGTCTTCTGACCGCCCGACAGCAGCGTGATGCTCTTGAGCTTGGTGCCGGGCGGCTGGGCGACGATCTCGATGCCGCTCTCCAACACGTCGTCGGTTTGCACCAGCTCCAGGTGCGCGTGGCCGCCGCCGAACAGCGTCTGGAACGTGTACTCGAAGTTCTTCTTGATCTGCTCGAAGGTCAGCTCGAACTGCTTTTGCGAGGTCTGGTTGATCTCGTCGATGGTCTTGATCAGTTCGGCCTTCGCGTTGGTCAGGTCGTCGCTCTGCGTCTTGAGGAAATCGTAGCGTTGCTTGAGGTCGGCGTACTCCTCGATGGCGACCAGATTGACCGCGCCCATGCTGGCGAGACGCTGACGCAGCGCGTCGATCTCGACCTTGATGGGGCCCCACTCCGTCGTCTCCAAGGCCTTTAAGTCATCCTCGGTCGGATCGGGTTTCGGCTGCTTTTTACCGCGGCGCTTGCGCGTCGTCGGAGCCGGCTCTGCCGCTGCGGCAGCGGTGCCCTCCGGCGCGGGCGCACCCTCGGTGGCGGCGGGAGCCGGAGCGGGTTCAACGACTTCAGGTTTCTTCGCAGCCGTTTCCGGCGCCTCGTCCTCGTCTTCGTCGAGGTCGAGCTGCTTCATATCCGGCGGCTCGTCTTCCGAGCGCCAGAGGATGGCGCGCCAGTCGTACTGGCCCACGCGCACCTGAAATTCGCGTTGAATATCCTCTTCGATGAACTGGGCGCGCGATTTCGCCTCGGTCAGGCGGACTTCGCAACGGCCCAGCTCGCCCTGCGCAGAATCGGACGCGTTGCGCAGGCTGGATTGCTCCGCCTCGACGCCCGAGATGGAGCGCTCGACTTCGACGAGTTCGATGCGGATCTGCTCCACCTGCTGCTGCGCGACGACGAGCGTCTCGGCCAGTTGCGCGGCGCGGGCGCGCTGCTGCGCGGCGTCCTGCTCCAGCGTGCCGATCTGTTGCGTCCAGACTTCGATCTCCTGCTGGCGCTGCACGAGCAGCTCGTTGAGCTGCGAACGGCGGCGCTGCATGTCGGCCAGGCCGCGGTCGAGCACTTCGACCTTTTGGCGGCGTTCGGCCAGATCGAGGCGCGCCTCGGCCAGCGACTCGCGGCGTGTGTCGCGCTCCAGTCGGAGTTCGCCGATACGTTTTTCGTTTTGCTCGATGTGCGTGCGCTGCTCCTGCGCCTTGGCCTCGGCCTCGGTGAGGCCGGTCTGCGCCTTTTCCCAGCGGGCCTGCGCCTCGTTGCGCGCCTGTTCGAGCGAGACGAGCTCGTTTTCCATGCGCTGGGCGCGGGTGCCGATCTCCTCGGCGGAGCGCTGCGCAGTGCGAAGCTCGGTCTGGACCGTGGTCATCTTCTCGGCGGCGGCGAGCACATCGGCGCGCCGGTCTTCGAGCGCCTTTTCGGCTTCGGCGAGCTTGTTGTTGATGGCATCGATCAGCGCCTTCTGGTCGTCGTGCGCCTTCTGATCGTCGGCGAGCAGGCGGGCCGTCTCGCGCAGGTCGATTTCACGCTGCACGATGCTGTTCGCCGGCTTCTTGTTGAAGCCGCCCGACACGAGGCCGCGGCGGTCCACCACCTCACCTTTGCGCGTGGCGACGGCGAGGAACGAGAAGCCGGGGTTGGCCTGCCAAAAATCGAGAAACGCGTTGAGGTCATCGGCCACGTAGCAGGCCGAGAGCAACGACACCGCCGGATGCGCCGGGTCGGGATTGCGCAACGTGACGAGCGCGGGCTGGAGCCCGGCGGGCAGCTCGGCGGGTTGGCTGCCGACGCGGCCGCTGCACTCACCGACTTGAAGGACGATTGAGCCGATCTGATCGGCCTCCAACTGCGCCAGAATCCGGCGCGCGGTCGCGAGGTCGGCCACGCCGATGGCTTCGACGGACGAGCCGAGGAGCGCCTCGAAGGCCTTGGCCAACTCCGGCTGCACTTCGAGACCGGCGGTGACGGCGCGCGTCTTCGCGTCGCCCAAGACTTGGTTGAGCCGGCCCTGCATGAGCGCCTTGGCGCCCTCGCCAAAACCTTCCCACTTTTCCTGGAGCTGCTGGAGGAGCTTCAGGCGGGCGCTGCGCTGGGCGAGCTGCCGGTCGATGTCCTGCAATTTGCGCTGCCCTTCGCGGAAGGCGTGCGTGTGGTCGGTGATCGCCTGCTGTGCGGCGGCAGCCTCACTCTGCGCGCGGGATTTCTCGGACTGCGCTTCTTCGACGCGCGCTTCGAGCTCGCTGGCCATCTGCGCGGCGGCGGACTGCTGCTGGCGGATCGCCTCGATGTCCTGCGCGAGCGACTCGTGCTTGTGGACGGAAGTCTTTTGATCGACCTCGTAGCCGGAGCAATCGGTGCGCAGGCGCGCCACGCTGCTTTCGAGCTGGAGCAGGTTGAACTTCGCCTGCTGGAGATCCTGTTCGAGTTTGCCGAGCTCGCCCTCGATCACAGTGAGCTCGCGGTTGCGGTTTTGGAAAGTGGCGTCGGAGCTGCCGAGCAGGTTGAGCTGCATCTGCTTGTCCTGCGCGCCGGTGTCGACCTGTTCGTCGAGCTCGCGGACCTGCATCTCGACTTCGCCGAGGTTGGCGCGAGACGCCTCCAGGCGCTCGGCGAGGCCGTTGCGCTTGAGGTCGGCCATGTTGGCGGCGTTTTCGGCCTGCTCTTTTTGCGAACGAACGTCGTACACGGCCTGTTGCGCATCCTGCACGCGCTGGTTGAGCGCGGAACGCTCGGCGCGGCGGCTCTCGATGGCGGATTGCTGCGCCTCCAGACTGGCGCGGCGCGTCTCGGCCTCGGTGCGCAGCGTGGTGACCTTTGCCTCCAACTCGCCCAAGGTCGCGCTCAGTTGCGCGTGTTGCCAGCCGCTGTGCGCGAGCGCGAGGTGACGGAGGCGGTACGTGAGGCGCTTGTAGCGCATGGCCTTCGCGGCCTGGCGGCGGAGACTGCCGATCTGGCGGCCGACCTCGCCGATGACGTCGGCCACGCGCGCGAGATTCTGGTCGGTGAGCCCGAGCTTTTGCAGGGCCTCGCGGCGCTGCGATTTATACTTGGTGATGCCGGCGGCTTCTTCGAAGACGGCGCGGCGCTCCTCGGGTTTGGAGGAAAGGATCTGGTCGATCTGGCCCTGCGCCATGATCGAGTAGCTGGTCCGGCCGATGCCGGTGTCCATGAACAGCTTTTGGATGTCCTTCAGGCGACACGGCTGGCCGTTGAAGAAGTACTCGCCCTGCCCGTCGCGGTGCACGCGGCGCATGATCTCGATCTCGTGAAACTCGCTGCCGAGCTGCTTCTCGCAATCGGTCAGGAGCAGCGAGACTTCGCACAACTGCGCCGGTTTGCGGGTGTCGGCGCCCTCGAAAATGACGTCCTGCATCTTGCCGCCGCGCAGGGCCTTGGCGCTCTGTTCGCCCAGCACCCAGCGGATGGAGTCGGCGATGTTGGACTTGCCGCAGCCATTGGGACCGACGATGGCGGTGACGCCGGGTTCGAAACGCAGCGTCGAGGGGTCCGCAAAGGACTTAAAACCGTGCAGCTTTAGAGCCTTGAGATACATGGAAGCCGGGGAGTTGAACGGGCCGGTTTTCGCTCGGCAAACGGAAACTGCGCGGAGTTGTTCACGAGTTATTCCCAATGGTGGCAGCGCCACTCCGCACCTGGACCAGCGCCCTCACCGACAAGTCGACCAAGGGCGGCTTGTTACAGGTTCAACGCGACGGAACTATTTCATAAATTAACCATATTGTCACAAGGGGGTAAACAAAAGACACCCCGCTAAAGCCAATGAAGTGCAGCAAGACGGCTTGAAAAAATGAACACGTTTTCATTTCAGTGGCGGTCTATGTGCAGCAGCAGCGCTTCTTTGGATTTCCTGCCGGTGATCCACGAGACCGATAAAGTCCGGGTTGAACTCCTGGAGGATCGGGTCGTGAAGACGTTTAAGCCGCAACCGGGCGCCACCCGCCGGTTTCGCCGTGAGTTGCGCGCGCTTCGCCGCCTCTCGGGGGGCGGAAGGCTTTCCGCGCCTCCTGGCCTTTTCGGAGCAAGAGCGCTCGATCACGGAAAGCCGCATCCCCGGGGTCGCCCTCACCGAGTGCGACGAGATCCCGGAAAGCGCGTACGCCTCGCTCCGCCAGGCAGTCGAAACGATGCTTGATCGCGGCGTGGCACGGCACGCCCTCCCGCCGCGCGACATCCTGCTCCTGCCAAATGGCCAGGTCGCCATCGTGGATTTCGAACGCACGACCTTTTGCTGGTCGCGGCTCTGCCCGATCTGGCGGATCGCCAGTGCCATCACCCGCTTCCATCTGTTGCGAATCTTGGGCGAGAAATGTCCCCGGCTGCTCACCCGTACCGAGCGCAGCCAATTGCGCACGAGTTTTCTCGTCCGCAGTGCCTTTCTCGGACTGTGCGGATGCCTCGGCATGGAGCGCGCCCGCATCAAAAAGAACCGTTGGGCAAAGCCCGCCTCGGCCGCGGTGCGTAAGGCCACCAAGACCCCTTGGCCTCAGGCAGCCCGGCGATAACGCACGCTGAGCCAGCACCGTCTGCCAATCAGTGCCGAGGACGGGGGATTTCGAGGGTGACTCGGGTGCCTACGTTCTCGCGCGACGCAATCCAGGCGCGGCCGCCAAGGCGCTGGGCAAGCATGCAGGCCTTGGTGAGGCCAAAGCCGCCGCCCATGGTGCGCACATCGGCGACATTACTGCCCCGCTCGCCAAAGCGGACCACGCGGTCGAGGTCAGCTTCGGGAATACCGCGCCCATTATCCTCGACGACCAGGCGCAGATAATCGGGGCCGACATACACACCCGAGGAAATCTGACCTCCAGGCGGCGTGTATTTGCGCGCGTTGGCGAGGAGGTCCCGCATGACGTCGGGAAAGACCGCCGGCGCCGCGAGGACGTCGCCCTCAATCGAGCCGAGGTCGAGGCTGACGCAGTAGTCCGACGGCGTCTGCTGGGCAAGGTTGTAGAGGATGCGGTAGCGCCCCTTGCTGTTGCGCTCCATGGCGGCAAACACGTCGATGAGATTGCGACGAAGTTCGGCGGCAGGAAAGCGCGCCCAGCTCAGCGCGTGGCCCTCTCGGGCGAGCAGCTCATCGACGCGCTGAGAGATGATCGCAAAGATCGAGACGAGATTACCGGGCACCGCGGCAAAGTCCGGCGACGCAGCCTGCGCCGGATGTGCAGCGCTCTGGCGATGGACCTCGCTCATGACCTGCGCTCGCAACTGGGGAAACTGGCGGATATTGGCAAGCGCCTGCACGCGGTCCTGAAACTGGGTGACCCAGCCGTGGCAGGCGCGCAGGCTCTGTGCGAGCAGCTCGGGATCATCCGCGAGGATGAACCCGGCCAGATTGAGCTCTCCCATGAGGACCTGCGTCGCGTTGAGCAGGCTGTGCAGATCGAGCAAAGACGACTCCGCCGGAGTCAGCCCCGGGAGGGGCGCAACCTCGTGCTCAATGAGGCGTGGGTCCTTGGGCGGAAACATCCAGAGGGGCTACCGGGCGGCAGATTTGGAGGCAGGCAATTCGAGGGTGAAGGTGGCGCCCTTGCCCGGGCCATCACTGGCGGTGTGCAGGGAACCACCGAGCTCTTTGGCGGTGTTGGCGCTGGAGTGCAGGCCGAAGCCGTGGCCGTTTTTGCGGGTGGTGAAGCCGAAGGTGTAGATCTTGGCGAGGTTCTCCTTGGGGATGCCCACGCCATTGTCGGTCACGATGAACTGCACACGGCCCTCGGGGCTGAGGCGCAGGGTGATGGTCATATCCTTGTCGCTGCGCCCGGTGTCATCCATCGCATGTTTCGCGTTGCGGATGAGGTTGACCAGAATCTGGAGGACCTTGTGCCGGCTCACGTTTACGAGCGGGACCGGGTCGAAGATCTTTTTGACCGAGATGCCATGGCGGCTCAGCGAGGCTTCGCTGATGCGGAGAGCCTCATCAATGAGCTCCTCCGGGCGGGCGTCCTCGGTGATATGGGAGACGCTCGCGTAGTTCTGCTGCATCGCGACGATTTCCTTGATGTGTTCGAGGTTTCGTCGGAGCAGTTCGATCTCCTTCTGGAACGCTTCGCGCTCGGCGGAAAGCACGCCGGAGAGCTGGATGAGGTAACCGGGCAGCTGCTTGCCGCGGGTGTCGTTGGCGAGAAACTCAGTGAGGTTGGCCTGGTTTTGCTCAATCATCTGGGTGGCCTT
>Ga0255344_1006131_pt1 | contig 11035 bp, 12 predicted proteins | sample wastewater_treat_5_FD_192414 | JGI IMG/M metagenome (GOLD analysis project Ga0255344, IMG submission 192414) | Wastewater microbial communities from Lulu Island WWTP, Vancouver, Canada - plant18 | ecosystem: Engineered > WWTP > Wastewater > Unclassified | place: Canada: Vancouver, British...
TGTGATTGAGATAAGGTTTTTGCTTTTTCGAGATTTTCAATATTACTCTTTCTCCATTTACGTCGGCCTTCGAGCACCCATATTTCGAAATCAACTCCTCTACACCGTAGGTCTTTTGCTAACAGCATAATCTGAGATTGAATAATTGGTGAGACGAGAGGTTCAAATAAGACTATTAACCCTTTAAGTTGTCCATTTTTTTTTTCTAAAGTCATCACAACCTCTTATGAGTTCTCATTCTTAAAATTCACGCGCTTGAAGAAGCAGCACCCCTCATCGTATATATCTTCCAGCCGGGCCACCTGCTTGAAGACATTAAATTCTTTTTCGACCCGTTCTCGGCCTGCCTTGCCAAAAGCCACCCAGCTTTCTGGGGCAGATGCCATTTCCAAGATGGCATCTGCGAGCGCATCAACATCACGCTCGGCAACAAGCAGACCGGTCTCTCCATCGATGACGACATTGGGGATGTCGCAATGTCTGGTCGCCACTACAGGCATACCGGCCGCCGAAGCCTCGATGACTGCAACGGGCACTCCGCCCTCGGTATCGCCGTTACTCGCCCGCACACTCGGCGCCAGGAAAATATGGGCAGCATCGGACTCTTTCAAGTAATCGCTGTAAAGAAGGTATCCCAGAAAAAATACTTTATCGGCAATACCTTCCTTTTCTGCCATCTTTCTGCAAGATATCAGAAATTCGTTCTCTTCGGGTGTTTTTGCCCCTCCGATAATTCGCAGTTCCATATTGGGAAATTTTTTTAACGCCTTAGCAAAGGCATTGATTCCATAAGGAATGCCTTTCTTTTCCCGGAAACTTGATGCCATCAAAATACACACCGCTTTCTTCCCTTTTCGCCGTCGGGGTATAAAAGGGATTCGGTTAACATCAACGCCCAAGTGTTGGACGCGAACTTTATCTGGAGGGCAGCCGAGATCAACCAATGCTTGCGCCATGAACGGCCCCTCAGCCAAAAATAACGCCCCTTCAGCAAAAAGTTTTTTGTATCGCCTGCGCCACTTGGGTTTTTCATAAGGCAACCGCGACACGTCAACCCCGTAAAAAGTCGTAATCATAGGAATATTAACTGATTTTTGTACAGCAAGATGATTAAACCCCTCTGTTCCGAAATGCGCGTGAAGGAGCTTTGCGCCTTTTTCACGAATCACGTTGGTACAATACCTCTCATAGGTACGGAAAATAATTTCATAAGCTTTGTTGGAAGCCCTCTCCAGAAAGCTGCGCGTTCCAAAACGCCTGCTATGGCAAAACACTGCGTCAAAAGGAAACTCTTCCAGATTTTCCAATTGCCTTGTTATAACAAATGGGCTGTATCTCCTCATGTTAACCAGTTGCGTATATATCCAACTACCGGTTATGAACAAATACGGGGAGATAAAATGGGCAACTGGAATGTCACCCTGTTTTCGCCCTTCTTTGAATATATCCGTCTTCTGGGCTAAATCTTCAAATTTTGATAGCCTATCCGTTGGCATCAGTTATCCTCTGTTTATAATCATATTTGATATTTCACGCATGATAGCCTTTTCTCTGTAAAACATCAAAACGATGTACAATATACATCCGAGAAGAATTTGAATAATCAGCGAAATAATTTGTGGAGTTTCTTTCAACAACAATGCAAAACCCGAAACTCCAAACCCCATAGCGATGCTTATCCATAAGTAGGGCCACATGACTCCAAGGTATTTAGGCAAACAAGATCCCAAAAGAGTGCGAATCAGAACTGAATAGTTGAGTGCAGAGTAAATGCACATCAAAATGGCAAAGGCAATGGCCATACCTACAATTCCCCCCAATTTTATACCCAGGTACAACCCCGGAACTTGGGTAATCATAAGCCCAAGATTCCATTTAAACCCCAAGTCGGCTCTCCCTTTTGCTAACAACAAAGAACCAACCGGGTTGCCTGTTGAACGGAGCAACCCAACCACAGACAGGATCTGTATGAGAATAATGCTTGGCAACCATGCTTCACCAAAAATCACGGGAACAGCAACAGGCGCCACCACCGCTAGCCCTACTATGAACGGGAAGTTCACAGCGGACAGCAATTGCAAAACCTTCAGGTAGCTATCTTTTAACTTCTCAGTATCATTCTGTATTTTAGAAAAGACGGGAAAGGCAACCTTTGTAATGATGGGGTTTATCATTACGGATGGTCTCAAAATCAAATTATATGCAAGCGTGTAGTATCCGAGAGCTTTTGCACCCAGCATGGAACCGATAAGAAGGTAATCAAGATTGGAATTGAAATAATTTACCGCTTTATCGCCCATTTGATAAAGCCCGAAGCTGATATATCGCCTTAAATCCTGCTTGGAAAAGTGCAGACGAGGTCGCCAACTTTTCCATCCCCAATAAGAAAGCAGTAACACCCTAAGAGAAGTCCCAGCCAACTGGCCCCAGATAAGGGACAAGACCCCCATCCCCCAAAGAGCTAAGGTAATGGCAGCTATTGCATTAATGCAAGACCCTGTTATCTCTATAATCGCTAACTGCCGAAATTGCAGACCTTTTTGCAGGAGAATCTGGAACTGTTGCCCAAAGGGTGTAATCAAAAAGGCCAAAGCACCCAGATACAGAAGCTTATTAAGCCGTGGTTCATGGTAGAAGGCAACTACCAAGGGGGTGGATAGGCAGACAATCAAAAAGACTCCTATGCCCGCCAGAATATTGAGCCAGTAAAGGCTGGAAAGCTCTTCCCTCGTGGTATCCTGCCGATAGATAATGGCGTTCGAGATGCCCATGTCGGCGAACAGTTGGGCAAAGCCGATGACCACCATGATCATCCCCATCAGGCCAAAATCTGAGGGAGAAAGCAACCTTGCAAGCACCGCCAGTGTGATGAACTGGAGACCAGTAACCACACCCATCGAGATGCCGCTCCATTTTACACCTGAGACTGCTTGTTGTTTTAGACTCATCCCTTCTTTGCCACTACCATATACATTCATGCCCACTGCTCTGTTTTGTCAATTCTGTCAAGTAAATAGCTGATTCCTTGAATAGCAAGACCAGCGGTAGAGATAATCGGGATATATTTTAAAAATCCCCGGTTAAAACGATAAATGTTGTAAACAAATAGTTGCCCAAAGGTTATCCAGAATCCAGACAACGCCTTGACCTCAATAATTTCAAAACCTGTTTTTTCAAAAAGGTACTTTAATCCATATTTGGAAAAGCGATAAAAGTCCCGCGGTTCCTCATATATGGCTACCCCCCCGTTTGAGAACGCGATAGCATTCTTTAAGCGCTAATTCCGGCTCTTCCAGGTGCTCTAAAACAGCGGTGCATAAAACGCAGTCAAACTCATTATCTTCTGCAGGTAACTCATAAGCAGTGCCAAGACGATCAATATTGGATGTATCGTGCAATGTATCTTTATGGTCTATACCAATATGTTCAGTAATATAAGGAGTAAGCAGGTCCTTGTAAGGTTTTGTGCCGCAGCCAATGTCGATAAGGCAGCCGGTAAGATATTTGGATGCAAATCGCTTCAGTTGTCGGTCATGGATGCGGTTGATCATAAGATTTTTTATTTCTTTTGCCATGCTCGCGATCCTGCAATTATTCCATTTTTAGGCCGATTCTTATCTTGCTCTTATCTGCCCATTTTCTCCAAGAAAGGTTACGACCCTTTAACTGAACTGCTTGTATATTGATAAAACCTTTTAATGTCTTAATAACGACAGCATCTTGATAAAAATCCACAACGGCTCCGTTTTCTACTGATACTTGATTAGTCATATTTCGATTTTGTTTGGACACATATGCTTTTGTTAGAATGATCTTTTCACCCTTTAGGAAAAAAAAAGCATTACCAGCACGACAAATATTATAAATTTGTTCGGCGTCGTGGAGATTCCAAAAAATTCTATGGTGTATTTCCCGATCGTTCCTGAAATATGTCGCTTTTTCAGAATCCTGTGGATTTAATTTTCTGTCAGTACCAAAAAAATAATCTTCTACTTTCTTTACTAATTGAGGGGTTTCTTCTTCGATTCTCTCATAATAATCGGCATAGTTATATCGTGATATTGCAAATTTTGTTTGAGCAATTATATCTCCATCATCCAGTCTTTCTGTCATAAAATGTGCGGTTACCCCTCCATACTCCTCACCCTCAGCTACTGCCCAATAGTGAGGATGTGCACCTCGACATCGTGGAAGAGCGGAAGGATGGAAATTAACAGCACCTATCTTTGGTATTTTTAATAAATTTGCCCTGAAGATCTGCGGATATGCAGCCGAAATAAATAGATCATATCCTTCTTCTTTAAGCTCTTCACAAAATGTTGCATCATTAACATCGAACACCTCAGTTAAAGAAACGTTGTGCTGATTACAAATACTTTTGATATTTACATTGGTGCTTTTGGATTTAAGGCTTCTTAGTAAATTGGCAACTTTTGCAGGTAAGATTGTCTTAGCCAAGAACTTTATATTCCAATTAAAAAATTCTTTTTCCTCATAATATCTTTTCCCTTGCAATGTCTCTCGGAAAATTTGCCACCTTTTTGGTGTTGCTATAATAACTTTTGCTATCTGAAGCTTAGATTCTAACAATGGTATTAAATGCCCTATACCGTAACGTGATTGATTTCCACAGAAAAAAACTACTTTCACCCCAATATCCTCCTAACCGCCTCAATCACATCTTCCACATCCTCCTTTGTCAGTTTTGCCGAAAGTGGCAGACTCACAGTCTGGCGGCCGATACACATGGCATTTGGATAGTTCTCCGGTTTCCAGCCGAATGTTTTCTGATAAAAGGGATGCTCAGGGATGCTCAGGTAGTGCACGCCCACACCGATATTGTGTGCTGTCATGGCATTTAAAAACTCATCGCGGCTAATGCCGGTCTTCTCTTCATCCAGCAGTATCGTATAAAGATGATAAGCGTGTCTTGTATCCTTCTCTATCGGTGCGGGAACGGTTAGAGGTAGTTCAGCAAAGGCTTTATTGTATATATCCCATACCTCGCGCCGCCGTTCCCAGTTTGCGTCCACACGTTTGAGTTGGTGGATACCGATTGCCGCCTGCAAATCCATCATATTATATTTGTACCCACATTCGACCACATAATAGTGCTTGTAGCCTTCATCACTGAATCGCTTCCATGCGTCCCTGCTCATGCCATGCAGGGCAAGCATCTTTATCCTGGCAATATCCTCTTCATTTTTAGCGACAACCATCCCGCCTTCGCCGGTGACTACATTTTTGGTTACATAAAAGGAAAAACAGCCGAAGTCTCCAAAAGTTCCTGCCTTCCGCCCCTTATACTCTGTTTCTATGGCATGGGCGCAATCTTCTATTATTTTAAGATCATGCCTTTTTGCAATATCACAAAATGCATCCATGTTGCAGGAACGTCCGGCAAAATGTACCGGCAGGATAGCCCTGGTCTTCGACGTTATCTTTTTTTCGGCTTCGCCGGGGTCGATATTCATTGTCACAGGGTCAATATCCGCAAGAACAGGAGTGGCTCCTGCATGAATAATGGCATTGACTGTGGCACAGAAGGTCATGGGGGTTGTAATCACCTCATCACCAGGGGCAAGACCTGCCGCAAGCATGCTCAGGTGAATGGCCGCAGTGCAGGAATTGACCGCTGCGCTATATTTCACGCCTTTGTACCCTGCAAAATCCGCCTCAAACCGTGCCACCTTGGGGCCAGTGCCAAGCCAGCCGGATTTCATGCTGGCCACAACTTCGTCAATCTCCTCATCCCCTATGGCCGGAGCGCCGAAAACAAGGAACCGATCTTTGGAACGAATTGGATTAAATTTTTGGGAATCATTTTTCATTTATCAATCCTTGAACAAAAATTGTTGTATGGATTTGCATACCCTTGCAGCAGTCTTCCCATCCCAGAACAAAGGGGTTTTCCCGACCTCTCTTTGCATTACTTCTTCTAAGTCAGACTCAATCCTTTCAGGCGTACTCAATCTATTTGTCCCCTGTGTTACTGTTACGGGCCGCTCTGTATTAGGACGCAGGGTCAGACAGGGAATCTTCAGATAGGTTGTTTCTTCCTGAATTCCGCCGGAATCGGTTATCACAAATTGGCAGCCGAATATCAAGTTCATGAATGCCTTGTAGCCGAGTGGCTCTGTCAGAATAATCCCTGGTGCGGCATCAAGACGATCATATAAGCCGAATTCGCGCAGATTCTTTGCCGTGCGAGGGTGGACGGAAAAAACAAGGTCGGTCTTTTGAGAGACACGCACAAGCGCGTCGCAGAGATGGGATAGAATATCAGGATTGTCAACGTTAGAAGGGCGATGCAGCGTGACAACACCATAATTTTTCTCTGCAAGGCCCAGATTTGCCCGCGTGGATTCCTCGCGTATGGCGGGCGTCATCATCACGAGAGAATCAATCATGATATTCCCTACCATTGTTATCTTTGCCGGGTCAACCCCTTCGCGAAGGAGGTTTTCATTGCCGTCCACAGAGGGTGTCCAAAGGTAATCGGCAATGGAATCGGTAACAACGCGGTTAATCTCTTCGGGCATGGTTCGGTCAAAAGAACGAAGCCCCGCTTCAAGATGGGCAACCTTAACACCCAACTTGACCGCGGCCAAACTGCACGCCACCGTTGAATTGACGTCGCCCACCACAATGACCAGATCGGGCTTTTCCCGAAGCAGTGCCTTTTCGTAGGCAATCATTACGCCGCCGGTCTGCTCGGCGTGGCTTCCGCTACCAACCCCGAGGTGAATATGCGGCGTAGGGAGGTTCAAATCACGAAAGAAGGCATCCGACATGTTCAAGTCATAATGCTGACCCGTGTGAACGATTATGGGTTCCGCCCAGTCTTGGTTTCTGAGAGCGTGGTAAAGCGGCGCGATCTTCATGAAGTTGGGGCGGGCGGCAGCGATAAGGTGGATAATTTTAGGATTCATTTTTTGTTATTAACCCACGGAAGTCAATCAACTACCCGAATCGGTGGCAGACATTATGTTTGCTGCCTCTCATTGGGAAGAATTAAATTTTATCTTGAGCTAATTTAGAAGCCTTTCCCCTTGTCTTCCAAGTGATTTCCAAGCCACCCTTTTTCATTTTAACCCAACCAATTGACAAGCCATTGCCGGTTCTTTACGTTCAACCTGTCTCAATATTCAACATGAAAAATATTTCCCTCATGTTTTTGAAGCTAAAAGCTTACTATACACCGAATCGCGCCTTCACCGAGCTCCCTCGCTTTTGCCTCCTACATGCGGGGTCTGGGTACCTTTGAGCTTGTCGAAGCTCCTGAGTCCCGCGATGCCGAGCATCCCGGAGAGGATCACCCAGAGCGTGTCCGTATCGAGTACAGGCGGGGGTGAAAGTGTATCCGGCACCCATCCCTTTGCCTGGAGGAGCCTCCAGAGCCAGGTCAAAAGCGGAGCCCAGCCTCTATCTCCTTCTCCTGAAGCGCAATCTTGAGCCTCTCCTCATCCGAGGTAATGAGGTCGTCGGCAACCTTGCCCACCCCTTCTATCAAACTTCCGATACCAAGGATATTCCAGCTCATGAAAGCCCCCTTAATGTACGGTTGATCCAGCCAAGCAGGAATTTGCCCTGGCTGCGGTCCTTGTTGCAGATGTCCGCATAACGGGTAATCTTGGCTATCGCGTACTTGAGAACGAAGGTACCCTCATCCATCGCGTTGAGCTTGGAGAGCGTTATAGGCCCGATCCTACCGTCCGGAGTCGCGCCCACGACGATCTGTGCGAGCTTTGCAGCCACGCCCACCCCTGCGTTCACCGCAAAATCAAAGATCGCCTCAGCGATCATCTGGCTGGAGATTCCATCCCCTGATATCTTCTCCCAGAACTCATCCCTGTAGAAACCCCGCACGAGCGCTGACAACTCGAGGTTCTGCATATCGCCCGCGTCGATATACACCTCCAGCCTGGCCAGTTGGGGTGGTAATTCCGGGCGATCCCCGCGTAGGTCTGGCCGCCCTTATCCGCAGGAATATTGACCAGCCTGTAGCCTCCCTCATTCTGGATGGTTCGCTCAAACGCCGGGTCAAAGTCTGCCACGATGCTCATGCCTCCGTGGTTTTACAGGGGGGTGACGGAGCTCCGTCACCCCTAATCATACTGAAATCATTGCGGAATCGACAATGTCAAAAAAGTTTTGCCCTCGCGTAGCCGGGGTGATTAAGGTAGCTTTTGGCCTTTGAAAAAAGGCAAATTGGATATCCCCGTTGCATCCCCGCTTACATACCCGATCAAGGACTGACGTTTTGTTCATCCCGAAAGCGGCGCCTTCACGCAAGCCCTGAGGGCGGGTTGAGAAAGGCGTCGATCACGGTCTGCAAATCGGCAAGGGCGGTGCGAAAGGCGGCGCTCTCGTCTTCGGTCCAGGCGGCGGCGTCCAGGGATTCTATCTTTGCGGCTGTCTTTTGCACCCAATCGAGCGCAGCGGCGGGGTCGTTCGGGGGCTTCTTCTGACGCGGCCGGGCGACCCTTTCGAGCTTTTCCTTGTAGGCAGCCCAGGCGGAAAGCATCCCGCGCTCCTGCTTTTTGCGCGCGATTTCGATCAGAACGTTGCGGCTCACCTGATGGTTGCCGCGGCACTCGTCGCGTATCTGCTCAGGCAGGCGGTTGATCGAAAGGACGTCGCTTACCGTCGTGCGGGCCTTGCCGACGATCGCGCCCAACTGCCCCTGCGTGTAGCCCTCCTGGTCGATCAGCCTCTGGAGTGCCTCGGCCTCCTCGACGGCGGTCAAATCCTGGCGCTGGAGGTTTTCGACGAGAGCGATTTCGGAGAAATTGCCCTCCACGCAGATGCCCGGAATGGTGAGCAACCCCAATGCCTGCGCCGCCTGCCAGCGCCGCTCGCCCGAGACGATGACAGGCAAGCCCTCCTCGCCCACGCGAAACAGAATCGGCGTAAGAATCCCAAACTCCGCGATCGAGTCCTTCAGGTCGCTGAGCGCCGCCGGGTCGATCACCTTGCGCGGCTGATTCGGGTCAGGCCGCAAATCGGCAATCGGAAGCTGGTACAACACCCCCTTTTCGTATGGTTGCGTGGCCATCATCATGTTAGGATACCTCCTTTGTCAACCAAATGGCATCCTTCTCTTTTAAGCATGGTAAAAGGTAAAAGGGGACAGGCTACTTTTTCTCGTACTGGCGGCATCCTTTTCGGCCTCCCCTTTTCTGGTCCTAAAGGGCGCTGTCACTAAATTATGCTACCACATATTCCACTGATCTTGGGTTTTCCATACTTTTTGACGCCTTCAGCACTTCCAGACCAACTATGTTGCCGTTTTTATCGTAATCGATAATTACGCCAGGTTTATCCTCATCGCTTTCCTCGATGGCCTGACTACTGAACAGAATGCGAAGTACATCAATTATAACATTTTCCCAAAAATCTCCAGGTCTCTTCCTAACTGATCCCTCGAATCGTCCCTTGTTTAAGATCCCTATTACCCCAATCTGGAATTACAGTTCCTCCCCCACACTGGGGTGAGGGGACAATAGGTACCGATTTTTGAGGGGGTGACGGAGCTCCGTCACCCATTAACATAGTGGAATCATAGAGGGATAAGCGATGCCAAAAAGGTTTTGCCCCTTCAGGCGAGCTCCGATGGCGGGCTGAGGATGGATAACAGCGCCTCAATGGGGACAATCTCCTCCTTCTTTTTTATAAGCTCCGGCTCAAGCCTTTTTGGATGCACAGCAAAAAGCTAAATAGCTACCTTTACCCGGCTAACGATAAACTCTTCTTCCGTTGGTATCTCTTGATTATCTGCTCCCAGAGCTTCTAAATGGGATTCAATCGCCTCTTTTATATTTCTCATCGTTTCTTCCACCGTCTCTCCCTGAGAATAGCAACCGGGTAGAGCTGGAACCTCCGCCCAATAACCCCCTTCTTCAGCCCCATGAAAAATCACTGTATATTCCACATCCCCTCCTATAATAGTTTAGCAAATTCCTCTTCAGTTAAGCCTGACTTCCTTATTGCTGCTTTGAGTAATCCAATTTTAAGTTCTTTAGAGCCAGGAACAGTTATAATTTGCCCGTTTGGCATCTTTACATTGACGTGATCGCCTTTGCCCTTTCTGAGAACACCACCTGCTTTCACGAAAGCTTTTACAGCATCCTCCCCCTTGTGCCTTTAAGTTTTATCAATTTAATCTCCAAACTCAATCGACAGCTTTTGATTAAAAATCATCCATGCAGCTATATGGGAAAAGGGTCTAAGAAAAAGGGGGAGGCTACTTTTTATCATCTGCAATCTCCTTAGTACCAATAAAGGCAAGTACGAAATTCGAAACAAATCCGAAATCCAAATATTCCAAACAGTCTTTCCTTTCTGGTTGGTAAGGTCATCCCGCCGGCAGCGGCTGTACACATCCAGCTTGTTCATCAGCCGCCATATCGGGCGGGTTACAACGCCATTGTCATTGGTGAATTCCAAAAAGGCATCCCGCTCCTTGCGGTTTTCCATAATCAGCGCATTAAGCCAACAGTTTGATGCAGCGCCTTTCGGCTCGTGGACAAACGAAAGGGCATGCTCCAGGCAAAAACGCCGGTATTTCTCGGCTGTCTCCCTTTTGTTCTTCAGGTATTCGGGAAGTTTTTCCATTTGCGCCACACCAATCGCAGCGTTGACGTTCGGTAAGCGATCATTGTAACCGGCTGCGTCATGGGCGTATTCCCAGCGGTGGGGCAGCTTTGCCGTTGTGGTGATGTGTCTGGCGCGCCGGGCGAACGCCTCGTCATCGGTGAGGATCATCCCGCCGCCCCCCGTAGTGATGGTCTTGTTACCGTTGTGGCTTAAAATGCCTGGCATGGTAAAAGGGGACAGACTACTTTTTCGTACTGGCAGCATACTTTTTATTCTCATTGACCTCTGATGACCGATAAAATCAAAAATTACCACTACTGTCCGGAATAATCAGCGGTTAAGTTTTGTAACAGTGTAACATGGTTAATAAAAGACGCCATTTATGTCTGTCCTCGACTTGAAAATGCGCAGCGGAATCTGTAAACCTTCCCAGAAA
>Ga0255344_1006134_pt1 | contig 11030 bp, 6 predicted proteins | sample wastewater_treat_5_FD_192414 | JGI IMG/M metagenome (GOLD analysis project Ga0255344, IMG submission 192414) | Wastewater microbial communities from Lulu Island WWTP, Vancouver, Canada - plant18 | ecosystem: Engineered > WWTP > Wastewater > Unclassified | place: Canada: Vancouver, British...
AGCTGCTATTACAGCTGTAACTATATCGTCGATATAAGTATAATCTCTGCTTGAAGATCCATCTCCATAAACAGTTATATTTTGTTGAGAAAAGATTTGTCTTGTAAACTTATGGATTGCCATCTCAGGCCTTTGTCTTGGTCCATAAACTGTAAAAAATCTTAAACAAAAAACATCAAAATTAAAAAGATAGTGATAATTATAGCATAAAAGTTCCCCAGCTTTTTTTGTAGCCGCGTATGGCGATATAGGGTTATCAACACTGTCGCTTTCTGAAAATGGGATTTTTTTGTTTCCTCCATAAACTGAAGAAGAAGAAGCAAAAATTAGTTTATTTAATTTAAATTTTCTCATGCATTCTAATATATTTAACGTTCCTTCAATATTTACTTTCTCATAAAGTAGTGGATTTTCTATCGAAGGCCTAACCCCTGCCATTGCAGCTAAGTGAACTATTATTTCAATCTCATTTTCTATAAAGATTTTTTCAAGAGCTTCTTTATCTAAAATATCTCCTCTTATAAGTTTAAAATTTTCTTTAGAAATGAGGCCAGTTATATTAGATTTTTTTATCTTTGGATTATAAAAATTGTTGAAGTTATCTAAACAAATTACGTCTAGCCCTAAGCTTACTAGCTTCTCACATAAATTCGAGCCTATAAAACCTGCTCCACCGGTTATTAATATACTCAAAAATCAAGTCCTTTATCTTCTTATTATTTTCTAAAATTAAGATTTTTAGTTATTATATATTAAATAACATTTTTTTATAGTTTTAAATAAGCTTTTAAAACAATTTGTAGCTATTAAAAGATATTTTAAAGGAGGCATCTAAAATTCCATGATAAAAATATAATCCATTTTAATATTAAAAATTGAGATTAAAAAATAAAATATAAACGCACAAAAAAGAGTGCAAAACGGAGGTCTACTTTTGAAAAAATTTTTAATAGTACTTTCATATATAAATATAATTCTTTATATAGTTTTATTTGGCTTATTTGATTATATACTTGAAAGTCTTTTAACTGTAACAATAGCACCTGCAATGATAAGTTTTATAAAAATTTTATTTATTATAATTATTGGTTTTTTGATTGGCTTTATAATCTCTATTTTAAGAGTGTATGACGGCATAAAAAGTTATTTTGATTATAAAAATTTTTTAATATTAGGTATTGTTCCATTGATATTACTTATTTTGTCAGGTGGCCAAATTACTAATTTTATAATAACTAATTTTTTAAACGGAAGTAAAGAAATCAGCGAACTTACATTTTATTTATTTTCACGAGACATTATCTGGTCATTATGGCTTGGAGTGGCAATAGGAAGTTCTGTAAGAATACAGTTTAAAACTCCAAAACAGCTCCGCATTATGGGTACTTTATAACTGGTTTATAATTTTATAATAAATATTGATAATATTAAGGTTTGGTAACTATTGTTGATATAAAAAAACAGCTCCCCAATCATCTCCAGGGATGTTGGTAAGTTGTCTTAAGTTAGTTCCATCAAAATTCATTATATAGATTTCATGATTCCCACTTAAATTGCTGTCAAATGCGATATATTTATTATCAGCAGAAATTGAAGGATGAGTGTCTAAGGAAGGGTTATTAGTTAATCTTTTTAAATTTGTCCCATCAGAATTTACAATATAAATTGATGCTGTTTCTTGTTCATAACCTGCAAAAGAAATGAATTTTCCATCTTTGGAGATACAAGGTACTCTTTTTCTTGAGCTAAAATCTAAAACTCTTTTTATATTATGTCCATCATAATCCATAAAGAATATGTCTTCACTGCCTATTGAGCCAGATTCATAAATTATTTTAAATTCAAGAGGATGGGCAAAAGGATGCCAATCATCAGTATTAGGGCTAAAAGTAAGTCTTGTAGGATTTGTTCCATCTGAGTTCATCCTATAAATTTCCCAATTATTATCGATATATGCTTCATAAAAAATGTAATTCCCGTCAAAAGTCATTGTTGGGTACCCACTCCTATATCTTGCATTTGTAAGTTGTTTTTTATTTGAACCATCAGCATTCATTATCATAATTTGCCATATGCCGTTAATATCAGATGTGTAGATTATTTTTTTGCCATCTGGAGTGACTTGTGGGTACATATCGTTTGAAGGGTTATCCGTTAGTTGTGTTAAGTCTGAACCATCTATGTTTATTATAAAAATATCTTCATTCCCGTTTTTTGTAGAGGTAAAAACAATTTTCTTTACGGAATATTCTTTTTCTCCTAGGTTAGTTGTAATTTCTTCAAAGTAATTCTTGGGAACAGCCCATCCATTTATGTTAAGTAGGCCCTTTTCAATTTCGATAGCAAAATCATCCTGCACAAAGATAATTGAATTTTCACTTTTTTTCTCACCATCAATCTTTATATTTAGAATTATTTCAGAAAATTCACCTGTAGTAGAAATCGCATAAGCATAAATAGAGTGGTCGCTACCTGGCTCAAGCTGGCTTGGCGAAAAAAGAAAATTAAAACCACTGTTTAAATATGCCTGATTTCCCATTGCGTCAGCTACATCCTGTCTGGGGGTTCCAAGAGAAGCATTACCTAAACTTTTCCCAAAGCCTCTAGGTCCATCAAGGTAAAATTCAATAGATGTTATACCTGGGGAATCCGGAGTTGCTAAATTAACAGCCCATCCACTTATGTTAATATCTTGGCTTATTATGGCGCCATTTTCTGGAGTATCTATAAAAAACCTTATATTAGGAGATTGCTGTCTTTCACCAGGGACTACAAATGTTTTCCTTATATAATCCCATCCAAATTTTGGTATATAAGTATAAATAAAGATGTTATGAGTTGAACCTGGTTCAAAATTATAATTAGTGTTTTTCCATAAAAGGCTGTATCCTGAATTTGAAAATTTTTCTCCATATATACTAGCTGCCTCAGGTGAAGGTATTCCATAATTTGCCTCCCCTAAAAAAATTCCTCCTTGATCTTTTGTTCCATCTAGATAAACTTCAACCTTTTCAACCATAGAGCTTAATTGTGGTTGTGTAGTAGAAATCTCGTCACCCGGCTTTTTACTTGAAGCATTTTCCTCCTCAGAAGTAGAAGCTGTGTCTGTTAAAAGTTTGGTTGTTGAAGCAGGTGAACTTGCCTGTAGCTTAGTTGAGCTTATTTTAGTTATAAATAATCCTAAAAAGATTGATGCAACAAGAAATAATATAATAACTATTATGGTAACCGTTCGCATATGTCCAGTTAAAGTTTAAATAAGTTTGATAAGCACTTATAATAATTAATAATTTTAAATTATTTTTAAATATTAGCATAAATATTTTCATAAAGTAATAAAGAAGCTAAGTTTGCTTTTTGATTTTAAGTAAATATATAATAAATGCATATTTCAGGTAATATGTATAAAATCGGCTTAGGTCAATATGAAAATTAAAATAAGGTTAAAATTAAAATAAATAAAATTTTTATGACTAAGATTAAAGCTCGTAAAAGGCCGTAAAATTAAAAAATTATGAATATAAGTGGTTTATAAAAATAAAAATTACTTAATTTTAAAATGAACAATGTTGCGATTTTTGGAATGAGTCCTCTTCCTTTTCAGAATGAGAAAAAAGTATATGGTACAGGTATAAGAACATGGCAGTTTGTGCTACCTTTGATACAAAATAAATATAATGTTTGCCTTTTTTCTTATGCTATACCTTCTGCTTTTAATGATGGTTTTAAATCTGAGATAAATAAAATAACTACTTATAAAAATAATTCTTTTTTGAATCATTTGTTATCAAAAGAGGATTTTGAAAATTATTTTTTTGTTTTAAATCTTTTAAAAGATTTTAAACCTGATGCTGTAATAGGGTGTACTTTTTATCCATCATTTATTGCATCAAAGGTCCTTTTTATTGGCGAAAATGATATAAAAGTTCCTTTTTGGGCTGATCTTTTTGGTCATGTTATGGCAGAAGGGCAAGCTAGAGCTTTTATTGATGGATCAGATGGTTGCCTTTTCCATTATTGGAATAGCGAATTTAATATTATAGATTTTGCAGACATTTTTTCCTGTGTATCAAAAAGACAGTCATATGCCTTAATTGGAGAGCTTGGAGCAATTGGAAGATTAAATATGCTAACACTAGGATATGAATTTACAAGAGTTATGCCAATAGGCATACCAGACGAAGATTTTGTTTATGAAAAAAATGTTTTTAGAGGAAAGGGTAATATATCAGAAGATGATTTTGTTGTACTTTGGGCCGGTGGCTATAATACTTGGACTGATGTAGATACTTTATTTAATGGCCTTGAGATTGCAATGGGGAAAAATCCAAAGATAAAATTTGTTTCTACTGGTGGGGAAATACCTGAGCAAGATGTTAAAACTTATCCAAGATTTGTTAAGCTAATAAGTGATAGCAAGTACAAAGATAATTTTTTAATGAAAGGTTGGATAGATGGCAAAGATGTTCCTAATTATTATTTTGAGGCCGACATAGGCATAAATATTGATAAAGATATTTATGAGGTAAAACTTGGCAGCAAAAGCAGAATACTTGATTGGATGCGAGCTGGCTTATGTGTTTTATCATCAAATGTTTGTGAGTTAACAGAGATTATTGAAAAAGAAAAAATAGGTTTTACTTTTAAACCCAATGACTCCCAGGATTTAGCGAATAAGTTATTATTTCTTTCAGAAAATAAGAATTTACTAAAAAAAACTTCAGAAAAAGCTAAAAAATACGCAAAAGAGAATTTTAATTTTCTTAAGACAGCCAAGCCTGTATTGGAGTGGTTAGATAATCCTGTTTTTGCACCTGATAAATCAAAAGAAAGAGTTTTGTTATTTGAGAAGGATGAAGCATTAAAAAACTCTAGTCTTATTATAGAAAATCAAAAAAACCTGATAATAGAAAAAGATAAAAGGATTTTTGAGTTAGAGAAAATAGCAAGTAAAAATTTAGTTAATAAAATTTATGGCTATTTTAAAGTTTTGAGAAGAAAAATATGGATAAACAAATTTTAATTGTTTTGGTTACTTATAATAGTGAAAACTTTGTTGAAAAGTGCCTTTTTTCTATTGCAAATCAAAACTATAGAAATTATTTTTTAATAGTTGTAGATAACAATTCAAATGACAACACAGTTGAAATAATTAAAGCTTATAAAAATGCTGAAGTTAGATTTTCTCCACAAAATTTTGAATTTGTAAAGTTAAACAAGAATATTGGCTTTGCAAGAGCAGTAAATTATGCTGTTTTCAACTGTCTTTTAAAAAATGAGCGAAAGAAAGCCAATTTTGATTATATATTGTTTTTAAACCCCGACACGTTACTTGATGCTAATTGCATAGTTAATCTTATAAAAATTTTTGATGCAGATTTGTATCTTGTGCCTAAATATAGCAAAGGAAGCAAAGTTAATAAAGAAATTAACAACCCAGATAGAATAGATAGTAAGGCTACTTTAGGTAAGTTTAGTATTGGGGCTGAGGGCGGGTTAATTTTAGATTATAATTCAAATGAAATTCAAAACATGGGTGGAAAAATTTTGGATAATTTTGTAACTTTGCATGAAACAAAACCAGAAAGAATAGATATTAATAAAATATTAAATAATGATGAGGATTATTGTAATAATTTTAGTAATATTTTATACCCAGAATATATTACAGGTGCTTTTTTTATGACCCATTTTAATTTATTTATAAATTTAAGAGGTTTTGACGAAGGATACAGACCTGCTTATTTTGAAGAGCTTGATTATTGTATTAAATTAAAGAGGTTAGGTTTAAAAATTGCTTTAAATCCTTGTGCTTTTGTAAGACACTATGAAGGAGCATCTTCATATAAGTTTTCAAGGAATTTTTATTATTTTTATCATAAAAATAGAATTAGATGTGCTATTATAAACACTAGTTTTGTTTATTTATGTAAAATTTTCTTTTATCATGAGCCAATTTGGCTTAAAGCTAATTTTACTAAAGATCAACTTATTCCTTTAATTAAAGCATATTTAATAAACTTGGTTTTTTTTGGATTTAATTACTTTATAAAATTAAAAAATTATATTTGTCTTAAAAGAGTCAGTAGAATTTATAATTTTGTTTAGTTATGGATGCCGATTAACATTTTTACTTATTTTAATTAATATGTTTTTATTTTATTATTAATGCATATAAGCTTTGCTGTTTTATAAACTTGTTTTTATTTTCGTATTTTTTTAAGTTCTTTTGGATTTTGTCGGTTTAATAATCAATTCAGTAACTTAAAAAAGAGGGATAAAGTATAGTAAGCTTTAGTATAAGAGTAATCTATAGTTTAATTTAAATTACAGGATAAGACATAAAAAATTTTAATAAGTAGCTTTTAGGAGCTTTTATGGTAAGAGAAGAAATTTCAGAAGATTTAAATGCGAAAAAGAAGGTCCTGGTAATTAGTTATGATTTTATTGGGCAAAATATGGCTGGTCCAGGTATTAGATTTTATGAGTTTTCAAAAGTTCTTTCGCGATTTTGTGATGTAACATTAGCTGCGCCAAATAAGATTGATATAGAGACACCTACTTTTAAATCATTTACATATGAGATGGGGAACTATAAGAGTATCCAAAAAGCTGTTGATAGTTCCGAAATAATTTTAATACAGGGGCATATTTTATATTATTTCCCGTTTCTTAGAAATTTTAAGGGGAAAATAATAGTTGATTTATATAACCCATTTAATCTTGAAAGTCTTGAAATGTATAGAAATGAAAGTATTGCTGAGCGGTTGAGAATAGATAAAAACAATCTTAATATTTTAAATACTCAGCTTGCAATAGGTGATTTCTTTATATGTGCAAGCGAGAAACAAAGAGATTACTGGGTGGGAATGCTTACAGCTTTGGGAAGAATAAATCCTTATAATTATGACGATGATAGTTCGTTTAGAAATCTCATAGATGTTGTCCCATTTGGAATACCTCAAGAAATTCCGGAGCATAATAAAGAAATGATTAGAACCGCTTTTCCAAAGATTAATCCTGAGGATAAGATAGCTCTTTGGGGAGGAGGAATATGGAATTGGCTTGATCCTATAACAGCAATTAAAGCTATTTGGGAAATTTCAAGGCACAGAAGTGATATAAAACTTGTCTTTCTTGGGGTAAGACATCCTGATCCTAATTTACCAGAAATGGAAAAGAGTATAGAAGCAATTAATCTAAGTAAGGAGTTAGGTTTGTTTAATGAATATGTTTTCTTTAATGAGTGGACTCCTTATGAATTAAGACAGAATTTCTTACTTGAATCAGATGTAGGTTTATCTATTCATCTAAATAGGATTGAAACAGAATTTTCTTACAGGACAAGAGTAATGGATTATATTTGGGCAAGACTTCCTATCATTACAACTGAAGGTGATTCAATAGCAAAATTGGTAAAAGAAGAAAATATAGGAGAAGTTATAAAATATGAGAATGCCCAAAATCTAGCACATGTTTTAGAAAGTGTACTTTCAAATAGGAGTTTAAGAGAAATTTATAAGAGAAATCTAAATAAAATTGCACCAAAATTTACATGGGAAAATGTAGCAAAACCATTGGTTAATTATTGTTTAAAAGCTGAATATGCTCGTGACAAGAAAAGCTTGATGGAACTTATAGAACTTCAGAATCGCAAGATAGTCACTCTTATAAAAGATAATACTGAGGGTGTAACTAATGCAGTTTTTATTACTGATAACAAATATAGAGATAGCCAGTATATTAATGAGAATGAATTAGGAAAAATATTTTTTATTGAGACAGGTGATGAATTAGCAAAAGGTAATGATAGCCAAAACTATCAAACAATTATCTCAAATGTAAAAAATGCTATTTTAAAAAGAACTAATTTTGATGTTGCTATTATAAATAATGCTTTTCATAATTTAACTGCAAAATTCTTTTATGACATTATGAATGTAATCAACATGCGCATTAAAAGTGATGGGGTATTATTCTTTTCTATACCTGAAAATAAGGGTATTAGTAAGTTAATGAGCATGGGAAATAAATCATATGAAAACTTCGAGACAATAGATGATTTTACTATAGAATACATATTAAAAAATATAGGTTTTGAGATTATTGACAAAGGAGTTTATGAAAAAATTGACCAGGATTCAGAACTGGCAAAAAAATTCTCTGAAATTACTGAAATTTATGGCAAAAATGAATTATTTGAATTGTTTGAAATAAAATTAAAACGAGATGGTTTTAAAAAGTTAAGTTTATTAAGTAAATTTGATATTTTAGGTTCGGATAAATTAAATAATGATAAAACAGTTAAAGGCAAATTTAGAAAATACTTATATTTTTTAACAAGTCTTTATTTTGAAAATATGAGGAAAAGCTTCAATGAAACAATGAAAGCTATAAACAATAATATACACATGCAAATTAATGCTGAAATAAATGAATTAAATAGAAAAAATAGAGAAAGAATGCTTATTATTTACTTCAGCATTTTTAAACAATTAGAAAACGAAGTTAAGAATCTTGGTTATGACATTAATGAACTTAAGAAAATACTTTCAAAAATAAAGCTAGAAACTAATGAGAAAGTTAGCTTAGAAGACAGAGGCGACTTAATCTTTAGAGATTTTCAAAATATTGATAAAATACTTGGGCTTCAAGTCACAAACAGGTATTTTCTTGCTAGAAAGCTCTAAGTGAGCTTTAAGTAGGCTTATATCTACTATTACTTTAAATTAGTTATTTATGTATTAGTATCGTATGCAATGTTACATGAAGGGCGTTAATTGGATTTACCAACTTTACCTTTTGTTTCTATAATAACTGTAAATTTTAATGGCAAATTTTTTTTAAAAAATCTTTTTAACTCGCTTTTAGATTTAAATTATCCTAAAGAAAAACTTCAAATTATAATGGTTGATAATGGTTCTACTGATGACTCAGTAAGTTTTGTCAAAGAAAATTATCCATTTGTTGAGATTATAAAGAACAAAGAAAACAAGGGATTTGCTGAAGGTAATAATATTGGCATTAAAGCAGCAAATGGAGAATTTATTGCATTAATAAATAATGATTGTGTTGTTGATAGCCAGTGGCTTTTAGAGCTTGTTAAGGGTTTTGCCGAAAAGGAAAATGGGTTTAATGTTATAAGTAATTCAGATAATGATAAAAATACTAATAGTAGCAAAAACTTTAATCGGAAAGATAGTAAGCTAGGACAAAAAAATTTAAAAGTAGGTGGAATGGGTTCTAAAGTTTTATTTTATTTTAAGTATATTCCCTTAACAATTGTTTTGAAAAAAGAGGATGCAGAATTACTGAAAAAAGAAGGCACGGAAGAATTGTTTAAAAACAATAACTGTTTTTTTGAAGAGCCCAAAATAAAACTTTCAAATAAAGGGCTCAGTGATTTAAAAGATCTTTTAGATGCAGAAGAAAATTATGTTAAGAAATTAATTGAATTTGCAAATGGAAGTATAAAATATACTTTAGGATTTGGCTTGCCGCAAAAAGGTGAGTTAGGTAATTTGTTATTTAAAATTAAAGATAAGGCACAATTTGCAGTTCCGATTATACATGAAAATATAGATCTTGAAATAGAGATAAATCTACATAATTTAGATAAAAAATCAGAAATTACTTTTTTGCTTGGACAGAAAATTTTGCTAAAGAAAAGTATTAGTCATAGTGATGAAAAAATTGATTTAGTTATTTCCAGTGATGAGTATAAAAAAGCTCAGTATATTATAAACAGTTTTGGGAGTAAAATTAACAAAAGCTTTTATGCTAAAGAAATAGGATACGAAGAGTATGAAGATAGTTTTTTTGCAGGAACCTTTAATTCCTTAGTTGGTGATGAAAAGATAAAAGAGGTTTTTGCCCTGCCTGGTACAAGTTTCTTAATTAAAAGAAATGTGATTGATGAAATAGGATTATTTGATAGATGGTTTTTTACATATTACGAAGATATAGATTTTTTCTTTAGAGCAAGGCTTAAAGGATATAGGTTTTTTGTGACAAAAGATTCTGCCATAAGGCATTTTCATTGTGGCACTGGAATTGAATGGTCATATAGTTTTACTTATTATGTTCTTAGGAACAGACTCTTAATGATTTATAAAAATGTATGGAAAAGAGCATTTTTAAAAAATTATTTTAATTTTTTAGCTTCAGCAATAGTAAATTTGTTATATGCGGTTTATAGAAGGCTAAGAGGGGATAAAATTAATCGTATAGATATTCCAATAAGGGTAAGAATAATTTTTGAATTTTTTATATTATTTTTAGTAAAGTTTCCTGAAAGGGTTAAAATTAGAAAAAGTAAAGTTATAAAAGACGAAGAAATAATTAAATGGCAAGAAAACTTTTAAATTTATTTATAAATGCTAAATATCAGTTATGTATAAAATAGGAATATATGACAGATATCTCTTAACTTTGGGTGGCGGTGAAAGATATAGCTGCAAAATTGCAGAAATTCTCTCAAAAGAGAAAGATAATTTAGTGGATTTGCTTACTGATCTTTATAGTGATTTAAACGAAATATCAGATAGGCTTAATATTGATTTGAGTAAAGTTAATCTTAAAATATTTCCCTTAATTTCAGATGATTATGCAGCTAAAATAACTAGCGAATACGATATATTTATAAATGCTACTTATCTCAGCTCATTACTGGCAAGTGCTAAATATAATATATATATATGCTATTTTCCTACGCCTTTTGATACAGATTTTAGATTTATCCACAAATTACTACTTTTTTTATTTAGAAAAGTTTCACTAAGGCTTTTTAGAAAAGCAGAAAAGATAATAAATAATGAGAAGCAAATCGAGATTTTAGAAGGTATTTATGAACCCAAAAGATTTTTGCTAAAAAGAGGAAGCTGGACCAGCGGTAAAGCAGTTCTTAAAGTAGATAACACAAAAAGTAATGTAAATAATATAAAAAATAATAGCAAAGAAAATATTACTAAAGCTAATTTCAAAGTAAAAGAAGACTATAAGATATCAAAAAAGGAAGACGAATTAAAATC
>Ga0255344_1006160_pt1 | contig 11005 bp, 10 predicted proteins | sample wastewater_treat_5_FD_192414 | JGI IMG/M metagenome (GOLD analysis project Ga0255344, IMG submission 192414) | Wastewater microbial communities from Lulu Island WWTP, Vancouver, Canada - plant18 | ecosystem: Engineered > WWTP > Wastewater > Unclassified | place: Canada: Vancouver, British...
CACCCCATCATATTTAACCTAAAATCCATTTGCTCGGAATGGTTACATTCTCATCAAATTAAACTATTGCTGTTTCCATGCTTCTAATATGAAATCCCCCTGGCCGTCATAATACTGTACGAATTGAAGCATAGCCCGGCACTCAACTCCATCGATTGTAACATCCTTAAATACCATGTCATAACTTCCTTCCCAACCGGCTGACACTTGTTTATCTATAAAAGCAACACAGTCTTCTTCTGTTAAATCCACCAAAGAGAAACTTGCGGTGTAATACTGACCGTATTCTTTGTCTGATTCCGACAATTCTGGAATATAAACTTCACCGTACAAGGTTCCTGCATCAGGAGGAAGAACATCACCCAAAAGCTTCGGCCATTCGGAAGTGCCCAAATCAGTTATAATCATCTGGAGAGTATCTCTGCTGTTGAACTGAAACCTAATTGCAACAGTCCCTATACGAGCATAATCATCGTCAGAAACAGTAAAACCCTCTTCTTCCAAGAGTGCTAAGTATTCTGCCAGCTCATCTTTGTTGGTAGGTGAAATCAGGATATAGTATTCACCATCTCCGCCATCGCCTGAATTCGTTACCTCCCCATATGTATATTCGGGAATAACATCAGGTATTTTACCCTCTGGCCATCCGGGAGTTGCAAGATATGATAATGCTTCTTCCAAATCCTCCATAGCCTCATCAATTTCTTCTTCATCAAATCCTTCGTTATCATTTACCGGAGTTTTGTTCTCAGGCTGGCTCGCACTGTTATTGCCGCATCCGGTAAATAACCACAGACCCAAGACTAAACATAATAAAATAATTATTAACTTTTTCATATTGCCTCCTTGGAAAACATTATCACTGTCATTATACGTTAATACTGATAGTTTTCAATCACCCTCAGGGTGATTTTGGAGGCTAAATCCCATTATTGACTTAACTTTTCAATAATAGCCTTCAAGAAAACAGGAAGGTCACTCGGACTTCTCGAAGTAATAATATTGTCTGAAACTACAACCTTTTCATCTAAATATTCTGCTCCTGCATTAATTAAATCATCCTTTATTGAGAAAAATGAAGTAACCTTTTTACCTTTTATATCACAAGCAGAAGCAAGCATCCATCCTCCGTGGCAAATTGCAGCAACAAGTTTGCCTGCCTTATCCAAATCCCTTACAAAATCCACCGTAGCCTTTGTTCTTCTCATAAAATCAGGTGAAAATCCCCCCGGAATAACAACACCATCATAATCCTCTGCGAGAATTTCATTAGAAGCATGTGTGCTCTTTTCCGTAAGACCGGATTTCGAAGTATAAACCGCATCCTTTTTAGGCCCCACCAAATGTACTTCAAATCCCTCTTCTAACAACCTGTAATAAGGATATATAAGCTCTCTTTCGTTAAACAAATCCTCAATCAATATTGCTATTCTTTTCATTTTATACTCCCTTCCAAATGAACTTAATATATTCTTACCCCAATAGTTGTTTTTCAATCTCCTATGCAAAACTTTTGATTATTATGTACAACAAAAATGACGTATAAATCTTATTATACGTCACGTCGCATGTTACCTATTATTTCGCATAAGTCTGCTTATGCGTTTCAATATTTATGATAAGTCTCGCTACATCATACAACTCTATTATTCTTTAATATTTTCTATATCAAGCAAATTATAATCAAATAAGATTTTTTCTCCGTTATTGATTACTATACAGGGCAGGCCGACTCTACCTGCTTCCTTTATTTCCTTAAACTCAGGTGCCTCATCCCTATATTTTAAAAACCTTTTTAGATTTAACATATTATCTGTAATATCAAGATATATGAAATCTATTCCATTTTCCGAAAGAAACTCTTTCGCAGGTGCACAATCAGGTCAGTGCTTGCTGCCAAAAACAATAATTTTTTTCATAAGCTAACTCCAATTCTTTTATATTCTTATAAATAAATATTAATTCATCATCCGATGTTCCGCCGGATGACTCTCCCGGAGACGGGAATTTTTCTTCGACATCCTCAATTATAAATTTTGCCAATGGCTGGCTGCAGGGAGGGTATCCGGTTATCCCGATGGCAGTTTCAAGCCTGATAATAAAGTTACACGGGCTGAGTTTGTAATAATGGTGAACGGAATAATCGATTATATCTAATGGTTAAATCTTACAAGTATTATTATATCACATTTTTTGAGTTTTTCAATTATAACTTTCCGTTATAGGCAACATGAGAATGCCAGGCACCGGGGGGGACGGGTGCCTGGCACTATGAGTGACTGGAAACTATTCTCCAAGCTTCTCATCTATCAATTGTATTTTGCTGGATTTGCTTTGATATATACTGATGTATCCTTTCCTATACCGGTTGAAGAGTAGTAATCAATATGCCAGTATGGCATGATTTAATAATTGCTTATTTGGCTTGCATGTATAGCAGCACCAATTACTCCTGCTTCTGCATCACCGGATGCTTGTATGAATATAACAGCTTCTCTGGGGTTTGGAGAACGTAAGTTTTCTCTAATTGATTGAAGCAAAAACTCCATTGGGAATCCTTCTGCTTCAATCACACCACCACCAAGTATTACATGGCTGGGATCTAAAATTGTGATTTCAGTAGCAATTGCAACAGCAGAATAATAAACTTGATCCAGTACTTTTTTTTCATTTCCATAGTATTTAAAAATGTCCTTTACATCACACTTATAATGCTTCTCTGCTAATTCCCGGAGAATCTTACCACAAGCAATTAATTCAAAACAACCCTTTTTCCCACAACCACATTCTTGATTCAATCCCGGAACAGGTATGTGACCAAGTTCACAAGCAGACCCGCTATTACCTTTATATATTCTCCCATTTATACAAATAGCATTACCTAAACCGGTACCTAAAAAAATCCCTGCTATAATGCCATCAGAAGTTAATTGCATTTTCCTTATTTCATACAACAATAAAAGATTAACATCCTTTTCAATAACAACGGGAATTCCTATTTTGCTTTGTAATAGTTTCACTATTTCAATATTTTCAAAACCTTTAATCATAGGTGATGAATAAACAACCGTTCTTTCCTTATTCATCAAAGATGCTAACCCCATGGAAACATATAATATATTTTTCTTCCCATACTCAACTATTAGCGGCTCGATTAAATCTGACAAGAATTCTATTTTATCTTTAGCAGAAGAAAATTTGTCTGTAGCTATCTTACTAAATTTAATAATTGAAAAATTTGTATCTACTAAGCCGTATCGAAGGTTTGTGCCTCCAATCTCAATACATATATAATACTTTGCCAAAAATCCTCTTTCCTTTCTTTGCATTTATACTAAATTCGATTAGTGCTTCTCATGATTTCCATTTTATGCATATATAGATTTGCCAATATTGGCCGTATTTTTAAAGTAAACACGCGACTATCAATTGCAGATGGATTTTCCGACAAAATCTTTCTTGTATGAGCTAGTGCACAAATCCATCCGTCCGAAGCAATATTAATTTTACATACAGCCATTTCTGCAGCACGTGTTATTTGTTCTTCCGGGATTCCAATTGCCTTTTCTAATTTGCCTCCGTAATTATTTATCATATCAACATAATCGGATGAAATACTGGATGCTCCATGAAGGACTATTGGGAACAATGGAAGCCTCCATTGTATCTCTTCTAAAATATCATAGCGAAGTTCAGGTAATATTCCATCCTTGTTTGGTTTTAATTTTACAAGGCCATGGCTTGTCCCTATTGAAATTGCTAAACTATCTACCCCCGTATACTTTACGAACTGTTCAACCATTTTGGGGTCTGTATATTGATTATCGGTAATTAATTCTGAGCCTTCCTCACTTCCGGATAAAACACCCAGCTCTCCCTCTACGGAAACATTATGATTATGTGCATATTCAACTACCTTTTTAGTTAGTTTTACATTATCATCAAAAGGTAATGCACTGCCATCGATCATAACTGATGAAAAACCATATTCAATAGCCGTTACACATTGCTCATAGGTCATACCATGATCTAAATGCAGTGCTACAGGAGCATAGATCCCCAGATTTTTCAATCTGTCAGTACCGGACTGCACTATTCTGGCAATCATCTCATACCCCAGCTGTTTATGTAAATTTGGTGAAGCTAATAAAATAACAGGTGATCTTTTTTCAATAACAGCATCAAAAATTGCATTAAACTGTTCTATAGAAATAAAATTAAGTGCTGGTACTGCATATTTTTCTCTATAGGCCTTTTCGAACATACCATTGGTATTAACAAGACCTAATTCCTTATAATCATACATTCCGGTTTCCCTTTCTAAAAAAATCTATCTATCCTAAAAAATCAAACTTTGCAAACACTGGTAGTTCCCCTACTAAGGGCTCAATATAATCTAAATAATCGGAAGTAATATAGTTTTTTTCTTCATTTAAATAGTATAAAGGCAGAGTAGCATCCTTTTGTGCAACCATTTCAATTGGAACCAGTTTTATTTCTGTTTTATAAGGCCTATCCGATATTCTGCATATGGACAACATCTTGCCATGTTCTCCTTTTAATGCTTCGCAAACTGCTAACTGCCCTAACGTTATTGCTTCTTCTACATCTATTTTAGAAATCGTATGTGCTGCACACCTTTGCATTAATCCTAAATCAATGCAACGAATCTTGCACGTAAAATGCTCAGTTAAAACATTATAAATATATGGTGATATCCCTCCCATGTTTAATTCAGGAGTATCTGATTTTCTTCCGAGAATGTCTTCAAATAAATACTTGCCATCAGGTGTTTTCACGCCTTCGGCTATCACAACTAAGCATTTCCCTTTTTTTTCATAGACTTTTTTTACGTCATTAATAAACTTCGAATTATCAAAAACTACTTCAGGTATATAAATTAAATCCGGTCCATTTCCTCCCTTGCTGGCCATGATGCTGGCAGCAGCAAGAAAACCCGTATTTCTCCCCATTACTTCAACAGTAGTAATCAATCCCGTATCATACGTTCGTATGTCATGAGCCAGTTCAGAAATACTTATTGCTACATGCCGAGCTGCGGATGGAAATCCCGGCGAATGATCTATACATAGTATATCATTATCTACCGTTTTAGGAATAAGAATTATATTACATTCATAATGTTGTTTATCTAAAAAATCCTTCATTTCTTTGCAAGCTCTTGCAGTGCCGTTTCCGCCATTTATAAAAATATATCTAATTTTATATTCTTCCAAGGTATCTAAAATCTTCTTGTAATCTGTATCATCAATATCTTCCGGTGTAATTTGGTAACGACAAGAACCAAATGCCATAGAAGGAGTTTGTGGTAACAAATCAATCTGTTTTTCATCCAATGTAAATATATCAATTAATTCTTTGTTTATCAAACCTTTGATTCCATATTTAGCACTATATAATCTATTTATTTTATCTTTATTTTTCTTACATGCAGATATCACGCCATAAGCAGTAGCATTAATTACTGAAGTAGGTCCTCCCGACTGTATATAAATTGCATTATTTTTCAAATTCCAATCCTCCAATATTATAAGACTTATTTAAGACTTATTAATGTTGTCTTGCTACACGCATGGTTCTTATTGCCTCAAGAATAACAACAGATAATACTAATACACCTTGTATAAATTGTTGATAATATGCCGAAACCCCAAGTAAATCCAATGCATTTGTTATTAAACCCACAATTATTACACCAAGAAAAGTGCCCATTATCTTGCCTTTTCCTCCAAATGTCACACTGGTTCCGCCAATTACAGCTGCCATAATAGCTCTCATTTCCAAGTTGTTACCGAGGGTTGCCGGGGCTGAATTAGTACGGGAAACGAATATTAAACCGGCTATACATGCCAAAACTGAACACAATATATATGCAAAGAAGATAACCCTAGTATTCCTTATACCTGCGACTCTGGCGGCTTCAGGATTACCACCAACAGCATAAATATTTCTGCCTAAAATAGTCCGTGACATAAACCAAGAGGCACTTAAATAAAAGACAACAATAATAATTGCAGGTAACGGGATAATTCCAAATAATAAACCTTGTCCTATAAACTGAAAGGATTCGGGCAATCCTGTCAATGTAGTACCCCGAGAAATAACGGTTTGTAAACCTCTAGTCATGTTCATCATAGCAAGAGTCGCTATCATTGGAGGAATTTTCATTATACCAATTGAAAATGCATTAATTGAACCGCACACCATAGCAATTAATATCGCACATACACAAGCGAGCATCCAGTTTGTGCCGCTCTTCATCAATGATGCAGCAATCCATGCAGTAAATGCACATACACCCCCGGTTGATATATCAATACCACCTGTAATAATAACAATAGTCATACCAATTGCGGTAATTCCTTGCAATGAAATGTTTTGCAAAATGTTCATCATATTTTTTATATTAAGAAAATATGGAGATGCAATAGGCATAACAATGAGAAACGCTAAAATTATTGCCAACCTCATAATATCTTCGCCAAATATAGATTTCAGTCTGTTTATTTTCTGCTGCATTTATAAAACCTCCACTATCCACTATAATTTCTAACCTATCATGCTTAGTAAACTATTTTTAGTTAGATTTTTAGCACTTACTTCATCGACGACCTGTCCTTTTTTTAAAACAATTATTTTACTGCAATTGGCTAAAAGTTCTTCCAATTCTGATGAAAAGATTATAATTGTTGTTCCCTTTTCTGCAAAATCTCTCAAAATTTTATATATCTCTGACTTTGCATATACATCTACGCCTCTTGTAGGCTCATCTAAGAGAAATAACTTTGGTTCTGAAGCAAGGCATTTAGCTATTACAACTTTCTGTTGATTCCCTCCGGACAAAGATATTACGCTTTGGTTTATACTTGACATTTTAATAGTCATTTGTTCCGATATGTTATTGGCAAACCTCTCTTGTTCACTCTTATAAATAATTCCCAATTTATTTGCCAATGTCTTCATTATTGATAATGTAGTATTCTCCTTTATTGACATTAAAGGTATAAATCCTTCCAGCTTTCTTTCTTCTGTCAGCAAAGCAACCTTTTTTTTAATCATTAAATCCGGCCTAGGTTTTTTAATTTCTTCTCCATACAAAAAGAGCTTTCCGGAGTCATAATCATCTATACCAAAAATCGCTTTTGCCAGTTCGGTTTTACCTGCGCCTAACAATCCACAAACGCCTACAATATCCCCTTTATGAATTTTTATTGACACATTGGAAAACTTCTTCTCACTTGTGAAATTCTGTAATTCTAATATTACCGGAGCATCTTCACTAATCGTTAATGTATCTGATACTTCATTTGCGATTTTTTTGCCCATCATAGCAACAACTAAATCGTCTTTTGTATAATGTCCCCTATAAAACACACCATTGTTAAGTCCATCCTTTAGAACAGTAACTCTGTCCGAAAGTCTAAAAACATCCTCAAGAAAATGGGATATAAATATTATTGAAACTCCCTTTTTTTTCATTCTCTCAAGGATACCAAAAAAGTTTTCCTTTTCCGCCTCATTTAATGATGAGGTAGGTTCATCAAGAATTACAACCTTTGCTTCCCTTGTCAAGGTTTTTAAAATCTCTATAATTTGTTTTTCAGCAGTTCTTAATCTTCTCACAGGGACATCAGGGTCAATACTTACCCCCATAATATTTAATAATTCCTTTGCTTTTTCGGAAGTGGCCTTTTTATCATATAATCCATATTTGTCTCTTATCCAATTACCTATGTACATATTTTCAGCAACTGTCATATCATTGCAAACATTCAGCTCCTGGTGTACAAAAGCAAGACCGTATTTTTCTGCATCAGATGGTGTCTTAATATTAACCTTTTTACCATCGATTTCTATTTCGCCAAAAGGAGTATTGTAAATTCCATTTAATATTTTTATAAGAGTGCTTTTACCTGCACCATTGGCACCCATAATAGAGTGGACTTCCCCCCGGCGAAGGTCAAAGTTTACATTATCCAATACCTTGTTTCCCGAAAAAGACATAGTAATATTTTTCATATTTACAATTATTTTTTGCTCCAAAGTTTACGCCACCTTCCATAAAAATACACTATATGGACATGGCTCTTGCATGAGCAAGAGCCAATCATTAAGCTCGAATTTCCTGTATATTAATTCTCCATTGAACCCGCGCCCCAAAGTGAACCTGCTTCCTTTAACTCTTCAAGATTATCTTTGGTTACAATGTTACCACCGATGAGGATAGTTGAATCAACCTTTCCGCCATCGAAATGAGTTTTTAATGCTTCTACTGCAGAGGAGGCCCATCCATATGGATCCAACCCGAACGTAGCGTCAATAGTACCTTTCTTCACTTGAGTTAATCCATATCCGTCACCATCTACAGAATATACATTTACGTGCCCTTCTTCTCCAACATTATGAAGTTTACCAGCCTCGTCTAAAGCTGTTATTACAGAAGGCAATATGTAATCCGTACATGACATAACAGCATTAATATCAGGATTTGCTTGCAAATAGTTGGTTACTGCTGCAAGAACAATTTCGCTGTCCATTTCAGTAGCCGATTCTGCAACTATTTGAACATTATCTTTTCCCTCTATCGCGGCTTTAAAACCTTCAGTTCGATTCACAGTTGCCGAACTGGACAAAGGTCCGCCTACAATAAGAACTTTGCCTTGTTTATCTCCTAATGCTTCTAAATACATTTCACCTAATGCTTTGCCAATATTAAAATTATCTGCTTCTACTGTTGCCAATGATGTACCTTTTACCTGACGGTCGATTGCAATTACAGGTACTCCGGCCTTTTCACATTCACCCATAAGGGTCGACACCGCTTCACCATCAATCGGAGTAATTACGACACCATGTACGCCTTTAACTAATGCGTTTTCAATTTGGGAAATTTGAGTTTCTAAGTTATCATTGGGATCAAGTATTTCAGCTTCCCATCCGTATTCTGCCGCTTTAGCTTTAAATCCTTCACTTGCTGCAGTCCATATTGGTGCACTTAAACCTGGAATTGAGTAAACAACTTTGTACTTGTCCCCTTCTTGAACATCAGTCCCTCCTGTCGGGGTTTCTTTAGGGGTGCTTGTACATCCGGCTAGTACTATAACTAGCATTAAACATAATAACAATACAAGTATCTTTTTCATTCCATTTCTCCTTTTATTTTTTATAACCTAAATTTTATAAAATAGGTTAAAGGTGACAAAGTTATTAATTTATTATAATATTATTATATTATAATAATATATTTTTTGTCAAGTTACATTATTTGTTATTTAATAAAGATTATAATTTCAATATATTAAATCATTGACAATAACTATAAATATTATTTATAATAATATTATAACAATAATATAAATATGAAAGGATTGGCTTATGGATAGAAGGGAACTTGATTTTAGCGGTAGAACTCAGCTTTATTACCAGTTGTATGATATTCTGTATGATGATATAAAAAACGGTGTATATAAACCAAAAGAACTTCTACCCACTGAAAATGAACTAATTGAGCGTTATGGTGTTAGCAGGGTCACGGTGCGCAAAGCAATGGACATGTTGTTAAACGAAGGAATAATCGGCAAAAAACGCGGATATGGGAGTTTTGTACTAAACAAAAAAGTTGAACAAACTTTAAACAAGGTGCTTCACTTTTCTAACGAAATGGAAAAACGAGGATATAAATCATCTTCAAAAATGCTGATAAATGAAAAAGTATATGCCAACAAAACAATTGCTGAAGCATTATCAATAGCTGAAGGAACACCGCTTATTCATGTTAATCGTTTGCGATTTGCCAATAATGAGCCAATGTGCATCGAAAGTGCTTATTTGATTTATGACATGTGTCCTGATGTTTTATGTTATGACTTTTCAGAAATGTCTTTACGTAATTTTTTAGTTGAAAGATATAATATTATATGGAAAAGAGCCCATCAAAAAATGTTTGCTGTTAAAGCAAACGCCCGTTTTTCCAAGCATCTGAATATAGAAGAGGGAGACCCAATGATTTATATTGAGCGTATTTCCTATACACAAGATGATCAACCCGGAGAGTATTTACAAAGCTACTACCGTGGAGATTGTTTTTATTTAACTGCAGATTTAGAGGCTTAATTCATCCGCTCAAAAGCCCGCCTTAAAAATTATTTATATGTGTCCTTATTTAATTTTATGATTTTCTAACCCTTTAGTTTACAAATAGCCAATTCATAAAAGTACCAGGCACCCGATAGGAGTGCCTGGCACCATAAGAGGGACTAAAATGTTGCTTACTTGCTGGCGTTTTCGCCTGCTATACGTCCGAATACAAATATGTCTGCAATGGCGTTGCCACCAAGTCTGTTGCCGGCATGAATGCCGCCGGTTACTTCTCCTGCAGCATAGAGCCCGGGAATTACATTACCTTTAGTATCTATAACTTCAGCATTTGTATTTATCTGAATTCCGCCCATTGTATGGTGAATTGCCGGTTTTGCAGGGCAAGCATAGAATGGACCGTTTAATACTTTCATTTCAAATACGGGTTTTCCGAAATCCGGATCTTTTTCGTTGTCAACATAAGAGTTGTATTTATTGATCTCATCTATGAAAGTTTGAGGATCACAACCGATAATTTCTGCCAAACCTTCCAAGGTGTCAGCCCTGTAAATTATCCCGTCTTCCACCATCTTGTCTATCATTTCCTGAGTCGGTCTGTTTTGAGATGTCATGGCCATGTCTTGGTCTGCTATTGTATAGAACATTTCGCCGGGTTGTTCCAATGCGGCAAAGGCCAATGTATCTCTTTCTGCATATTCGTCTATAAACCTTTTACCTTCCTTGTTAACAAATATGTAGTTTTGAGGTGCTACCAAAAGTCCGTCAGTCAAGGCTCCTGTCTTATAATGCCCCCACTTGTCAAGACAATTTTTTAGCTTTTCTAAGTTAGGTTCTCCTTTCTTTATTTTTGTATAATTATAACATTTATGCATTCTGTTGGAGGATG
>Ga0255344_1006164_pt1 | contig 11002 bp, 11 predicted proteins | sample wastewater_treat_5_FD_192414 | JGI IMG/M metagenome (GOLD analysis project Ga0255344, IMG submission 192414) | Wastewater microbial communities from Lulu Island WWTP, Vancouver, Canada - plant18 | ecosystem: Engineered > WWTP > Wastewater > Unclassified | place: Canada: Vancouver, British...
ATTAATGAATAAAAATGATTGTAGTACGGGATGTTCTCTGCCTCTCGGCGGGACCATACCCATCAATCCGGAGAGGGTTGAATCGGTAACTGAGCCCTTCGCCAGGGCTTCTCGGCCGGTGCGGACATGTGGGTGGTGTCCGCACCGCCCGAACTTCTGAGATCCCCTGCCTGACGCTCGGGACCATTACGGTTTGCTCACGGGTCTGCGCCAGCATCCGCCCGGGCTCCTGGTTCCGCACGATATTCAGACTACCCGCACCCCCGGATCCAATCAGGATCGTGCACCGCACCATCTCATCCACCCCGAACAGCGACAGGTCGGACTGGATCAGCGATCGTGGCATCCCTCGAGCAGGGGTTTCACGGGCCTGAGGAGCAGCGGTCCCCGCCAGATCCCAAAAAACGGACCCCGATCCGGTTCGAACCTGATCGAACCGTCACGATCAGAGCCACGCGGGTTCGTAGTACCGCTGGTCTCCACAGGCCGCGCAGACGCCGTTCGCCAGGAGACTGTCCGGGACCGGCTCACCGCAGCAACCACACCGCCCTGCGATCCACTCCTTCCTGGGATCGAACCGAACCATGATATTCTCGAGGGCGAGATAGCGCCGCCCGCCAGCGAGGATCTCATCGAAGAGTTCGCCGGTCATGGTCCTCCGGTCGAACGAGCGGTCGTGCATGAACCAGGCACGGAGCGTCGGGAAAGTCTCGAGGCGTTCGGCGTCGACGGCGACGCGTACCCCTTTCGCCGTATCGGAGGTCGAGGGCCTGTTCATGGCGATGGCGAACCTGCCCGCGTTGAGAACACGGAGACGGTTGTTCCCGATCGTGCAGCGGGCGATCACCTGCAGCGCGTCCGGCAGGCACTTCTTCGTCTCCGCCACCGCGAAGAGCTTCTCGCCGGGCGTCGCATGGAGACCCTCCATCGCCCAGTCGACCATGAAGACGCCCATGATGAGCCCGGGGGCCGGATACGTGTGGAATTCGCTGCAGCGTGCCATCATCCGCTGCAGGTGTTCAGGGACACCGAGGGCGGCAGCCCGTGCCACAACATTGCTGGTGTTCATCTCCTCATCGGTTGCCATGCAGAGTACTGTGCAAGCACTCTTTAAACATCTTTGTCGGTTAACGATAATTCCTAAACCCCGCTCCAAATGCAGGATCTGCGCGCTCTTCCGTACAGTGAAAAAAATCGATGTTTATCGGTGGATCGTCGTTAAAATGATTAAACAAAAATAATGTACTTCTCGGGTTGCTGGTGCGTTGTTATTATTTGATCGTCAAAGGAACACTCTAGTGTCCGACATTGGAGGCCGCTGGTGCCGGCCCGACGTCAGTGACCCAGAGTAGATGCTGTATGACCGAATCGCTGAAATATGTCCCAACCACCTGCCCGTACTGCGGCGTGGGCTGCGGACTGAACCTTGTCGTCAAGGACGACACGACGCTCGTCGGTGTCGAACCGTACAAGCGCACGCCCGTCAACGAGGGCAAGCTCTGCCCGAAGGGCATGACCTGCTGGGAGCACGTCCAGAAGCCCGAACGGCTCACGACGCCCCTGATCAAGAAGGACGGACAGTTCGTCGAGGCGAGCTGGGACGAGGCCCTCGATCTGATCGCCTCGAAGTTCAAGGAGACCTACGACAAGTACGGACCGAAGTCGCTCGGTTTCCAGGTCTCGTGCCGGACCGTGAACGAGGACTGCTACGCGATGCAGAAGTTCGCGCGGGTCGCGTTCAAGACCAACAACGTCGATAACTGCGCCCGGATCTGCCACGGGCCGTCGGTCGCGGGACTCTCGCTCTCGTTCGGCTCCGGCGCGGCGACGAACCCGTTCCACGACGTCCTGAACTCGGACCTGATCTTCATGATCGGGTCGAACGCGGTCGAGGCGCACCCGCTCGCCGGGCGGCGCGTGGCCCAGGCGAAGCTGAAGGGGATCCCGATCCTGGTCGCGGACCCGCGGTACTCGGCGACGGCACGCCTGGCCGACGACTGGCTCCGGTACAACCCCTCGACGCACATCGCGCTGCTCAACTCGATGATGTACTGGATCATCAAGGAGAACAAGCACGACAAGGAGTTCATCGAGAAGCGGACCAAGGGCTTCGACGAGCTCAAGGCCACGGTCGAGAAGTACGCCGACGTCGAGGCGATCACGGGCGTCTCCCCCGAGCGCGTCCGCGAGTTCGCGATGAAGTACGCCGACGCCAAGAACGCGGTGCTCATCTACTGCCTCGGGATCACCGAGCTGACCACCGGCACGGACAACGTCCGGTCGTGCGCCAACCTCTCGATGCTCTGCGGCAACATCGGGCGCGAGGGCGTCGGGGTCAACCCGCTCCGCGGCCAGAACAACGTCCAGGGCGCCTGCGACATGGGCGCGTACCCGAACGTCTTCTCCGGGTACCAGGCCGTCGCGGTCGAGGACAACCGCAAGAAGATGGAACAGGCCTGGGGCATGGAGCCCGGTTCGCTCCCCGACTGGTACGGTTCGACCCTGACCGAGCAGATGTGGGAAACGGGCGAGACGGTCAAGGCCATGTGGATCATGGCGCTCAACCCGGTCGTCTCGTACCCCAACTCGAACGGGATCATGAACGCCCTCGAGAAGCTCGACTTCCTGGTCGTCCAGGACATCTTCCCGACCGAGACCACGCAGTACGCCGACGTGATCCTGCCCGGCACCTGCTTTGCCGAGAAGGACGGGACCTTCACCTCGGGCGAGCGCCGGATCAACCGTGTCCGCAAGGCCGTCGACGGCCCCGGGCAGTCGGTCGAGGACTGGAAGGTCTTCAGCATGCTCGCGAAGAAGATGGGCCTCAAGGGCTTCGAGTGGGAGACGGCCGAGGACGTCTGGGACGACATGCGCGCCGTGACCCCCTCGATGTTCGGCGCGCCGTACGCCCGTATGGAGCAGCCTGAGTCGATCCACTGGCCCTGCCCCACGATGGAGCACCCCGGTACCCCGATCCTGCACCGGGAGAAGTTCTCGGCCGCCGACGGCCTGGGCACCTTCTTCGGGCTTGAGTACCGCGAGCCGGCCGAGGTCGCCGACGCCGAGTACCCGTTCACGCTCATGACGGGCCGGGTCATCTTCCACTACCACACGCGGACCCAGACGGACCGCGCCGAGGTCCTCCACTACGAGGTCCCCGAGAACTACGTGCAGATCAACACCGAGGACGCGAAGCGCCTGGGCATCAAGGAGAACGAGCACATCCTGGTCAAGTCGCGGCGCGGCGAGTCCAGGCCGCTCGCCCGGATCACCGACGACGTGGCGCCCGGCGTGCTGTACATGGCCATGCACTTCCCGCAGGGCGCGAACGCGCTCACGAACTATGCCCTCGACCCGCTCTCCAAGATGCCTGAGCTCAAGCACTGTGCTGTCTCGGTCGAGAAGATCGCGGAGGCCTGATCATGGCGGCAAAAGGCGACATGCTCTATGGCTGGACCACGAACGCGGACCTGGCCACCAAGGCCGAGTGCGGCGGCGCGGTCACGGCGCTCTGGAAGTACGCGCTCGAGAACAAGATCGTGGACGCCGTCCTCGCCGTGAAGAAGGGCGTGGACCTCTACGACGCGGTCCCGGTCCTGATCACGGACCCGAAGGACCTGGACGAGACCGCGGGCTCGCTCCACTGCGGGACCCTGCTGATGTCCAAGCTGATCAAGAAGTTCCTGGACGGCGCCAAGGACAAGAAGATCGGAGTCACGGTCAAGGGCTGCGACGCGATGGGCATCTACGAGCTCGCCAAGCGCAACCAGATCAACCTCGACAACCTCTTCATGATCGGGGTCAACTGCGGCGGCTCGGTCTCGCCGGTCACGGCCCGGGCCATGATCAGCGACAAGTTCGAGACCGACCCGAACGATGTCGTGAAGGAGGAGATCGACAAGGGCCAGTTCATCATCCAGACCAAGGACGGCGAGCACAAGGGGATCTCGATGGACGAGCTCGAGGAGGCCGGGTACGGCCGCCGTGCGAACTGCCGCCGCTGCACCATGAAGGTCCCGCGCCAGGCTGACATCGCGGCCGGCAACTGGGGCGTCATCGGCGAGAAGGCCGGCAAGGCCACCTTCCTCGAGATCTGCTCGGAGAAGGGGGCGGATCTGGTCAACAAGGCCGTCAACGCAGGGGTCATGGGCGTCGAGCCCGCGAACCCGAAGGGGATCGAGATCCGCGGCAAGATCGAGAACTCGATGTTCAAGCTCGCGGACAAGTGGCGCGCCCACGACTTCGCCGAGATGGGCGAGGGCGACGAGCGGCTCCAGAAGATCCTCGCCGAGACGAGCCGCTGCATCAAGTGTTACGCCTGTATCGAGAACTGCCCGATCTGCTACTGCGAGACCTGCAGCACCAAGAACCCCGCCCTGGTTCCCCCGGGCCGCCTCCCGGTCGGCCCGATGTTCCACCTGATCCGCTTCGCCCACGTCGCGGACTCGTGCGTGAACTGCGGCCAGTGCGAGGAGAACTGCCCGATGGAGATCCCGAACACGCGCTTCATGCACGCGAACCAGTGCGAGCTCCAGAAGATCTTCGGGTACCGCCCGGGTCAGGACATGCGCCTGCCGATCCTCGCCCTGGTCGAGGAGAAGGCCGAGCGCGACCGCCTCGCGGCGACCGGGAGCGACCAGATCTACCTGAACGTCTTCAACCCGAGCGAGCAGGCCGACAGCTGAGCTCCGGCCTGCCCGGCGGGGACGATCTCCGTACAATGGGGGTCCCCGGACACCCCCGCCGCGCTCTTTTTTTCGCTCACGGTATCGGTACCTCGACACCGTTCATCCCACGCGACGGGACGGTCCTCCTGCCCGGTGAATGATACGAGACGCGAGGCATCGACGCGCCTGCGGCATGGTCAGCGCGATCGGCCGGGACAACCGTTTCGTGCGAATCCTGGAGAGGATTGTGCCGGGAATCTCTGACTTCCTCGAGCCTTTCTTTGCGGGCCCGCTGCGGGGCGAGCTCTTTTGTCTGGGAAAAGAAGGGGGGTTACCAGGCCTCGGGGAAGGCCATGTTCACGTAGATGTCCTCGAGCCGGGTCTTGTGCCCGCGCTCCATCGCGGCGAGCTCGGTGAAGAGCTTCTTGACCTCGGCGTCGTCGGACGCGTTGGCGAGCTGCGAGTACATCTGCATGGCCGCGAGCTCCTTCTTGATCGCGACGACGAGGCCGTCGATGGGCTTCATGTCCGGCGTCAGCGGCGGGGTGGGGATCGAGTCGCCGACCTTGTAGTCCTTGGTCGACGAGAAGCCAAGCGAGGTGATGTCGCGGCTCAGCAGCTTCTGCAGGTACTCGCGGTGCCCCTTCTCCTCGCCCGCGAGTTCGCCGAAGAGCTTCTTCAGGTTCGCGTCCGTGACCTTCTCGGAGACGGTCTGGTAAAACGTGTAGGCCTCGACCTCGTTGTTGATCGCTTCCGAGATGATGCCCTTGTATTCTTCAGGAGTCATGACTAACGAAAACCTCCGTTGTAATCAGATATGGCTGCTCCGTCTATATTAATCGGTTGTCTTTTGTTACCCTGTCTATAAAAAAAAGTTAACGTAATTCAACGAATCCTGCTGACCCGCGATTCGCGTGAACCTCTTCGGACCGGCCGGAAGTGCCACGAGCGGATCACCGGGCCGTCTCCCTGCCTTCGTCCCACGCGGTGTGCCGGGCCACGATCACCAGCCTCGTCGACCGAGCGGGCCGGGCCCGAGCCCGGCAGCAAGGCGGCCCGCCGTGAACGGTCCTCCCTCCCTCTCGTCGGCGTGGGGTTCGCGACCGGGACCGCCCCGGAGCCTGTCCTCTCCTCCTTCGGCCCCTGGTATCGCACCACGGGCCGGCTGGGCGCCCATGAGTCTCCGAAAGCTGTTTACCCGGTCGGTGCAGTACACCGTTTCCGTGACGGACGATGGCGCCTGAACGAGGAACGGGGCGAGGCGGGTCTCGTCGTTCGACGAGCCCGGTGGACGCGCCGATCTTCGGTGAAGCCCTCATCGCTCCGTGCGGGATGAACTGCGGGGTCTGCCGGGCGTACCTCCGTGACAGGAACCGCTGCGACGGGTGCGCCGGCCCCGGGGGAACCCGGCCGCGGTACTGCGAGACCTGTCGGATACGCCTCTGCGAGGAGCGTGAAGGTCCGTTCTGCTTCGACTGCGCCTCGTTCCCCTGCGACCGGCTGCGCCGCCTGGACCGGCGGTACCGGGCCCGGTACGGCATGAGCGAGGTCGAGAACCTGGAGTGCATCCGGGACCACGGGCCCGGGCGGTTCCTGGAGAACGAGCACCGGAGGTGGGTCTCCGGGGAGGGCGTCCTCTGCGTGCACGATGCGAAGTACTATCCCCCGCGCGGGAACGGGAGCGGTCCCCCGGCGTAAGGCCGGGACGGAGCGGCCGTCCCGCCCGCGTCCGTCACCGGGGACGCCGGGCCACGAGATGCCCGTGTCCCGGCCGGCACCTACTCAACGAGCGCCCTCGCCTCCTCCCCCGGGACGGCCACGAGGGTATGGGCATCGAAGAAGTCCCTCCTGTGGATGGACGAGGCCATCGCCGCCTTCTCGTCGGGGGCCTCGAAGGTGCGGACGGCGTCGTACGGCTCCAGCGTCCAGAAGATGCTGTGGTACCGGATCCCCGGCTTCTCATTGGCCTCCATCCGTTTCAGGTTCGCGGCGATCGCGTCCCAGCTCGGCACTCCCTTGAACCTGACCCGGGCGATGAAGTACATGGCCTCGACCACGTCCGTTCAGGGCGAATGGAGATGCACGATAATATATATATCAAGCTATTCCCGGACGGGCGCGCCGGGCATGGGACGCCCGCGCTGCAGGGCCACGGGCGAGACACGGCGGACGGTCAGACCCGGTTGTCCCAGCGTGCGGCGCCCGGGAGGGGGAGGATCGCCGGCTGGAGCCCGTCGGGTTCGGGAGGCTCGTCCGCCTCCCGGTCCGACAGCCCCTCCTCCACCCCGTCCCCGGGACCCGGCACGTCTCTGCGTTCGCCGATCTGCTGGCGCCACATCGCGTAGTACAGGCCCTTCTGCTCGAGGAGCTCCTCGTGCGACCCGGTCTCGATGATCGTCCCCTTCTCCATGACGTGGATCAGGTCCGCGTGCAGGATCGTCGAGAGGCGGTGCGCGATCAGGATCGAGATCTGGTCCCTGCTCGTCGAGATGTCCCGGACCGTGTTCGTGATCTCCTCCTCGGTCAGAGAATCGAGCGCGGAGGTCGCCTCGTCGAAGATCAGGAGGCGGGGACGGCGCAGGAGGGCCCGGGCGATCGAGATCCGCTGCTTCTCGCCTCCCGAGAGTTTCAGCCCGCCCTCGCCGATGTACGAGTCGATGCCCCGGGGGGAGCGCCGCAGCAGGTCGTCGCAGGCGGCACGGTGCAGGGCATCCAGCATCTCCCCGTCGGTCGCGTCCTGCTTGACGAACAACAGGTTCTCCCGGATGGTGCCCGAGAAGAGGAGCGGGTCCTGCGTGACCAGCCCGATCTGCCGGCGAATGGGATTGTACCGGACCTGGGACGAGGGCTGGCCGTTGTAGTAGATCTCCCCGCTCAGGGGGGTATAGAGCCCCACCATGAGCTTCACCAGCGTCGACTTGCCCGAGCCGGAGGGGCCGACGAACGCGATCGTCTCGCCCGAATGGACGTGGAACGAGATCCCGTCGATGGCGCTGTACCCCGCGCTCCGGTGGCGGAAGACGACGTTCTCGAACCGGATGTCGTTCAGCTCGTCGATCTCGATCGGGTTCTCCGGCCGCTGTTCGATCGGCTTCTGCATCAGCTGGTGAAAGTTTCTGACGGACGCGTCGACCTCGCGGTAACTCACGATGATCGACCCGAGGTCCTGCAGGGGCACGAAGATGATCGTGGTGATGAACTGCATCGAGACGAGCTCTCCCGTGGTGAGGACCTCGTGGAAGATCAGCCAGAGGAGAATGAAGAGTATCGACTGCTTGAGGACGCTCAGGATCGTCCCCTGCAGGAACATCAGTAGACGAACCCGCCTGACCTTCACCATCTCCAGGTCGAAGATCTTCTGGTTCTGCTCCCGCAACCGCCGGATCTCCGGGTACGTCAGCCCCAGGCTCTTGACGAGCTCGATGTTCCGGAGGGACTCGGTGATCACACCCGACATCCGGTTCGTCTCGCGGTTGATCGCCCGCTGGGTCGTCTTTATCTTCTCGCTCAGCAGGCCGGTGAGCGACCCCATCACCAGGATACCGATCAGAAAGACGGGTATCAGCAGCCAGTTCCTGGAGAAGGAGTAGGCGATGAGAAACCCGAGCCCCACGATCGTCGAGAAGAGGACGTTGATGAACGAGTTGATGAAGACCTGCGTGTCCAGCCTCACTTTCTGCAGAACCGAGAGCGTCTCGCCGCTCCGCTGGTCCTCGAACTCGTTGTAGGAGAGGCGGAGGGTCTGCTTCAACCCCTCGTTGAAGATCCGCATGCCGAACTTCTGGACGGCCAGTCGCGCGAAATAATCCTGGAACGACTTCGCGCCCCGGGAGAGGAGCGCGACCCCTATGGCCACGCCCAGCCAGAAGAGGACGCCCGATACCAGCGCATCCTCGGAGAGGCCGCTCGCGTTCAGGGCGTAGTCGTCGATGATCTTTCCGAAGATCAGCGGGTCGACGAGGTTCAGCAGCTGGGCGGCGCCCGCTAGCACGAGTGCGACAGCGATCAGCCACTTCTGCGGCTCCAGGTACTTCCAGATGATCCTCATTGCTCCGAAACGACGACGGTACGCCCTGCCCTCTCCTGTCTGTAGTGTATGGCCCTAAAGAATGGTTATCCGGCATTCGGGCGAACGATCCGGAAAATCCGGCACCCCCCCTACTCTTCCGGGAGGCCGCGTGCGTCCCGACGCGAACCTCCGCCGGGCTCGACGAAGACACAGACGTCGCAGGCCGGCCAGGGGTGCGGACCGGGCAGTCACGGGGATGGCGGTATTCGCCCTGCCGCTCGCGGGGGCGGAGGAGGGCGTAGAGGTGGTCGAGGGCGGGGCTCGAGCGGACACGGTGCCGGCGATCGCCTGGCCGCGCCTTTCCTCCTCGTCGGGATTCGTCCAGTGCCTGCGGGCCTGGATCGTACCGCCGGTCGAGGCTTCGCGGCCCCCTCCAGGTGAAGGCTCGAGCTCGATTCGCGAACTCTCCCTCCGGGCGATTCGGTCTCTGCCCGTTTCATCGCTCTCCGTTGTTCCGTCCTGACCCCCGGTCACCTGGAACACTCCCCCGGCGGTACAATGGGAGACCATCCCGGTGCATCGCCGTGAGTGTTCTGCTCCTTCATCTGGAACAGCATCCTACAACGGTGTGACATGAGGATCCACTGGGGAGAAAACTGGCGATCGTGCTGATCGCCATGAGCCTCGGTATCTATTCGTTCACGCTGGTCTTTCTGAAAAGTGGGATGCCGGAACATACGCCCTGGTGAGAGAACAGGTGGCATCCCATCACTACACGGCCGATGCGTCGGCGGTCGACATGGTCCTGGTCCACGAACTTCTCTCCTCGCGAAGGGATTTCCTGCTCCGGCTGCTGGAGAACCCCGTCCTGCTCGAGCACGAGTCGTTCACCGAACTCCTGCGGGCCGTGTTCCATCTCACCGAGGAGCTCCGGTGCCGGACGGATTTCAGGTCTCTTCCCTCGACCGATTACGCCCATCTCTCCGGTGACATCCGGCGGGTGTTCGAACGAAAGGTGATCCAGTGGCTCGACTACATGGAATACCTGAGAACCAGGTATCCCTACCTGTACTCCCTCGAGATGCGGACCACCCCGTTCGATCTCGACGCATCCCCGGTCGTGCAGGAGTGACAGACCGGCCCGACCACCGCGTATCCTTCACCGGGACTGCTGGGGAGGGCGCATTCGGCCGGGAAGCGGGCTCCCATGCCACATCCGGATGGTTCGGATCCCTCCGGTCCCCAGTCCCGGGAGATGCATCATGCATCGACCCGAAGGGTTGGCCGTGCGCCAGCAGTGATCTCGATCCCGGAGAGCCATGAATCCTGCCTGGTTCCGGGAGAGGGAGAGGGGAGGGATCGTGATCGGAGATCGAAGCCTCTCGTGCCGGCCAGTCCGGGGACGTACGTACGGCATCCCGCCACCTGGTCCCCGAACCTCGTGATGGAGACGGGAGCCGGTGAACAGGCCGGTACCGGCCCCGGCACGAATAATTATGATTGTCTGGTCCGCGCCGTTCGCCGCCGGCCAGAGCGCGTCGTTCATGGCCGGCGCGTACACGACCCCCATCGCCGCCGCAGAAATCACCCTCCACCCACGCCGGACGCTCCCCGGGGCGCGGGACGGCGACACCCGCGCAACCGGCCTCCGGGAAAGTGCCGTCGATTCCCCCGTCGCCGTCCGCAAGCGTTCCCCCACCGGCGTTTGTTCACAAGAATCTATACCTCCGCGTGCTGATACGTGTGAGATCCCGTGGCACGTCCCGCGCCGCCTCCCGCCGACGGCGAACCGGGAGCGCCCGCTCTTCTCGACGACGCCCTCCGCGACGTCCTCGACGGCGTCGACGCGCCGGCCCTGGTCTTCCTGCCCGGCGGGCGGATCGCGGCCGTGAACCGGGCGATGGCCCGCCTCCCCGGCGGCCCGGCCCCCGGTGAGACCATCGGCGCCATCATCGACCGGCTCCACGCACGGTGCGCCGACGGGTCTCCGCTCGTCCGCGGCGAGGTCGTGGTCCACGGCGGGCGGGTCGAGCTGACCCTGCTCGACGGTACCGTCTACCGGACCGTCATCACCTCGACCCCGGTCGCCCGCGACGGGACGATCGTCGCCGCGCTCTCGGTCTGGCACGACTTCGGCGCCCTCGTCCGACGGCTCTCGGCCGAGCGCTAGCCGGCACCCCCACGGAGCCGGGACGGCAGCGCCCGCGCAGGGGCGTCCGGGGGAGTATCGCCGATCACCCCATCGCCGGCCGCGGCGGGCTGTACTCCACCGTGACGCCGGTCATCTCCCCGCTGTGCCTCGAGGGCGGGTGGACCACAACAACCA
>Ga0255344_1006165_pt1 | contig 11002 bp, 8 predicted proteins | sample wastewater_treat_5_FD_192414 | JGI IMG/M metagenome (GOLD analysis project Ga0255344, IMG submission 192414) | Wastewater microbial communities from Lulu Island WWTP, Vancouver, Canada - plant18 | ecosystem: Engineered > WWTP > Wastewater > Unclassified | place: Canada: Vancouver, British...
CACAACTTATGATGTGATAAATGAAAGAGGAGAATACAAATACGGCATAACATCACCGGGAATCCAGATTTCGGCTGAGGCCCTGTGGCAAAGAACCGCCCAGCTGCCTAAAATTGAAATTAAAAAGCCTGATTCCATTCTTGCAAAAAATACCGTTACAAGCATGCAGGCAGGCTTGATTTACGGATATATAGGACAAGTGGAATATATTATTAAAAAAATAAAAGAAGAAATGAACAATGAAGATATGAAGGTTGTGGCAACCGGAGGCTTCGGCAGGCTTATCTACGATGAAACCCCGGCCATTGATATATTTGATTCCCTGCTTATATTCAAGGGATTAAAGATAATCCACGACAAAAATTATAAAAAGAACTTTTAAAAAGATTTGTAATTTTTACAGATCTTTTTTTATGCAAATTTATTATTTTCTGCATAGGTTTTTTGGTTTACAGAAATTTATTTATGTAAACCGATTCTATGGGCAAATTTCGTTGGTATTATATGGAAAAACAACAGTGGTTTACATATAATTTTTTATGTAAACCATTTTTAATTTTAAGGGACGGTTCTTTTCGTTATTAAAAACCGATAGCTTAACCATCCTATGCAAAAAATAATAAAGATAATAAGCGAACATTTGCAGGACACGATAAACTGACATGAGGCATAGCCTGTAATTCTGAACATAAGTGAAGAATCCCGTCTTTTGATACAATTAGATCCTTCGCTTCGCTCAGGATGACAAGCTTCGCTCAGGATGACAAGCTTCGCTCAGGATGACAAGCTTCGCTCAACTTTCCTCCTTCTTAAAAATTTTCAAAAAACATCTTTTAAAATTCAAAAATTATGTTATAATAATAGAACAAATGTTCGAATAAAGATGCGGGGTGGTTAGGTCATGGGACAAATAATAATGCACATTGATGTAAATTCGGCCTTTTTAAGCTGGACGGCAGCATATGAAAAACAGATGGGAATAGAAAGAGACATAAGGACATTACCTGCCGTTATAGGGGGCAACGAGCAGAGCCGTCACGGAATTGTTCTTGCAAAATCAATACCTGCAAAAAAATTCAACATACAAACGGGTATGTCCCTCATGGAAGCCAGGCGCCTCTGTCCCAATTTGCTTGTCATACCTCCGGATTACGATGTTTACGTAAGGGCAAGCAAGGCTCTCAGGGATCATTTGAAAAGGTATACTCCGGATGTGGAAGTTTTCAGCATAGATGAATGTTTTTTAAGGTTTACGGACATAAGCAGGAAGGAAGCTCTTGATTTAGCCTATAAATTAAAAGACGGGGTAAAGGAAAGGTTCGGTTATACCATAAATGTGGGGATTTCAGAAAACAAGCTTCTTGCCAAACAGGCAGGAGATTTGGAAAAGCCCGATAAGTGCCACACCATGTTCATTGAAGAAATAGAAGAAAAACTCTGGCCCCTGCCCGTTGAAGAATTATTTATGGTTGGAAGAAGAACAAAGGTTAAATTAAACAGGTGGGGTATTTATACAATCGGGGAACTTGCAAATGCAGATTATAAACTGATATCGGCAATGCTTAAATCCCACGGCAGGCTGATTTACAATTATGCCTGGGGAAGGGACGCTTCAACCTTCAAGGAAGGGGTCCCCATGAAAAGCGTGGGAAACAGCAGCACCCTGAAATTTGATGTGGAGGACAGGGAGATTGCCCACCTTGTATTGCTGAGCCTGACCGAAATGACTGCCTGGAGACTGAGAGAAGCAAACATGAACTGCAGGGTTGTGAGCATAAGCATCAAGGATAAGGATTTCGGTTTTAAAATAAAGCAAAGGAAGCTCATGTATTTTACTGACTCCACAAGGGATATTTACATTAATGCATGCTGCTTGTTTGATGAATTGTGGGATAAAAGGCCTATACGGGCCTTGGGGGTTCATGTATCAGACCTGGAATTTGCCAAAATTAAACAAATTAATTTTTTTCAGGATGAATTAAGTTTGAAAAATGAAATTTTAGATAAGGCCATAGATAAAATAAGAAGCAAGTACGGGGATACTTCCGTTATAAGAGGGGCCTTTGCCAACGGTGATTTAAGACCAATCTTAGGAGGATACCCGGACGACGAATATCCCGGCATGAGGAGTATTTTATAGGGGTGATATGATGAAAATTGTAAATGAGCCGGTAAAGGTAATGGCGGTTTTTCATACGGACGGGAAAATTGAGCCTGTTAAATTCAGGATTGAGGATAAAGTTGTCAGGATCGAAAGAATAATGAAGACCTATGAAGAAAATATCGTCGGGAACAAGAGAATTGTATTTGTGTGCCTCCATAACGGGAAGGACATCTTTGAGCTTAAATATGAACTAGATACCAAGACATGGTATCTTTTCAAAAAATAAGGCTGTAAGGAATTTGTAAGATTTGTAATATTGTAATATTATGTCCCCGATGATATAATATTTTGTATTGTAATGAGGGGGACAGGTACATGAGCGAGTTGGACTTATTGGCCATGGAAGCTAAAAACAACCCGGATTCAATGAATGAGTTGATAAGCCGGTATGAGAACTTCATACTTAAAAGTGCCTCATCAGCTGTTCGGGCTTATGTTTCAAAAAGTGATGATGAGTGGTCAATAGCCCTGGCCGCTTTTACTGAGGCAATTAATAATTATTCTGCCGATAAAGGCAGTTTTTTAAGCTTTGCCGAATTGGTGATAAGAAGGCGGATGATTGACTACATACGGAGCAAGTCAAGATACGCCCCTGAAATTTCAGTGAATCCTTCCTTGTTTAACATGGACTTCAAGGATGAAGAGGAAAATTCCATGCAGTCGGAGATTGCAAAAAAGGTTTCCCTTGTTGAAGACAACGGAATCAAGCTGGAAATAACCCTCATCAACGAAGTCTTTTCGGATTACGGATTCTCATTTATGGATTTGGCCGAATGCTCGCCAAAATCTCGTAAAACCAAGAAGGCTTGCGCCAAGGCCGTGGCATATTTAATAAAAACCCCCATATTGATAAGCGAAATAAAAATCAAGAAGCTCTTACCCCTTAACATAATAGAAAAAAACACCAAGATACCCCGTAAATTATTGGAACGTCATCGAAAATATATTATAGCAGCATTAGAAATAATGACGGGAGAATATCCCAATTTAGCCGGTTATATGGAATATATCCGTCAGGAGTTGAAAGATGAAAGCAGTAATAGTTGAAATTAAAGGAAAGCATGCAGCAGTCCTGGCTGAAAACGGAGTTGTTTCCAAAATAAGAAACAAGAATTATGAGCTTGGCCAAGAGATAGTATTAAATAATAACAAGGGCAGATTAATCAGGATGACAGCAGCCGCTGCGGCCGCCATCATGATTTTTGTCACGCCTGCATGGGCATATCTGACTCCTTATTCCTATGTAAGCTTAGACGTCAATCCATCCTTTGAATTCTTTATAAACAGATTTGACAGGGTTTTGACGGTGAAAGCTTTTAATGATGACGGGAATCAAATGTCAAAAGATATAAATATAGCCGGCTTGAAGAATAAAGAAATACAAACCGCAGTAAAAACCGTGTTGAATGAATTAAAAAACAAAGGATATATCAATGAAGACGAAAGAGATGGGGTAATAGTTGCCGCATCAAGCAAGTCAGAAAAAAAGACAGGTATGCTGTCTGAAAAGATTCGAGCTGCTGTAAGCGAGGAAATTGCAGCACAGGAACCGGAAAATAAGGATAAAATATTAAGGGAAGAAACTGAAACAAAACCGGAAACCGTAGAGATTACAAACAACAATGAAACCGGAAAGCCAAAAGAACAAGTAAAACCTCAAGGACAGGCTAAACCTGATGATCAGGCAAAATCTCAAGGGCAAGTGAAACCCGAAAAATCTGAAAAGCCCGAAAAACAGGAAAAACCGGAGAAACAAGAAAAATCTGACCAGGAAAAATGGGAAGGACGAGAAAAACCCGGCCAGGATAAGAAGGAAGAAAGACCGGAACAGGATAAAGAAAATAAACAAGACAGAAAAAAGCTTGATGTTAAGGTCATAGAGGTAACAGAGAAAGAAGTTAATGAAGCAAAGAAGAAGGGAATCACACCCGGAAAACTTAATTTAATCGAAAAACTTCAGGAAGCAGCAAAGCTGGCAGGCCATAAGATAAATCCGGACGATTGGTTTGATAAGTCAGTACATGAAATAAATGAGAAAATTAAAGACTACAAGGAAGAAATAAAGCAAAAAGAAAAATACGACAAAGATAAGAACAAGAATAACAATAAGAATAACAACAAGAACAGCAGGAATGACGATGACCGGGACGACCGGGATGGCAGATTTGACTTCAATAATGGCAGGGACAGACGGCGAGATTAGCATTTGACAAATATTTCATATTATAATATAGTATTTATACCTGTGAGACCATTCTCACAGGTAGATTTTATTAAAAGAAACATTAATTCATAAACAATGCCGGAATGAATATAATAAAAAAATATATAATAGAATAATAATTTTACAGGGGCTTGTGATGATCAATTTTATTATTAAAAAATTCATTAAAGATTATGAAAACATCAACGACCAAAAAGTAAGAGAAGCTTATGGCATAACGGCCAGCCTTACCGGTTTGATTGCAAATTTCATTTTAAGCACCGGAAAGATATTGACGGGAATACTATTTAACAGCATCTCCGTTACCGCCGACGGGGTAAACAATCTATCCGATGGGGCATCTTCCTTGATTACCCTGATAGGCTTTAAAATTTCCGGCAAGCCTGCCGACAAGGACCACCCCTTCGGCCATGCCAGAATGGAATACCTGACGGGGCTTATTTTGGGAATTGCCGTGATTTTAGCCGGAATTGAACTGTTTAAGTCTTCATTTGCCAAAATCATGAACCCATCCGAAACCATATTTTCCATAGAGATGATAATAGTACTGGCCCTTTCTGTTTTTGTCAAACTGTGGCTCAGCTTATTCTATAAGAAATTAGGGGATAAAATTTCATCGGCCACCCTTAAGGCATCATCTACCGATTCAAGAAATGACGTAATTTCGACCTTGGTTGTCATTTTGTCCTTATTAATATCCCAAGTAAGCGGTTATGAGGTGGATGGCTATGCAGGTGCTTTAGTGGCATTGTTTATTTTGTATTCGGGATATGATATCCTGAAAGACATATTAAATCCCCTGCTTGGAGAAATGCCGGAGGAAGGATTTGTTGAAGCAATTGAAAAGAAGCTTTTATCCTATGAGGGAATATTGAACATCCATGACCTTGTGGTCCACAACTACGGGCCCAACAAGTACTTTGCCACGGTTCATGCGGAAGTCGATGCCAAGGAAAATATTATGCATTCCCACGATTTAATCGATAACATTGAGAGGGATTTCGCAAAAGAAATGAACATAAACCTTGTTATCCACTTAGACCCCGTAATTACAGACGATGAGGAAATTAACGAATTAAGGAGCATGACGGGAAAAAAGGTAAAGTCCATCGACGAAAGGCTTTCAATACATGATTTCAGGGTCGTCAAGGGGGAAACCCACACCAATTTAATATTTGACGTCCTTGTGCCTGTAGGTTATGAAATTAAGTCATCGGAACTTGTCCGGTTAATTGAAAAGGAAATTAAGCAAGAAGACGAGTCATATTTTGCGGTTGTGACGGTTGACAAGAACTATGTTTCAACCTATATAAACGACATTAAATAATAGGGACGGGGTTGACCCCGTCCCTTAGAATACTTACGAACCATTTAATATCGTCATAACATAAAAAAATAATAAAAAATATCAAGCGAACATTTGCAGGACACGATTTAATTCTTAGCGAATGAGGTTAAAAATCCGTTAAACAGCTTGCATTGTTTGAGCGCAGCGAGTTCGCAAGCTGTAGGATTTTTAGCCGTAATGAGCTTTAGAATTATTCGTGTCCGAAACCGTGAGCGGATATTTTTATTATTTTTCATGATAATGATATGTATATTTTATCAATCCAAGGGACGGGGTCAACCCGTCCCTTTTGTGCTGTATATAATACGTGATTTGTCATTCTCAGGGCTTTAGCCCGAAGAATCTCATGAGATCCTTCGCTTCGCTCAGGATGACAAAGGGCAACTGCTATCTCTTATTGCTGCATCCTAAAACATTTCTCATCTTATGGGCAACCATTTCTTTAATTGCCGTTCTTCCGGGCCCTAAATATTTTCTCGGGTCGAATTCCGAAGGATGTTCAACAAAGTATTGTCTTATACATGCCGTAACGGCAAGCCTTAAATCTGTATCTATATTTATCTTGCATACTCCCAGTTGAGCGGCCCGCCTTAACATTTCTTCAGGTACCCCTGCTGCTCCCGGTATTTGTCCTCCATATTTATTGCATAATTGGACGAATTCTTCCGGTACTGAGGATGCTCCGTGCAAAACTAAAGGAAAACCGGGAAGGAGTCTTGTAATGGTCTCTAATCTCTCGAAATCTAAGCTGGGTTCCCCCTTGAATTTGTAAGCACCATGGCTTGTTCCTATTGCAATGGCCAATGAGTCAACTCCTGTTCTTTCTACGAATTCCACAGCTTCATCAGGATCTGTATATGTAGCATCTTTAGTCCTGACCTTAACTGCATCCTCAACCCCTGCTAATTTACCAAGCTCTGCTTCAACAACAACTCCTTTGGAGTGGGCATATTCAACCACCCTTTTGGTAAGGGCTATATTTTCCTCAAAAGGATACTTGGAGCCGTCAATCATGACAGAGGTAAAACCATCATCAACACACTGTTTGCAAATTTCAAAATCTTCACCATGGTCCAAGTGAAGACAGATATCCAATCCCGTGTCTTCAATTGCTGCTTCCACAAGTTTTTTTAAATAAATAGGATTTGCATACTTCCTTGCACCGGCTGATACCTGAAGTATAAGAGGTGCATTTTCCTGCTTTGCCGCCTCAACTATTCCCTGTATGATTTCCATGTTGTTTACATTGAAGGCACCTACAGCATATTTACCTTCATATGCCTTCTTAAACATTTCTCGAGATGTTACAAGAGCCATTTTGGATCCTCCTAAATATTTATTATCATCTTGATTATACTACAAATCAAAACAAATACCACCCCTTATTTAAAATTTTAGGCACGTGGTACCGGTACCGGGTGCCTGGTACCCGCCCCTTTGTTACATGAGGAAAATAGAGTAAAATAAAGCATATAAAAGAAAAAACAAGAAAACGAGATAAAATAATGCATTATCAATAATAAATCGGGCAAAATAGGGGTTGAAAACATAAAGGCAAATGAGTAATATAATAGCAGGTGTTAGCACTCTTTTAAGTTGAGTGCTAACAAATTCGTATTAATAAACATTATAAATAATATAAATAGGAGGAATACATATGGCAGTGAAACCATTAGGTGAAAGAATAGTTATTAAGATGATTGAAGCCGAAGAAAAAACCAAGAGCGGCATTGTATTGCCGGGAACAGCAAAAGAAAAACCGCAGATTGCAGAAGTTATTGCAATTGGTGCCGGAATTACAAACGATGAAAAGAAAAAAGATGAAGTCAAGATTGGAGATAAAGTAATTTATTCTAAGTATGCAGGAACTGAAGTAAAAATTGACGGTGAGGAATTAATTATCATTAAATTAGCTGATGTATTGGCAGTTATAGAATAATAGAATAATAGTATAAATAAAAAAGGAGAGATACTATGGCAAAAATGATTAAATTTGACGAGGATGCACGCCGCTCAATGGAAAGAGGCGTTAATATTTTGGCAGATACCGTAAAAGTTACCCTGGGACCCAAGGGAAGAAACGTAGTGTTAAACAAGACTTTCGGTTCACCTCAAATTACCAATGACGGAGTTACTATAGCAAGAGAAATCGAACTGTCTGACCCCTATGAAAACATGGGAGCCCAATTGGTTAAAGAGGTTGCTACAAAGACAAACGATGTAGCCGGAGACGGAACGACTACCGCAACCTTGTTGGCACAGGCAATTATAAGGGAAGGACTAAAAAATGTTGCAGCAGGCGCCAACCCCATGATACTTAAGAAAGGTATCGAAAAAGCAGTTGCAGCAGCAGTGGAAGAACTTAAAAAGATAACAAAAAAAGTTGAAACATCCGAAGAAATTGCTCAAATTGCATCAATATCCGCCGGTGATGAAGAAATAGGCAGATTAATATCACAGGCAATGGATAAGGTTGGCAAGGATGGAGTAATAACTGTTGAAGAGTCCAAAACTATGGGAACAGAGTTAACCGTAGTTGAAGGTATGCAGTTCGACAGAGGCTACTTATCAGCATATATGGTAACCAATACGGAAAAGATGGAAGCCGTTTTGGAAGATCCCTATATCTTAATAACAGACAAGAAAATTTCAAACATACAGGATGTACTTCCAATATTGGAGAAAATAGTTCAAACAGGCAAACCCCTCCTTATGATAGCTGAAGATGTGGAAGGGGAAGCTTTGGCAACATTGGTAGTAAATAAATTAAGAGGAACCTTTAACTGTGTTGCAGTAAAAGCTCCGGGCTTCGGTGACAGAAGAAAAGAGATGTTAAGAGACATTGCAATCCTTACAGGCGGCCAGGTAATATCCGAAGAATTAGGCCTGGACTTGAAAGAAGCAACCTTAGACATGCTGGGTAATGCCGGAACTGTTAAGATAGATAAAGAAAATACCGTAATAGTAAACGGTGCAGGCTCCAAGGAAAAGATTGAAGAAAGAGTTAAACAAATCAAGGCCCAGTATGAAGAATCAACTTCAGAATTCGACAAAGAAAAGCTGATGGAAAGATTGGCTAAATTAACAGGCGGAGTAGCAGTTATCAATGTTGGAGCAGCTACCGAAACTGAAATGAAAGAAAAGAAACTGAGAATCGAGGATGCTTTAAATGCTACAAGAGCAGCAGTTGAAGAAGGTTTGGTATCCGGAGGAGGAGTTGCGCTTCTTTCAACAATCGGTGCAGTTGCTAAGGTGGCAGACGGCTTGGCAGGAGATGAAAAGACAGGAGCTAAGATAATCGAAAAAGCACTGGAAGAACCTCTGAAACAAATTGCAGTCAACGCAGGCCTTGAAGGGTCAGTAATTGTTGAAAGAGTTAAAAACAGCGATAAAGGCATAGGCTTTGACGCATTGAACGAAAGATATGTAAACATGATTGAAGCAGGTATTGTAGACCCGACAAAGGTTGTAAGATCAGCCCTTCAAAATGCGGCAAGCGTAGCTGCAATGTTATTGACAACAGAAGCTGCAGTGGCAGACGAACCTAAAAAAGATGAACCGCAGATGCCGATGGGCGGCGGCGGAATGGGAATGATGTAATTCCCAAAAAGATGCACGAAAAATTGAACAGTCAATAGAGAAATCTATTGGCTGTTTTGTTTTTAACAATATCTTGTATTTATATTGAAAACGTCGCGGTCATGAACAGATAACAACAAACTGTTCGATGCTCTCACTAACCAAGTCTCGACTCCATAATCGAGTAATTTATTAAAGAAATAAAAAATTTCGATTTTTATCATTGAAGTTCTGTGCCATATGCATTATAATATTATTAAGTAAATAACCTTTTATCTATCGGCAAACTAACTGAAAAGTTAGGACGCAAAGTCCAGAGTCTAAAGTATGATATATCATACCATGATCGTCCGACTCCAATTTTTTTATTGATATTTATACTGCATGCGTTTTGCTTTAAGATAGGAATGGTGAAATAAAAAAAGGAGGTATTAAGATGAGGAACAAGAAATTAGCTTTGTTTTTAACATTGGCAATGATTATATCAATATTCCCCTTAAATGCATTTGGTACTGAGTTTTCCGACATGCCTGACAACTGGTCTACGAAGGCCCTTGAAAGTGCAGTAGCTAATGGTTTACTAAAGGGTGACAACGGAAGAATCATGCCAAACGAAAACTTAACAAGGGCACAAATGGCCACTATTGTGAATAGGGCATTTGGCACAAGAGAAAAAACATCGATTGATAAATTTACCGATGTGAAAAAGGATGCCTGGTACTTTGATGAAATGTCAAAAGCAGTACAAATGAAGACATTCATAGGAAGCGGAGATAAGCTTTATCCGGATAACAGCATATCCAGGGAAGAAGCATTCATTGTGCTTGCCCGTGCATTTAAATTGTCGGGTGGAAATGCAAACATACTTGACAAATTTACTGACAAAAATGATATAAGCGACTGGGCAAGAGAAGGTATATCATCCCTTGTTGCCGCAGGATACATTTCAGGTTCAGACGGGAGGATTAATCCTAAGCACAATATAACAAGAGCAGAATTTGCACAAGTGATGTACAACCTGCTAAAGAATTACATAAACAAAGAAGGTACATATACGGAAGATTATGACGGCAATTTAATGATAAATGTACCTAATGTCACATTGAAAGGATTAACAGTAACAGGTGATTTAATTATAGGTGATGGAGTAGGTGACGGAGAAGTAATACTTGATGATGTTACCGTAACCGGAAGAGTATTGGTACGGGGCGGAGGAGAAAACTCCATAAAAATAATTGGCAATTCCAACATTAATAATATAATAATTGCTCGAGTTGATGGTAAAGTAAGAATCTATGCCGAGGATGGAACGGAAGTAGGCGAAGTAATCGCAGACGGATATGATGATGTTATAATCGAAGGAAATTTTGAATCAGTAACGATAGTTGGCACCGATATAACAGTTACAGCTACCAATGCGACTGTAGAATCAGCATCAATTGAAGGAGAGAATTCCAAAATTATTATCGATGAGAAGTCATCGGTTAAAACAATCAATGTAAATGCAAATAACGCAGAAATCAGCGGTAAAGGTACCGTAGAAAGTGTTACAGCCAATGCAAACAATGTTGAGGTAACAGTACCCGGTGCTTCTGTAACAGCTGGTCAAGGTACAACAGGAGTAACAGCCGGAGATAAACCAGTTGAACCGGGCAAAACGGAAACAGTTAAAGAGGAAAAAACCCCT
>Ga0255344_1006175_pt1 | contig 10986 bp, 8 predicted proteins | sample wastewater_treat_5_FD_192414 | JGI IMG/M metagenome (GOLD analysis project Ga0255344, IMG submission 192414) | Wastewater microbial communities from Lulu Island WWTP, Vancouver, Canada - plant18 | ecosystem: Engineered > WWTP > Wastewater > Unclassified | place: Canada: Vancouver, British...
CCGTCCGGCGTTATTGGGAAATGGACAAACTGATTATCACCTCCGCGGGAAAGGCGCTCGTATGATTAAATGCGGCATTGACCTATTGCGAATTTCCCGCCTGGCGGAAGTCGATCCCGCCATCCGGGCTCGTTTTATCCGGCGTGTCTACACGCCCGCCGAGATCGACCAGGCTGGCGATGACAATGAAGCCCTTTCCGGAATTTTCGCCGCCAAGGAAGCCGTTTCAAAAGCCCTCGGCACAGGCATCGGGAGGGTTTCCTGGCAGGATATCGAAATCCTGCACGCCCCCAGCGGTGAGCCTGTCGTGACCCTCCGCGGCGCTGCGTTGGAAGCCGCGCAAGCCAGGGGGCTCAGCAAGTGGGCGGTCTCCATCACACACGAAGGCGGGATGGCTGCGGCAATTGCCGTGGCTCAAGGCGAGTGAGTCGGTAGATTCTGCAAAACACAACATCCAAAAACACACCCTAAAACGCAGGTTTTCAAGGCAATTGCAACTAATAGATCCTGAACGAAGGTTTCCGGTCCATCAGGTCGATTCTTCTACACTATCGCACAACTGGGAGACTCGGCGGGACTGATACCCTGCTTCGCGGGCACCCGAAGTCCCGCCGTACGGATGGGGTTGCACAGATGGGGTTGTACGGATGGGGTTGTACGGATGGGGTTCACTCCATCCGCGAACAAACGATTAATTATTCCCAATTTGGAATAAGGCTTTGCAGCCTGACCTGACCTGCCCCCCGAATGACGCCAACCCATCTTCCAGGAGGGCTTATTATCTGAGAGACCATTTGTTAGGAGAATAAACGAATAAGATGCGTTTGCCCTGCAAAAACGCGGATTTTCATTTTTCATAAGCTTATGGTATCCTATAGGTTTAGAACGCCTTTCTGGTTAGCAGTTAAGAGGTAGGAATGGATATTAATCAACTGTTTTCAACTTTCAAGCGTTGGCTATGGCTTGTGGCATTAGGAACTGTTATGGGGGGGTCTCTCGCTTATTATCTGAGTGTCCGACAAACCCCTGTTTACCAAGCTCAAGCCAAGTTTGTGATTCTGCCAGCCGCCCAAACATCTTATGATTACTATTCCTACTTAAACAACCAAAACATCATCAATACCTACACCGAACTGCTTACAACCGAGGATTTTTTGTATGAGGCTTCCAATCGGCTTGGTTTTCCGGTAACGAAAGGTCAGGCAACAGCCACGCAGGTTGGGGAAACAAAATTTGTCATCCTCACGGTCAAAGATACCGATCCATATAAGGCAGCAGTGATTGCCAATGGTCTGGTCAACATATTGATCGATCAGAATATAAAACTCCAGACAGTCCAGTTTGAATCAGCGGAGCGGAACCTCCAGGCACGGGTGGATCAAGCCGAAGACCAGATCACAACCATCGAAAACCAAATCACCACTCTCTCTACTGAGATAATACAAAAGCAGATAGAAAACGTTCAAGCGCAAATTACTGATGTCCAATCCCAAATCAATGCCATTAAACTCGATATGGAGAGCATTGATCCCTATTCTGAATCCGAGATTGACCAAGCAAGACTTGTGAACTCCCAGGCAAAAATCAACGAGTTGAGCCCAATTCTGGCACTTTACCAGGAAATTTATACCCAGCTTGTTGTTTTGGGCAAAACCCCCGATACCGCGTCCGCAAGCTCAACGGATCTTGAACGCCTCAAGACCACCCTCCAGCTTTACCAGCAGATTTATATCAGCAGTATCAACAGCCTTGAAACCCTGCGCCTCTCCAAGGCACAATCCACGCCTACTGTGATGCAGGTCGAAACCGCTACCAAACCCGCAGTTCCGATTTCTCCGAAACCCATTCAGAGCGCCGTGATGGGAGGGGCTATTGGACTGTTCGTGACTGCTGCCATTATCTTCCTGGTTGAATACCTGGACGACACACTCAAAACACCCGACGAAATCAAAGAAGTATTGGGCAGTCCAGTGATCGGTTTTATTGGTGATCTAAAGTATAACCCAAGGCAGAACGGTGATTCACTCGGTGTTTTCGTCGCCAAAAATCCGCGTTCTCCTGTCGCGGAAGCTTTTCGGTCCTTGCGCACCAACCTGGAGTATTCATCTGTCGATGATCCGGTAAAAACCATGCTGGTGACAAGCTCCGGGGAATCTGAAGGAAAATCGACTATCGCAGCCAATCTCGCCATTGTTGAAGCGCAAAGTGGCAAAAACGTGGTCATTATTGACGCCGATATGCGCCGCCCTAAAGTACACGTACAATTTAATAAGTCCAATCGAAAAGGGCTCAGCGATGTGATTACGGGCAAACTCAGCATTGATGACGTGTTAAAAACCTATGACCAGGTGGAGAACTTATCCATCATCACCTGCGGGACGATCCCTCCCAACCCGTCAGAGCTTCTGGGCAGCGAGAGGATGTCACAATTCATCAAGGAGCTCGAAGGGCGTTTTGATCTTGTCATCGTTGACTCTCCGCCAATGGTAGTTTCGGACACTCAAATCCTTTCAGGAAAAGTGGACGGGATCATTTTTGTTGTAATTCCCGGGCAAACCCGGGCTATCAGAGCCCTTCGTCCGATTGAAGAACTTCACCGCATCAATGCCCATATTCTGGGAGTGGTTGCCAATAAGATTCCCAAGAACCGCGATTATTACTATGGCGGATACAATTATTACTCACCATACGGTAATCGGTACATAAGTGAAGAGGAGTCAACAGAAAAGGAAGCGAAAGAAGAACCAAAATCGACCGTCGCTTCGTTTTTCAATAAGGTCAATCGTAAGAGTTAATCGATTCCGACACGTAAGAGAAGACAATGCCAAAGATCGTTTTTGTGTGCACAAAAAACCGCTTCCGCTCTCCGCTGGCAGCGGCAATGCTGCGCAGTGAGTTAATGATAAGAAAGGTCCCGGGAGATTGGATCATTGAGAGCACGGGTTCCTGGGTGGAGGAACCGCTGCCCCCCACGCCCGAAGCCTTCGCCGAAGCAGAGAAACGCTCGCTTGACCTGTCTTCCCACGTTGCGCAAGGGATAGAAAGCATGGATATTGACTCTATCGACCTGCTGCTCGTCATGGAACAAGGGCAAAAGGAATCGATCCTCCTGGATTTCCCGGGCATAACTGGCAGGATATTCCTCCTGACCGAGCTTTCAGGCACGCCGTACAGCATCCCGGACCCCTATGTTTCCAAAGAACCTTTTGATGAAATTGCATCTGAAATCGAGTCTCTGATCAAAGATAGTATTGATAAGATTATCGGGCTTTCATAAGGATTTATAAATTTTAATTTCACCCGGATCTATAGTCCTGGAAAATGTTTCTCCGGTAATTAATCTCCCTGTTTCTAGTTCTTCTATGTAAGTTCTAAATACCCAACCGGATAGAATTGTAATAAATTCATCGCAAAATCATGGGGAGATAAAGGGAAAAAGTAACATTAATGCTCACCTTGGCATCGTTGCTATACTGAAATTGCTGTCCTTCATCTGCAGCTATTCGATAATAGAAACTATCTTTGCCATAAAAACCAGCATCGGGAATGTAGGTAAAACTTCCATCCTCATTGAACGTCAACTCTCCAAATATCGGACCACTGATTAACTCAACCGCCACCGGTAAACTACCAGGAATAATATCATTTTTCAAAACGCCTTCAGCTTGAGAAACCACTAATGATTGGTCAAAAGTCGTTGAAAACGAATCAGGGTTGGCAACAGGTCCGTGTCTCAACACCAAGGCAGGATCGCCAAAGATCATGTAGGTATCTATTAGATCGAGAAAATCTCCCGTACTCCATAATTTCACCAGCCCAGCCGTTGTCGCCTGACTGAGAGTTCTCACTCTATTTCGTAAAGCCGCCCTGACAAATCCCTGATCCAAAACATCATGACCTGTGGCTAACCCCCATCCAGCCGGCGACCAGGACGCAACTGCGCCTTTTGAAGAGGCTTTGGTGATCACTTCCGCCATTGATTCCTGGTAAGAACCTAAAGGATGAGGAAAATGGAACATTCCTTCAGCACACGACATTGCCAAAACTATTGGGTACTTCCCATGGTTGGTAAAACCTGCCACGTCTGATGCTTTCAGTATTGATCCGCTCAAATCAGGATTACTATCCCATCCAGCCCATTCACTGTAAGCTCCATGCCCTATATAATTTATCAAAAATTTTCCCTCATTGATAGAGGTGATCAGAGCTGATCTTGCTAAATCTGCTGTGCTGTAAGTCGTTCCAAGATAGATTCGATCTTGCTGGTAATAGTCATGTATGCAACAGCTTCGTAAATATTCTGAGGAATGTTGAAAATTACCGGAACCGTCAGGATTATCCGCCGCTAATGTAACGCTTAAATTCCAATCACCATCAATGATGGACCCCTCATATTCCACTATTTTGTTGATAAACGCACTAACTTCCTCATTGCTATTGACAGCTAAACGCCCTATTAGCATATCTGGCAAATTATCCTCACCCACAAAGGTTACATACCTGTTATCAGAAGCAGTTTCTCCAATAATCGGATCAACCATACTTAAATAAGGAGGAATAAAACTTGTCCTGCCAAAACCCTCTTTTCCAGGAGAATAATTCTTTGGGTTATAATGCCCATCTCCTACCAAAAGCACAATTGAAGGTGCCTTAGTCCATTGATAATATGTATACTCGAGAAAATTTTTTATTGCTGTCGCATCAGGAAAACCGTGATTAAACTCGTCGTATATATCCTGCACATTCACTTTTTTCACTTGCAAGCCCTGCGAACTGCGAAGATTCATTAAATCATTCAATTCCGTGGAGCTTTCAAAAAGTTCATGCGTAATCACTAAATAATCTGCTTCGTTGGATTCATTCGACAAATCGGATGGTATATCTTTGATGATCGCATTAGAGGACAAAAGATTCGACATTGTGCTAACCCAATATCGCATATCTGAATCAATAGTATCTTCGAATTTTACATCAAACAAATCTTCAGCATCACTTTGGATGCTAAGCCCCGTTAACAGGACCGGTTTATTTCCAATAGAAATATCGTACGCTGCAATGGTCTCGGTAGAAAAACCATTCACCATGAATTGTTGTTTAGCCCCAGTTTCCGGGAAATTAAAATCAATCGCGTCAGATTTTGCATAAAAGAGTTGATTCGATTCTATTTCAAACCAATCAAAATAAAAAACATCAAAAAACGCGTTGGGTCCGAATATTTCAAGTTGATTACTGCCCACTGTTAATAAATTTGTTGGCAATGGGACATCAATGATTTTCCATTCACGTCCATCCCAGTTTACATCCGCAACCTCAACGCCATTGATTTTGACAACCGCCCGGTGATCATTTGGATTTGTTGGATCATTGGTATATCCTACTAAAGCTAACATCAACCGCTCCGCACCCCCTTGAGCTATTTCTGGAAGCGTAAAATTCGTCGTGATCTTATTGTAAACAGAATGCGTTGAATTTATAAATCCCCAAACAAATCTATCTAACGTATCTGACCCTGGAATAGAGCTGGCATAATACAGATTCTTCTCAAAGTGATTATTGTTTAAGAAATCTGCAGCAATCGGACTGGGCGAAACAGGATCTGGCGAGACATCCCTCTCTGCCATACGCAACCCCTGCGAATCAGCGTCGAATGTCAACCAAAACACATTTTCTGAAGAATATTTATTTTCACGCTCACAACCGTAGAATATGATCAAATCTTCCGGATCAAATAAATCATTCGAGTTCTCATCAATGACCTGGATATCAATCTCAGAACCCATCCAAAACATCTGATAGCTGGATAGTTCTAAAGATTCTACTGGAACCCCAGCGTTCACCAGTTCCGAATACGTCAATTTGTAAAAGCCCTCATTTGCGATCATAATCCGCCAAGCGGGGGAAGGGACATCCCAGTGCGTTTTTCCCGATTGGCTCTCCTTGGACGCTGAAAAGCCTCTTGATAGATCATAGTTTCTCCAGGAAATCGCACTTTCGTAGTTAGTGACCGTTTGCTTATAAATTTCCTCGAACAAAACGGATTCCATAGCTTTAGAATTATTTTTTGAAGAGATGCCTCCTTTGAAAATGACATCTACCCGGACATCTTCATAGATTTCCAACAGATCAGCCCCCGGGTGGTATTGAAACGGATAAACGGTGATGCCTATTAATCGTTGGTTCCTAAGGATGCCCTCATTTGTTATTTTTGCTCCAACACCAGGAAACGCAGCTTGCCCACTATAAATCATTTCATTCGCATGATACCTGAAAGTTGGATTCGGTAAATTCGAAAGTTTTATCCCATCAAATTGATTCGTCTCATCCATAATCTGTTCGGGGATAGGGAGAACCGGGTGATCAAGTTCAATTTGGTGAATTTTTCCTGGTTCAATATTCAATGACAATTCAGCATCAAAAGGAACAGCGAAAGTGGCTGAAAGGACAGGTAATTCCGGATCCCCAGCCGTACCGATTGCAGTCCAATTTGGCAGGTTAACCTTTGAGTACTTGATGCCGTCCATGCTAACTACATTGATCTCAGTCTCTCGCCAAGGCACAGAAATTCTAAAACTTATGCCAGCGTCAGAAGAATAAATCAAATTTAAGTTTCCCTCAGCGATTGGAAATACATAATCCGCTTGCGAGCTTTGTGTCAACACCAACGCCGATAAAACGATCAAAACCAAAAATTTAGACTTCATTTGATTACTTGCTCCGGGCTGTCTTCAAAATGCCAACACGCTTCATTCGATGGATTTAATTAATTTCCACACATCTGTTCCCAATTGATAGCTTAGAGTTATGAATTGAGCACTGTTTGAGAGCATTTCTAACCTTTCCAATAACATTGGCATCATATCGTGTCTATAATAGGGAACAAACGCAGTTTGCAAAAGCTCTTCTATCCCTTCAATTTTTCTTATATTTTCGATGTGATTTTTATATTCCTTCTTTAAAAAGAAGATTCTTTCTAAAGGAGCCCCCTTGGGTGAACAAACTCTGGGATCAACATGCCAGGGTGTTCCATAGACCCAAAAACTATTATTTATAAACCTTAAAACAACTTGATCTTCACCCATTACAGTGAATTCCGGTTTATTAAAGAATTGTCTGATCAACGTTGATTTACCTGCTCCGGAATGTCCCGTAAAAATGTAGCCCTTATCTTCGTATATGAATCCAGAGGCATGTAAGATAAGATCCCCAAAAGTAGCAAACAGATTAGAAAAAAGAACGATCTCCAGTCCTTGAGGGAGTGGTCTGACACCAGCTTGGTTCTGCTTGAAATTTCCGAGCACAACTCCTTGCTTAAAGTTTGGTTCAATGTTTACTTCCCTCAGATCAGGTTGAAGCGGATTATAAAAAACATAATGGTCGTCAATGTCTTTCCATAACTCCCATATCTTGGTACGGCAAACCAAACTATTCCATTCGGAATCTCGCCTCAATTGCCGATTCTGTATTTTTAGTGCTAACGTGGGGGCAATTTTTTTATTACTATCAGCGTATTGGTGGTAATACGCAAACTTCCAATGGGTAGGTGGAAGGCACGTTTTTAGCGCACTTCCACCTTCTAAATCAAAACCAACTGATAACTCAGCAACTTTTATCCCAAAAGAACACTGTTCATTGAGTTCATATTCCCTGATTGGACTTCCCATCTAATGTTTCATTTTCTAATTCGATATCGTTTCCCTTTAAATGATGGTCAAAAAGTCCAATCTCTAAAACCTTATTAATACCCAGGACCAGCAAAACAAACCGTGGGGTTCGCCAGCCCGCACCCAGTAAACTGCGGTGTAAGATTCGGACTGGCGTGACAGGTTCCAAGAACTGCATTCTTGATTACCAATTGAACTTTTCGGATTTTTGGCGCTTGATAATTCTTTTTTATTGTCATTATATTATTCCTCCTGATTGAGATGATTATAACCTATTTTCATTCATTAAATGTGCTCTCTTTTTTCCCAAATCACACACAAATGATACCGGTGTTTCATAGTCTCCATGATACTGCAAAGACCAACCCGGACATTGCAGACATAGTCCATTGACAGAACACGTTTCACATTCGGTTTTCTGTTGCCGTTTAAGGTCCCTGATTTTCCCCAATTCTTCCCACGCAATATTAAATGGTAATTCAAGCAAATTGTATGAGGGTTTACGCGTCATCATGCAAGCCATTAAATTCCCGGAGGAATCAATGTGAAAACTGCGGAAGCCGGCGCCGCAGAAGAACACCTTATCTTCCCGCAGAAAGACGTTTCTTAAATCTCTCTCTACTTTTCTCCACCCTTCAATACGTTCTTTGTCCTGAAAATCCAAATTCAGAACTTCATCCTGAGTTAATTGGAATGAAAGAACTTCCGTACTTCCATCTATTCTGGGCCATAATTGACAATCGTACCTGTATTTGACGCCCAATTTGGCTGCCAATTCTTTTATTGCTTCCAATTCGTGTATATTCCAGGATAAAAGGACCGTTTTTAAATTAGTGTCAATTCCCCGCTCGAGACATAAATTTATACCGCGTAGGCACCGATCAAATGAGCCGGGGATTCCAGTGACTTTTTCGTAGGTCTCTTGTGTCGCTCCGTACAATGAAACTTCTATGGAATGCAACCCATAATCCGCTAGAAAATCCGCCATTTCAGCCGTAAGCAAAGTGGCATTGCTAAAGAGCGTAACGATCAAGCCTTTTTTCCTGGCATAAGTAAAAACTTCTTTAAATTCTTTTTGTAATAAGGGCTCGCCGCCGGAGATCAGCAGATACAGACATCCTGAGTCTGTGATCTGATCAATCAGCTCCTTCCATTCTGAGGCGCTGAGCTCACGCGCTTGAGCGCTCGAATCGTTCGGAGCTCGCTTGATATAACAATGGATACAAGAGAGGTTGCAGCGCTCGGTCAATTCAATCGATGCGCTCAAAGGGAAGCGCTCATTTCCAAGCGAATTGAACAGGTTTCCGACCCATTCATCCAATGTCAGATCAGGCTCAAAGGAACAATCCATTGCTTATTCCTGGACGACTGCGCCGATTTCTATCAATTCTTGCATAAACTGACCCAGGTCGGATTGAACAACTTGCTCATCCGCTGCATATTCCGCGGTGATAATCTGTTTCAATTCGTGCAGAGTATGGGGTGTTTCCAATTGTTCCCATAGAAACGCGCCAAGCTCGTTCAATGTGTATAGAGCTCCCAAATCTGCCGTGCCCTTATAAACCGGAACTAATATTACTTCGTCCGCAATTTTTCTGTAAACAAAATCAGGATTGCGAGTAAAAGAAACACTCATCGTAAATCTCCGCGTCAGGGATGTCTGCCAAATAAACACCTCGAGTGTAATGCAGAAACTTTAAAAAAGTTCTGCATTACACTTTATTTGCTGTTTACATTCGTTTCACTAAAAGCGCCGTTGTATTGTGTTATGGAACCAAAATCGGTCCATGCATTTCCACATTACCCTGCGCGTCAACGTCTTCCAACCAGTAGAAATAATTTTCACCCGAAAGCGCGCTAGCGTCCTCAAAGCTGTAGGCGGCTCCCACTAAGCCTCCAGGCATTACATTGGTTGGGATGAGCTCAGCATTCACCCTTACCTTTTGTCCTTCCATACTGGTCGCACGATACAAATTAAACCCGACGTTGTCGACCTCGTTGGAGGTTTCCCATTCCAACAAGATACCATCAGACACGCGGACACCAGTGAACGAAAGCAAGTTGACCGCTAATGGCGTGAAATCAGTAATCATGGCATACATACATCCGCAATTGGAAGTGCCTTCATTACTGATGAAATTCCCAAGAGCCTGGGATGCATTCCATGCCGGACAGGTTCCATCGCTGTTTCGCTTCATAAATCCCAGAACTGCCGCAGTATATTCGATATCGACAGGCGGTGTGCCGGGAGACTGACAAATAAAAGTATTTGGGGATGGGTCTTGTGCAACAAATATGGCGTCCGAGCATGGATTATTGGACGGACTTGTATACGAGCAAGGCTCTGTGTTGGTCGTCTCATCTAACAGAAAATTGTATGTGAATGTCATGTCAGGCGGAACTGCTGGACCTGGAATCAAAGGGGCTTCGCATTGGATACCGCTGATCGTCACATTCAAATCAATGTTATCAAAAGCATTTGTCGCCGATACAGGGTTGTTATAATGACAAAATGTCGCCAACAAGAAAGGCTGTTCAAAGCCCGTTCCGTCGGGGATTGCAGTACCTTTAAACCCCATACCGCTTTGATTTTGAAACGCGGTTGTACAATTCGGTTCCGTACCACCGTAACGAACCTGGTTGAAATCCGTGTTAGAGGCTCCAGTCGTTTGATCCCACCAATCATTCTGGATATGCGATGGAATCCCTCCCAAGGTATCATCACCGCCCGAGGCATATCGATCACACGACGCTCCCGCTCCAACAGGGACACTACCAAGATCATTAAAATCATCGTCATTCTCTATAGACCATTCTTTGTACAATGGATCATCCCCATCTGGATCCGGGTTGCAAATCCATTTTCGGGTAAATGTGTGATCGGTCTTGGGCGTGCCGGCGGGATTCTTGGGTGGAGTACTGGCAGTACTCCCTATCATATCGATGATTTCAGACCCTTTATAAAGAACGACAGTCGTGTAATCTTCGTTATCAGTGAATGTTTGGTTCTCTCCTGAAACAGAATTCATATAACCGTAATTAACTAACACCCAAGTACCATTGTTAGCCAATGTCTGGTTGCTAAGACCCACAGTATTATATGCCCCGCCAGTTCCATAATACAACCGGAGCGAATAGTTTCCCAGACTCACGGGACTCCCTGTACCATTAAAAATGACGATGGCTAACGCATCCATTATATCCCCAAAAATGCCTGTTCTCTCATTGTAAACATATTTGGAGAGGTAGATACTGCTTGGCGTGCAGCCATCAATACGTCCCCAAACGCCATCAGTGTTGGTTGAGGAAAAAGCAAAAGCCACCC
>Ga0255344_1006183_pt1 | contig 10975 bp, 7 predicted proteins | sample wastewater_treat_5_FD_192414 | JGI IMG/M metagenome (GOLD analysis project Ga0255344, IMG submission 192414) | Wastewater microbial communities from Lulu Island WWTP, Vancouver, Canada - plant18 | ecosystem: Engineered > WWTP > Wastewater > Unclassified | place: Canada: Vancouver, British...
GGATCATCTTCTTCTGGCGCCGCAAAACGAGGTTCGGCCGCGAGCAGGACTTCCAGACCGGCGACTGGATGTGCAAGGCGGACCAGAGATGGTCGGCCGAAATCGCGGACGAGCGAGACTGGTTCGGGAACGTCCCGGCCTAAAAAGGAGGTTCCACTATGAGCACGAGCAATCTCACCATCGGGCCGTGGAACGTCCTGGGAGGACTTGTCCTCCCCTCGACCCAGGGGAACGTCTGGCATGTCAAGCCCTACTCGGGCTCGGACGGCAACGACGGGAAAACCCCCGAGACGGCCGTAAAGACCCTGACCAGGGCCCTCGCGTTGGCCACGGCGGACCAGAACGACATCGTCCTGCTGTATGCCGAATCCAACACGGGGACCTACACGACGGACTACCAGACCACGACGCTGGACTGGAACAAGGACCTCGTACACCTGATCGGCGTCGGGGCCCCTGCGCCCATGTCCAAGCGGTCGAGAATCGCCTGGGATTCCACGGCGGCGTCGTCCTCCGACATCCCGCTGTTCACCCTGTCGGCGGACAACTGCCTGATCTACAACATCGGGTTTTACAGCGGCATCGACGATGCCAACATGATCGGAGCGGTCAAGGTGACCGGCAGCCGCAACGTCTTCAAGGATTGCCACATCGCCGGGATCGGCCACGACACCAACGATGCGGCCGGCGCTTACTCCCTCATGCTCGACGGGGCACAAGAGTGCCTGTTCGAGCGGTGCTACATCGGCCTCAACACGATTGATGCTGGCACGGCAGCCAATTCGGAGATCCTGATCGACGGCGGCGCGAAGAACTGCGAGTTTTACGAATGCAAGATCTACCGGCGCATCGAACATGCGACGAACCATCCGCTCGTGAAGCTCGCTGACGCAACGGCCATCGACGAGTTCATTCTGTTCACCCGTTGCGGATTCATTCACACGGCAACCAACTACGGCATCACGGCCGGCGGCGTGTTCAAGCTGGCCGCGGATCTCACTCAGGGCCTGATCATTCTCGACAACTGCTATGCGGTCAACGACAATGCGTCCGGCGCCGGAAAGTGGGACGTGGATGACCGGGACAAGATCTGCGTGATCGCCTCCCCGACGCCGGCGGCCGACACGGCGGGTCTGATCCGGGTCGTGTAAGATGTCAACTGTCTAGCCGAACCGAGGGGCGGCGGTACGCCGCCGCCCCCACATTCCAGCGAGGAAGGAAATGGCAAAGGCCAGGCCTGCATCCGCCGCAAAGAAGCCGAAGAAAAGGTCCGCTCGGGCGCATCCGCCGGAAGAGCATCCGGCCGGCGTCGTTGCGGATGCCGTTCCGGAAACGACCCGCGAAAGCGACGCTGCCATCAGGGAAGGTAAGGCCGACATCGGGAGCATTGTCTGGAGGCACAGATGAGCGTCCGCAGATCCGGAGGGGCGGCCTCCGAAATCCATCTCGACTCCGACCCCTTGGCGGAAGGAATCGTCCAGGTCGGCGGAACGGCGACGTTCACGGACAGGCGGCAGGAGTTCCGGAGCTGCGGCGTCGATCCGGGCCTGAGCCTGTACTGCGAAAATGTCACGGATGGGTCTGCCGGAACGGTAACGGGGGCCGACGAGAACACCGTGACTTGCGCCCTGTCTGGAGGATCGGCAAACGTCTGGGCGGCCGGCGATGCCTACAAGATTTACAAAACGTCGACGAAGGATTCCGAGATCTCGAAGATCTGGATCGACAGGCGTGCCGGCAGGAAGGTCACCGGGAAGGATCGGCTGGAAAAGGGCATCCTCCCGGAAGATATCGATCTGGACGAGTACAGGGACAACATCTTCGGGCCGGGGCAGCCCGAGAGGAGTTAGCGCATGGGCAATACGGCTGGCGTTTATGGGGGCCTGCACCTGGATGTCCTGGAGCGGCTCGTACTGTGGGAGATGGGACAGGTCCAAGGCACAACCGTCAGTTACAGCGTCTATCCCAGATGGCTGATCCGTCAAAAGCTCAACGACAGGCAGAACACATTCGTCCAGGAGACGCATTGTCTGCGCCGGCTGGCTCTGATCCCGACAGTCCAAGGCCAACGCCTGTATCGTCTGCCGTCGAATTGCATCGACGACGGCGTGATCAATGTGAAGCTCTTCACGTCATCGACGGCATACGATGAGCTCGAGATTCGCGATGTCGATTGGCTGGATACTCACCGCGCCGGCTGGCTTACGGCCGAGGAGTCAACCCCAGAGCTGGCCTATCACGGCGGGTCGATGGGATCCATCCCTCTTCTCGGAATCTATCCGCCGCCCAACGCAACTGGCGTCGCCTATGCGACAGGCACGGATGTCGGGATCTCTGTCGGAACGGCCCTCGGAACGACGCAGCAATCGCTGTATGGGACAGCAACGGGAGGATCCGGCACGACGCTGGTCGATACGGGCACGGCATTTACGAACTACGGGCTTGCGGCCGGAATGTGGGTCCGAAACATCACGGACGGCAGTTCGGGGATGATAACGGGCGTCGCAACGAATACGATCACATGCTCCGGAGGGTTCTCCGGAGGTTCCGCGAATGCGTTTTCGGCCGGCCACAGCTATGTGATCCTTGCCGGCGAATACGCCGTCAGAGTCGATCACGAGCGCGAGGTCTACATATACGGCAACCGTCACGGGGCCCTGGGCGATATCACCGTTCCGGAAAACACGCTGCTCGTCGAATATGTGCCGTTCCCGGTTCAGTTTCGATGGGACGAAACGGCGACTGATGCCAATCAAGGGAATGCCTATGCTTACCCGGAGATCCCGCGCAACTACCACAAGGCCCTCTATTGGGGCGTCGTGAGCGATCTGCTTCGGACCTTCCATCAGCAATCAAAGGAATTTGAGAGAGCGACATATTACGAGGAACTCTTTCAAGCGGCAGTATCGCAAGCGAAAGAGAATAAGGACCGCCGGCCGTTCAAGGAGAAAGAAGTGTACGTTGTTCCAGCCAAGAGGTGATCATGCCGTCTGCTCTTCTATTTTTCCATAAGGGGCTAACAGCCGATGCCGTTGATTGGTTCATGGAGCCTGGGCATATTCCCTATTTTTTGCCAGATGGATCAGCTCGAGGACAGTCATTTTATTGGTGCATGACAGATGGAAGGCTGGACCTGACATATGGTCTTAAAAAAGTAACGGTAACGGACATGGAGGCGACGTGTTTCGACCTCTACAAAATGGGTCCGTACATTTGGAATTTCACGATAAAGCGGCTTTACAATATATATGTCGGAGGCTCTCCGCCTCACGGTGTTACCGAGTATGGGAACTATCTGGCAGCTGTAAGCCAATTCAAAACCGCCAGATACAAAAAGTTTTGCATCCACAAAAGGAATTACAACAATCTTTACAGCCATTTGATGGTTGACGAAGACGGCAATGCTTTTTTTGCCGCCGTCAATAACCCATCCGGCGCTCCGTCTGGGTCTGCCGGGGCCGCTGGAAGTCCAAACGGCGTCTACAAGCTGTATTATTCGTTTTTAATCACATATCCGAATGGGATGGTGTATGAGACTGGGCTGTCTCCGGCAAGTGGTGACGTGACGGTGACAAATCAGCAAATCAATTGGACGGGTATAGGAACATGCCCATCGCAGAGATGGTCATCTTCATATGGCATTGACCCAACCATACACAGAAAGCTGTACCGCGGCCCTGGAACCGGAGGCACGCTGGCAGACATTTATTATGTCGCAACGATCACAAACAATTCTTCCACGACATATACAGATAACAATTCCGATGCGACATTGATAGCAAATGGAGTATGCCGAGTGAAGGATTTTATCCCGATGCATGGGGCATCGGGGACGAATTATGCTCATATCTTTGAGTTTCACAACGGGCGTCTTTATGAGGCTGATGCACAATATCCGTGGAGAATGAACTATTCGGAACCTGCGTATGGTGGCACCGCAGCAGCAAACGAAAACATTCTCCCCATCGCCCGCAAGGCAACAAACTGGAACGACATCAGGCCGGCAGGATTGCCAGGAGAAAACAGAATCACGGCGCTGGTTAGTTGGGGATCTACTTTTTATATCGGAACTCAAAGCGGATGGATAAAAAAAAGTGGGGAATCTCCCTCGACATGGGTTCTAAGGAAAACAAACGCCATCCACGGGCCAATTAGCCAGAACGGAATCGCAATCTCTTCTTCTCCATTCGGAATTATTTACTTTACGAAGGGACCGATGGGCGAAATCAGGCTGGCTTTGTTCGATGGCGATTCGAGCCGGATCATCGGCAGCCCAAAGTACGATAAAATATTTGATTACTTATTGAACGGCAATGATAAACTTTGCCTGAGAATATCAGGGAATCTTCTTTATATCGAAAGATCAGGATTGGTCATTGATCTGAGCCGTTGGCCTGACTTGAGAATGTGGAATACACAGCTGCACAGCATGTGCAGGCTACTCGTTCCCGAGCAGACCTATGGAGCGCCAGCTGATATCGATTATGCCTATGTGTGCAATGGCCAGAGCTTGTTCAAAAAGCAATATGCCTTTTGTGATGGCACGGAAGATCGCTGGGTTTATGCCGGGCAAATCCATTATCCGTTTAGCACGCCTCTGTTTTTCGGTGACCTGCAGAGCATAAATAAGGTCAAGGTCTTGAAGGAATTGATAGTTAGGATGGATTTGCCGAAAAATTCCACAGCTCCACGATTCGTTACCTACGGCGGCATCCAGGTTTCGCTAGACAATGAAGGAACATGGATGCCATGGGGTCAAGATGGAACAAGATATTATCCAATAACCAGCGACGGCATAACAGTCATCAAGTTCCCTCCTGGAACGAAATGCAGGACGATGCGCCTATATGTGGCATTTGGGCCAAATTCGTTGTCCAACGAATATATAAGGGTTCCTCCTAGAATATATTTCCCCTGGGAAATAAAATATGACGTTCTAGAAGACTAGTCTCTCGGAGGTCTGCCATGGGTATTTTATCAAAAGCCACAAAATGGGTCGGAGAGCGCACGGGGCTGAAAAAGCCCGTTGATTATGTTCTCCAAAAGGGCGGGGAGATCATCAATCCAATCATCCCCAAGGAGATCAAGCCGGTCTTGACGGAGCCCGTGGAGCTGCTTTTCGGCGGCAGATCCCTTGGCGAGATGAATATCCTCCCCAAGGAGGTCAAGAATGTGCTGCCGAAAGAGGTTCGCAGCCTGAGCGGGCCGGAGCTGGCGGCGCTGGCGGCGGCTGCAGCCTACGGTGGCTCTGCGCTGCTCGGAGCCGGCGGGGCCGCAGGCGGAGCGGGCGGATCCGGAAGCCTGCTGTCGCTGTTTGGCCCCGGAAACTCAATGTGGTTTGGCAGCTCCGGACTTCCGTCCAGCCTTTCGTCCCTCACGTCCATTGGTTTAACTCCTGGGGCGTTAACATCCGGAACCGGCGGCCTGGCCGTGAATCTGCCGGGGGCCGCAGCTGGCGGCGGCGGATGGCTTTCGAGCCTGTCGTCTGCATGGCCGGCCATGCTCGGCGGTTCCGGCACGGGACTGTCGAGCTGGATCCTGCCGACGCTGGGGATCGGGCTCGGTGCAGACCTCCTGTCCGGATACAACCAGGCAAAGCTCGAGAAGCAATCGAAGGAAGCCCTCGGCCAGGCCACGGATCGGTATCTGGCGGAAACGACCTGGAACCCGCAGCGCCGGGCCGAGTACATGAAGGGCGTCCAGAGCGAGCTGCAGTCGATGCTGGCCGGCAGGGAGCGTCGCATCGGTGAGGACATGGCTGCGCGTGGTATTGGCGGCGGGGAGTACGGGCGGCAACTCGACAATGCGTACAGCGACGCCATGGGCACTGCCGTCAAGATGCTTTACGGAACCTACGAACCGTCCAACGTCAGCCCGGAAGTTCTGAAGGCATGGGCCACATCCGCGTCACCGACGAAGAGCGGCGGCTGGCGCTTCCTCGATTCGCTGTCGAATCTCGCCGGGAGCGCCGGCTCCCAGATGCTGAACTGGATGCTGCTCAAGAATATTCTGCAGACCGCATAGGAGGTTAGGACCATGGGATTCTTCTCCAGCATCACAAACAGTATCGGAAACGTCCTGTCGCGAGCGGGCTCCGGTCCCCTGGCCGGACTCCCTATCGGGTTTGGGAAAAACATCCTGCCGCTGAACATCCAGGCGAGCAACACCCCGGGATTCTTCTCCAGCATCACAAACAGTATCGGAAACGTCCTGTCGCGAGCGGGCTCCGGTCCCCTGAACATCCAGGCGAGCAACACCCCAGCCTCGGTACAGCGGCCGGAAGGCCTCCTCGACGATGGCCGGGTACTCCTGCCGGACATCCCCTCCCTGTCCATGGGCGGCGGAGGAACGGCCTTCGGAGGGACCGGGGTAACGACACCTCCGGCCGTCGGCGGCTTCGGAGCCCCCGAGCAGCTCCCTGGCGGAGGCTATCGGGTCTACGACAACCGGACCGGGAAGTGGATTTACGGCGGAGGCGCTGTCGACCCCAATGCTCCGCAGCCGTCTCCGGCCCCTGCGCCGGCCCCTGGACCTGCAGAACCGCCTGCAACTCCGGATATCGGCCAGATTGTCGGGCCGAGATCTTTCGGCGGTGGTGGCTTCCTCGGCAACCTGATGAGCATTCTTGGCGGCGCATTCCCGCAGGGACCCGTGACGGAAAACGCCCCGCCCGGCTTTGGGCGATTCCTTAGAAGGATGGCCGCTTCACGCTTCAGCATCTAGGAGGACGCCATGCCCCAGAACTACTTGCAGCCGGAAACCCCTTTCATGTCAGGGCTGAAAGAAGGGGTAATGGAGGGGCCGACGAAGGGAGTCGCCGCGCTGGCCCTCAAGATCATGGATCATCAGCTGGAGCAGCAGAAGCTGGATGACTATCGCAAGCTCAAAGAGCTGATGCTCCAGAAGGATATCGAGAAGACCAGAAGAGAAAACCTTCTTTTCAAGCTGGACAATGCGCTCAAAATGGCCGCCGAGGCCAGGGCGCAGGGATTCGATCCGCAGATCCCGATGGGGCAAGCAAATGCGGCGTTCCGGGAAATCACAGGATCGGATCTGCCGTACCGGGAGCGCGTGATGCCAGCGTCAGACGTGACCTCGCCGGCGCTCGTTGACGCGGCCATGGAGGGAGTGCCTGGCGTACAGCTGCCGGCGCCGCAGACGACGAGAGAATATCTCGTACCCAGAAGCGGGGCAGAGCTCAAGGAAGAGCAGCTGGCGCAGCTCTACGATTTGAAGACAAAGCTCATGCAAAGCACATACGACGAAAGGCTTGAGCTCGCGAAGATTGCTGCAGAGCTGAAAGCCAAGGGGCAATTGGATAAGGGCGGATATAAGCGCGACCCAAACAAGCTGCGCGACGACATCCGGCAGCACTACGGCATGAAGATGAAGATGTTCACGGATCCCATGACCGGGGGCGTTCTGCCGGATAAGCGGCAGGAATATGCCGACCTGCAGGAGGACATGGAACGCGACCTGCGCTGGCTTGATTCCGGTTACAAAACGCGCTACGAGTCCGGCGGCCGCAGCCTGACGCCGCTGGCCAGGTATCTCAGGAGCGCAAAGACCGCAAAGGACCTCGAGGATATGATCTGGGAGGCCTACAAGCAGCGATGGACGCCGGAGGAAATCGCCTGGGCCCTGGATGAGACGGACATAGGCCAGGACCTCAAGAAAAGCATGACCAAGCGAGGAGAGCCAGTCGTCAAACGAAAAGTCGCCCGATAGGAGCCCCGCATGTCCAGCTTCGATATCGTCAGCGAGGTCCTCCGACGGCACGGGGTCGGAGAAGATGAAATTTACGGGGGCCGGGGGCCGGACGGCAATCCAGACGGACGCCCTTACGGCAGCCTGGTCAATTACGCCGCGAAGGAAACGGGGCTGGATCCAGAATTGATCCATGCCGTCATAAAGGTTGAGTCTGGCTATGATCCGGCGGCCGTTTCCCCCAAGGGGGCCATGGGACTCATGCAGCTCATGCCGGACACGGCGCGGGAACTCGGCGTCAAGAACGCGCACGATCCGGCAGAGAACATCCTCGCCGGAGCCCGCTATCTGAGCAAGCTCATCGAAGCCAATGGCGGGAGCGTCGAAAAGGGGCTCTGGGCATATAACGCAGGACAAAAAAGGGTCCAGCAGGGCATCCTGCCCGCCGAAACGGAGCAGTATATCGCACGGGTCAAGGGGATCGCGGGCGGCGAAGACCCGCTCGCCCAAGAGTCCTATGACGCCCGGCGCGGGATGGTGCCGGCGGAGGAGGTTGTCCGCAGGGTCCTGCTCCAGAGGTTGCAGCCGAAGCCCACAACGCCGGAAGTCATCAGCGCGGCTCCTCCGGATACGCTCCTGGACAAGCTCAAGGGATTTTTCCAAGATCAGGAGGAGATGAAGGCCCAGGCCGGCGCAATCGATGCCTTGGCGGCCGTATCGGGTCGCGGCAGGGCCGAGATTGAGGCGGACCCTGCGCTGCGCGAAAAGTTGACATCGGAGATCTTTGGAGCCAGGGATGTCAAGGATTCCGATTATTACAACTTCCTGATGAACGCCGCCGTCGCCGGTGGCATCCTGCCGATTCCTGCCGCTGCCGGCGGAATCAGGTCCCACATCTGGCCGACGCTGAAAGCCATCGCCGGCTTTACGGGCCTTGGCGAGGCCGAATCGGCTCTCATCTCCGCCGCCACGGGCCAGCCCTACGAATTCTTGAACCAGCGCGGACTGTCAGAGCTGCTGCCGGAAGGAGCCGGCAAGAACGTCGTGGCGCTCACGGAAGCCATTGACTTCGTCGCCAAGGGCGCGGCCCTGGGCTTTGCCGGACGCAAGCTGGGCGCCCGCTGGGACAAGATGAGCGAGCCATTTAAAGAAAAGTACCTCCGGGAGAGGATGGAGAGTGTCGCTCCTGGGGCTACCATTGAGATCCCCGCCCAGCGGCTGCGCGACTACTTCACCCGCGGATCCAAAGCCCATGATGCCGAGTTCTACAACATGATGCAGGACATCGGCATCCCCGAGGGGCAGGCGCGGAACGCCGTGCTCAACGGGCTCACCATCGAGTTGCCGGCAACGAAGCTCGTCAAGGTGGCCGACAAGCCGTGGTGGGGCCAGCTCAAGCGGGCCTTGGACATCGATCCTTATGCGAGGGTGACGGCCGAGCACATGGGGCCTGCCAGGGCCAGAGTGTCTGAAGTGCGGGGCAAGCGTCTCGCCGAACCGGAGCCGCAGGTCATTCACCCCTTGCGCGACGAGGTGTTTCCCGAGGCCCCCCTGGCCCCGGAACGGGAACGCAGATGGACGCATCAGCCGCTTGAATCCATGCGGCAGTCCCTTGAGGAGCGCTCCCGCGTAGACCGCGGGTTCACCATGGCTGACGCCCCCTTCACGCTCAAGGGCGAGCCCTACTCCAAAGACTTCATCCTCAAGCAGCGGGCGCGACTCTCCCCGGAGCACCAGGCCAAACTCGACGAACTGATGCGCCGGCGCCGAATGGTGGAAGGCCCGGCCGGCCGCAGGCTCATCGAGGGGCCAGAGGCTGAGGCTGGGCGAAAACTTTCCGCCCAGGGGGCGGCTTACGAGGAGGGGTTGGCCGCATCTGTCGGCAGGGTACAGCCCAACGCAGCCGAGCGGCTCCAGATCAGCAGACTCATGGCCGCCGGGAAGAAAAAGGAGGCCGAGGCTCTCGCAAAGTGGATCGCTGGCGGCGGGGCCGCAAGGAAAGGGATCCAAGACAGGATCTCCGAAGAACAATTCGCTGAGGGCCAGCGAGAAGCCCTTGGCTCCCTGCCGGAAGTCTCCATCCCGACACCGCAGAAAGAGACGCTCAAGGTCGTTCAGAACATCCTGGCCAGAAAAGCGCCGGAGGTTTCACGGGAAACAACGCCTGCGCCTCCGGCCCCCCGCGGACTGACCGATGAGCAGAAGAAGGCCGCTCGGGAGAAGGGGAAAGAGGAGCACGCGGAGCGGTTGCGGCAGCAGGCTGACGAGATCCGGAAGAAGATCGAGGATCTCAAGAAGCAACTCAACGACGGGGCCATTTATTCGCCGGCGGAGGTTCAGCGCTTCCGGGAAGCCCTCGAGGCCTTTGACGCTCAACTGAGAGCCGCCGAAACAGCCCCGGGCGGGGAAGGTATCGCGGAAACAAAAAAAACGGCTCCTGGGGCCGCGGAGCGTGCGGGAGAGGGCAAAATAGAGCCGGAAGCGGAGACGGAGAGGCCGCCGGAACTCATCGAGCCGAAGGCGCCGCCCGAGGTCGGGACCGAGCCCAGGATCGAGGCGTCGGCCCCGGAGGCCCTGGGGGCCGTCCTGGACCCGGGGAAATTCCCGGTTCACCGGATCAAGGTCGCGGAGATCGGGACCAACGTCGAAAAGATGCAGTTTAAGCTCGACGTTGACGCCCAGGGCGTCCAGAAGGAGCTCCAGGGGGAATGGAACGAGCTAGCGGCCGGAAATCTTCTCCTGTGGCAGAACCGGAAGGGCGAGCTCATCGTTGCCAACGGCCATCACAGGCTCGCCCTGGCGCGAAAGCTCCGGGTCGAGGAGGTCCATGCCCAGATTCTCCGCGAGGCCGATGGCTTCACAATGGAGGACGCCCGTCGCCTGGCGGCCGAGGCGAACATCCTTGAGGGAAAGGGGACGATTTATGACCACGCCGAATATTTCAGGCTCAGTCCGGAATATACCCCAGAGCTCGCAAGAGCAAGAGGGCTTGCAGGCCAGGGCTTCGCGATTGGCCGCCTTGCCTCGGATCGGACTTATGACTTATTCCGGAATCGCAAGATCATCCCGGAAGCCGCAGAAGCCATCGCTCGAGCCGCCCCGGGAGACGACGCTCTCCAGGCCGCAGGAGCCCGATTCGCGGTAGAGAAACCGAAGGCCGACGCCTACGAGATCACGTCCATGATGCAAGCCCTCTCCCTGGAGAGCCGGCCGACCGCCGAGCAAGCGGACCTGTTCGGCTTCGACGATACGGCGATCCGCCAGGCCG